>ERZ1370068.1363-contig-11253_pt1 | contig 104535 bp, 159 predicted proteins | sample MGYA00561227_ERZ1370068 | MGnify/ENA primary metagenome ERZ1370068 (study PRJEB38410, sample SAMEA6850437) | metagenome | study: Metagenomic assessment of the ecological functions of the soil: analysis of the soil microbiota associated with the...
GATACTTCGTTCAGTTGCGTATTGCTGGTACCGCCGGCCGCGCCGGGCAAGGCCCCGACGATCAGGATCGCTGGCGGCGGCGAAGATTGAAACCAGGGGCGGGGGGGCCGTTCGATCAGTGAAGGCTGGACGTTGCGCATCGCGCGAAAAAAAGGATATCGGTTTTCGATCTCAGGACACATTTACCGACCTGAACATTCTCACCTCTGGTGCAACTCAGCCCCATGCGGACGAGAAGCGCTCATGGCTGCCGGGAGATCTCAGGACCAGAAACAACGTGATTTATCTTGAAGTGTGGACGGGCACCTAATTAAGCCGGGTGAACCACGGAAGATCAATATGGGTTGTCAGGATCGCGAGGATTCTGCGGATCTGCGCCGCCGGTTGCGACTTTCGCCAACTGATACGCGCGATCCACCATCGCCTGACTCTCGGCCGCGAGCTGTTCCAGGTCGGCGAGGTCGAGGGACGCGAAGACGCGGCGCTCTTCCTCCAGCCGTGCGTTCACGTCGAGCGCGAGCGCGCCGCTGACGGCAATCGGCGCGACGGGTTTGCCGAGGTGATACGCCCAGATGAGCGACTCAATCGTCGGATGCACGCGCCGCCGGCGGAAGTCCTGGCGCAGTCGGAACTGATACGCGGTGTCGTTCACGAGCTGTGAGGCCAGCACGCGCGCTTCCACGCTGATCTTGTTCGGTTGCCCACGCACGCGGCCGGCGCCGGGATGGCGCGTGCCCTTCGCGGGGGCCGGCGGGGGTTTGCGCGGCATCGTTCCCTCACGTCATGGCGGCGACGGCTCATCTGTCGATAGCCGCACCCGCTCCAGCGGAGTGAGGTTGTGCCGGCGCGGCGATCTGTCACGGATCGGATCCCGGTCGGATCTGTGACAGCGATCTCGGTCGTACCGGGGGTTAGGTGTCGAGGAGCTGGTGGTGGAGGGCAGCGAGGCGGGAAGCGGTGCGAGCGCGGACGTGGGTGACGCCGAGCGCGAGCTGCTGGCAGTGGCGACCGAGCAAGGCGGCGATCTCGCGGCGGGTGTAGTGCTCACGCTCCAGGCCGTCCACGAGCCGGTGCGGCCAGTAGGACGAGACGAGGGCGCCGGGGGCGACGGAGGGTGGGGCGGCGAGCAGTCGCGTGCTGGTGGTCAGCCTGACCGTCTGCGCGGTGCCGTTGCGAACGCGCCAGACCGTGGACGCCGCGAGGCCGGTGAGGCGCGACACCTGCCGTGCGCCGATGCCGGCACGCGCGAGCTGCTGCAGGTGCGTCCTGGCGGCGGCGGCGACGGTCCTCGAGGAGCTGCTGCTGCTCGAGGTCCGATGCGCGCTCGAGTACGCCGCGTTGGCCGCGCGACAGCGGACGCAGCGACACCCTCTCGCGTACGATCGACGTTCCCCATGAGCGCCCGGTCCCGATCGCGAATTTTCGGTCGGGCAGCAGCTCGCGGTCGCGGTCGGCATGATGTGCAGAAAAACGGCCGCGCCAGAGTAGCGCGGCCGGGAAGGTGTCACGGTTCGTTAGCGTGACCGATCTGTGACAGCGTAGCGTGACAGTCAGTAGTTCATGCTGTAGTCGAAGTCGCCGCCATCCGCCCAACGCCGCTCCAGTCGCTTCCTGCACCGCGCGCAGATCGAGGATGTCGCGCCGCGCCGCAGCGGCTTGCGGCACTCGACGCACGTCCACACTTCGCGGCCCTCGCGGTCCCGCGTCGGACAGTCGCCAGCCTCGTGACCGCAGCACGGGAAATCTTCACACGCCATCACAGTCCCCCAATCTCCGGTTCATGGCACGCGCAATCGCACGGCAGTACTGCTGGCAGTCGGGCGCGCAGCGGCACGCGCGGTAGCGGTTGAGGCCGCGCGGCCCGAAGCGCGGCGTGTTGCGGAGCTGCTGCAGGATGCCCGGTTCGCTCGCAGTCATCCACGCCTCACGCAGCGAGGCCTTCCAGGTGCGCCCGTGGAGCTGCGCGTAGGCGCGGAGCGCGGCGTGCTCGTCGGCCGTGAGATCCAGCGACGGGTTCAGTGCCCTCATCGCACGTCACCCTTGGCGAGGTCGTCGCCATCCTTCTCAGCCGTGATCGTCGTGCTCACCGAGCCGAGCGCGTAGTCGGTCGCCATGAGGCCGCACGCGCGCTCCGCGAACGGCCGCGCCTGATAGCGCGCGTCGGCGTCATCGAGCGCCTGGACGGTGACGGTCTTCACCGCGCGCAAGTCCGAGCGGCACGCGAAGTTCACGACCATCGGGACGCGCGGCGAGGGCAGCGACGAGCTGCACGCGACGGTGCCGAGCGCGGCGGCGAGGACGACGAGCGCGAGCGAGACGATGCGGCCGGCAATCGGCGGCGGGTCATGCTCGACCGGCGCGTCAATCACGTAGTTATGCACGCCGTTGCCCTCGCCCAGCTTCCGCTGCAGCAAGGCTCTGGCGTCCTCCGGTGTCTCCGCTTCGATCACGGCGTTTTGTGAATCGTGGAAATTGGTCGGGATGCGGGTGTAGCGGACCTGGTACGTCTTCATCATGATCGGCTCCTTTGGGTGCCAGCGAGGGTGAACGTCTGACGTTTGGGAAACGGTTGCACGGTGCCGAGCAGCTCCGTCTTCGGGTGCAGTCTCCAGGCGTAGCGGAAGTTGCCGGGATGGCGCAGTCGCGCGAAGCGCGCGAGCTGCTGGCGCAGCCACGCGCGCCGCGCGTCCGCGTCGGTCGGACACGGAGCCGCACCGTGCCGCTCGCAGAGCGCCGAGCTGTAGCGCCAACCCTTCGCGCCGTCGCGGATCTTCTGCTGCGCCTTGGCTGAGAACACGGTCCCGTCAGGGAAGAGGTTGAGCGTGCGTGGCGTGCCGCGCCCGATGTAGCAGCCGTTGAACGCTTGGTAGATGGTGCCGAAGTGCCCCGCGAACACCGTGCGGCCCGTGCCGTCCTGACGCGGCAGCGGGTCCAGAAGCTGAGCACGCCGCGCAGCTCCTCACGCCGCAGCAGCTTGAAGCAACGCGCCAAGAACCACGTCTCGCCATTGCCCTCCACCGAGTCGAGGAGCACGAAGCGGCCCAGCTCCACCGAGTCGAGCGCGCGGCCGGGAAACACATTCGTGAGCACGGCATCGTTCGACGGGTGCGAGAACACCGCGACTCCGACGAGCTGCGCGGCGCGATAGAGGCCGAAACGAAAACGCGCGGACGGATAGCTGCCGCTGTAGTGATGCCGCAGCACGAAGTCTTTCGCCTCGCGATCCGCCGCGAGCGCGGCGACTTCGTAGCGCAGCGGGTTAATGACCTCGTCCGGCGAGCGGTACGAGTCGATCCTCTCGCGCCAACGCTGATTCATGCCGGCGATGATACTTCACTATCAAACTAGTTGTAAACAAGAACGGCCGCGCGGGTCAGGCGCGGCCGGCGAGGGCAGGGGCGGCGGTCTACCGGCCGCGCATCACGAAGGCGTAGAGGGCGCGGTTCGCGGCGTGCGCCTTGAGCGCCGCGCGCAGCACCGCGCGCCGCAGCGGACGCGCGTGCGACGAGCTGCGGTGCCAATAGTCGCGCGCCACGGTCAAGGCCGGCGTGCTGACGTGATACTGCCCCACGAAGTGCCGAATCGCGCCGGTCGGCACATGCCCGCCGCCGGAAAATCCCGCCGCGCGTGCAGCCGCCGTGAGGCCGTGAATGGGGCGCGGCATCAGCGTCCCTCCGGTTCGTAACAGTCGCCGCAGACGGGCGCACCGCAGCCGTAGCTGCCATCCGCCTGACGCTCGACGCCAGGACGGGGCCGCAGCGGTCGTCGCGTGCGCGTGCCGCCCGTGGGGGCGTTCAGCAGCAGCACGCCGGTCGCTACACTGATCGGGAGTTCAATCGGCGCAGCAATCGGCGTGTTGCACGTCCCACCGTGCGTGTCCTCTTCGGTCAGGAGCAAATGCGCCGACCGTCGCTCGTCCGGGTCCGTCGCGTGAACGAACGTGAGCCGGATGTGCAGCTCCGTCCCGCCGCGCAGGGGCACATAGGCGTCGTAATCCTCGTATCCTCAAAGCGTTGCACGAAGGTGAAGAAGAGCGGGAGAACGAGCGCGTTCATCGGTCCACCCCTCGCCGAGCGCCGGGAAGCTCACGTCGCGCACGTAGTCGCGCCCGTCGAACGCGATGATGTCCATCAGGTGTTTCGCGTCCTGCGCCGCCGCCAGGAAGCGGCAACTGCCGCAGCGGACGAGCACCAGCCAGAGACGGCTGTCCTTATGTGCCGCGAGCTGCGCCAGCTCGTCACGCTGAATGAAGCCGCCCCGCTCGCGCGAGATCGTCGCGCGCAAGACGGCGGGATCGAAGTGCGAGGACGGTGCGACAGGTGTCGTGTAGCTCATGTCAGGTCTTCCTCCTCGATCAGTACGGGTGTGAGAGCGCCGTCGAAAACAGCGCAGATGTTGTAGGCGCGGTCGTCGTCCTTGGTCAGCATGGCGTGCTGCGGCGTGTCCGCCTGTACGGCCTCGACGCGCGTCCGGTGGTTGTCGAGAAAGAACGCGACGATGGTGTAGGTCGGCATTCCTTAGTAGCTCCTCTGGCGCGCTTCCAGCTTCGCGCGCCACTCACTGTCAAACGCGCGCGTGGCCCGCGCGCGGGCATCCGGGGTCATGCCGTAGAGGAACGCATCGCGCACCCGTCCCACGTAGCGACCGTCAGGACCGATGACACTCGGCTCGTTGCGGCACTCGACGCACGCATAGGCCGGGACGGCCCAACTGCCACCCTCGATATCGAACCCGATCAGAAGCGAGGACGAGAGAAAGCTGCTCTCGATCTCGCGGAAACGTCCCGCAGCCGTGACACACACAGACGTAAGTGCGAGTACTGAACATCCCTGCCTCCATAGCGAAGGATAGCACGCGCGACACTTTGCAATCAAACTATTCTGCATTTGGTAGTGAAGGAAGGGGCCGCACCGGCTGGTGGCGCGGTGCGGCCTGAAGAGCAGGGACTAGCGCGGGTAGTTCTCTTGGCGGATGACGAGGGACAGGACGCCGGGATGCTCGCGCAGATAGGTCTGCTCTGCTTCAGTCGGGTTCGATCCGTAGATCGTCGTCGTCAGACGACCGTGCCCTTCCAACTTCACGTCGGCTACCCACGACCGCACAATCGGCGTGTCTCGCCAATTCCGCTTCGCCATTGGCTCCTCCTCGTCAAACGCGAATCGTAGCTGCGTCACGCTCGCCTCCCCTCAGTAGACGACGATCTCGCGGATATCCTCGTACGGGATCACTTCCTCGCGCGAGGGGTCCAACGGTTCGTATTCCTTGGTGTCCAGCTCCTTGACGGCGATGCCGCACTTGCGACCAACGTCGTCGTTGTGTGGGTTCAGGCGCTGGTCATAGTGCGAATCGGTCCACGCCCGCATGGCCGCGACGTGTTCTGGCATTTGCCGCTGCCAGTTGGTGATGTTGACCGGGCGCGAGCGGCCGTCAGCGGTCGTGAGCAGGATGTTGATGCCGACCATGCGTTCCAACCCGAAGCAGGTCGTGTCCCAATCGGAACCGTCAGCGAACGCGACCGTCCATCCGCACCACGGGCGCTCGTTGCGAAACGCCGCGCTCGCATCGGCCCAGCGGTCGGCTTGGTCGCGCTCGACATCCGCCGCGACTTCCCGCAAGCCCTCGATGACGCCGCACGCCTCGCCGCGCTCCAGCAGCGCAGCCCACTCGCGCAACTGCTCGACTATCACCGTGGCGTTCATCGCGTCTCCTTCGTCAGGTGCGCCATGTCGAGCAGAGCCTTGAGGTGATGGGTGCCCTCGCGCGCGTCCACCGTGGCGAGGTAGCGCACCACGTCAATGAGGCCAGCCAGGACGTGCCGCGCATCGTCCCGGCTCGCCGTCTTCGTCTTGGCGTCGATCAGATCCTGCGCGAGTCTGGCCCCGATGGAGACGAACTCCACCGGGGTGGGGGTCAGGTCAATCGTCTGGCTCACCGCACCACTCCAGCGGTCTGCTCGACGTAGGCCGCGAGGATCAGCTCGCGGACGCGCTCCTGAGCCGTGATGTCGTTGATCGGACGGAGCAAGGCGAAGCTGCGGCGTTCGCCGTTGACGCGTATGCTGGCGCGCGGGAAACGTGACGTTGTAGCCGGTGCCGCCGCGACGTTCCCAGATGCTGAAGCCGATCAGCTTCAGCCCTTCCAGCGGCCCATCGGTGAAGCACAGTTCGGCGTCCGCGAGCTTGCCGGGTGAGCTGGCGCGTTCGTGCTGCGTGATGTTGATGATCACTTGGATACCTCGTTGGGTGTGGTGATGAGTCGCACCGTGTCGTTGATGGCTGCGGTCATGTCGGCGTCCGCGAGCGCGAGGGCAGTCGTGATGTTCTTCGCGGCGAGGACGTGCGGCTGCGCGGCAGCTGCGCGCGTTGCGGAAGATGCGGCCGATCTCCAGCATCGGGATCGCGACACCGGCGTGATGCCGCCGGTAGAGGCGCTCAATGTGAGCGTCGAGCTGGTCGAGCGCGCAGCTTGGTGAGTTTCACGGCTGCGCTTCTACTTCACGTACGCGTTGACGCCGAGGCTGATGTCGCGGCCGGCAACCGTGACCTTCTGATTGCCTTGCGTGCTGGCGACGAGGCGCGTCTTGCCGCTCGCACTGGGACCGAGATCCTTCGTGGCGTCGATCTCGATGACGAGTGTGCTGCCCTTCGTGCTGATCGTGATGTTCTGCATATCGGCTCTCCTCTGCGCTCTCGCGCGGTATGTGTGGTGCGACCGAGACAGTAACACAGGTCATTGTTTGATTGTGAACTTTTTTCTTTGGAACCAAATCTTGTGTTATGCTGCGCGGCATGAAACGCCTGCGCCCCGCGAACGAAGCGGCCACGGCCGCCCATGCCTTGACCAACGAGCTGTCCGTCGCCACGCTGCCGACCGGCACGACCAATCTGGTGATTGAGGAAGCGCGGCGGTTGGAGCGGCTCCAGGCCAAACGCCGCAAGCTACGCGCGGAGCTGCGCCGATTGGATCGCGACATCAAACACTCGCGCAAAATGCTGCGGGCCTTTGCAGGAGTGACCAAGCCATGAAATACGAGAGTGACCCGTCGTGCAGAAGGAGTGTGGACCGTGGCAAAGAAACAGTTGACCTACACCCTGACCGTCACTATTACCGCGCCGACCATCGAGGCGGCGCACCGACTCCGCGATGAGATCGTCGGCGGCGGGAACACGCTTAAGACAGACGACGCGGGGACGCCAGGAAGCGAGCCGGCGCATAACCCCGCGGGTACGAGTGAACCGACCGACGACAACGACGACGACGAGAGGAGCAGAGACGATGCGAACGACGACGAGCCGACTGCACAAGCAGACCGACCATGATCGCCCTGGTCCAGAAGCTACCGACGCCGTGCGATCACCGGATGGCTGGCATCCGCTGCACGCTGGCGCAGGGCCACGACGGGCCGCACGATCACCTGGGACCGACCGAGTGCGGAAACCAGCACAACAGCGGACGAGTCTGCACACTGCCGGCGGGGCACGACGGGCACCACTACGACGCGGAAGGCATCCACTGGTCACCGAACCCGGAGGAATGGACATGGTCTGGAAGCCGCTGAAGTTTCCGCCGCCCGATAGCGTGCGGATCGTCCTGGCCGGCAAGCGCATCCGCCGCAAGCAGTACGGCATCGCGCGCTGCTCGGTCGCCGGCCAGCCGGCGATTGCGGTGAAGGCCGGCCGCGAGCGGATCATCGAGACGCGCGAGAACGTCGTCACCTGGTTGAGTGAGCGCGGCCTGTCGAAGGACGAGGCGGAAGCGTTCGTCTACGAGGGACTCGACGTGTGGGACGAGAGGATCTCGTGAGCAAGACGACGCGGGGAGCGGAAGCGACAAGCACGAATCGGCGCGGTCGAGAGCGTCCCGGCGCCGGTCCCAAAGACCGGAGGGCGCAGGTACGCGCTACGACTACGGACGACGACTCGGACTGGACCGTGACCATTAGCGTGGTCGAAACGCAGTTGTGGAAAGGAGAACAGCCATGAAGGTACGCGTCTCAATCGCGCGCAGCCAGCGGGAATACGCCGACGTGATCGTGGAGGCCGAATCGGTCGAAGCGGCCCAGGCGTACGTCGAGCAGGTGCTCACGGATTCCACGTACGCCTATGCCAAGGCGTACTGCGACCTCGTGAACAACGTGTCGTGGGATACCGGCGAGGCGTTCGATGAGGACGTGCTCGACGCCGAGGAGCACGAGGATCAAGACGAAGAGGCCGACGTGGATGCCTCTGTCCCGCTGGGCCTGCGGAAGCGTCCCGGTGTCGAAGTGGGTTGCGGCAAAGCGGACTGCACCGGCTGTTACGAGCCGAACGCATGAGTACCAGACCAAACGAGTGCGGCCTCTGCGGCCTAGACCATCCATCGGCCACACCGTGCAAGCCGACGAGGCGCATGAAGGGCCATGTGCAACACGGCGCTGCTGGGACGCCTGAGGACTTCTCGCACTGGCGCGTCACCACCGACACGCTGACGGGCAAGAGGTTCCGTTGGAATCACACCGTCGTCTACGCCGGCCACACCGTGCCGGCCCGCACCACGGCGCGGAGCGCCACCTGGCTGCACCCATCGAGGGTGCGGCCAGCCCTGCTCGCCGCACTGAACCCGCCAGACCCACGCGCGGCGTGGTCGCGAGTAGCATGGTCGGGAACTGTCGCGAGCTGTGCGGCGACGCTGCTGCAGCCGGCTTCCTCGACGACGACGGCACATGCGATGCGCCCGACACGTGCTCGATCTCGCTATCGAGCGCCGCGCCAGTGGCCATCGGCGACATCGGGCCGACGAGCACAGCGACGACGCTGGGCGAGCCGCGCGCCGACGTGGCGGCGGCGACGATGCCGAACGCCTGCACCAAGTGCGGCACGCCGACCGCACACACTGAGGACTGGACGCTGTGGCCGTGGCCTGACGGTGCGTGGCTGTGCTCGACCTGCAACGACCAGCGGCACGAAGTCGAGGAGTACCCATGAAGCGTTACAGCGACAGGCTGCCCTCTGACCAGCAGATCGACTCAAGAAAACGCAGGAGCGCAAAGTGAACAGCTACCGCGAACCCGAGTACGACGACACCGTCTGCGCGTGCGGCCAGAAGCTGCTCGATAAGGTAGAACCGTGGACGTGGCAGTTCCACGGCTTCTGCCACGTCGGCTGTGCGGCGAGCTGCGTCGAGCCGTTCGATGTGCGCGGCACGGAGCCGGTCGTCGAGCTGGCGCGCATGGGCGGATCGCGCGGCCCCGGTTTCGAGGAGTCGCTCATTCGCGACTGGCGGCGCGAGCTGCGCGCCACACCGGACGGCATCCTCTGGCTAGCCAAGCGCAAGGGATCAGATGATCAGACACGCGCCAGCGACGAGAGCTGGGCCTGGCGCGTGTGCCTGACGGACACGCGAGGCACGTTCGTGCGCGGCCTCGCCTTTCGACTCACACGGAGGCAGCGATGAAGTTCAGCGTGATGGTAGAGAAAACGATCTACGTCCCCTACTTCAAGACATTCGACGCCGACACGCAGGCGGAGGCCGAGCGCATGGGCGAGGCCGAGATGGAGCAACTGACCCTGAAGCAGGAACTGTCGGACCTGGGCTGGGCGGAAGGCGACCACTCCGAGGACTACGAGGTGCGGCCCGACGTGACGACAGCCGTCAGAGAGAGCTGATGCGTCACAAGAAACGCTTCACGGTCAGCGACACCGTGACATACCGGCGCACCTGGTATGTCTGGGCGTACACGGAGGACGAGGCACTCGAGACGGCCGAGAACGAAGGCCCGACACGGACGACGCCGCCGCCGACTACACCGAAGAACAGATCGACAACACCCCTACGAGGCGTTGGAGGAGCGCCGCGATGACTACGACGACGAAGCGCACTAGGCCGGATGCCCGCTGCCCCGAGTGTGGCAGCGTCCTAGAACTCGTGCGTGACGGGCTAGTGGCAGTGCCCTACAGCCCGCGCACACACTACGTGTCAGGCGTGCTGCAACCCATCGACTGGCGTCTAGAACCGCGGCCGTTCGCGGCCTGCACCGGCTGCGAATGGTGCCAGCGGATTCGTTAGCCGCGCATGAAAGTGCCTTCAGCACGGCACCAAGGTACACACCGGATTTACGAAAAAGGCCAAGCACGGTGTGCCGACAAGGAGGAAAATACTGGAAATACGTTTACTATCTGGCGACGTAGATTTGGTCCTCCACCGACCGTCCCACACTGAACCCCTTTCAGAAGCGAGCGTGTATGGCACACGAGAACAGCAACCGGGACGACGACGTAGCAGATCCACGCGACGAGTGCGCGGCCACGGTGGCCAAGATCATCGCCAGCAACATCGAGCCAGAGACGCCCGATCAGGTCTTGGCCGCGCTCGCGCGCCTAGACGGACAGGTCGTGACCACACGCCTGCTCGACCAGCTGCCAGGCGGCCGAGTTGAGTGGCGCCTGCACAAGGAACTGGGCGTCACCGAGATCCGCAACCGCGCCTACCTCCGCCATCGGCGCGAAGGCATCCGGCTGACGCTGACCAAAAGCCCCACGCAGGCGCTGTCAGCGAAGTTCGTGGAAAGGGAGAACCCGTACTACTTCAAGGAACGACACGCGAGGAACAAGAAGCGCGCCGAAACGCTGCGGAACCAAGAACTCCTCAAGCGCATCGGTCTGCTCTTCTGCGAGATTGAGGACTTAATCACGAAGACGCGCGCCGCCAAGCAGCAGCTCGCCATCTTCGTCGGTGACGCCTCCGACCGCGAGGCGCTTGAACGCGCGCTCTGGCGCGACGAGGACAACCACAAGGAGACGACCTAATGTCGAAGACACTCACACGGACCCTGGTCAAGTTCACGCTGCTCGCGGCCTTTGACGACAAGGGACCGTTGCCACACCTCGAGGACTTGGGGGACCGATTGGCGGAGATGATCCGCGACGTTGACGGCGTGGTGACGGTGGCCTCCGAGTACGACAGCGTCGCCGCGAAGGGGCTGGCGGAAGAAGACGCCGACCTGGCGCTGGCGCAAGCGTTCCCGACCGACACCTTAGCCGTGGGCCCGTGTCCGGGGCTGAAAGTGTTGGGCAGGAATGGTACGCTTTAAGCGCGCGCGCTTGGAGCGCAAGGACCGCCACGTCGAGTTGTGGCTGGGCACCGAGAAGGAACGCTATCCGCTGGTGACGTTCCCAACCGAGGAAGGGGGCGCTAAATGGGCAACGAGCACATTCAGAACGTCCTGAACGAACTCGCCGCGACGGCCCAATACATCCGCGAGAGCGGCCGGCTGATCAGAGAGGCCGTGAACCACCTGATCGAAGCGGAGGAACGGATCGAAAAGAACAACCGCTTCATGGGCGTGGTCATCGAACGCATCGAGAAGGCCATCTCTGAGGCGCTGAAGGCGCAAGAGCACCAGGAGGGCAAATGAGCGCACGGGACGACGATGAAGCGATCATCCACGGGCTCCTCGAGCGACATACGGCCCGCCAGCTCGCCGAGGAACTCGTACGCCGGTGTGGATGCACGTTCGATTCTCGGATCCCGAACGGCCCGCCGGCCGAAGAGTGCGAGTATCACCGACAACGACGCGAAGCCGCGCGCGCCGAGTTGGAGGGAGCGCCGCTGCAGGGTCGAGAAGGCGCCACAATGACGTACGATCAGACGGACACGCTCATCTGGAGGAATCGGTTCCACCAGTCGCTGCTCATCCTCACGCTGCCGCAGGTCTGCGACGTGCGGTCGGTGGCGGTCGAGCACGCCATCGCCGTGGAGACGCCGGCGCGCTTCGACGGCGCCGTCATGACGCCCACGGGCCGCATTCTTCGCGAGTACGAGAACGGCCGCTGCGTTTGGTCGCCGCCAGAATCGGACGGGGCCCATGGGTAAGCCGCTACCGCTCTGGCCGGGCGCTAAGCCGTGCGTGCGGTCGGGATTCTGCTGCACGAAAGCGCCGTGCCCCTACGGCACGTGGGACGCGCAGGCGCGGCAGTGTATCGAGCTGGTCTGGAACGCCGACGGCACGAGCGGCTGTCGCCGGTGCGAAGAGATTCTCAGCCGGCCGGAGGCCGAGTGGTGGGCCGCACCCGCCTTCGGGGCGGGTTGCTGTATGCCGCTCTTCAACGAGCGGCGAGACGCGATTCTCAAGACTCAAGGAGGCACACGAGTCAATGGCTAAGAAGCGAGAATGGTCAAGGCAATTCACGCCGCGCGGGCAAAAGACGGTTAACCTGAACGTCTCGGGGATTCCCCGACACTGCGCGCGCGGTTCAGCGCGAAGTGCCGGCGCGTGGGCAAGTCGCAGCGCAATCTCCTCCTGGGCTGGATTCGGAACTGGACCGAAGGTCGACGCCCCGACGAGGACCGCGAACTCGTCGGCGCCGACGACGCGCTGCTGGACAAATACAACGCAAGCGCCTAATCTGCGCCTCATCTTTGCGTGCAAACCGGTTGCGAATCCCGTCGCACTCGGCTTAGGATGCCCTGCAATGCGGGAAACACGTAAATCGCGCCAACTCTCCACCGGAGGCATTCGCCAGTCCTTCGGGGCGCACGTGGGGGTGCAGCCCCCACGTCCTATCCAAGGCGAAAAGGACCACCCCATGCCGACACATCTTGTAAGCCGCGACCGGCGCCGTCGACCCTATTGGCGAGACAACGGCCTACTGGGAAAGACCTTCCGCGCGAAACAGACCGAGCAGATTCTCGTCATCGGCAAGGACACCTGGAGCCGTCAAGAGATCGTGGATCAGCTCCACTGCGGGAACTTTATCGCCGCCGCCAACCTCACCAGGATCGCCCACCACCTCAACGTCAACAGCCTCACCGATCTCACGGCGCGCTTCACCATCGAGGATCTCTTCAAGGAACGCGGCTGCGGCATCACCACCGTGTACGTCTTGCTCTGCGCGCAGGAAGCGCAGGACCGGGATCCGCTTAGGTGGGTGGACCGCAAACCCGACGAGATCGTGACGCTCAGCACCGAGCAACACCGCGCACGAAAACAACAAGAACAGGCGCGTAAAGACGCACGCGCGAAGAGACGGGCCGCACGCGACGTGGCCCTGACAGCATGAGGTAACTGAATGGCAACGAATCGAGACGTGCAGGACTTCGTCGAACTGCGCCACGGCTTTCTAGGCCTTGTGGAATTTGCCGACGCCGCCCTCCGGTTCCTCGATAAGCACGGTATCGGCCTCACCGTCAAACGCAAGCCGCAGGCGCCAACGAACGGCAACAGCGTGAGCGCCTTCCGCGACCAGGTCAGGCGCACCTACGCCACACGCCGTCAGGCCGCCATCGCGCCGCAGGCCAATGTCCATGGCGGTGATCGGAAAGGGAACAAAAGAGCCGTCCGACAGCAGGCGATTGCCGACTGGCTGCAGAAGAATCAGACCTACAAACGGGCTGATATTCTGGCCGGCTATCAACAGGTCGGCTATCCCGTCACCGCGAACACGCTCCGCAACGACTTGCACGCCCTTGGCTGGCAGGCATCCGGCATGTCATATCATGCACAGTGGGCCTATGCTGGAAGCTCCAAGCGGAAGACGACGAAGACGTATCACAACAAGGACATCACCAAGCAACGCCGGAAGACTGCGGCCATCCTGAAACGAGCCAAGACCAAGAACGGACCGTTGCCCCCTGCGTTCTTTGGCAAGACGTTGCCCATCCTGCTGCGTCACGGCTATCTGGCCAAGCAAGACGATGGCTACGTCGCGACGGACAAAGAGTTCGTCGTCTGATGTCCTACTACATCACCCTCGAGGAAGACCTCGCGCGCGCGAAGCAGATTCTGGCGGCCGGCGAGATCACGATTGTCGGTAAGGACATCTACGCCGCCTACCAGTTGCTGCAGTCCTTCGTCGCTGAGATCGAGCGACTACGTGAGGTCGAGTACTCGAAAGAAGGCGTTTTACCTGCTGGCGACTCCGATTCGCCGGACAGTCAGGAAGACATCTGGAAAGCGCGGATCGAGGCACTCGAACGGAAGGCCGTGACGAAGACCCTGGCGATCATCGTGCTCAGCGTCGTCATCGTGGCGCTGGTGGTGCAGCTCTGGCGGTTGCCGTCGTGACGTGCTCGGAATTTTGGCCCGACCACAATGGGGAGTGCTTGCATTGTGACGAGTGGGCCGACGCGCATAGCCCCGAGGCGATGGCCGCAGGCGAGCGACGCGACGCCGACGCCGACGCCCACTTACTGCCCATGCTGCGGATGATGAGCGCGCGTGATCTTGAGGTCTTCCGCGCAGCTCTCATCCTTGATCGCGAGCACGGGGCCGATCCGGCGTTCTGTCACGGACGCCTCGACGCGATCACGCTGGTGTTGGCTGAACGGTCCGCCGACGAGGAGGCCGTGCGCCACGCGAACGACGACACCGCGTGGGAGCCACCGATTGTGGTACCGCCGATGCCTCGCGGGCAGGTGCTGCGGTTCAATATCGATGACGTGGATCTTCATCGCGTCATCGTGTCTGCCGCCGAACAACTCGGGTTGTCAGTCACGCATTATGGAGCGTCCCACTTCGATGTGCGCGCGCCGGAACCTGCGCTGATGCTGGCATTCGGCGAGTGGACCGGGCGCGTCCTGCGAGAGCAGACACCGCCGGCGCTGCCGTCGATTACTTGCCCGCGCTGCGGCCGCACGTCGTACAACCCGAACGATATCCGCGAGCGGTACTGCGGTGCCTGTCACCACTTCCACGAGCAGCTCTAAACCAATGGGGCACACCTACCGACGCCGACATAACGTCCGCGAGGCCATCAATGCGGCCGTCAAACGCAAGGAGCGCGACACCAAGCGCCACCAGGCTCGCCAGCCCGCAGCACCAGCCCCACAGGAGGACCAACCCGTGATCGACGTAACGAGCCAATCCGCCGAGGTCGAAGAGGCGCTCCAACGCTTCCGCCAGGAGATCATCAGCCACGGCGGCGTGATCGCCGTCGCGCTTGGGCGCCACATCGAGCTGTCGCCGCAGTGGGCAAAAGAGCCGCGCGTCCACGCGATCGAGACCGCCGACCTCACGCGCGACGGCATCCATCAGGCCGTCCCGTCCAACACGCGCGTGGTGATCATGACGGACGGGATCCCGGCCCCGATCTTCAAACCCATTCACACCGAGATTCAAAAGCGACGCCTGACCTACATCGTGCGCCACACCGGCGCCGAGCTGGATGCGGAGCTGCGTCGGTGGTTGCCGCGCGCGGAGGTGGTCGTGCCGCCGCCCGATCCGCCGCCGCCCGCCCCGCCGCCCAACGACTACGACGAGCTCTCCGCGCGACTCGGGCAAGCGTTTGAACTCGCACCCTCGCACTCACCGACGACCGCGACATGAGCTTTGGCGACGAGCTGCTCGCCACCAGCCAGGCGGATCCCGTCACCGTGGAAACCGCAGCTCCAGAACGGAGCACTATGGCGAAACGACCGCAGGAAAAGGGCAGTCTCGTCAAGTTCGTCAAGGCACACGTCAAACTGTCCAAAGAGATGATCGTCTCCGATGAAGGCCGTCGGCTCTTTGCGCTCGCGAACCGCGAGGGTCTCACGACCACGCTCAACTCGGTCACCCAGGCGGTCTACGTGCTGCGGAAGCAGAAAGAGGATGGGACCGCGACGAAGCGAGCGGCGCCAGAGCCGGAGGACATGAAGCCGGCGCGCACAGGCGTGAAGCCAGCCACGTTGGCGGGGGTGGGCGCGGTCACACTCAGCACCAACGGCTCGCTGAGCGACGCGGTGAACGTCGCCATCCTCGCGTTGAAGGCCATCGCCAAGCAGGCCACGGACATGGACAAGGCGCACGCGGCCCTGCTGAAAGAACGCCACACGTTGAAGGCCAAAGTGGACGCGCTGGGCGAGGCCTTCAAGCAACTGACATAAAGGGCGCGCAGTATATACGAGAACGACATGAAAGGGTGTGCCCTTGGGCCAACGCGTTCGCATCCCTGACCCCGTACCGCCCGGTCAACGCTGGCGTGCCGGCCGCTGTCCGACCTGCGGCCAGCGCACCGCCGAAATCAACGGCGCGTATCTGCGCTGGCGGCGGGAACGCGCCGGCCTCGACCAGCGCACGATGGCCAAGAGCCTCGACGTCAGCGGCCCCTACCTGAGCGACATCGAGCGCAACCGGCGGCCCTGCCCCGGCTACATCATCACGGCCTATACCAAGCTCCGAAAGGCGCAGCGATGAAACAGCCATTTCGACGCACCCCGGAGATGCTCTGCATCCACCTGCCGCGCCGCATCAAGGACGATCAGCGCGGCCGCAAACGCGGGCGCGTGCGCCGCCGGCTGCTCATCCGGTTCTATCGGCGGCTCGCCGATCGGTATCGCCAATGGGAGGAGCAATGGATGTCGTCGTCGAGATCGCCGCGCTCTGGATCGTGATCTACCTGTATCTCAGGAGCACCAGCCGATGACCACGACACTCGAGCGGTTCGCTGACGACGGCACGTATCTCTACACCGATCGATTCGGCGGAACGTGGTTCATCAAGCCAACCAGCAACCCAGACTGTCCCTTCCTCATCGTGCCCAAGGATCGGTCTGAGGCGTGGAAGCGACTCAAGGGCCCGCACTGCACGATCAACCACGAGGGTCCGTGTAACTCGGCGTGCGGAGACTACTGACATGAGCGACACCAGCGACGACGCCCTGTGGACCCTCATCGCGCAGTGGCGGATTCAGGCCGCGAATCAAGGTGCGATCTATGCCTCTGGCCTGTTGGCCTGTGCCGACGACCTCGAATCCCTCCTCGCACGGGACAAAGCATGGTCCTACGTGCCGCGACTGCTGCGGGCCGTGGCGGTGTCTGATTATCGGTCGATTGGGCCTAGGCGCGTCTTGCACGCCGAGGGCACGGACGTCCCGCAACTGCAGACGGTGGCGCGCGTCACTGAACGCGGACCTATTGAGACTCAAGCCAACGCGCACCTAATCGCCGCCGCGCCGGATCTGCTCGCGGAATCAATCGCAGCTGAGACGATGCTCTCGCAGTTACTGGCCGCTCTGAACAAAGCCAAAGAGCTTGGTGCGACCCGTGTCGATGTCGGCGATCTCCGTGTCGCGGTTGAGCATCGATTGAAACCATTACGCGCGGCCATCGCGAAAGCCGAGGTGCGCCGATGATCGCCCTGTCGAAAGCCCTCCGGTCTGCGTGGGATAAAAACGGGACGCGATTCTCGCCAGGGCGGAGTGAACGATGAAGCAGCACATCGACATCGACAGCGGGCGGTACTACACGATCGATGAGAAGGACTGTGTCGAGACCGCTCCGCAGGTGCCAGATATGATGGCCTGCCGCCGCGTCGTCGACTTTCCCGGCGGCCGCGAGCCAGACGGCGCGGCGCTAGATACCTGTCGGCAGTGCAGTGCCCTAATCGCCTACGATCCGCACGGGCCCCATCTCGACGTGACGCGCGTCTGTTTCCAGTGTTGCGGTTTCGAGCCGGCACCGATAGAGAATGCGAAAAAGCAGCCCCGTCAGATTGAAATGCCCTGCCCTCACTGCGGCCAGCCCTACTTCGTGATCAACGGGTTCTATCTCCGCGATCTGCGCGAGGCCGCCGGCTACGGCCTGCGGGAATTTGCAGAGTTGGTCCACCTGAGCGCCCCCTATATCAGTGACATCGAACGCAACCACCGCCGCTGCCCCGACACCATCTATCAAATCTACCGGCGCCTGAACCTGCACCTGAAACTGAAATGACGACCGTCGCGATCGTTGGATCTCGTGACTACGTGCGGCTGGACGACGTCCGACGATTCGTCGAGGCGCTGCCGCCGGGCACGATCGTGGTGTCCGGCGGCGCGCGTGGCGTCGATACCGCCGCGATCGAGGCGGCGGCCGCGCGCGGGCTCGCCACGAAGGTCTACCCTGCCGACTGGATGCGCGAGGGGAAGCGCGCCGGCTATCTGCGGAACTACGCGATCGTGGACGCGGCGGATGAAGTGGTGGCGTTCTGGGATGGCGCGTCGCGCGGGACCGCGCACACGATCACGCTCGCGCAGGTCGCTGGGAAGCCGGTTCGCATCATCCGGCCCTACGAGCGGCCCGCCTACCCGGATTTGCCGGGCGGGCAGAACCACCCGCAACAGTTTGGTTCCTGGCAGTTGGTCAAGCAGGTCGTGCGTCGCATCGGGGTGGAGACGCTGTGGCGGCATCCCGACGGACGCTGGGCCGTGACGCTCCGCAATCGGTCCTACGCGTCGCGGTGCGACATCCCGCCCGAGCGCGTCGCCGCCTGGCTGCAGGAGTTTGGGATCGAGTGATTCGTGTTCATATTGAACCCGCCTCCGGCGGGCGTGCGCCAAGAGGCTGATCGGAAGACGAACCCGCTCCTCGCGGCGTGGGTGCGATACATGATGCCCGCCATCGAGCGCGAGCGGCGGGACTTCCAGCGGATCGAGGCGGCGCTGCGCGAGGGACGGAACCCGCTCAACATGCCGAACTTCAACGACAAGGAATCCCTGCGACTCGCCGTGCACGAGATGCGGCCGACGCTGCGGGCGTTCCGTGCCCGCGAGCTATGCGTGCGTCGCTTCGCCTGGGCTGTCCCCACGAATGCGGCGCTCGCGGCGATCGCGCGCTACGCGCCGATCCTCGAGGTGGGCGCGGGCACGGGCTATTGGGCCCTGTTGTTGCGCCGGCGTGGTGTCGACATCCTGCCCACCGATCGACAGCCGCCTCGCCGACGGTCCGTCAAGGAGCGCCAGTACCGAGGCCGCCAGTCGCGGCAGTTCGTCCCCATCACGCGGATGGGCGCAGCGAAAGCGGCCGGACGCTATCCCCAACGGAGTCTGTTCCTCTGCTGGCCGCCCCACAATGACCCGATGGCGGACCAGGCGCTGGCACACTACCGCGGAGAGATCGTGATCTTTATCGGCGAGTACGACGGCGGGTGCAACGCGAACCCGGCCTTCTTTAAACGTCTCGAGCGGCGATTCGCGCAGATCGAAGAGGTCAGCCTGCCACAGTGGACGGGCCTGCACGATGATCTGACGGTCTGGAGACGCATCGCATGATGGATCTCTTTGAACTCGCCTCGCGGATGCTCGACATGCTCGAGCGCGTCGAATGGGTGCGCGCCGAAGGCGGACACCACTACGTCTGCCCGTTCTGTCACGCTGTCGGCGAGCGCGACGACGGGCCGGGTCATCAAGACGATTGCGAGTGGAAGCTCGTGACGCGCACCGGCAACGAGCTGCGAATGCGCCGGATCATCTCATGACGCGATACGGACTCTTCGCGCTCCACATGGGCGGCTGGACGCCGCGCTCCGAGCCCGTCGACGCGTGGGTGGAAAGTTACGACCCCAACGCCAGGGACGGCTTGGGCTGGATGACGTTCACTAAAGACCCGGCCAAGGCGGTGGCCTTTCCCAGCGCCTCCGAGGCGCTGCGGTACTGGCAGCAGACGTCAACCCTACGGCCGCTGCGTGACGACGGGCGGCCCAACCGGCCGCTCACGGCCTTTACCATCGCCGTGAAACAGATCCCCTGACCGAGTACACGATATGACGCTCACGGCCATCACCAACGAGGACGAGCATGACGAGGCGCTCCGGCGCATCAACGCGCTGATGGATCTCGTCGATGCCGCGCACGATCCCGTCACACCCGACTCGATCGAGCTCCTGCGGCTCGTCGGGTTGGTTGAAGAGTGGGAGCGTGAGCACTACCGGATGGACTCTTAGCGAGATCAGGGTGCGACTGACAGGAGAGCTGCTGTCGGCCGTCCTGACGGCGCGGACGGGGAGCGATCGATCCCCTCCGCGCCGCTTTCGATCAGTGTGGGAGGACATTCGGCAGCCGGACAAACCGGGTGATGAGATACAGCACGATCACGATGAGCGCGAACACCTGGATCGCCTTTGCCCAGCCCGGCGACATCGGGATCTGCGTCGTGATGGCCCATACCAAAAACCCGATCAGCGCCACGACCAACACCAGCAGAATCAGATCCATTTCAGCCTCCTGTTTATTTCGGCCACACGATCGGCGAGACGATCCGCGTGTTCAGTAGATCGAGGATGGTCTTCTGCTGATGCGTCGCGAGATCGTCCAGGGCCAGCGCCAACGCGATCAACGCCTGCTCGCGCGTGACTCCCACGCTCGACCAACAGCGCCGCTCGGTAGAAGAACGACGCGACCCAATCCAGCTCCATCGGATCGGCTGGGACACGACGCGCACGGGCGAGAATGTCATCCCAGGTCTTCAATGCGATCCTCCGTCATGCCGACCGCTCGTCTTGCAACCGCCACGTGGGATCCGCCGGCGGGATGTCCACATCCAACGCCTCGAACGCCCACTGCCGGATCCGTTCCACGTAGTCGAAGAACTCGCCGACCGTCAGTGTGCGCGTGCTGCCGCCGATCACAAACTCGGCCACCACCTCGCCCATCCCCGTCCGCAACGCCACGTCCTTCGGCAAGAACTTGATCTTGAGCACCTCGTGCGTTTCGTCGGCGGTGTAGCCGGTGTGATCCGCCAGCGCCTTCACGACCACGCCCCAGTAGTACGCGTTCGCCTCCAGACTGCGCGTGGCGGCCTCACGTTCGACCGTGAGCGTCGCGGGCCCGTCGGGCCATACCAACACCGCCTCCTCCAGCGCCGCGCGCGGAGGGCCGGATATAGAGCTTCCCGTGGGTGATGTCGACGCCGATCGTCGTCGTCGTCATGCCTTCGCCGCCTCGCGTCGAAGGTTCGCCTTCGCGTGCGCCAGATCGATCAGTAACTGACAGGCCCTGGACGACGTGCAGTGTGGTGTGTGCGGACAGGCCTCGAGCACTGACATCGCCGCCTGCGTGGCGAGCAGGACCGCGCCCGTGGTCAGCGTTGGACGTCCGCGACTGCGCGGCTCATCCACCGCCTTGTTGAACCAGCTCACGAGACACTTCCGCATTCCGCCGGCGGTCTTGCGCCTGGTGGGATCCGCTTCGATCCACGCGAGCGCCTGGCGCGCTTCGCCGAGGACGTCGAGCGTCGGATACAGCGTCTCCCACCGCGCGAGCTGCGCCGCGTCCAGATCCCACGACAGCGGCCCATCCTTCGCCCCCGCAACGGTCTGGAAGGTCAGGATGGCGACGACGGGCTCTGATGGGGGTGGCTCTTCGACCTCGAGGCCGGGTGGATCCGGTGCGTCGATTTCCGGCGCAGGCGTGGTGGGCTACTTAGTACACTGAGTGGTACAGGGCACTGAGCACCGTACAGTAAGGACGCGTGACATCCGTGACATCCCGGTCGGTTGCCGTGACACCTGCCGTGACAGAGGCACTTTCTGGCCTAAATCCGCAGATCCTGTCACGGCACGACCGAGATCGCGATCTCGGTCGGATCTCGGTTCCCCGGTCGTGCGCGGTCGGATCTCGGTCATGCAGGGGTCCGGCGAGTCCGGCGACGCCGCACCCTCGTCAGTTGTCACGCTAATAAGCGGATCTCGGTCGGATCTCGGTTGCGGATCTCGGTCGTTTGTCACGGTTCGGATCTCGGTCGGATCTCGGTCGGATCTGTGACAAGGATCTCGGTCGGATTTGTCCCGGCGCGCGGCCTGACGGCACCGATCGGGCATGCATCGACTCGTCGCGCGGCTCGTCGGATACTCATCCCCGCACAACACGCAGCGCTTGGTACTGGTCGGGTGCAGCTCGCGCTCACGGCGCCGGCGGACGTACTCGGGACAGTGATCATAGAAGTCGTGGATCTGGTAGTGCCGCTCGTCGCTCTTCACGCGGCCGTCGTAGGTCTCGATGAACCCGGCCCCCTTCGCGCCCTCCATCAAGAGCGCCTTCGTCAGCGCGCCGGGCTCGCCCTTCCATTCGCATAACGCTTCGATGTCCTGTCTGGTGCCGCAGTAGGCATCGCCGGCGACCCAGCACGGCTCCCAGAGCGTCTCGAGAATCCCGCGCGCCAGCACCTTGGATCCGACCGCGCGCGCGAGCCGTTGGAACTTCCAATGTGTTTGCAAGCTGATGCGCGCCATCGTTAGACCTCGACGGAGACGGCATGATCGGTCACAGTCAGCGACGGGCGCCAGTGGCTGAACTCCACACACGGCGGACGCAGGGCGCGGAACACCAGCCAGCAGCACGTCACGTTGTCGGTCTGTCGCTGTCCCGCATCGTTCAGCCGGAACGAATAGCGCGGCAGCACGATCAGATCGGTCGGCTGAGTACTGCATCCATAAGACGGTGCGATTGCGTGTCGGCTCGAGGAACGACAAGCGTGCCAAGAACGCGACGTTGCGCGAACAGCGCAGCGCGTGCGCGAGGATCGCCGCCTCGTCGGAGAACGGGGGATTGGTGATCGTCCAGTCGATCAGCGGGGCGCCGTTCGACGGCCACGCCAGATCGGCGCGCGCATCGTGGTGCGTGTCGGCCGCGCACGCCGGATCGAGATCGTTGGTGACGAGGTGTCCGTCGGTCAGGTAGCGCGCCAGGTGCCACTTGCCGACGCACGGTTCATAGACGCGCAGGCCGCGCAGCGGGCCGAGGAGACGCGCAGCGGCTCAACGTAGTGCGGCGGGGTTTCGTACTGGTCGAGGATCCGGCGCGGCATCACACGCCTCCGCAGATCGTCCGGATGGACTCGACGGCACGCCGCTGCCCGTCGCTGACGCGGCGCGTCGCCAGCACCGTCTCGCGGATGCCGATCAGGATCTCGGCCGCGCGGATGTAGTCGCAGTCGTGGAGGAGCCAGTCCAGCTCGCTGATGAACGCATACCAGGGCTGCTGCGGCGGAAGCGAAAGCGACGATTCGCCCATACTGCACCTCGAAACCGTACTCCCGGCATACCCCGAACTTCGCGGGAAGTAGCCGGTAGGTGCCGGCTGCTGTGTGCAGAACTGCTAGGAATTGTTGGGATTTTGGTCGGGGCGAGTGGATTTGAACCACCGACCCCTCGGTCCCGAAGGAAGCCACCACTGGGCCTCCTTCCTAGCAATTCTGCGTGTGTTGACTCTGTACTCCCGAGTATCCCCCGAACTCCTGCCGACTATTACCGAGAGCTGCCTTTTGCGAGTCCGGCCGCCGCTCTCGCTTTCGTCTCGTCGCGTTGCGTCATATACCCCTGCGTGGTCTCGAAGTCTCTGTGCCGCGCCAGCTCCTGCGTCAGCATCGGGTCTTTCGTCTGCTCGCCCACCCGCGAGATGTACTCGTGTCGGATCTGATGCCACACCAACCCCTGGTCGCGGCCCCAGTCGAGCCCGGCCAGCTTGAACAGGCGCGGCCCGGTCTTGTCGAAGCTCGCTTGGTAGTGTCCCGCTTCCGTGCCGAAGATGAACGCCTCCGGATTCGGCTCCCACTTCCCGGTCGTCTCATTCTGTCGCCGCAGCTGCAGGCGCCGCGCGTCGAGCATCTTCACGAAGCGTGGGGTCATCGCGTAGATCGTCTCATTCTCGCCAGAACTTTTGCCGCCCTTGGTGATCTCCGGCGGCAACACAATCCGATAGCCGACGGCGCCGTCGATCTTCACCAGCGTCCACTGCACGTGCTTGATCTTCGTCTTCAGCATCTCCGCGAGGCGCATTCCGCCGTCGAAGCCCGCGATCAACCGACGACGCATCTCGGCGCCGCGCGTCGACCGGCGCTGCAGCTTCTTGTTCCACGTCTTGCCGAGGACGATCGCGGAGCAGGTCGCCTCGCTGATTTTGAACGCCTTGGCGACGCGCTTCTGCAGCTCGCCGCGCTCGACGCGAGCGCGGATGGCGTCGACTTGTTGCTGGGTCAACGCGGCCTTCGTGATCTTCCGGCCTTCATCGAACTGGTCGAGCAGCTCGCAGGCGGCGAACAGCCGCGCCTCGACGTCTTCTCCGAGGTGGCGGCGCTTGAAGTGGCTCGGTTTGCGCTCGGGCCGCAGATCGACTTCCTTCATCGGGTTGCGGAGCGCGCGCGGCTCGCCGGCAGCATCCTTCCAGATCGTCGCCTTCTCGAACACCGTGTAGAGGAGCGCGTGGTACTTGTTCCACGTGACGCCCTCCCACTTGCGCGTGCGACCCGTCGCGTCGAGCCAGTCCTCGATCAGCCGCGCCTTCTTGACCAGCTCTGCGAGCGGGCGCTTGCCGATGCTGCCGCGCTTGATCACGTTCAGCATCGGCTTGGTGCCGGTTGAGGTCTGTTTGTGCTTGTCGACGTGGTGTGTGGTGAACTCGTCGACGAGCTGCGCGAGCGTCCACCCCGAGCCATCGGTGGCTGCGGCAGTCGCCACCGGATGGTCGAAGGTGCCGTTGTCGATCGCCGTGGTGAAGAGCGCGAGCGCCTCGCACGACTTCTTTTTACTGCGCGGGTCGACGTCGCGTTTCAGCCAGTTCGCCAGCATGCGTTCCTTGCCCTTGTAGGCACCACTCACCGCGCAGTCGCAGCGGAAGAGGTCGTCGAGCTTCGCCTTGGCGTTCGGACATCCCGCGCGGTGCTGTTTGTAGAGCGAGCCTGGCCGGCGGTTCATCGCGTCACCCCGCCTTGACGACGTTCGCCTCGACCCATTCGTCCAGCCATTCGCGCCGCAGGCGCATCGTGGCGTGTCCGAGCTTGCTGTGCTTCAGGCCTTTGAGTTGGCAAGCGTCGTAGAGCGCATCGACGCTCAGGCCGAGATAAGCCGCGGCCTCGCGCGGCCGCATCCACGGCGAGTCCACGGGTTCCGGCGCGTTGCCGCGCCGCTTCGGCGCCATTGCTCCTCCTCGTGTTCATCGCTTCGCCTTCCCGCGCCTGCGGCCAGGCAGTTGCGCGCGAGAGGCAACCCACATCTCGAGCCCCCGCCTCAGTTGTTCACTAAGCGGGATGCCATCTTCCACTTTGATAGCCCGCAGCTTCTCAAGGATCTCGGGCCGGAGACGAAACGAAACGGTCGTGGCTTGTATTTGCATGGCGACAATGTATCACATCATCTACTTCGCGCCAGCAGCTCCTGCAGCACCGTCAGCGCCCGTCCGTCTCGCACCATCGCCGTTGTGAACCGCAGCACGCGCCAGCCGAGCAGCGTCGCCGTGTTCAGCTTTCGCAGTCGCGCTCGTAGCCAGCGCCGCGACTGTGCCGGCCGGCGACCCACGTGCCGCCGTCCACTTCGAGCGCGACATGCCAGTTCGGCCAGGCGTAATCGAAGCGCCAGCGGCGCGTGGCGTGGAAGCGATACTCCGTCACCGGCTCAGGCAGTCCGGCGGCGCGACACAAGAACTTCAGATCGGTCGTCTGCACTCGTCAGCGGCGCTCGACCGCAGCGAGCAGCAGATCGGCGTATTCTCAGCGCCGCCTGCACCTTCTCCTCCTTCAACCCACCGTTCGTCAACATCGCATGTAAGAGCTTACGCACCGAGTGCGATCCGCAACCACGCGTTCATAGCGGTGCCCTCCCTATTTCAAAAAAGAGATGGTCACCTCGCCCTACCGCACCGGGCCGCTGCCGTGCCCGACCTAGCCTCACCACGCCTGCCTCGTCTTGCCCGGCCGCGCCATACCAAACCTCGTCTCGCCATTCCCAGCCTGCCTAGCCTTGCCGAACCTAGTCGTGCCATACGGCGCCAAGCCCCGCCCCGCCTTGCCAGACCGTGCCGAGCCTGCCGTGCCACACCTTGCCTAACCGTGTCTTGCCCGGCCGCGCCTGGCCTGCCGTGCCCAACCTGGCCTGGCCTTGCCTCGCCACGCCTTGCCACGCCCCGCCTGCCTAAGCACGCCATGCCCGGCCTAGCCAAGCCATGCCTGACCCGGCCACCCGTGCCGCGTCACTCAAGCCACGCCTGCCGAGCCGCGCCTCACCCGACCCGACCATGCCTCAGCTGACCAAGCCTGACCAACCCCGCCAAGCCTGCCAGGCCAAACCTGGCCTTGCCTCGCCACGCGCATGCCTGACCGCGCCTGACCGTGCCGAGCCACACCCGGCGGCACCTAGCCTGCCCTGCCTAACCGCAGACCGCCTTACCAATCCGCACCGCGCCATCCCTCACCGCGCCCAGCCGGACCCAGCGCCGCCACGCCTGCCTTACCCTCCGCACCTAGCCAGCCCTCACACTGCCTTGCCAGACCATGCGCCGCCACGCCTGCCGTGCCGTGTCTTTGCCCCGCCGAGGCACACCCCGCCGCGCCTCTCTCTCCAAGCCACGCCTGCCATGCGTCACCAAGCAATACCCGACCTTGTCAAGCCGTGCCGTGCCAGGCCTCACCCGGCCTTGCCATACCTGCCATGCCTCGCCTAACCCCGCCAAACCGAGCGAGACCCCGCCCCGCCGTGGCGAGCCTGGCCCCACCGCGCGCGCCTTATGCGGCTTCCCGCTGTTCGACTTTCAGCCGGAAGCCGGTCAACTGTTCCAAGACGCCGTCGATCTCCTCGCTCAGATTGAGCGCCGCCGCGATGCTGCGCGCGCGCTTCAGCGTCGCGGCGGCCCGCTGACACTCGACGAGGAGCGCAGCTCGTGCCTGCTCAGGATCCTGACGCAGCGTCAGCACCGACACATAGCCCTGGTCTTGCGGTGGCACCGTCGGATCGCGCACATAGGCCGGAACCCGAACCGTGGTCCGCTCCGTCGTCACGATGACCGTCACCGCGCGAATGATCTCGCGGCCCCGTTCCAGCCAGTGCGCCGACGCCGCGCGCTTGACGTCCCAGTCGAACAAGTCGTGGAGCGGACTCTTCGGCCGGTGGGCATCGGCGACCAGTTCGGCAGGCGTGAGCCGACCCAAGGGCGCCAAGGTCTTGATGTAGTCCACGTGCTGGGTCGTGATCGATGCAGCCATGGATCAACTCACCGCCATCGCGTCGACGTCCGACGTGGCCGCCGTGGCCGCATTGCCTTTGTCCGTCCGCCGCGCGCATCCGTCTCGAACCACTCCAGCAATTCCGCCGACGGATCGTCATACGGCTCCGCAAGCCGTAGCGCCTCGACTTGCGCCGCGCGGCCTTCCTGGGCGATCAGCCGGACAAATTCCGGGTCGGTGGGCTCCACGATCGAATACCCGCCCCACGTCTTTTTGCCACCCTTCGCGTTGCGGCCATCTCCCACGCCGATATAGAGGCCTGACGCGGCGAGCAGTCGCGCGATCGCCTGGGGACGCATTAAGGGCTTCACGAATGTCACGGTGATGCGACAGGCCCACTGGGGCAGGTAGGCACGTGTACGGATATCCGGCGTGCGGCCGATGTCGCCCATGACCACGTCGGTCATATGCAGCTTGGGCGTCCCGTAGATAGGGACGTAATCGCCGGTCACCCACACCAGGCGCTCGATCTGTGCCTTGCGAGTCTCCGGCAGATCCAAGGCCGCGGTCGCCATCGCACTCTTAAAGGCGACGGCTGGAAACACCAGCAGCGTCGGGCCGGTCTGCAGACGATGCACGGACGCGCGAAACTCCTCCACCGGATTGTGTTTGAGCCGCAACGCTTTCTCGGTGGCGTTCAGCCTGCCGCGCGGGCACAGCAGATCCCGCTGCACACGCTCACTCTTCCGATTGAACATCAGGCCTCGACCGGGGCGGCCGAGGAGGCAAAAATCCACGACGCCTTCCTGCACTTCGAGGATTTCGACGATCTCCTGCGCCTTCGTCGAATCGACCGCCGCCGCCTGCGTTTCTTTGGTATTCTTCTTTGCCATTCTGTGTGTCCTCCGTTTGGTCACGCACCCGGCGAGCGGCCAGGCTCGCCGGGCTGTAACTGGCACTCATACAAGCCATCACCGAGTACCGCCGATTCACGGTGTGACTGCCGAACCGGCGCTTCCGCATGTGCCGGAGCTGCGCGCTGATGCTCGCCGGCGGGTCGTGCGTCACGCGCGCGATCTCCGCGAGCGTGCGCCAGCGCCCGTCACGCATTAGGGCGAAGATGCGTCCGCACTTGCTGCGTCAGCCTGGCGCCATCGCGAGCCGGCTCGTAGTCAGCGCCGTCGAACCGCAGATCGCCCTGCATCATCACGTCGACGTCTTCACTTTCACCATCGGCCGCCCGCACCGTGGGCATGTCGGGGCCTTCGCGCCGTGCGCGCTGATCCGGCACCACGAACACGCCCACGTGACTTTGTGCGGGCCCACGACGTCAGTAGGCAGGCGGCGGCGGCGCACTGGGATGAATCCGCGCTGCGGCCGCGGCAACTCATGGAACCGCGTCCGATTGATCGCCAGCACCTCGAGCGCGCTCGGCAGCGCGATCTTCGTCGCCGACGGCATGTAGACGGCGCTCCGCTCCGGCACCGCCTCGATGCCTGAGTCGAGATAGCCGTCCGCGCCCACGCTCACGCTGCGATCGCCCCACGCGCAGCCCTCGGTGTAGGGCCGGTCGTTGTGGTAATTCCAATACGAGCAGAACTCGCCGCTGAGCAGATAAATCGGCTCGTCGCCCCACAGCGACACGGTCGGCCAGCCCGCATACCCGTTGTGGAATCTGTTCCAGAATGACTTCTCGTCCGTCTGATCGAATAAGGCGGCCCAGTTGTCATAGTTAGAATTGGCCGGGTGATTCGGATCCCCATGCGTGTCGGGATCCTCGAATGAGCTCGCCTGATGCAACCAGCCGTGAATGTAGGGCGCGATGTCCCACCACACCTTGTCGTTGCCGCGGCCATTGTCGTCGCCCGCCGCGTCCGTGCCGCCAGGACAATCGACATCAGGGACCGTATGCAACAGGATCACGGCGTTCGGCAGGATCTCGTGGCCCCACTTCTGATACGACGCCCACGTCGCCGCCGACCAGTTGTAATAGGCGGGCTCCCATCCACTCGGCACGGTGCAGCGGATCAACTTCTGCGCGCGCGGATTGTTCTTGATCAGCGGGTCGTAGAGCGCGCGCGTCTGCGTGAGATCCCAGTTGTCCGGATGCAGGAAGCAGATTGGGATGATGTTGTGGTTCCAGAACATCTCGAGCCAATCGAGCCACGCGTCGAACGTCGTCGGGTTGTCGAAGAAGAAATCGGGGTAATGGCCCCGATACGACTGTGCGGTGACCGGGCCGAAGCAGCAGTGCGTGTAGCCCTCGCCGCAGTGCGCGGCCATCATCGCCTGCTGTTCCTCGTTCAAATTGAAGGCGCCGCCGAGGTTGTGTGGGTGGTACGGGTCGCCGTACGAGTAGATGTACTCGAGCGCGGTCATGTTCGTCGGCTGACCCGGCCGCGGCCCGTACCGCCACGGGCCGCGCACGGTCCACATCGCGCCGCGGATCGCCGCGATCGTGCGGAGCGACACCGTCGCCGGATCGAACGCCCCGCCGCCACCGCTCGCCGGCGCGCCGCCGCTCAGCACGAGATACGGCGCGCCCAGCCCGCTCATGCGTTCGGCGCGTCCGCCGCGCCACCGAGCAGGATCGTGCGACCATCGACGCCCGTCGGCGCATACACCGGGCCCTGCGCCGTCTTCTTGCAGCGCTCGAAATTGCCTTGAGTCCCTTCCGGCCGCGCCTGCAAGGATCCGTTCTCCTGCACGCTGAGCACGTCACCCTTCCGCTGCGGCGTGCCGTCGCCGCGTTTCAAGTTCCACCACGGGCGCACCGTGATCGTGTATCCCCTTGTCGACCGCGAGGTACTGGTCGGGCGCGATCACCTCGATCACGAGGAGCTGGTGCCCCGGTGCCGGGGTTCGCGGCGCTGCTGGCCGCTTGGGGGTGCTTCTCTTCTTCACTACCATGTGCCCCTCCGTTAAAACTGTTCACGGGTCCGTTGTCGTAACCGCTCGCCACGCGCGGCCGTCGGCGCGTGCCCGTGCATCTGATGACAACTCCGGCACAGCACCTCGAGGTTCTCCGCGGCGTTGGTCCCCCTTTCGACCGGGGCACCACGTGATTGATCTCCAGGCGCTGCGGATGCCACGGCGGCCGCCGCCGGCTGACCGGAATCCGGCAGCGTTCGCAGAAGCCCTTGGCGCGGGCCTCCGCCTGCGCGTAGCCGTTCAGGCCAGCACCATCACGGCGTGTTCAGGCATCAGTTCGTCACGGAGCCAGTCCGCGATGCGCGCCATCGCCGACAACCGCCACGCGCCGCCGTCCGCCTCGAACAAGCCGACCTGGGGCAGCCCGCCCACCTTCCCGCTCTGCACGCGGAGGACATAGAGCGCCGACGGCTGCGCCACGTCGCGGAAGGTTCTGAAGCCGCAGAGGAGCACCGGGTTCGGGACGGCGACCTCTGACACGAGCGCCACGCCCGCGCGCGCCTGCACCACCTGCGTCACGCCGTCATCGAGCGCCGTCTTGACCGTTTCGTGCTTCACGTTGCTGAGGAGCGCGAGCAGGCGCTTCCGGTCATCCGCGTCGGCGAAGCGCACCTGCAACCCCACCACGAACTCCTCGAGGTCCATGTAGCGTCCGAGAAAGCCGTCGGCCAGGTCGCTGGCCACCGCCCCCACGAACAGTTCACGCGACCGCGCGCGCGCGTCCAAGGGTCCGAGCACGTGCACCTGGACCGGAGACGCGACGTGCACGACCAGCCGCGTGAGGTCGAGTCCGTCCCGGTTCGCCTGCACATAGTCGCGCACGGCGCCGAGCGTGGACACGAGCAGGGTCTTCGCCGTCGGTCCGGCCTTCACGAGCGCGGCGGGATCGTCCACGCACCAGTCGTTGGGTCGGAGGAGAAATCCCGCGAGTTCGAGCGGCTTCCGCGCCAGTCCCGCAATCTGCTCAACAGCGGCGCCGTCCATCTACTCACCCTCCTTCGCACTGAACGCAGTGACCATGGTCGGTTTGGGTTCGTCGAAGAGTCGCGATTGCCGCGGATCGCTCTCGACCGCGATCAAGCGGCCTTGATGGCGTCCCACGAACACCTGCGTGTTGACGGTCATGATGCCCGCCAGCTTGGAGCTGCAGGTCACTTCGACGTCCGCGACATCGCGATCGCGGTTCGGCGTGAACTTCACCTGCAGCGTGATGGCCCGCTTCGCCGAGGGATCCGTATTCGGGTCCGTGATGTTCGAGAGAATGCGCGCGAGCTCGGCCTCAAAGAGTTCCGCGAGTGCCCCGCCGGCGATCGTGTCGAGTGTCACACCGTGCGTCATCCTGCCCTCCTCTACTGCGGCGTCTTCACCGCCTCCTCATCCTCGTCGTCGTCCAGCGTCAGCGACGGGTCCATGGCGCTCGTGCGCTGCTCGGCGTTGAACGCCAGCGACCGCGCGGAGCCGCGACTCTTCACCTGCTCCGCGTACTCCGACCGTGTTCTGGATCACCGCCATGACGGCCGCCTGCGCACCGCCGGCCGACGCCTGGTACGAGACCGCCTGGTTCGCGTCGATGCCGATCAGGGCCGCTTCGTGAATCGCGTCCTGATTCGCGCCGAGGTAGACGAACTGCCACTGGCATGTGTCGGTCTGGTGCTTGGTGCGGCGCTTGACGTCGATGCGCGTGAAGTGGTGACTGGCGTTCTCCAGCCGTCGGTGATGATGACGAACAGCACCTGGTCCGGCCGGCTGGACTCTGGCTTCTGGTCCAGCCGCCGTCCCGTGTTGTCGATGGCGAAGCACAGCGCATCGAGCAGCGGCGTCGTGCCGCGCGGATCGATCACCGTGCGCGGCACGTCACCGACCGCGCGGTCGATGTAGACCTCGTCCTGCGGGTTGTTGTTGTCGAACTGGATCAGGCTCACGCGGGTCGACGGCACCTTCTTGTGCGCGAGCAGGAACTCGTCGATCGCCGACTCCATCGGGATCTTGAGGATGTCCATCGAGCCGGAGCGGTCGAGCAGGATCGTGATGTCGGTATACTGCGCGGGCATTCTCTGGCCTCCTTTATTGGTAGCGGACGTCATAGGTGCGGTGGCGATTCATTCGACCACCCGACACGCGAGGTCCGGCCTGACCGTCGCCATCCCGTAGAACACGTCGAACCGCGTGACGGACGTGCCGGTCTCGACCGTGAACGAGCGGATGAACCGCATCGAGATCCCCAGCGGCGGCGCCGGTAGCGCCTTGACGATCGTCGGGCCGACGACGACCGCAGCGAATCCGCCGACCAGCCGTTGGAAAAACGCACGGCGCGTGATCATTCAGTGCTCCCGGATCGTGATGAAGGCCCCGCGTCGTCGCACGACGCCGGTGCCGCGGAGATACGCCTTCGGCTGTCGGGCGTGCAAGCCCCGAAACACGGTCGTCAACGGCACCTGACACGTCACGCCACGCGCCGTGAAGTAGTGCCCGCCGGTCTCGACCGCCCACACCCGCTGCCGCGGGTCCGTCAAGTAGTGGACGTGCAGCCAGAACACGCGCGGCGCCATCGCCACTCACATGGCGCTCAGACCAAACGCGTGGCCGAGCGCGATGTTCGCCTCGAAGGCCCGCGCCGGCGACAAGCGCTTAATCGCGCGCGTGCAGGCGTTCAGCAATCCCCAGCGCGTTGAGGGCTGACAATCGGGCATCGACTCGTCGGGGTTGAAGTAGTAGCGCGCGACGGGCAGAAACAATCGCAGCGGCAAGACCTTCGTCGTGAACAGATCGACGAGGCGCGCCTTGGCCTCCTCGGCCGAGAGCGGCGTGTGCTGCATCTCGGTGACCTGGCGATCCAACTCGCGGGCGTGCAGCAGATAGCGCTCAAAGCCCTCCGTCAGCGCGGCCTCGAGATCGAGCCCCGTGGTATTCCGCCGCTTGAGCGCGATGAGATCGCCGCTGAGCGCCAGGTTGTCGCAGACCACCACGCGCACGCCGGCGACGAGCCGAATCGCGAGACTCTCGTCGGTCGAGTTGCGGAACCCGATCGAGAAGCCGCGATCGTCCGCCCGCGCCACGCTCGGCGGCGGCAACAGATCCATGACGCCGAACAGCTGGTGGCCACTCCCATTCAGGCCGAGCTGCTGGCGTGTGACGACATAGCCGTGCGCGAGTGCGGCCACCTTCAGCCCGCGCACGAGGACACAATGAGGAACCGGGTGGTGGTAGGGGCCGCATGGCAGCGGCGCGGGCAGCTCGGCGAGTGTGGCGTCGGTGACCGGGGCGGAATCGTGATGCAACATCAGCATGGGAGGTCTCCTTATCAGTAACTTGTCGTGTCCCAGCTCTTACTGGTCGTCGTGCCTCCTTCTCATCGCGCCACTGCCGCCGGAGCGCGGATCGGGTGCCGGGCAGCTCCTTCACGGCCGAAGGCTCATCCCGGCGCCTCAAAAGGGATGTCGTCATCTGGGTCGTTCTTGCGCGGCTGCGTGTCGTTGAACCGCGGGCGCTGCGGCGACGCGCCCGTGCCGGACTTCGGGTAGTAGCTCAGTTGGTAATCCGGGGCCTTCGGGTGGTCACTGATGATCGGATAGGCGTTGAGGTTCACCTTCTCGACCGCGCCGCCGGCGAGCTCGAGTAAGACACTCACGTCGAGCGCGATGGAGAGATATTCGCCGCGCTCGTTGGTCTTCTTCCACGCCACGCCGACGTCGTTCGGTTTACGCATAGTTCATCTCCCCTCGCTGGCGATCTCGCGCAGCGCCTCGATCACCTGGTGCACCTCGGTCCAGAAGAGCGCGACGGCTAACTCGTGCGCGCGCATCTGCTCGTCGTCACGCCACACCCGCCTCACTAACAAGCGCGACGGGCCGTCAAACTCCGGGCAGTAACTACAGAAGTCCCACCACGGCAAGCCCGTCACAAAGAGCGCGTGCAGCACCTGCGGCAGGTACTCGCTCGGCACATCGCGCTTCTGGAGATACTCGTAGTGCGTCGTGAACTTCGGGCACTTCAACTCCAGGCCGCCGTCGAAGTCGCCGACGATCCCGTCTGGGCTGCAGCCGGCCGGCACCGTGTCGTGGCGGAGAAAGCCGACGAGCTGCACGATCTCGCCAGTCCTCGCTTCATACAGGGCGATGCCGTCCGGCTCGCGCGCGGTGCCGCGGCGCATGTAGTGACTCTCGAACCCGTCCTCCTCGAGCGGCACGCCGCGGATCGATTCGAGCGCCAGGCGCAAGCGCAGTTCCGCCTTGCCGACGGTCTCCTCGCCGTTCTTCTTCGGCTTCGAGAGCATTGCGGCCGCGCCGGTCGACGTCAGTAGGCCCGCGCGCGCGGCATACCACGCCGGCGAACGCTGCTCACAGTCGATGACGGTGCAGGTCATTTCACGGCCACCGGCTTTGCGGCCGGCTCCGTCGCCTTCTTCTTGGCGGCGTTGCTCACGCTGGTCGCGTGCTTCTTCGCCGCGTCCCACTCCGTCTTGCGATACGTCATGGCGTAGTCGCGAAACTCCCCAGGACTGTCGCGCCACGCGCCGCGGATCGCCTCGAACCCGTCGCTCGCGGTGTCGCAGATCGCCTCGAACCACTCCTCGAAGCCGGTCGGGGCTTCGCCACGCTGGGCTCCTGCGTCGTCGCGTCCGCGTCCTCGTTGGATTCAGTCGGGATCAGGAAGGTCTGGAGCAGCGCGTAGCTGAGTGCGGCCGACATCGCTTTGTTCGTGGCTTTGTCGCCGCTGTCCATCGCCACGCCGAACGTGTGCACGGACACCTCACTGTCATCTATCGCCGAGACAAACGTGAAGGTGCCACGGACCTTGGTGTAGATCAGCGTGCTGCCACCCTTGGTCACCCGTTCGACGTCCGGGTAATCCTCGTGCGACACGAGGAGCAGCACGTCGAACCTGGCCAGGATCGGACTGACGGCATTCATGACATCGTCGATGCCACGAAAGCGGAAGTTCTGCTGCTCGTTCCGCCGGTCCTTCGCGATGCCGATCTTCGCCAGCTCGGCACCGACGGCGACCATCGCCTTATGAATGTGTTGCGGTTTGGCTTCTTCTGATGCAGCCACAACGGGCTCCTTTCGACAGACGTCGCCTGTGACCCACACGCACGTGGGTCAAAATGTCGGTGCACTCACAAGGGACCGACGAACTACTGCGCGGGAGACTCCTTCCACCACGCCGGCAACCGGCCCTTGCTGTTGGTTGACCCTTCCCCTTTGTTGTAGATGTCGACGATGACCGCCGCGACGCAGTGCTTCTTCTGGTTGCCCGTCCTCTCGCGCAGGGCTTCCGCTTTACGGAGCAGCTCGCGCGCGCCGTGCCGCAGCTCACTCAAGCGATGGCCCATCGTTTTCTCGTTGGTCCGCCCGTTGAAGCGGTTGTAGACCAGCCCGAGCCCTTCAATCACCGATCGATCGAAGCCCAGCGGATCGCCGCCGAACCCGAGATTGATTGTCCGAATCACCTGACCCAGCACCACGTCCCCGAAAGGTCGTAGACCTTCCCGAGCGCGCCGACGGTGCTGATCCCCTCCCGATGGTCGCGGCTGATCTTTTGGCCGTTGCTTTCCACCGAGCGCCGGATGGTGTTCTCGCGCGGATAGCCCGCCGTGCACGAGACGAGGAATTTATCGAAGGGCGGAATCTGCTTGCGCGCGTCGCGCCCGATAAAGATGTCGGCCATCTCCGCGTCGGTGAGGTTCTCGTAGACCTCGCAATCCAAACTGGTCATCTCAATCGACGGGTCCCACTGCTTCAACGCGGCGACGCGGTGCTGGCCATCGAGGAGCCAGTAGATCCCCTCACGCCAGTTGACGATCGGGAATCCCAACTTGTTGGGATCCATCGCCGCCGCGATCTTGTCCGCGTGCGCCTGCCGGAATTGGCGCTGCACCACGAGCGCCGTCGGGACCCGCATCTGCGCGATCGGCACCGGCCGAATTTTGGACGGCTTGCGAGTCGGCAGCTTCGCCATGCAACTGCTCCTGCGTCAACCGCTTAATGAACGTGCTGAGCGTGGTGCGCGCTTGACGCAAGGTGTCCACCCACTCAGCGAACTGGGCGCGGTCTAAGGTGCGGAAGTCGATGAGGTCGGCGCCGGCGGCGAGGTCTTCGGCGTCGGCGACGATGCGCGCCATGATGCGATTGGAATCGTGATGATGGAGACCGCGCGTCACGGCGTCGCCGAGGACCACGATCCGGAGCTTGCGAAGAACGCCGCGGCACCCCTCCTCGCTGAGTCCCAACTCCGCGGCGATCTGTCGCGACGTGTGGCCCGTCGCCGCCAGCTCGCGCATCCGCGCGTGCCGCGCTTTCACCCCGGATCGGGAATAGTCGATGGTCGACAACCCCAGCTCGCGTCGCACCTCCGCGATCAGGCCCGTATGCGTGCCCAGCGCCCGGCGAATCGCAATCGATTGATGCCCCGCCTGGACCATCGCCCGCACGGCGTCGCGTTTGGTCTCGATCGCGAGCGCTCGACCCCGGAGCGCAGGTGCGCCACCGGTGGTCTTGGCGATATCCTGCACGACCTTCGAGACCAGACTCGCCGAACACCCGACCTGTCTGGCGATTTCGCGGTTCACTTTCGTCGGCCACGTCGTCAACGCCAGCGTGACCGCGCGCGTCTTGTCGCCGTCATTGAGCCGCTGGCCGTTGGTGCGATTCGCGCCCAGCGCACACCACAGCGCGTCGTGCTGCGTGCCCTCGTGCACCTCCGCCGCGATCGTCCGCTGCTCACACCGCTGGGCGGCGCGCAGGCGATGGTAGCCATCGGCGAGGTAATAGGCGCGACCATCGGTAAAGACGGTGATCGGCGGGAACACCGCGCCGGCCTGCATATAGTCGGTGTAGTCGTCCACGATCGCGTCATCGATCGCGACGCGCACCTGGATGCTCTCGTCGAACGAGAGAGTCGCCAGCGGCAGATCCTGCAGCGTCATGCGACCCTGCGTCGGCTGTTCGCACGACGACGCGTGCGAGGCGCGCGCTCCGTCCCGAGGAAGGTCTCGAGAATATCGAGGGTGCGTTGGTGCGGCTGTCGGGTGAGGCCCAGACAGATGCGGCGCCAGCAGTCTTCATCGCGACGCCGGTGGGTCACCGCCGCAATCGCTTCACTCAGCTGCAAGTAGGTCCAATCACGCGCCCGCCGCAGCTCTTCCAGTTCCTCGAACAGGTCTGCCGTTTGCCCGTTAGTGGCCATCATCAGACCGCCTTTGTTCGCCCGTGTTTGCGTGGCTGACGATACCTCCGCTTTCGCGGCGTTGGCTTGTTTTCACTTTTGTGAAGCAAATACTTTTTCCCGCAATTTACGCAGTTGCCGTTGACGAACGACAAGTCCAGGCGTATCGTGCGGTTGCTTGACTAGGGGGTGCCGTGGGGCTGGTCGCACACGTCGGAACGAGTCGGCCGAAGAAGCTCGAGCGTTTCCTCGACGAGCTGATCGAGACGCGGATGTTCCGCACACGCCGCGAAATTGCCGAAGAATGCGGGACGACGGATCAGGGCTTGAGTCAGGCCTTGAGCGATCCGCAGCGGCGCTTGTCCGTGGAGCAGTGTCTCCGCCTGGCGCGGAGGATTCGCGCGCATCCGGTGGCCATTCTGCGGATGGCTGGCCGGGACGAGGCCGCCGCGGTTCTGGAGGATCTCTGGCCGCGAAAACACGACCTCGTCGCCATCACCCGCAGTGAACGGGAGTTGATCGACCAATGGCGAGCCATGACCATCAGCGACCGGCATCACCTCAGCGCCTTGATCAAAATCTGTGCGGAACGCGAACGTGCGCGTACGGCTGGTCACGGTGGGCCTGCGCGCGACGCGACGCGCGTGTGGCCGCGGCCGAAGCCGAAGAAGGTTGTGCGCTGATCGAGACACCGTGCTGGGTGCAGGGCGCGGCCACGGCGGCCGAGCTCGAGCTGGTGCACGCCTGGAACGTGATGGTGCAGCTCCGCGTGAACGCCAAGAATGACGATGGCCCCACGGCGGCGGCCGTGGCCACGCACCTAACGGAACTCTGCCGGAGCTTCTGTCCGCGAAGGAGCTAACGCGATGACCGACAAGATCAGGATACGGGGATTTCGACGGAAGTTGGGCGCGCGGGCCACGCTCGCGGACGGCTACATCCGCAGTACGCTCATGGGCGGCACGGCAGGAAATACGCCGAACGTCGTGGCCTGGGCGTTTGCGCTGGCCGATGAAGTCTTGGCGATCAACGACCCGGAAGCCGAACACTGGGAGACGTTCCAGGCACAGCAAGAGGCCGAGCGGCTGGAGGCGCAACGACGCGAGGATGAGATCAAACGCGCCGGCGACGCAAAGAAGGGGAAGAAATAGCTTTTAGAGGTCCCCCACCTTGGCCCGCACGGCGCGCGCCCCTCAAGGGACCGCACGCGCCCTTCCAGGAACCGCACGCGCTGCCGCAACCCGTCGATCAGGAACGCCACCATCGCCACGTCCTGGCTGAATCGGGCATTGGGCAACAAGGGCGTCACCCCATTGATCCCTTCCAGCGAGAGCTTGCTCACGAGGGCGTCGAATCCGTCCGCATCATCAGCTGGCATCATGTTCGGCCTCACCAAGGCTCGTGAGTTCATCGCGCGATAAGAGCCGGTACCGGGGAGACTCTCGGCGTGCTCCGGCAGCAGCTCCACCGACAGCATTTCGCCACCTGGGTTGCACGCCATCAGATGGGCCTTGCGGCTCGCGGCCGCGAGCCATTCCGATCCGTCCCTCGCGTGCGGGAATTTGGCCTGCACCTCCACGAGCGCCTCCGCGGCCTCCTCGTCGGTGATGTCCACGATCGCGACGCCGAGGAACTGCTGACCCGGCGCGCGATCGCCATCGACGAACGACAACCAGAACGTCTTCATTGCGCCACCTGTGCTGGTTCGTGGCCCCAGCGATGGAGACGCGCGAGACGCGGGAGCTCCGCCGTGTCGATCCCGTGCAAGGCGAGATAGTGTCGGGGGACGTCCCACGTCCCCGCCGGCGTCGAGATGGGCACCGTCGGCCCCAGCTCCTCGATCATCAATTCCACGTAGGCCTGAATGGCCGGGTCGCTGTAATGCAACGGTTGACCACAGGCACACAGCTCACGCCGCGTCATGGCCACCTGCTCGGTTCAACTGGATCGGGACACGGAAGGGGGTGGTGTCGATCAACGTGACGTCGTGCCAGTCGTCTGGCGCAAACGCACGCACAAGGACGGAATCACCGCGAGCGGATAACCGGTTGTGGAACGAGAGCACGCCGCTCAGAATCAGACAGTCGTTCGCGACGACGGTCTCGCCGAGGCCGTCGCGTTTGTAGATGTGCCACGCGCGCATCCGATCGTCGGGGGGCCTGTTGCGGCTCGCGGTCCATGCCGGTCTCCATCTGTCGCCTTGAGGGAAGGCTGGCGACTGCCTTCGGGCGCCGCCGGGGATGCGCCAGTGGTGTGTTCATTCGTCGTTGTCCGTCTGCTCAGCCTGGCGGCGCTTGAGATACTCGGCGAAGCGAGCCTCCGTCGCGCGACGCTCCGCCACCGTCCCGAACGTCAAGACCGTCGCCAGGATCTGACTCAGGTCAATGTCTAACAGGCTGCACGCGCCCACCAACGCCACCGCGAGCGCCGCCAGATGCGCCGTCGGCGCGGTGATGAGCGTCGGCTCGCCGCCGCAGGCGACGCAGGTGGTCTTGACGTGGAAGCGTTCCGCGTCGGTGTCGAAGTCAAAGGTCATAAACGGTGCGTGTCGCATGGATGCTCCCTGACTCGCCAGAAACGATCTTGACGATGGTCTCGTACGGATAGCACCCGCACCGTCGGAACACGTCGTCGGCCACTCACTCAGAGAGACCGTCGCGAATGGAGTCGCACGCGCTTGACGCATTTGCCGTGTCTCGTTACGCTCCGCCTATATAAAACAATGCCCACGTGAACGCAACCGACAAATCGCCGCGTTTGCATGACGAATTTTTAGGGCAGCAGACTACTGCGTCGAGCTTTGCTATCAAAACGCAAGTCATTGTTTGTCTCGACACGCACACGCGCCGCGCGCGTGTCAATACGGCAGATTCCGGAGGGAGGGCCTGTCAATGGATGAAGCGAGCGAATGGACGTGTGGCGACTACCCGACCGACGCGGCCCTCGAGCGGCTCGCGACGTGGCCGCATCAGGACGTCGCCGGCGCACTCGATTTCGCGAAAGCGATCTGGCACTGGCCGGACTTCGCGAGGCACGAGCTCGACGCGCACGAGACCGCGATCCTGCACGCGGCGCCCGACGACAAATTTCTCCGGCTGGCAACGGGTGGCTGGTCCGGCAACGAGGAGATCGTCCGCGCGCTCAACTGCAACCTGATGATCCGCGCGCTCGCGTGGCGGCTTCATGCGCGCGGCGGCCTGCACATCTATCAGCACTCGAAACAGAGTGAACCACACACGGTCGGTACCCGACGAACCCACGCCGGAGAACGATCCGATCGGCCGGTTCAGGTCTTGATGATGTAGTTGATCACGAGTACGGCGGGTTCGCCTGGCCCGAGGTGTTGTCGGCGTTCGGGACCGCGATCGACGTCGTCCCACCCGTCGTGCTTTGGAGAAAGGCGATGGCGTCATTCGCCACCTGCGCGCTCGACGTCCAGCCGCCGCGCGGCACCGAGTGCGTATGATCGATCGTCCCGCCCGTGCCGCCGAGCGTGGCGCCGGTGCCGCTCACTGCCTTGCCGAGCGGAAAGCGCTGCCGCAGATCGGGGACGTTGAACGAGGCCCCTGAGCCACCAAAGGTATCTGAATCGCGAGGAAGAGATTCAAATAGGTCGCGTTCGAGATCAAGTCGCCGTTGCAGAACAACCAGCCCGTCGGCACGGCCGTCCCCGCGAACGCGACGATGGCGCCGGCCGGCATCTGACCCGCTGGCGCGGGCGCCGGCGACACCAGCGGCACCTGGACGTTGTCTTCGGTCCACATCAAACTCCCGAGCGCGTCCGTCAACACGAACTTATAGCCGACGCCGTCCGACACATAGATCGACGCGCGGCCGGATGCGTCGAGGATCGTCGGGTTCGCGTTGGGCGTCGTGAGCGCCTGCGTGGTGTAGGTCGGTTGCGGCGTGCTCGTGCCGGCCGCGTAGCTATACAGCTTGCCGCCCGCCAGCGGCAAGCCGTTGACGTCGTCTTCGCGGAACTTGATGAAGGGCGCAGGAAATCCCGGCATTCGATCCTCGCTTCAGTGAACCGTCGCCGCCAGCGGCCGGCGCAACCGTTTGTGGACCAGCTCGATGACCTCGGGCGAGATGATGTGGTACCGCGTCGCCGTTCGCAACCAGACATTGAACTCGGCCTCCGACGCGAAGTTCGGGCGCGCGCCGGCGATGACGGTGGCCTTGTCCTCGTTGCGACTGACGGACAGCACGGGATTGATGAGCGGATCCGCCGTGTGGCGCAACACCGAGAGCGCGACGCGGCCTTGGAGGCGCTTCTCATTCTCGTTGCGCGTGTCCTCGTCCCGCTCTCTCGGGTACAGCTCTTTCGCGAGCTGCGTCCCCATCTGCTCTTGCCGGCCGATCGTCTGCTGGTTCGACGGGCCCTTCCAGTACGCGTCCAGCGCGTCACGCACGGCCTGCTGTTCGAGTTCCGCGCGATAGGCGACTTCCGATTTCACGCCTTGCGCGAGGGCCCGGTCGCGTTCGATTTCGCCCTGCCTCGTGACTTTGGCGTAGCGCCCGAAGATGTCCGCGACGAAGGGGAACTCAATGATCTGCTGGGTCCGCGTTTTCTCGATCGGCCGACCCTCGTCACCCGCGTAGAACTTGTAGATGATGCCGGCCCCGAGCTGATCCAACTCCCAGCCGATAAATTTCTCCGTCGCGTGGCCCGTCTTGACCGGCATCTGCAGGCGCCCGGTTTTGGGATTGATCACGGGCTGGAACTCGACCAGCGGTTCTTGGGCGCGCGCGTCCTGCTCCTGCTGCGTGAGCATGTCCTGCTGGCGGAACCGGTCGCGCGGGATGTGACCCGTGCTGTACGTGAGTGCATCCCCGGCACGGTGAGCAGGGGCGTGATGTTCGGGAGTTGCCCCTGCCCATAGTCCATGATGTTGGCGAACGCGCTCCAGAATTCGTGGTCGCCGTCGAGGAAGTTCAAGAACTTGTGCGTGAGCCCGCCGACGAGGCGGCCCGTTTCGTCCTGCGGCCACCGAATCACCTCCGCGTTCCCGAGGCGATCGAGGCCGAACGGCGTCACGATGTAGTTCGCGAGATCGTACTCACTGACCTTCCGCAGGACACGACCCGCTTCGGGGAGCCACGGGATCCGGGCGAGGCGGCGCTGCACCTGCGCCGCTGCCGCTCGAAGAAGGGATACTTGTCATCGTCGTCGCCGCCGCCGCCGCCGCCGGACATCGCTGCCCCGACCGCGGCCAAGAGCGCCGCGCGCATGAACAGCTTCGGCAGGACCTGGGCCGTGATCAGTTGCCACAAGAAACCAGACCGCGTCTTCGGATCGGTCGCCACCTCCCAGTCTTCGGTCATCCCCTGAATCTGCGCGTTGGAGAACAATAGGATGTTGTTCGTGTAGCTTCTTCGCGCTCCCACCGGCGAGAAAATCCGGGCTCCCCAGCTTGGCGCGAATCCACTGCCGCTGGTCCGCGGGGATGTCTTCGATCGAGCCCTCGCCTTTGAACTCGTAGATCCCGGCCGCCTTGGGCAGGGTTTCAATCAGCTGATTGAACCGCTGCATGACCGCCAGCGTGTTGTTGTACAGCCGTGGGAATCGTCCCTTCTCGGCGCCCCACGGCCCGACGCCGCGTTCGGCGAGGATGTTCTCGATCACTTGCGCTTCGATCCCGAACTCGCGCGTCCGCGCGAAGTCCGGGGCGAGGATCCCCACATTCTTGGCGGCCATGATGTCCTTGGCCGTCTGCAGCTCCCCGCGGTGGGGGTCGTCACCGGTTTCCTCGTCAGCCAGCGATAGCCCTTCCGCACCAGCGACGACTTGGGCGACGGCAACCCATAGGCGTGGATCACGGAGAACTCGCGGCCGCGCTGTACTGCCGCCAAGCCGCGCGCCGCGAGAGCCCCCGCCACGAGCGGCCGATGCGAAATCGGCTGTCGTCCCGGTCCGCCGCCATGTTGCGTCGGTAGCGCTTGAAGTCCTTCCGCAGGTTGAACAGCTGGAACCCCGGCCGATAGGTCGTGAAGCCCGACTTGATCACCTGGTTCCACCGCGCCAGCGTGGCGATGGCCAGCTCGTTCTCATACGTCTTGCCCTTGTCGAGGGATTCGGCGATATACGGGTCGACGTACCGCCCGGCGAGCCGGCCTTTCTCCCAGAACATCACCAGGCGCAAGTCGCGATTTTTCGGCTCGAGCACTTCGCGGATTTTGCGGCCGCTCGCCTCCGTGACCCACTGTACTGCGCCTCTTGGTAGTCCGTCGGGTGGTACACCTCGAGGAAGTCGAAGGCAATCTGCTTGGCGCGCTGGCGCTCGATCGCCTGCAGCGTGGCAATCGTCTTCAGGACCGTCGCGTCCCCGGCATTGCGAATCGGTTTCAGCGTGCCGAGCTGCTGATAAATCTGCGCGGTGATCGGATCGTCGAGATGATCGAGCGTATGGAACGTCGCGTAGGCGGGGTTCGCCTCGACTGCCTCCCACTGCGCGCGGGTATAGCGTCCCGCCAGTACGCCTCACGCACCACTTCCTTCACCCCGCGCCGGAACCCATCGATACTCCGACGCAGCAGGTCCTTCTGCGCGCGCGTCAGCTTCGCCATAAAGTGCTGGGTACTGCTCCACCGTGACCGGGTGGGAGAAGCCGCCAGGGTTGGGCAGGTCTGCCCGATCGCCGATGGCGATGCGCTCGTAATACAACATCAGACCGAAGTCTTCCCATGTCAGCCCGTTGGCGAGCAGCGACTCCAGAATCGGTTGCACGTGCTTCGTGAGCCACGTCTGGACCCGCCCGTGGAGGCGATAGGACAACTCCGACAACGCGTAGTGCGGGTTGTCCTCGGGCGCGACATAGATCCCGGCCTTCGTGTCCGCCTTCACCCGCTCCCGCCACGGCGCGTGGACGTTCTGTTGGGTCGACCGCAGGTAGATGTTCCACTCGTCACGGACCCGCTGCGCCATCTCCTTGATGTGGGCAACGATGTTCGTCCACTCGAAGCGCCGCTCGTTCCGCTTCAGGCGCAGTAGATCGATCGCGCGGGTGTTGCCCGTCTGGAACATCTTGCGCTGGAGGTCCTCGCGCCGCTCGCGCAGTTCCTCACGCGTCCCCGCCATCAGGGCCCAGACGCCGAAAAACGCCTCATTCACCTTCGGCTTTTTATCGAGCTGGTCCATGAACTCTTTGAAGAAGACCGGCGCGTCGTGCTGGAGGAGCCCCGGATTGTTCAGCAGCACGGACACCGCGTCGGCGTACAGCTCGATGGCGCTGTGGCGATACTCCTTCTCGGCCTTGCTGGCCTTCGCCGGATCCCACGGCCGCCACTTCGTTGAGAGCTTGATCAACTCGTCCCGGACCGCGCGGTCCTTGACCGTCGTGCCGTCGCTCGCGGTGTAGTGACTTTGGGTGAACCCCGCCAACGTCTGCAGGTGACCGAGCAGGTTGCCGCGCTTCAAGTCCGGCACGTAGTCGGGGAGCCAGTCGGACAGGTGGCCGATCTCGTGCGCGATCGTGCGCGCGAGCTGCAAGAGGTTCTCGCGCTTGAAGAGATCGGCCCGCAGCAGAATGCCCTTGCCCCAGGCGAATTGCCCACGGGTCGTCTCCTTGGGGAATCTGGCCACGATCCCCGGCACCTTCTGCAACGCGGTGGCGATCTCCACCATTTCGGGGAGTTCCATGGGATGGATTTCGACCGTGACGGGTCCGTCCATCATGGGGATCTCGGCGTAGTCGCCCTCAGAGGCGAGCGGCCCGCCGCGCGTGCCCGCGTCGTCGTCGCGCGCGCGCTGCGCTTCTTCTTGCTGCGCGGCGCTGTCGGCGAGCAACTGCGTTTCGATCGCCGCGATCCGCGCCTTCTTGGTGGCGATCTGCTTCATCGCCTGTGGGGAGTCGCGACGACCTTCTCATGGCGCGCGATCCGCTCTCGGTATGCGCCAGCGCGGTGCGTGCCGTTTCGAGCGTAATCGGGAATTGGTTATAGCGATCCTGGAGCGACGCCGCGATGCGTCCCTCGCCGAAGGTCCCTTGCGCGACCCCGTATTTGCCGACCGGCAACGGCACGCCGACGGGCAGCTCGCCTTCGCCGGCCGCCGTCGCATCGAGCACGATCGAGATGGTCTGGTCGCCGGTGTAGCGATTAGCCACGGGCTGCGCGAGAATCGGCAGGCCGCGCAGCTCGCCCACTTTCTGGTAGGGCACGGGTGGGGCGAACCGATCCAGCTTCAGCGCCTGATCGGCGATCGGTCGCAGCGCCTCGATGAGCGCCTTGTTCGCAGCCGCGCGTTTCGTCACCGTCTCCGCGAAGGCGCCTGGCTGGCCACGCAGGAAGGCGGCGCGGCCGGGGAGCGGGCTGGGCTCGCCGATCGTCATCTCGAAGTCATCCGCCGTCAGCGCCTTGAAGTGATCCTGAATCCACGCGTCGAGTCGCGCCACCGTCTCCCGCTGCGTCTCCACGATCCGCCGGTCCATCGCGAGCTCGGCCCGCGCGACGTTGAACCGGCGCTCGATGACGGCGGCCTGCGCCGCGAGCCGCGGCAGACTCGCTTGCAGCTCCAGCAGTTCGATCTTCAGCGGGTTATCGCTCGCGTAAATTTCCGCTTCCGCCATGCCGAACGCGGTCGGGTCGGGATCCTGGCCCTCGAGCAGTTCGCCGCGCATGAACTGCTCGATCATGGTCTGTTTGCGCTTGAGCATCCCGTACAGCCACTCGTCACCGGTCCCTTGGGTGACGAAGCGGAGCACCTCGATCTCGTCGTACATGTTGCCCTTGCGTCGCGCGCGGCCGAGCCGCTGAATGATGTCGCCCGGTCGCATCGCGCGCGGCGCGTCGAACTCCGCCACCAGTCCGAGCCGATCCTGGATGTTCATGCCGGTCGCCCCCTTGTCGGTCGAGGCAATCAGCACACGGACTTTGCCCTCACGCAGCGCTTGGAAGAGCGCCTGCTTTTCCGGCTCCTTCACGGCTTGATGGATGAACGCGATCTCCCGCGGCTTCACGCCGTTCTTGATCAGCGCGCGCCGAGTCGCTTCGTAGAGATTGAACTCGCCCTCGACGTCGGCGGTGTCCTCCTCGTCCTCGCCCTCCGCGACCGCCCGTTCGTCCTCGACCGTCGCGCCCTCGAGGAACTCCAGCGGCTTCAGCTCGCTCTTCGGCGGCACCCCACGTCGAGGAAAATGACCGCCACGCCTTTGTTCGCCGTTTCCCGCTGGTAGTAGTCGGCCACCATCTTCGTCAGCGTCTGCAGCCGCGACGTCGGGGTGTCCTCGGCGTGCTCCCCCAGCACGAGCCGCGTGTCGATCGAGGCGAGCCGCGCATCCTGCATGACCGTCAGGATGTTGTCCTTCCGTGGGCCCTTCGGCCCGAACATCCGCTCGCCGGTGATCGGATGAAAGCGATCGGGCGCGATGTACTCTCCGGTGTTGGCATCCACGTGCGGAGGCATCGCTTTGATGGCGGCGAGCCGCTTCGTGAACCACTCCTTCAACACGGGGTATATCGGATGCTGCTCGCCCTGGACGACCGTGATCTTGCCGCCCTTGAACGTGGGGACCTTCAGGTACGGCATGTCGTCCGGTCCGACGTAGTCCAGCATCTCGAGGGCGATCCGCGACAGCAGCGTCATGTTCTTGAACTCGCCGACGCGCTGCACCTCCTGTACTGAGCCGTCCGGCTGCTGCTCCGGAATCGTCACGGCCTGCGCGAAGGACGCGTACCAGTTGTCGAAGTTCTCGAACCCCAGATCCCGCAGCCGCTGCGGCTGCAGGTACCGCTGCATCGTGTAGACCTCCGCCAGCGAGTTCATCACCGGCGTCGCCGTGGCGAAAACCAGATTCCGGTAGTTCGAGGCCTCGTTGATCTCCTTGATCTTGACGTAGAGATCGAGCGCCTGATCGGAACCCTCGCCGCTGCTCAGCCCGCGCAGGCGATCGAGCTTGGTGTAGAACCACAGGTTCTTGAACAGGTGCGCCTCATCGACGAACAGCGCATCGACCCCCAGTTCTTCCCAGGTCACCGCTTTGTCGCGCCCCTCCGCCCTCGCCAGCATGTCGCGGATTTTCCCTCGAGCGCCAGGCGCCGCGTCTCCAACCGCTTGACGGTCGGATCGTCCGCGCCGCGCTCAGCGCGCATCGTCGCTTCGAGGGCCATGATCTCGGCGACCCACTCCTGCAGCGTCGCGGCCATGCGCTTCTCGCCGACCTTCAGGAGCTTGAACGACGAATGGGGCACGAGGACCATGTCCCAATCCCCATCGGCGATGCGCGACATGGCTTGCTGGCGCCGGTCGCCGAGCAGCTCGTCTTCATCGAACGCCAGCAGCTTCGCCGTCGGATAGGCCTTGAGAATGTCCTGCCGCCACTGGCCGAGCAGATGCGTGGGCACCGTGATCATCGGCTTGCGCGCGCGTCCCGTGCGCCGCATCTCCATCGCCGCGACGATCATCTCGAACGTCTTGCCGGCGCCGACGTCGTGCGCGAGCAGCGTGTTCCCCGTGGTGAGGATGCGCCAGACCGCGTCCAGTTGGTGGCTGTAGAGGCCGAAGTCGAGGGAAAGGCCCGGTAGCGCCGCGGTCCGGTGCGCGCCGTCCTTCGGGCCCAACGAGACGCCCTTCTCCCCTCGGTACTCCCTTGGTCGTTCAGGAAATTGGCGAGATGCGACCCGTCATACTGGCGCTCCACGGTGCGATTGAAGCGCGTGTTGTAGGTGTCCAGCGTCCGCTGGGTGACGTCAGGATTGCTGGCGACCCATTGCAGCCACAAGTCGCGCAGCACTTCAAGATTCGCCCGCGCGGCCAGCGTCTGCTCTGGTTGCTTGATGGTCGTGGTCGACCCGTCTGGATTCCTCACGGTGTAGCTGAACTCCGGTTGCCGGAGATTCAGCGCGTCTTCGAGCATCCGCGTGAAGCCGTAGTGCCTCGGCGGCCGTGCAGGATTCCCATAGGTCACCTCGAGCTCGTGGCGGTTGCCGGCCACGACGACGCTGTCCGGGAAATCCAGCGTCCAGCGCACGTACTGCTCCGACCCGTCGAGCCGCACTTGCGTTCCTCCACGCCGACTGCGCTGGCCACGAACGCCGCGATGTCCTCCGGATCAATCCAGTGCGCGCCGAGCGCGACCTTGATCTCGCCCGAGTCGATGTCGTCCACCGTCTTCGGCCGCGGCTGCACGGCCGTGAGCACCTCGACGTTCGCCTGGAACCGGCCGCGCCGCGCCGCGGGACTGACGGACACCGGCGCGGGCGGTTCAGCCTCGGCGGCCGCGGTCGCATCCGCAAGCTTCGAGACCACGTCGCCGCTGAGATACTCGTCGCGGGTGACAAAGGCACCGTCCGGCTGCTCAAAGAGCGCCCCATCGTCCTGCAGCCCCTGTTGGAGCCGCGCGATGCGCTCCGGCGTGACCGTCCCGTCGCCCGTGATCTGCGCCATGACGGGAAGTCGAGGCGGCCGCGCGTGCCCAGCGACGCGAGCAGCGCGTCCTGGTATGTGGCGACATGCGTGATCTCGACCGGGGCGTTGATCGTGCGCGTCGTGAAGATGTCGGCGAGCCCAACGACCTCGTGCGTGATCTTGTAGCTGCGCCGTCCCTTCTTATTGACGTACGGGGTCGAGACCGTCTTGAGCACTTCGAGCGCGCGGACCGGAGCCGCCTCGGGATCGAGCGCGAACGCCGCGATGTTCGGCCGCGTATTGAGCGTGCCGTGTTCCGCCACGAACTCGTCATACGCCGTCTTCATCGCCTGCTGGAGCTTCTTGATCTCAGCGTCGGTGCTCGCGCGATTGAGCATCGCCGCCACGACTGCGCGCCGCGCATCGCGAATGCCGATCAGCCCAACGATGCGACGCACGCCCTCGACGTCGACCCAGCCGTCCTTCCCCTTCGGCGTGACGTCGACCATTTCGCCATTGAGGCGCACGCTCTGGATCGTCCGGCCCGGCCCTCGCGCAGCTCGCCCGGCTTGAATGGCCCTCGAGGCGACGAGCGCCTCCGGCGACGTCGAGGTCGTGGTGGCGGGCTCGTAGCCGTTCTGCGGCAGGATGGCCTTCAGTGCGGCTTCGAGCCGCGCCGGCAGGGTGTCGTCGCCCTTCGGCCATTCCACCGTGTAGTCATTCGCCCGGTTCTGCGAGCCGGTCGTCGCTTCCCGACCGAGCACGAACTCCGGGTGGTCGGCGTACCATGCCGACCGGTAGACGTTGACGGCCGGCAGTGTGCGCCCACGCGCGTCCTTGGTCTCGGCCGCGGACCACTGCGGTTGCAGCGGGGACTGAATGAAGCGCTCGGCATTGAGAGCCTCCCGCTCGCCGGGTTTGAACTTCTGCAGCACGATCAGATCAGTCACGACCTGCGTCTTGGCGCCCTTGACGAACGCGCCGTTCGACCCGCCAGGGAGTCGCACAGCCCCGACGAAGTGCGCCTGTGACATCAGGTAGCGCCGAATCTCCATGTGCTCCGGCCCGTCCATCGTGGAGCGGGACGTGATAAACACGATGTAGCCGCCCGGCCGCACGTGTTCCAGCGCCTTCGCGAAGAAGTAGCTGTGGATCTTCTCGCGCAGATACTGGAGCGGCCCGGTGAACAACGGATCGGCGTTGGCCCGGAATTTCCCGAACGGCACGTTGCTGATGGCGAGGTCCTGAGTGTGCGCGCCAAGCGGATCTGTTCGTAGCCGACCGACTGGACGCGGGCCGACGGGTAAAGATGCCTCGCGATCGCGGCCGTCGTCGGATCCAGTTCCGAGGCGGTGATGGTGGAGTTCTTCCGGATCGTCGGCTCCATGAAGCCGAGCGCGTGGCCTGTGCCGACCGCCGGTTCGAGCACGCGGCCGCCGGTAAAGCCAAACCACTCCAGCGCGTTCCAGATCGGGCGATAGAGATCGTAGGTGAAGTGCGCGTTCGGGGACGACGTCCGCATCGCGTCACGCTGGGCCGGCGTGGTCAGCGACTGGAGTTCTTGCCAGAGCGCGAGTTCGTTCTTCGACCAGGTGGGATCTGCCGTCTCCACCAGCATGACGACGAGTTTCGTCGCGCCCCAGCCGACGTAGCTTCGCGAGCACGTCCTGCTCGTCCGGCGTCGCATAGCGGTGCTCGGTCTCGAGATCCTCGAGCAGGCGCAGCGCCGCGATGTTGTCGGTGAGTCGCGGGATGTCGGTGCGATTGATGATGCCGGCGATGCGCTCCGGGGTGAGCTGATAGTCGGCCGGCTTGTCGCCCTGAATGCCTACTGGTCCTGCGGTTCCTCCGGCGGTAGGAACACCTCTTGGTGGAACAGCTCCCTGATTTGGTCCGGGTGCAGGCCGGTTTGCGCCCGTGTCAGGGCCTCCAGGTAGTGCTGCCGGTGCACCAGCTGGCGGATGGTCTCCTCCAGCTTCCACGGCCCCTGCGCCTTCAGTTCCGCCGACAGTTTCGGGAGAAACCGCTCCCAGTGATCCCTCACCGCCTGCTCGTACGGACTGAACCCCACCTCCTCCAGGCTCGGCGGCTCCTCCTGATCGAACTCCGGCCGGTTCGGGTCCAGCTTCTCCTCCGCCACGGGCGCCCTCCGATTCAGCAGTATACGCCGCGACCGCGGCCTTCACCGTCGGACGATTCGTCATCTTCGCCGCGGCCCCCATGGCCGCGCCGATCGGCGTGCCGTCCTCCGGTTGGCCCGCAGAGCCCTCCCACACGATCTCGAAGTAGCGCTCAGCCTCCGCGTGGTCGCCGAACTCCTCGTGGAACTGCCGCGCCGCCTCCTGGAAGCGCACGATCCCCTCCTCGAGATAGCTATTCACCACCTCGAGCACGATGCCGACGAGCTCCGTATCAGGGACCCCCGCCACCATGTGGGGTGCTTGAGGCCGATCCTTCAGGCGCTGGATCGCCTCGGCCCGCTTCGCGCGAATCGCGGCGATCTTGGCGCTGACTGGCGGTGCGGCCGGTCGGTTCACCTTGTCCGTCAGCATCGACAACGTCCGCGCCGCGCGGCGGGCGAACGGATCGTCTTGCTCTTCGGCCTGTGCGTCCTGCCGGTTCGACAAGTCGATGAGTTCGCTGGTGATCGCCTCGAGGTTCGCCGCGGTGATGGTGAGCGTGCGCTTGCCGTCGTCCCAGGCCGCCCGGATCGCGGGGAACTCGTTGGCCGGATCGTCGGCCTCGTTCAGCCCAGACACTTCCAACGCGCTCTGCTGCGCGTCGGTCAAGCGAATCGTCTGCGCGGCCGCCGGCGCCGCGACGGGTGCGGGCGCGGCTGGCGTCTCCGTCTCGTCAACCGTCGGATTGGGCTTGTTCTTCGCCCACCACGCGTCCCAATGGCTCCCGAACAACTCCGCGAGCGCGGCGTTGATGGCGTTGCCTTCCTTCGCGTAGGGGATGTCGAGCAGCGTCCGTTCCCCGTTCCGCACGACCTGCACGCGATACTCCGCGTCAGGAGTGTCGCGTTGCAGCGAGACGGTCGTGCCGTTGTCGCGCGCCGTGCCGGTGCGCCGCAGATTCTCACGCGCGGTCGCAATCACGGTGTCCATGTGTTGCAGCGTGGGCTGCGAGACGGCGGGCCGCGACGCGGCCCCTCGCGCTGCTGGCGGATGGCGGCACCGATCGCGGCGAGCCGACCAGGGCCCGTCTTCTTGGGCGGCTGCGGCAGTGGCTGGGCGCCGCCACCCAGCCGACCTTGCACCAACGTGGCGGGGATCAGGTCGGTGCTGCCGTCGTTCTTCGTGATAATCAGCTGGTCGCCGTCGACATGGACGATCGTCGCGACACCGCCGCCCTCAATCACGACACGATCGCCTTCCTCGAAGCCAACCGCGGCGCCGCGGGCTGGCGCGTACACGGTCGCCTCCCGCAACCCCGCGCGAATCTCGGCGCCCAGCATCTTGTCGAAGATCGCGCGGACTTCCGGCGTGATGTCGATGTCGATCGCGCTGCCCTCGAGCTGCACGTAGATGTTCAGCATCCACTGCTTGATCGCCTCGAAGACCTTCTGCACCACCGGGTTCTTGAACGACAATCCGCCGTCGCGCAGATAGCGCTCGAACCCGCGCGCGGCCTTCTCTTCCGCCTCGACGGTCCAGCCGTTGGTTGCGCCGGCCCACTGCTCGAAGACGTCGAGGTCCGCGTCGGTGATGCCGCCGCGCCGCTCCACGGGCACGTTGCGATTGAGGCGCTGCCGTCGCGCGACGTGGAACAGCTCGTGGAGCGCCGTGGAGATGTTCGCGCTCGCGAAGCCGCGGATGATCGCCTTGCCGTCCAGTGCGAACTCCGTGGCGCCTTGCACGCCTTGGAACATCGGCTGGCCACCGAGCACAGCCTCGCGCAGCGCCGGCGTGATGTCGAGGCCGGGCACCTGCAGCGGCGGCTCACCCTGCACCACGAGCTGATCCGGGTCGTAGCCGTGGTTGTACAGCCAGTCGAGAATGCCGCCGGCGAGGTGGTCCGGATCCGGCGCCTCGTCCTCGGGGTGTTCAGCGTCCCAGTTATGCCGGTCCAGGAGGTAGTCGAAGATGTCCGTCCCGTGGAGATACGCCAGCGATTGGACATCTTCGTCGGGGCCCTCCACGCCGACGAGATCAGGGCATCGTCGAGCGCGTTGGTGTCGCCAGCGCCGAGTCGCGCCGCGAGTCTGTTCCGCACGGCCTCGCGATCCGCCTTCACCCAATTCGTGAGCGCGATGCTGCCATGCTGCTGTGGGCCAAAGCGACCGCCCACCGGTTTGGTCTCGACCTTCACGCCCGCGGCCTTGACGGCCGGGATGTCGTTGAGGAGCGCGGGATAGACCTTGTCGTAGATGTTCTTGAGGCCCTTACCGCCGATCGCGAGATCCGCGCCAGCGACTTTGCCATGTGGCACGCGCGGATCGAGGACCTTCGCGGCGACCTCGGTGCCAATGACCTCCGACAACGGTTTGCCCAGCGCCTCGCGCAACTCGGCGTCCACGCGCACGATGCGACCGGTGGCGTCCACGCCGGCGTAGAGGGCTTCGCGGTTCTTCAACACGATCGACACGGAGCGCGTCTGGACGGCCCCGCTAATCTGCGCCATCACCGGCGGCAGGGTCGCGGCGATGGTCTCTGCGCTCGATCCCCACGTGATCCGCGTGACCGTCTTCTCGAGGCCGTAGCGCTGTGCCTGCATCTCGCCCGTCGTCATGGCGACGCGATCGATGTTGTTCTCGGCCGCGTAGCGCAGGGCCCGCTGAAACCGATCGCTGGGCCGTGTTTCCGCAGTTCCGCCGGCATCGGCTGGTCGTCTTTCGGGACCTGCACTTCCTGGATGAACATCGTGCGCGTGCCATCCCGGCTGGTGCGGATGTCGAAGCGCACGCGCGCGATCGGGTTGTCGTAGTCGGAGTTGGCGTCGTAGAACCCGTGGCCGTCCTTCCAGCCCCCGAGTTGCGCCTGGAGGGCGCGCAGGTCCGCCTCGGCGTCCTCAAGGTCCGCGCGCGTATCGGCGACCTCTTCGCGCAGGTCGTCTTCGGCGGGGCCACTACTGTCGGCCTCCTCGCGGTACAGTTCGTCCAGTCGTCCGCTCAGGAACTGCACGCGCTCCTGCGCCATGTCGCGCGCGAACGTCTGCTTCTTGTCGCCTGGCAGGCGCAGGATCACTTCGCGGTAGATGCGGGGTCGCCACCCGGTTCCGACCACTTCTGCGCGCGCACCGCATCGTCCTCGGGCTCCGTATATCGGCGGTTGAACACGGTGAACGCGTCGACCACGGCTGGCGGGATCTCGGTGTCTGGATCGTCGAGATCGACGGGCTCCATCGTGACCCCACCATCCGGCCGATCCCCAACTTTGACCCACAGCTCCAGCGGATCCGCATCGTCGAGCGGCTCCTGAATGAGGAAGTTGTGCTGCTCCAGAATCTTGTTCAGATCCGCGTCCGACCGCGGATCGGGATCGGTCCGGTCGCCGAGCGTGATCGGCACGACCTGCAGCTCGTTGGCCTTTAGGTAGTCGAGGACTTCTTGCTTGGTGTACATCTTCCCGTTCTCGAGATCGTCCACGTGCGCGAAGACGTAGTCGGCCTGGCTGATGCCTTCGGCCGGGCGTCCGATGCCGGCCGCGGCTTTGCCCTTCGCCCACTTCGCAATCACACCCTTCCACTTGAAGCCCTGGGCGGACTGCATCGGCGTCTGTTCGATCGCGCGCTGCAGGCGCGAATAGAACGGCGGGCCTTGATAGAGGATGCGCGCTTCGCGCTCGAGGGTGGGGGTTAGGTGGATGGATTTCTTGGTCGGCTCGGCCCCGTATTTTTCAAGGAATGCCTCTCGGGCGACCGGAGTAAATCCACGACCAGCGTCTTGTCCTGTAGCAACTGTGCCCGCGAGCGCTGGGGGGACGCGAGGTTCAACTCGTCCTGCAGCTCCTGCGCGCTGAGCGGCCGCACGTCCTCCTCGTCCGCGGGCGAGGGCCGCGTCGATGTCGGCATCGGGAATCTCTTTGCGGCGCGCGAGCGCGGTGGCGGCGTTGGCATAATCCGGGGCCTCCAGATCCTCGTAGCCGTCGTTCTCCTCGGCTTCCAGTGCCCGTATCATACAAGCGTCGTTCGGCGTGCCAGAACAACGCCTGCAGATCGGCCATCGTCATCTCGAAGCCGACAAGCCGGAGCTCGGCGAGGATGTCACGGAACACGGACCGGATGAGCGGCCGCTCGCCAGTGCCGGGCGTCTCTTTTGCCCGTCGAGTACGCCCCGAGCATGTTGCCGTGCCGCCGCACGACATCACCGAGCGGGGTGGCCCTCATCGCCTCGCGCAGCGCCTTCTTCCCACTCTGCTTGCGAATGGCCCGCCCCAGCGCATTCAGCTGGGCCGGCGTCTTCGCCGCCCCGAGATCGACGCCGGTCATCTGCGCGAAGATGAGCGCCTGGGCCGGCTCCTTCGCGATCAGGCGCTCGACGGCCGCCGCGAGATCATTGCGTTTGTTCGCGGCCTGCTCCCGATAGTTGTGGAAGAGCGTGCCGGTCCAGCGCCCCCACGTTCGCATCAACCAGCGGTCCATCGTGAGCGCGTCGAAGTAGCCGTTCAGATTCGAGAAGAACCCGTTGCCCACCTTCGGGCCGATGACCGCGGCGCCGCGATGCGATCGCCTCGCCCGTCTCGCCATCCACGTCCTCGCCGAGACGTCTCAACTCGTTGACCGTGAACTCGCTCAATAGGAATTGCCGGAAGACCGGAAGTCCCCAGAGCGCCGCGCGATTGTTGAACCACTGGGCGGCCCAGTTGATCTGATCGGTGTTGGTCCCGATCCCAAGATTGGTGGGCAACTGACCGGCGCGGTCGTAGACCTCGTACGCCTGATCGGCGAGGTCGAAGTTCTTGTTGACCGCGACGCCGTTCGAGTAGATCGCGAGCGCGTAGGTGAAGACGAAGCGCCGCATCGGATCCGTCTGCAGCTCGGGATGAATCAGCGCCGCGACCTCCAGCGCCTGCTGGGTCTTCTCGTCATGCCACCCGACCGCGTTGGCGTTCGATTGCAAACTCGTCAACGCATCGCGTAACCCGACACTCACCAGATAGGCATGACCCTGCGGCGTGCTGGGATCGAGGTTGGCTCCGGCGACGCTGGCGGCGCGGCGAACCTCCCGCTGCATGTGGATCTTGAAATCGCGGCGACGCGGGAACGTGTGAGCCTGCGCCGCCGGCAACATGCGATCGAGCGCGGCCACGTGCTCGACCGCGGCCGCCTTGGCGGCTGCTGGGATTTGCTTCTTCTGATACAGGACCCTGCCCGTGGCGTCCGTCCGAGACGCCTCTCGCAGATTGGCCAGGAGGACGGCGCGCTGGCTGTCGGTCAAATTCGGATCGGTTTCGACTTCCCGAGCGGCGGCGACGAACAACTCAATCGCGCGTTCCGTCTCGGTCCACGTTTGCATTTTGGGGAGCCGGCGCGGCGGCGGTTCGCCCCTCTGATCTGCGTTGTACGCCTCGAGGTCTTCGACGGCCGTCTGGAACGCGTTCAGGCCGCGCACGCCCGCATCTGCCATGGCGGCCAAGCCCCGTCCGATGGCCTGCATTGCGGGGATGCCGACGCGCTCGAAGGCGCGGGCCGCTCGCTCAAGGGCATCCTCGACGTTGCGCGCCGCGCGATCGATCCGATCCCAATCCGGCTGGTGCAGCGCGCCGTCGCCCGCCTCGCCGTCCTTCGCGACGCGCAGACCCTCCGGCGCAACGAGCAGCTGCTGCCGCGCGATGTCAGCGGCCGCGGCCTCCTCGGGTGTCAGCCGGAAGGCGTCCTGTAGCGCACCGACGCTGTAGGACGCATCCGGCAGCACCGAGAACCCGCCCCACGCGTCGTCCGAGTCCGCGTTGCCGATCGTACGGCCGTCGATCGTCGGCCCGCATCCGGTCTGCGCGTCGACCGTGCCGGTCTCGCCGGTGGCGTGATCGACCACGCGGGATCCGACGAGCGTCTCGCGCGTCAGCGGCAGGTGCCCGCTCGCGATCGCCGCCTGTGCGTTGCGGCGGCGATCGGCTTCGGGATCGCGCGGGACTACCGCTTCTTCGGTTTGTGCGGCAGCTGGCCCTTCTTCGGTTTGTGCGGGAGTTTGTACATCGGTGCCTCCTTCCTTGGGAACGGCTTCAGCGACATAGTAGTAGCCGCCTTTCGCCGGCAGCGGCTTCTCGCGATTCAGTTCGTCGATGCGATCGAGGGCCGCGCGGTTGGTGGCGAGCCCTTCCTCGATGACCGTGCGCTCATTGCCGGGCGCCGTGGAGACGATCCGCCAGTCGACCGGCACGACCGGTTTGCCCTCGAGGGCCTTGTGCCAGTCGCCCCCGAGCTCCTGCTCCAGCGCATCGATCTCGCGCGCGGTTTCCGCGACCGTCTCCTGCATCTGGCGCCGACCCTCCGCCGCTTGGGCAGGATCGGCCACCAGGGTGCTCTCGGTCATCGCCGCGAGAATGCCCTTCAGCATCTTGTAATGGACGCCGAGGTTGAGGATCTTCTTGGCCTTGAACTTGGTCGTCTCGGTCTTGATGGCCCGCCGCGCCCGCTCCATGCGCGCGATGGAACTGGGCGGTAAACCAGACTGCCCCGATTCGTAGAACGCGAGGTCCGCCGCGTAATGCGCGCGATTCTGCTGGAGCAGCGTGCGGTCCTCGTCACGCAGCGCCGGCCGTTCCAGCTCCTGATCGATGCGCTCGATCATGTCGCGCAGCGGCTGGATCTGTTCCTTGTAGCCGCCGCCCATGGGCAGCACGCCGTGATAGTCCGCGCCCTGATTTAAGACCTCGAGCGCGTCGCCATAGCCGCGCAGGGCCTCCGCCTGCTTCAAACTGCCGACGCGAATCAGTTCCCGCAGGACCCGCTCGGTCCGCAGATTCTCCGCCGGCGAGCGTTGCTTGCCGCGCTTCCGCCATTTCGTGAACTCGTCCTGCAGTTCCTCCGGGGTCATCTCCGCGAAGGCCTTGAAGCGGCCGCCCGCGGTCTCACCGCCCTCTTGCACGTCCACCAACTGCGGGTACGCTTCGAGGACGTGTTCAGGGATCGGCTGCTCGTCCTCGATCGCCTGCTGGACGGCTCGGAGGTGCGTTGACGCGGCCACGTTCCGGCGCGCGTTGGCGATGGCTTGTTTGTGGAATTTGAGAATCTCCGCGGCGACGTAGTCCTTCCCGCCGACCTTGGGCCCCTTCTTCCCTTGCAGGTCCGTCAAGAGCGCCAGCAGGTCGTCCTTCGTGAGCGTTTTCAGCGCCTCGAGCTTCTTCGCGTCCACGTCGGTCAGGCTGACGATGCCCAGCTTCTTGAGCCGCTCTTCCTCCGCGTTGATCGGCGCGAACAGGTCCCGCAGCCGAATCCGTGCCGCCGCCGCCTTCTTGATCTTCTCCGTCAACTGCAGCGCATTGCCACCCTTCGGGATGCCGAAGAGGAGCGCGACCGCCTGCAGTTCGTTCCTGCTGCGACCCTTAGTGGTGCTGACCTCTTGCTCGCCGCTGGCCCGCGTTGCCCGCTTGAATGCCTTGCCGCTGGCGAAGTCCTCGAACGACGACTTGAAGATCCCGCCGATGCGCGTCGCCCGCGGATCCTCGGTCCACTCGGCGAGCGTCATCTCCCACGGCTCGCGCTGGGCGGCGGCAGGCGTGACAGCGGGCGCCTCGGGTGCCGTCGGCCGCGACACCGCGGGCTGTGACGTGGGTCCTACCGTTTCTTCTTCGGTTGGCGCACGTGTTCCGGGAGCTTCGCCCCCTTCGGTGTCTCCGCCTCGAACTTCTTCGCCAGCGCCGGGTCCTTCGCGTACAGGGCCCGTCTCTGCGCCTTGCTCACGAACGGCATCGTCTTCCTCCTTGACGCGCCAGCGCGCCGCTTCGAGGTCCAACTCTTCGTCGGTGAGGCTCTGCAAGTAGAGCTTGAACTCAGCGTTCTCCCGCTGCCGCTTTTTCTCCAACCGCTTCGCTTCCGCAGGGTCGCCGCCTACGAGCTGGCTCGGTCGCTGCGTCCGGGCCATGATGCGATCGATCAGTGCCTGGCGCTCCGGCGTGACGGGCGTCTCCATCCGCGTGATGGCGGCCGTGCGAACACCCGGTGCATCGACCTCCGCGGCGGCGCGGTTATAGAGGATCTGGAAGACCGCGCCGTCGATGATCCGCCCGTCGCCCGCCTGCTCGTCCAGTTCGTCGTTCGCGATCCACTCCTCGAGCTTCGCGCGCGTGCCAGCGCCGGCGGCGTCAACGAGCTGCGCGATCTCGGCGTCGCTGAAGCCGTCGAGCTCGCCCGCGTAGAGCGCGCCGAGCACCTCGGTCTCGTCGTCCATCGCGCTCCGCACGAGATCGTCGGTGATGTGCCCAGCGATGGCCGTGCCCTTGCGCCCCGTCCCGAAGTACGCCTGCGCGCGCGACGCATCGGTCGTGACGATGGCGTCTGGGAACGTCTCGCCGACCATGTGCACGAGGTTCTTGAATCGTCGGTTCGTCTCGCCGACGCCGAGGAAGTGGAACCCGCGCGGCTCGACCTCGGCGTCCTCCATGGCCTTGAGCATCGCGACGAAGTCGTCGTCAGAGATCGCGCCCTGATTGCCGGGCAACCCGATCATCGCGTCGGGCCAGCGCTCCATGACCTCGACCGCGCGCGCGGCCATCGTCGGCCCGACCTGCACCGGGACGATCACGTTCAGGCCGGCGGCGATCGCCTGATCGATCTGGTCGGCGAACTGTTCCTGAATCGCTTTCGTTTCCTCGGGGAACGAGCGCGGCACGGCGCCGTCTTTCTGTTTCATCAGCGTGTCGCGATTGTTCGGATCAACAAACGCCGGCGCGACATCGGGCGCCACGACGTAGAGCCCGGCCGCGGTCCCGCCCGCGTTGGTGATGTCCGTCGCGAGCTGCCCGTAGCGCGAGAGCACGGCTTGAAGTTCAGGTTCGGCACACCCTTGCCGTCGATGATCTGCGTCTTGCCGTACGCGCCGGAGTCGATGAACGCGTTGCCGCCATCGGCGACGTGCTGCACGACCGCGTCGCGCACGGGCGCGGTCATGCCGAGCGCGGTGACACCCACGTCCTGTCCGGCCTGGATGAACCCAACGACGTCGTTGATCGCGTTCTGATTCCCCGAGCGGAAGGCGATGACGAACGGCTCGGCGGCTTGTTGAGCGGCGGCCGCCACGCCCGGCTCCGCGCTCTCGTATGGCGTACTTCTCGCCGAGCGGCGGCGGTCCTTCCTGCGGCGGCCGCTCCTGGTTCTGCCACTCCTCCTGCGCGAGTTTCTGGTTCGCCATGAAGAACGCGTAGGCGAAGCCCTCCGGCGTCAGCGAGCGTTCGTCGACCTCCGAGCTCGAGAGGTTCCACGAGCGACTGCCTTCGCCGCCTTCTTCTTTCAGCCCCCGACCTGGGCCTTCGGCAGATCCGGGTTGAACTCGCCCCAGAGCTGGGTCTCTTTGGTGTAGGGCTCCCCGTAGTCGTCAGGATTGAACTTCAGCGTCGGTGTCGGCAGGCCATTGAGCCGCGCGATCCGACCCGCCGGGTTCTCCATCATGTAGAACCGCGGGTTCGCCTGCGCGACGATCAGCTTCACGATCGCGACGAGCGTCTGCGCGTACTCGGTCGGCGTGTCGAAGCTACTCCGCCGCCTTCTTGCCGTACGTTTTCTCGAGCCACGTCAGCCCGGTCTTCTTGTGGATGTAACCCGGCACGTCGTGCTTGGTCGGCCAGTGCTGGTTGCCCGACGTCGTGAAGGAGGTGCACGGCGGCTGCGCGAGCACGCCGATGATCGTGTAGCCCTGGTCGATGATCTGCTGGATCTCGTCCATCCACACGCCGAAGTCGGTCAAGTCTTCCGCGGTACCGCCGTCCTCTTTCGACCGGATGTCGAAGCGACGGACGCTGTAGCCCGCATCCGCCCACGGCTGCGAGATGATGCCGGTGCGGTCGTAGAGCGAAATGACGACCTTCTGCGCGTTCTCGGCCCGAGCGGCGGCTTTCGCTGCGGCCTTCCACTCCTCGATCGCTTGCGCGCCGGCTTCCTGCGAGATCACCGGCTTCCCTGACGCATGTTCAGCCCGACCAACGGGCCGTCTTTTTCGGTCTATGGGGACGCCCCTCCCACAGATTGACGGCGGAGGGCGGGTCGGGGAAGAGCGGGTCGGTGTTGGGATCGCGGCGGAACTCGGCCTCACCGAAGGCGGTGTTCCATTCTTCGATATCGAACGACGCCGTCTTTGGATCGAGCGTATTGAAGACCAGGTGCCCTTGTTCCCGCGTCGTCGCGAACACTGCGCGTTCGTGCAGTTCGTTCCAGTCCGGGTCCTCCTGGCCGGTGTACACCTGCAAGCCGGTGTAGGCGGCCGCGTCGAGCGCGTGCATGTTCTCGTTCGACTCGTCGAGGAAGAAGGCATCGGTCGCCTTGACCATCTCGGCCATCGCCGCGCGCGCCTCGTCGGTGTCCATCTCGAGGAGGCGTTCGTAGACTTCCATCGCCTCGCGGATATGGCGCAGCTCCCACGACTTCGTGTAGCTCTTGAACCAGTCACCCAGTGCGGCCTGCGCCTTCGCAGACAACGCGCCTTCGAGCGCACTGCCCTGTCCGCCCCCAGACATATCCAACATCGCGCTGATGCGCCGGCGCGGCCCGCGCGGCACGGTCTCGGCAGTCTGGGCCTCCGCTTCGGGCTCGCGCTCGGGCGGCGGCGTCAGCTCGAACTCGGGCTCCGCCTTCGCCGCCTTGAGCGCGTCGGCGACGGTCGGCTGCTCGGTCGCGGTGACGGTGTCGTAGGCCTCATCGAGCGAGACCCCCTTGCCCTCGGTCTCCACCGCCATCGGGTGCGCCAGCGCGAAGACCTCGTCCGCGCGATCGTCTGGGGGATCGAAGTCCTCACGGAAGCGCGCCACCGCATCCTGGAAGCGCACCAGGCCTTCCTGCACGTAGGTGCGCGCGAGCTCGATGATCGTGGCGCACGTCTCGGGTTGAGCGGCGCATTCGCGCTCGCGGGATGCAGTTGCTCGCGGAGCTTCTTGAGCAGCACCTGCCGTTTCTCGCGGATCTCTTTGAGCCGCTGCTCGCGCGCGGCCGCCTCGCGGTCGGCCTTCGTGGGCGGCGCGGCTTCCGGTTCGGTGGTCTCCGTTTCCGGTTCGGTGGTGGTCTCCTGTTCTTCGGTCTCTTCTGTGGTCTCCTCTTCGGTCGGCGTCTCGGCTTTGGGTTCCAATTTGCGGCGCAGGAAGTCGACGAACGCGTCGGTCGTGATGTCCTTGCCGCGCGGCGCTCTCCGCCGCTTTCTTCTTCTCTTCCTCTTTCTCCTTTTTCTGTTCGGCCGTCTTTTTCTCGCGCGCTTTTTCCTTCGCCGCGCGTTCCTTCGCGGCGGCGTGGCGCGCCTCGGCGACGGCGAGCTCCGCCGCGTCCTCGACCTGCGCGGCGAGCGCCTTCGCGTCGATCCTCCATCTCGTTGCCGAGGGTGTCCCAGATGCCGTCGTAGTGTTGCTGGAGCGCGATCAGATCCTTGTTGGCCTTCTCACTGCGGGGTGCCGGCCTCGAGAGTCTTGAGTTTCTCGGCGAGCCGCGCGATCTCGATCCGACGCGCGGTCTGTTCATCGATCGTCGCGGCGAGCACGCCCGCCGGGTCATGATCCGGATCGGTCGCGCGCGGGTCGCCCGTTTTCCAGCGGGGGCCGGTTTGTTGCTGCGCCGCGAGCTTCGCTTCGATCGCGGCGGTGAAGGCATCCGCCACGTCTTGATCGGTGGCGCCGGCGGGGCCTCGCCCGTGGTCGTCGGCCCTTCCGCAGCTCGGGCCTTCGCAATGTGGTCGAGAATGACCTGTGCGCGCGCGTGCAGCTGTGACGGATCTTTCACAACGCCGCGCTTCATACAACGCGCCCATCACGGCCGCGGTCGGATTCGGCGTGACACCGAGACGCTCCGCCCGCACGCGATCCGTGTCAATCGCGTCGATGTAGCGTTGCAGATCCGCTGTCGTTGGCTGTGGCGTTGGCCGTGGCGCCGCCTCCGCGGTGGTGTCGACGCGGCGTGCGCGCTCGAAGAAGCTCCGCAGATTGTCCAGGCGATACCACGTCCCGTCGGGCTTTTGCGACGCCATGTAGACGGGCGGTTCGCCCGTCGTGTTCTCGATCACCTGGCCGTTGTCATCCAGTGGCTCGAGTTGGAGCAACTGCGAGCCCCGCTTACTGACTTTGCGACTGACCTTGTAGCGGTCGCCGTTGGCGTATTCCCAGACCTCACCGTCCTGGGCGCCGTTCGCGGCCAGCTCGGTCGCGTGCGCGATCGACTCCGGCGTCGACCGGGCGGTCACCCACAGCCGGTGGCCGTGCTCGTCCGGCTGGGTGTTCGCGTTGGCACGGACTTCCTCGTCGTGGAGCAGTCCGCGATCCGTGGGAGCTGCGGCTGGCGCTGGCGGGGCCGTGGGTTCGGCGACCGGCGCCGGCGGTCCCATCAACGCCCCAGCCCGCGACGGATTGTCCGCCGGTGTCGCCTCGATCCACGGCTCGGGTGTCGCGCGGAATCCGAAGCCGGGTGGCGCGGTCGGTCGTCGGATCACGCCCTCGTCGTGGAACGGCTTAGTGAGCGGCGCGCCGGGGAACGCCGGCGCAGGCAACGGCGACGGGCCTTCGGTCTTCGTCCCTCGGGGTCGCGAGCTTCTCGCGAATCAGATCATCGATCGCCGCGATGCGCTGATCCACATACGCCGCGCCGGCCGCGGTGTGCATCGCGGTCTCTTCGTCCGTCTCGTTCACGTTCGCCGCGCGCGCCGCATAACTCTGTCGGCCAGTCTGCAGCTCTTGCCGACGATCCAGCAGGCGATCGAGCGACGGCTCCGTTTTCGATCCGAAGAGATCCTGCAGAATCGCCGCACGGTGCTCACGCTCGGCTTTCGGCTTGTGAGGACGCCGGCGCCCTCGACGGCTTGCGCGTGCGCGCCCATCAGCATCCCGGAGAACATGCCCATGAGCGCGTTGTCGGCCATGCCGTCGTACCACGGCTTGCCTTCTGCGACGTTCTGCCAGCATTGCTCCTGAATGCCCTGCGGCAGTTCCTCGGCCACGCCCTCCTGGATCATCGCCGCCGGGACCGACTTCAGGATCTTGAGGAGCGAGGTCTTGGCCGACGGGCTCTTGTGCGCGGCGGCCATCAGCGTGTCGATGTCAGCGACGCCGAACTTCTGCGCGAGCGCGGCCCCGAAGCGGCTGAACAACGTCGTGCCGAACCCGGAGGCCAGCATCGCCGCTTCTGCGCGGGCGAGAGCCCCCGTGCCCAGGTCTTGCCGAACCTGCTCACGTTGCGCGAAATAGCTCGACACGCCTTCCCCGAGCGCGCCGCCCCATTCCGCTGCGCGCTCGGCGGTTTTCGCCAAGGGCCCGATCGCCTCGCCGATCACGCGCCCCATCGCGCCGCCGGCCAGCATCAGCGGCACCGACTGGATCGTGGAGTGCACGATCGCCGACGGGTGTTCCAGCGCCGTCACGGCATAGTCGACAGCCCGTTTCCCGTGCGTCCACAGACTGAGAGGCCCTTGGTTGACCTGCTCGTTCGCGAGCACGTCAGCGGTGGTCGCGTCGACGCCCTGATCCGCCAGCGACTTCGTGAGCGCGTCCTTGCGCGCCTGGTCCACCGTGCTCAAGTGCGTGAGGGACTCGGCGAGCGCTTTATTGACCGCCTGCGTCTGGGGCGAGCATCGCTTCTCGATCCACGCCGAGACTTCTTTGGGGCGTACCCGAGGCCCTCCAGGTACTTGGCGATCGACGGCCGATCCTTCGGCGACTTCGTCCAGAGGAACCCCGGATTCTGCGCGAGCATCGCCAAGTCCGTCACGCCGACGATCATGTCGGCGACCGACTTGACGCCCAGCAAGGCGTCGGCACCCAGGTCCTGTTTGTTGCTCAGCGCCTGATCGATCTCGGTGAGATACCGCTTCGCTGCGGCCCACACCCCCGTGGACGGCGCGGCCGGCGACGGTTGCTGCGGCGCCCCAGTTCGCGACTGCTCAATCTGCTGCTCGAGCGCCTGCTGGTTGCTGACCGGCGCCTGCAGCTGCGCGCGGCAGCTGCGGCAGCAGATTCAGGCGCGTGTCGCGCGTGTCGGTGGGATCGCGCGGCGCGGCGACCGGCGTCCCCGTGTCCTGCAACCCTTCGAGTTCCTCCGCGCGACGGGCACGGAGCCCCTCGTGCGGCTTGCCCTTCACCGTGGCCGACCACATGAGGTCGTCCGCGGTGACCGGTTGGCCCGCGTTCAGTTTGTTGATCGCCCGTTGCGCGGTCGGGAAGTGGTTCCACGCGAGCGAGACCAGTTCGTCGAATTGCCGCTGCGAGACTTGGACCTTGAGCGCCGCGTTGACGCGCTTGCCGTAGTCCTCCTTGACCTGGCGGCGCATCTCCTCTTTAGCCTCGTCCTCGGTGACGACCATGCCGGGCGTGACGGGCTTGCCTTTCCAACTGTGCATCCCGTAGCCGATCGCGAGGCCCGTCCCACTGTCCTGATAGGGCTCCGGCATGAACGCTTCGCGATAGCCGAGTCTCTCCACCCCCTCGTCATCGATCGTGTTCTTGCCGACGGGTGCCCGCTGGAGCGTGGGCAGTGGACCGTCGTTGGCGAAGGGCGAGAGACCTTCGCGCATCCGGGCGCGCGCGTGCGCGACGGCCTTGTCCACGATCGCCTTCGGGATCGGGGTCGGGTCGTCGTCGGCACGCGCCAGCAGCGTCTCGACTTCTTCTGCGTCAACGTCGGGACGAGCGCCGGGATCTCGGTTTCCTTGCCGTCGAAGTCCACGCCGATCGACAGCTCCGTCGAGACGCGCCCATCGGGCCGTGCCAGCGGTCCGAAGCACCCCAGTCCCTTCGCCGTGCCGTCCGCGCGCGTGCCGGCGTCCCGCGGGTCGAAGGTAACGGGTGGCTGCTCGCGGAGCCGATCGCGCGGTCCCCGCGCGGCGGCACGATGTCGGTCCCGGCCCCCGTCGGCAGATCGCCGAGTCCGCACTGTGTGCCGCGGGCCGCGTGCGGGATCGGCAACGACTGCGCGGGGCGTGGACACCACCGGCGGCGCCAGCGGGGCGATCCCGGCGGCTGGTCGCGCGGCAATTCGATGTCATGCGGAACCGGGCGCGGTGGTTCGAGACCCGTGAATCGCCCGTGAGTCTTCGGCGTCGGCGGCGCGATCCACGGCTCCGGTGTCGGCATCGGCTGGTCGCGCGGGAGTTCGATGTCACGCGGGGCCGGTCGGGGCGGCTCGAGACCCGTGAATCGCCCGTGGGTGACCGGCGTCGGCGGCGCGACATATGGCTCCGTGGGCAGCGCGGTCGCCGGTGCGGTCCTCGGCTTCTTCAGACCGTTGTCGGTCTCGACGTAGTCGTAGTAGTCCTGCAGCTTTTGCTGATCTTCGGGGCTGTCGCCGAGACCAAGGAGTTCCTGGATCGACAGGCGCTTGCGCGCGTCTTTCTTCTCGTCGTCAGTTTTCTCGTCGTCGGTCTTCTTCGTCGGTTCGGGCTCGGGCTCGGGCTGTTTGCGCGGATGACGCGGCGGGCCGAACAGCGGTTCGACCTCGAAGTCCTCGTCGCCTGGCTGGGCGAGGCTCTCCCAGCATCTGTAGCGCTCCTGCCGGGCCAGTTCGGCCGGCGACAGCTCCGGCGGTTGCTGATCGTCGTACTGATCGTCGAGCTTACGAGTCGTCGTCCGCAAACGGCGAGAGGGACCCGAGCGTCCCAAATGGGGATCTCGCCACCGGTTACTCGAGGGTTCTCAACTCGCGGACCCGATCCTTCAAGCGCTTCCGGACATCAGCTGGGGTCGCGGGATCTTGAGCTGGTCCAGGATCGTGTTGTATTCCTTCTCTCGGCTCACCCGCGCCTGCGGCGTCAGCACGCCTTTGTCCTTGTCCGGCCACGGCGCGATGTCGCGGAGGTCGCCCACCTTGTTGGTGATCTTGCTGTAGACCTGTTCCAGCTTGTCGTAGGTGGCGCGATCGTTCTTGGCGATGGCCTGTTTCGCGGCCTCCTCGATTGGGGGCACGCCCTGCAATCGCGTGCGGCGCTTGTTTTCCGTCTCCACGCGGCGCCGGATGTGATTCGTCGGCGAGGCCCGCGAGTTTTTGCACATCCTGCTCGTCGGAGGCCTGGGCCGTGGTGGTAGGGGCCGTCTTCCGCGCGGTGATCGCGGCGGCATCCTTCCGCGCCTTGTTCATGGCGTCGTAGCTCATGGTGACGGCGCGTCCGCCGGCGCGACGTTGGCGCATTCTTCTTGGCCCACGCGTCCGTCTTCTCGAACTCCGTGTTGCGCTCGTCCTCCTCGTTGAAGCGCTGGCCCGTGTTGAGTGGCCGCCCCCAGGCGTCGTAGCGCACCTCGGCATTCCGCGCGGCCGTTTCGGCGGCGGCGCGTTCGCGGATCGACAGGCCTTGGGAGGTGAGGAACGCTTTGCGCTTCTCCGGGTCTTCAATCCACCGCCCGGCGAATGTCTCGCATACACCGATCGGGGCGCGCCGTTTTGGCACGCCGTGTCGAGGATGCCGTCGCACGCCTCCTTGTTCGGCGCGGTGAGGAGTTGGCGCGCCAGCAGCTCCCGCATGGCGTCCTGGTTGTCGATGGCGGCCTTGGACCACTGAGCCGCATTCGGATTCACCTTGCCGTCGGGACCAAAGAGCTGGGGCATCTTGCGCGCGAGGTCGTTCAGCGACATCGCGCCGTTGCGTACGCCTCCTGCCACTGGTTGGCGAGATCCCGTTGCTGCTGGATCTGCTCCGCGCGCGACGTCCCCGCCTTGACGAGGGTCTGCACCTGCGTGCCGTCGCCATAGACGGTGGGCAAATGATCGTTAATCGCCGGCCCGCACAGCGGCTCAATGAGCTTGGCCACTTGGGGACGGACGGTTTGATAGGAAGCGTCGTCAGTCACCGACCCGAGCAGCTGCGAGGCCTGCGCGATCCGGAGTGCCCTGCAGCTTCAGTTGGGCGTCCGATTCCTGCCACTTCGCAGTCCGCTCGCCGAGCACGTCCTTCGAGAGATTGGCCGCGGCCGACGGGCGTCCGGTTTTCCACAGGTGCTCGATCGCGTCCTCGGGACGCTCGCATTGCTGCAGCGCATTGCGCGTCTCGGTGTCGTCCTCGAACGCGCGCCGGCGCGCCTCGAATTGCTGCTGCTGCTCCTTGATCTGCATCATCGCGCCGAGCGTCTGCAGCGGCGACGAGAAGGACGAACGGCCGCCGCCGCCGCCGTCGTCGCCACTCAGCGGGATCCGGGTATCGGGCATCACCGGCATAGCGGACTAGCCTCCGTGGCACTGGTCGCTGTAGTTGGGCGTCTGGAGACCACCACGCTGCGTGCCCGCGTAGGGCCCCATCAGCGCGCCGCCGCGCTCCCCGCCACGGCTGCGTCGTGTTCCCCGCTCGGAAGCTCCCTGGACGACTGGTCGGCGGGGCGCCATGCGCGCTGCCGTACATCGCCAGCCCGCCGACGGTGTTCCCCATGTCGCCGGCGAACCCGCCCCATGCGTTGCCGCTGCCCATCGTGCCCGCGGCGCGCGCGTTCGCGCCGCCCATGGCGTAGTCACCCAGCGCGCCGTAGCCGCCCATCATCGCGTTGCCGTGCTGGTTCGCGGCCGTCATCCCCGATTCGCTTCGCGGTCGAGGATGCTGTATTGCCGATCCTGGTTCGTCCAGAACTCGTCACGACCGCGCGTGTAGTCGCCGAGATCGCGCTCGCATGCTGCGCGTTGGCGTTCGCGCCGGCGGCCGCAGCCACCTGCGCGTTGTGCTGCTGTTCGTCCTGGTAGCCTTGCCGCGCTTTGCCGTAGTTGCGATCCCACGCGCCGGACGCGATGTTGTAGCCCAGCTCGCCTTCGCGCAGCGCCGTGTCGGCGTTGGCTTGCCAGGCGCCCTGCCGCGTCTGATAGCCCTGCAGACGATTCGCCGTGTTGGTGTTGAACGATTGAAAGGTGTTGCCCTGATTGAGGCCGTAGGTACTCTTCCGCTTCGCGGCGGGCGCGATCGTGCTCGGACGCGGCGCGGTTGTAGACGTTGCCGTCATCCTGCGACGCCTGATCGCCGACGGCTTTCGCGAGGCCTTTCTGAAACCCGCCCGTCCGCAAGGCGCCCCGTGCGCGGCGCCCGCCACCTGCGCGTTCTTCACCGCATCCATTCGCGCCTGATAGCCGGGATCGGCCCGCATGGCTTCCGCGGTCGGCGCCTGGAACTCCGACGGCCCGGCAAAGTCCGCGAAGCGGAACGCGGCCGGATCGGCGTACTTCTCCTCGAACTGCCCCACGTGCGGGGCGCGTATGAGAAGTCGGCGTAGTTGAACGGCGTAAACGCCGGCGCGTTGTAGCCGCCGTACCCACCGGAACTGAAGTGCCCGGACCAGGGCGTCAGCAGCGACCCTTGCGTATACGCAAACGGATCCGCCCCGGCACCTTCGGGATTGATGTCGCCTCCGGGGTTGATGTCCCCGCCGGCGTCACCCCGCCAGCGCCGGGGTCGCTGTACTCTTCGGGGGCGTAGTCGGGTTCGTAATCGCCTTCGGCCATGTGCGTGGTCCTCCGGCTACTGGTTGAAGCGCCCGCCGCCGCACTGCTTCATGACGGGCGGGCCTTGGGGCGGCCCTCCCTGCGGCGCGATCATGCCGCCGAACGGGCCCCGGAACCCGCCGCCGTACCCACCCGCGAACCCGCCGCCCGCCGGTGGCCGTCGCATCCCGCCGAACATGCCGCCCATCTGCGCCGCCGCCGCCGCCGCCCCCTGCGCCATCGGTCCCATATATCCGGTTCCAGGCGGTCTCATCGGTCCCATCGGCCCCGGTCCCATCGGCCCCGGTCCCATCGGTCCCCGCGGCGGCATTCCCGGTGGCGGTCCCGGCGGCATCCCCGGCCTCGGACCGCCGCCGCCGCCGCACTTGCTCATCAACATCGACCGGATGTCGTCCGACGACGCGCGCGGCCGTCCGAAGGCACCGGCGACACCCGCGGCCAAGTTGCTCATGCCGCCGCCGCCGTATTGCGGGGAGATCGCACCCGGCCGGTTCATCCACGACATGTCCTGACCAGCCGCGGCGCCGGCGTTGCGATAGGTCTGCAGATCCTGCGGAGCCGGTTTCAGGCCCCCGCCGAAGGTCCCCGCCAGCCCCTGCGCCATCGGGGCCCAGCCCCCGCCGCCCCCGCCGCCGGGCCCCTGTTCCGGCATCGGTTCCGGCGGTCCCGCCATCTGCATCTGTCCCATCTCTCCACCGCCGCCGCTGAACGTCGCGCGCTCGGGCCCCGCCTCACCAGCGACGAACATCGTCGGTTCATCAACGACCATGTCGCCACCCTCGGCCATGTGATACGGCCCCGCACACCGCCCCCGGCGGGCTCCCGGTGGCATCGCCCGGCCGGGCCGCGGGACCGCCTGCCCGCCCGGCGCCGGCGGCATCGCATTCGGCGGCCCCGCAGACGCGTACCGCGCGCCCGCGCCCGGCGTCGTCAAGCGCCCGAGCGTACCCATCGCACCGGCCCCAGCGTTGACGTACGGCGAATACAGCTGATTGAGGTTCTGCAGCCCCTGCTGCATGTAGCGGCTGGCTTCCCCGGTGCCCTGCACCTGCTGCTCCGAGGCCTTTTTCGCCGCGTTGCTCTGCATTTTGGCTTTGATGCCGCTGCCAGCCGCCGAGGCCGCCGCGCTAATCGCCAACGCTGTGCCGAGTGCAATGGCCATCTGTCCTCCTACAACGCCCCGACCCCGAAAACCACCTGCACGAGGCGCGCGTCGTCGCCGCTGCCGTAGTTCTCCGGAATCGCCCGCGAGTGAAATCGATCCGCCGCAAACACCAGCACGCGCCCGAACTTCGCCACGACGCGGCTCACTTCCTCCCACTGCAGGGGATCGCGCCACGCGCGCTCCTCATCAGCGAACGTCAGGTCGTCGGCCGCGCTGCTGATGGCGCCCGTGGGCACGTGCTTCCAGAACACCGTGCCGTCGTCGGCCGGCGGGTCCGGGCGTCAGATAGAGCACCGCGGTCCAGTCGCCCATGCTGCGATCGGTATGCACGTAGTTCGGTTCGCGTTGCCCGAGCGGGCTCTGGCGGAAAAACGAGAGCGTCGGCGTGAGGTGCGGAAAGCGCTCCACGATCCAGGCCGGGAACCACTCGTCCTCGGCGAGCTGGATGCCGTGGAAGATGTCGGTGCCCACAACCACGTCGTTGAACGGCCGCGCCAGCACCGCCGCGCGGTACGCGAGCGGATCGCCGAGCACGTCATCGCACACGAGCATCAGGCCATCGCCTTCTGATAGGCCGCTTCCAGGTAGCCGTAGCCCAGGCGCTCGTAGAGCCGCGCGACCGCCGGCGTCGGCGCGATCATGTGCACGTGCTGCGCGCCCGCCGCGGCCGCCCACTGCTCGCCCCGCCGCAACAAGCGGAGCCCGTAGCCGCGATATTCCGGCTCGACCCACCAGAACAGCTCCTGCGCGGTGAGGCTCCCCGTGAAGGGATGCTCGAACAACAGGAGCCCGATCATCCCGGTCACCGTGCCGTTTGTTTCGGCGACGAACAACCCGCCGACGTCGCTCGCGAGCAGCAGGGCCAGCGTCCGCGCCATCGCCGCGTGATTCGGCACCACCCGGCCGGCATACGTGGTCTCGGTCAGAAACCGCGTCCCCATCTCCACGAGGCGCGGGATGTCGTCCGGGGTGGCCTGGCGGATCACGTCGCCCGTATTGTCGAAGCGGGCCGACGGTGATTCAAACCGGGTCGTCAGACGGTCAGCAGCGGCCCGAGTCGCAGCACGTCGGCGGCCGTGAGATCCGGGAGATCCTCGAGCGTCAGCGGCCGGGCGTGCAGCGTGACCTCCACCTGACTGAGTTCCGTGATCCGCCGGCCGAACTCCGCGCGCTGATCCTCCGCGACAACGATCTGGTCGCCGCTGGGAACGCCGAGCTCGCGGACCATGGCGTCACGCTGCGTCTGGAATTGCGCGGTCTCGACACGCACCAGCCGCATGAGTGTCGCGAGGTGATAGGCGATGGCCGGACGCACCTTCGCCTCGAGCAGCACCTGGAGGGCGACCTCCGCGTCGAGCAGTTCCATGAGCGTCGCGGTGATCGTGGCCGGCGTGGGCATGGGCACGAGAGACATGATCAACTCGGCGTGTCGATGCCCGCCAGCGAGTTCCAGAACGTCATGATCTGACTCTGGATCGCCAGGTCGGTGGCCGTACGTCGAGGTCTTGGCCTCCTCGTCGTAGGTCGTCGCCGACGAGATGTTCACGCCCATGACGATCTGTGGCGCGCCTTGTTGCGCCGCCAGCGCCGGATTCGCCACCACCTTCTGCGCGTAGAACGCTCGACTCTGGTGATACGCGGTCTGCCCGGATTCCAGAGCACGGACCCACCGGTCAGCGCGAGGATCGCGGTGACGCGCTCCATGAAGCCACCTGGACCCACATCTCGGGTCAACGCCATCTGGGCCACTGATTGTTCGACGGCCATGACACACTCCTCTGTCTTGTGCTTACGCGAGTGGGATTTCCACGATAAAGCGCACAATCACCGCGTCACCGTTCGGCCACATCGCACCTAATACGCCGTCAGCACGTTGCACACTGACATACCGATCGCTGGGGTCGATAAACGCGAGGGCCAACGCGGACAAGTTGCTATTTAAAGCAATGTAGTGCGCGGGGATGCCGGCTTGGTTTTCGGTGGCCGGCGAGCGCATAGAGTTTGGGGTCACGCCACCGGGCATCGCAAAACGAATCTCATTCGTGACGCCATTATTGATGCCGAATTTGCCTGTGCACATCAACACTAAGGTCTTCCCGATAATCGTGTACGCGATAGACGTTCGGCGTCGCGTTGAACGCGCCGATAGAACCCCGGTATTCGTCGTGTAATTGGCAGAACTAAACGGGACATCAGTCCACGGGAAGGCGTTCGCAGCGAGGATATTTTGCTCAACAAATAAATTACCCACCCGATCCATATAGACGGTGCCAGACGCCGTGGTAAACGTATCGTCCACGGCTTGGAGATAGAGCCGTTGTATGGTGTCGACCAGGCGGAACCGTTTCAGATTCGCGGGTTGGGCGGTGTCCGAGAACACCAGTTGTGGACTGGCGTACTCGAGATAGTTCGCATTAGAAAAGACGTTCTGACCCGTAAACGCATTCGCCGCGTTCCTCAACGCCACGTTCGAGGACAACCGCGCGTCGGCGACCGTGCCGCTGGTCAACTGCGTGGCGTCCAATGGCGTCGTGCCCAACCCGCCTGACACCGTCAGCACACCAAGACGACTGAAATTCATCGCGCCGCCAGTGACCAGCGTCCCGGCGTCATTCATGGCCTGAACATACACCGCCTGCATTTGATTAGAGATCAGGAACACCTTGTTGCCGACGGCCTGTGCGGTGTCCGCGATGAGCAGCTGCGGTGGAGATCCCGAAAGATTGATGTTCGGATAGGCATTGGTCCCCGTATAGACGTTATTGCCATTCTTTAACGGGACGTTCGCCGACAGTCGCGCATCGGGGACCGTGCCGCTGGTCAGGTTGGTGGCGTTGAGCGGCGTGGTCCCGAGTCCCGCAGCAGTGAGTCCAAACCCCATCGTGACCATACCGAACCGGTCAATGGTCAGAGGATCTGGTGTCAGAATCGGGGTATCGCTATCGTTGCGCGCACTAATCAGAAACGACCCATCGACACTCCGCGTCCCGATATTCCACCGACTGGTGTTCGCGGGTCGCCCCGGATCACGAACAAACAACTGTTCGCTCGTCCCCGAGACTTCAAAGCCCTGCACGGCCGAAAAACTATTCGCGGCGTTCTTCAGCGGGACGTTCGAGGACAGCCGCGCATCCGGCAGCGTCCCGCTGATCAGGATGGACGCATCGAGTGCCGCGAGCGCATCACTCCCGCCCGTCTCGTGCGAGACGTGATGCGCGGAGAGCGCACCGAGGCACTCACGGTCACATCGCCGGTGCCGCTATCGGCGCCGGTTTGTGAAATCGCGATCCCGGTCCCGGCCACGATCTTCGCGACGACGGCCTGACCAGCCGTCGCGGTATTCAGATCCGCGCGCCCAATCGTGGCGTCCTTGATCTGGGCGCTCGAGAGTTCAGTGCGAGCCATGACTCACACCCGGTAATTGACGCGCAACCGATCCGTCGAGGCGGGGGCGGTGAGATAGGTAATCGCCGCACCCGAAATGGTGTAGTCGTTCCCAGCCCCCGGCTCCTGTAACAGCCCATTCAGGAAGACCTGCTCACTTCCAACCACTGGCGTCGCCGCGAGCGTGAAAGCTGTATTAGATCCGTTGACTGCTCCACTGGGTATCTCGCGGGTGATGAACGTCGCATTGAGCGTCGTGGCATTGACCTTCAGGCCGAGGGCCGACACGCTCAGGGACGTGCCGTCCAGCGCCACCTGCATCTTCTTGGGGGTGCTGGCATCGAACTTCAGCCCGGCGTTGGTGTCGATGTTGGCGCTGACCAGATCCGCCGCGACGACCAGCCCATCCCCCGATGACATCAATGACGTTCCCGGTCTTCGTCAGACCCGCACCCGCGCTGACGGTACCTCGCGCTGGAGAATTGCGTGAACACCAGGGGGTGGTGCCCAGCGTGATCGGGTTCGCCGTCGTCAGTAGCCAGCCCGTGCTGATATTCGTCGTGCCTTCCTCCACGAACGTAAACAATCCGGCCGAGACTTCCGCACTGCTGTCGGCGTCCGTGGCTCGGGTCCACGCGCCGGCCGCGACGACCCAGATGCCGTTGTCCTGTCCGGCCGTTTGGTTCTTGACCAGGACCCGATCGCCCGCGATGACCGCCACGCCATCAATGGTCTGTGGAGCCGTCAGCGTGATGTTGGCCGTCGTCGCCACGCGCACCGACGCCTTGACATCCAGCCCCTGCGTGGCCGCATCGACATACGCCTTGTTGGCAGCGTCCTGGGCATTGGTCGGCACGGCCACGGAGGTGAGCTTGAATCCCCCATCGACTGATCGGCCGTGTACGGGTTGGTCCCTGCGGCCACGATCACCGTGGCGTTCACTTCGGTCGCGGTGACCGACCCCGCGAGAATCTGTGTGGTGCCGCGAATCCTCGTATTCGCCATGATCGTGTTACGTCCTTTCGTAGGTAACCAAGACCCGATCGCCTGAGAGGGGCGGCATCAAGAACACGAGGACCGCGCCACTGATGCTGTAGTCCACGCTGCGGGCATCCTGGAGAAGGCCGTTGAGAAAGACTTGCTCACTGTCAGCCACCGGGGTGTTCGCCAGCGTGAACGTGGCATTACTCCCGTCGATGACACCAATCGGGATCTCGCGTACCACGACCAGACTCGCAAACACCGCCTGCGTGATGTTGCTTTGCAGCAGGACCGGCTGTCCGCCGGAGAGCGCGCTCCCCTGCTCGACGAACGTCACGGGGATCTCGAAGTACGTGGTCTTGTCGATCGTCGGCGCGCTGACCTGGAAGCTACGCGTACTGGGTGTGATCGTTTTTGTCTTGAATGACGAGGCGGCTCCCGACCGGGATCGCTTTCAGGCCGTGATAGACATCGTTCCCGTTGAACGTGACATTGCGCGCCCAGACCTTGGTCACGGCGCTGTAGGGCGAGCCGGCATTGAAGCGCAGTTGATCCGAGCCGGGCGGTTCGGTCGTGGCCGCCGAAAACGAGTAGGTGAAGATCGGCGAGGACTGGGTGAGCGCGTTGAGCGTCGTCCCCAGCATCGTGAGGTTCGTGCCCAGGTCGATCTCCTCGACCGCGCCCGCGCCGCTCTCGCCGCGCCCGAAGAGACGCGCGGCCGCGGTCAGTGCCAGCGCATCCGATCCGCCCGGCTCGTGCGAGGCGTGATGCGCGATCGGCGTGGCAGGCGGGATTGATCCCGGATCGATCCGCCCTTGCAGCGTCGTGGCGATGAGCGCGCCGTGCACCGTGACCGTTTGGTCGGTCTCGGTCATGATCGAATCGCCCAGCGACCGCGGGGCCGTCCACTTCGTGATCGTGCCGGGCGTGCCCGTCCCGTAGTTGTTGATGATGACGGTGCCGCCGCCCGACCCCGCGAAGGCCGGCGGGGTCGTCGTGTCTGGCGGGGTCGTCGTCTCCGGCGGGGTCGTTGTGCCCGGCGGGGTCGTGCCCGGCGGGGTCCTCGTGCCAAACACCTGATCGGCGAGGCCCTGCAACCAGAACAGCCACTCCGGCGTGACCATCCCGCCTTTGTCCGCGATGTTGTTCTTGGGAGCCGGCTGCGCCACCGTCAGGAGCCTTCCATCTCCAACCAAGCGCCGACGAGGCGCCACGGCGCCGGGTCCGAGACCACGAGACGGAAGACGCGATTCTTCGCCGTGCCGAGGCGTGACCACGCGACCTGGAGGCGATACTGGCCCTCTTTCCCGGCGCTGCGCCACAGCTCCGAGCCCCACGTGTTGCCGCCGTCGTTGGAGTAGGTCAGCATCATCGTCGGCGCCGATCCTTGCCCCGGCATCCATGAGCGAGGCCGCGCGGCGGACACGACGCGATCGCCACCGCTCAGGCCGTGCCCCACCTCCATGTCCATCTGCAGCCGGTCAAACGTCATTTCCTCGTCGCGCTGCGCGAGATGCGGGCATTGCCGCACGCGGCGGATGAACGCGCCGTCCATATCGAGGCCGTAGTGGCAGTGGATCTCCGCGATCCGGCCGCTCTCGCGATCGCCGACGAGGCTCTGGCCGAAGCCAGACACCGCCCCGAACGCGAACGCGTGGCACTGCGGCCGGTAGACCAGGTAGCTTCATCTGGTTCCGATCCCAGTAGCCGCGGCGATGCCATTCATGGGTCGAGAGGTCGTAGACCCACGTCGTCTGCGCGGTGGGAAAGCTCACGACATAGAACGTGTGCCCTTCCTGCTGGTAGCTAAACGCGGAGCCGTCGCCCGTCACCGACAGATTCTGAATCGACGTATCGACCGCGGCCGTGCTGACCTTCTGCGGCGTATACCCGTTGGTCTGCACCACGTAGCCCGCCCCGTCTTTGTCCTGCGCGACCCACATCATCGTGTCGCCCGACACGCGGATCATGGTGTTGGCGGCCAGGACGCCCATCTCGATAAACACGGGCGCGTACGGCGCGAAGCGGTTCTCCGCGTTGCCGGTGCCGACCCAGACTTCGCCGGTCTGCGTCCCAATCAGCCAGATGTTGTTCGACGTCACGGCCATCGACAGCCACTTGTCGCCGGCGCGCGAGCGCTGGTAGACCTGCGTCGGATCCCAGGTGAAGCCGTCGAACGATTCCGAGACCTTGAGGGTGGATTCCGAGGCGTCCAGGACCACGAAGTAGCTGTCAATGAAGCCGCCGAACGACGCGCCCTGCACCACGGGTGCGAGGATGTGCGTCTCGAAGTCGTAGCAGTAGGCGACGTTCCCGCTGACGAAAAAGAGCTGCTCGCCGGCATCCCCACTCGAGCAGAAGTTCACGACCGCGCCGTCATTGGCAATTTCGGTCGTGCCCGTGGTGTTGGTGGCGGGGGGACCTTCGGCTCGCCCTCCTGGCCGGTGTCCCTGATACTCAGCGTCTCCACGCCGGCCACGGTCGTCGTGTTCAGCGCCGCCGCGCCGGTCAGGGTCTCGATCAACCGCGGCGGGGAGGGGCCCCCGCCGTGCGGTAGACGTTATACTCCGCGCGCGTTGGTGACCTTCGCCCACGAGACCGTGTTGTAGGTCGTCGAACTCAGCGTCGCTTTGCCCGTCGTGGTGATCCCTGTCGGACTGTTCGCGGTCTCACCCAAGCCCAGGAGCGCCGTCACCACATAGCTGTAGGTGGTCGTGCCGACCGTCCCGGCAGTGGTGTTCGTCGTCGGCGGCGCGATCGTGGTCCCGACCAGCCCCGTGTCATGAAAGACGAGCGTGGTCGACGCGACCGTGCCCACCAGCGTCGGCACCACACTGCCGACGGTGCGATAGATTTTGTAGCCGGTGGCATGTTCGACCGCCTGCCAGCTGATGATGTTCCAGTTCGTGCCCGACAGCGTCGCGTTGCCGAGATCGCTCCCGCCGACAGGCGACGCCGCCGTCTCGCCGAGGCGATTGGTCGCCGTGATTTTGTAGCCGTAAGTCGTCGTGCCAATCGCCCCGCCGTGGGTCAGGACCGGCGCCTTCGGTTCGGCCAGCGGCAGCGGCAGCGGACTCGGCTTCACCGTGGGCACGGTCGGCGTCGCGACGACCGTCATCGCGTGTTCGACGTAGCCCCCGTGATGTCGAGCTGATAGAGCTTGGCGCCGGCGACCGCGAACGCTTTCTCGTTCTGCGCGAAGAGGCCGCGCACCGGGAAGGTGGGCAGCGAGGCAAACAGCTCGAAGCCCGGACACGGCAGCAGCGCCTGCGGGGTCTTGGCGTACGGCGACCCCGCGCGCTCGACGTACCAGTTCCACAGATCCTGGGTGTCGAGCCGTTTGCTCTGCGCGGAATACGCGCTACCCACGAACCCCGGAAACGCCACCCGGTTGCTCATCGCTTACCCGCCGCCGCGCGGCTCACCGGTCCGCCAGTCGAAGTAGTCGAAGCCCCGCACGAGGGCCGCGTCCACGCGCAGCTCGCCCGGCCGCACGTTGCCGCGTTTGATCTGCGCCTTCGACTGCCGCGCCGCCGCGACTTGATCCGACGTGAGCTGCTTGCCGTACTCGGAGGCGATTTCCTGCGCGAAGTTGGTGCGGAGGAAGCGCCGATACCCCGGCGGGAACGTGTAGTCGGTATCGAGCGTCGCGAACTCGCGGAGCGCAACCGGCGTGTAGATCACGAGCTCGAGCAGGCCGCAGTCGGTCGGAATGGGCCAGAGGTAGAGTTTGCCGAGGCCCGCCTGCCAATCGTGGTCGTACCCAGATCGCCGACGGATACGTGCTCGTGAACAGCTTCTGGCGACACCCTTCCCAGCGCTGGTCCGTCCACACATGGAGCGGTTTCTCGTACGGCACCGGATTGTTGACGTCCTCGATGTAGCCCGCCGCTTCGATGTGCGTGGGCCGTACGATATTGATGTCGCCGCCGACGCCGATCGTGTAGCTCTGAATCCCCTGCCCGATCCGCTTGACCGTCCGCAGGATGACCGCCATCGTGAGGCGCTCGTTCGCGAGCGCGTCGATCCAGTCGTTCAACCGGTGCAGCGCATCGTTGGCGTCCTCGGCCGGCAACGGATCGCCGATGCCGAGCACGCGGATGCTGCGAAGGGTGGCGATGATGAGATCGCGCGCAGTCATGGGCTGGGCCTCACCGTCAGCGTGTAGGTGCACGACTGCGTGCGGCCGTTCGCGTCGGTGGCCGTGACGGTCCACGGCCCACTCGCACGCACCTGCATCGGCGTGCCCGCGAGCACGCCAGTCGCGCTGAAATTCAGACAGGCGGGCACGCGGGGGCTGCACGTATGCTGGATCGGGCTGATCCAGTTGGGAACGATCGTCAATGTGTAGGCCTGCTGCGCGTACGCCCCGAGTTGCGACGTGACCAGGTAGTGCCCGCTGCCGTCTTCGAGCAGGAGCCCGTCGCCGTTCTCCGCGATCAGGGTGTCAGTGGCGATCGAGACATCCGTCGCCCGAACCGTAAACGTGGCGAGCGGCTGCGGGATCGTCACCGCGACGGCGATGGTCGTCGTGGGGTACAGCGCATCCACGACGCCCTCGGGGATCGTGGGCGGCGTCCAGGTGACGGTCTCGGGTTGATTGACGACGGTGCCCGAGATGAGCCCCGCGGTCGACAACGTCAAGCCGACCGGCAGCGCCCCGGCCACGACGGTGAACGCGTAGGGGCCGATGGCGCCAGACCCGTTGGCCTCGGTCGCGACGAGCTGTTGCGCGTAGGGCCCCCCGTTCGTCGCATTCGGCAGGACCGTCGGCGTAATGGTGATCGGGGTGAGGTTGAGCAGATACGCCGGCCAAAAAGACGGCAGCGGCGGCAGCGGGCTGAGGCTGCCGTCTTCGAGCAGGAGCCCGTCGCCGTTCTCCGCGATCAGGAAGCTGGGCACGGCGGTTCGGGTGCGTCAGCCACTTAGGCAATCGGATAACTCGCCAGCGCGAGCCGCAACACATCGCCCGCCCCCAACCCGGCCGGACTCACCAACGAGGGAGGCACGATGTTGGCCCCGCCGACGTTCTTTTCACTGGACGTGAGCACCACGACGATCCCATCGAACGGGACCGTGCCGATGACCGGGTGATTGTTGACGGTCGCCGTCGTGATAAAGCCGGTGCCGACGGGCGAGGTGCCATTGAGCGTGGCCGGGACGGTGATCTTCCAGTAGTTATCCCCAAACGTCGTGTTGGCCGCGAAATGGATCTCAATAAACAGATCGAGCACGCGGCCCCAGAGCAGGTAGGACGCCGTGATGGTCCCAGAGCCAATATTCGGAGCCGTGAGCCCCACCACTCCGTTCGTCAAGACCGCGTTGTAGGGAATGGGCGCGCCTTGATCGTGACCCGTGATCCGCCAGCAGGGCGTCAGCGCGTCGTAGATAAAGGTGGCGCGGCCGATATTCGGGGCGAGCGGGGTGGTCGTGCTGGTCGCCACACAGATGAAGCGATTCGCCGCCGAACTCCCGCCGTCGCCGTGGAGGAAATGGACCTCCCCACTCCCGATCGACATGACGGTCACGACCTGTCCGTCATACCCGGCGGTCATGCCAGAAATCGTGAGTTTCGTCGCGTTGGTGCAGCGCACCAAGCGCACGCCATTCGTCAGCGCCAGATCGTTCTGAACTCCAGTCAGCGACACGACCTGCGAGCCACCCAAGGCCTGTCGCACGTATGCGGTCGTCGCGAGTTGCGTCGTATTCGTGCCCGGCGCCGGGGTCGGCCCGGTCGGGACGCCGGTGAACGCCGGCGCATCGAGCGGCGCATACGCCGTCAGTTCCGCCTCCACTAAACCCACCGCGAGATCGACTGCGTTCTGCACGTACAGCGTGCTGGCAATTTGCGACGTGAAGTTGTTGGCCGGCGAGGTCGGGCACGTGGGAATGCCGGTGATCGCCGGTGAGGTCATGAGTTGATCGACGGTCGCCTTCTTGGAGACGGGCGTGCCGGCGGGGTCCTCGATGACGAGCAGCAGATTGCTACCCTGAACCGCGATGGCAGCGGGAAGTTCGGTGACTTTCTTGTCAGCCATCAGGCTCCTTGCTGTCGCGCGCGCGATCGCGATCGTTTGGGAGCCGAGGTCTCCGGCTCAGGTCCAGTCGTCGTCGCTGTGTGATCCTCGGCCGCAGGCGCCGGCGGCGGCGCGGGCTCGACCGGCGTCGCCGTCGGGAGCTTCAGGTGCGAGTCCAGCCAGCCCTTCTCCAGCGCCTGGTCTTCCTCGGCGTTCTGGACCAGGCGGGCCGGGTGGTCCGGGTGAAATCGCCACGCGGGATACGGCTGATACACGTTGTCACTCATGCTCAGGACTCCGGATCGCGCGAGCGCCGCCGTCGTTGCGGCGCCCGCGCCGATGAATGCGCGCGTGAACTCAGGCGACGCCGGTGCCGACGCCGTAGTCCGTCGGACTGCCGTAGGTCACCGCCGTGCCCCCCGCGTGGGTCACGCCGTTCGTGCCGCGCGCGCCGCGATAGACGATCACCGGGCCGCCGCCCGCCGTGACGACGAGGGCCTTCATGGATTCCGACTGACAGACGATGTTGTCGCCGGCCTTGAGCGCGGTCGCCGCCGCCAGCGTGATGATCCAGTCGCTCGACGTGATGGCGCCCGCGAGCGTGGTCGACGTCGTCGCCAGCGGGGTCACGGCCGGCTCGTCGTCGTCGACGAGCGCGCGCGCGGCCGCCTCGCGCGCGGCCTGCTCGCGCAGGGCGGCTTGTTCGCGCAGGTGGCGTTCCTCGTCCCGGTCCGGCCGCGCGGGATGCGGGGGCGTGTGCGGACCGCTGGTGTCCTTGGTGCTATCCATGTCCTGTCTCCTTGTGCGTGACCGATCAGGCGCAAACCCGGCAGGCCAGCTCCGGTCGGAGCGTCGCCCAGCCGTAGAGCACGTCGATGCGGCACGGGAACTGGTCCGTCGTGATGTCGTAGTCGCGCACGATGCGGAGCGAGATCCCGAGCTGCTTGTCCGAGATGCGCGACGCCATGTCCGTGCCCTTCGGCACCGGCAGATCCGCCGTGACGAGCGTGAACGCGTCGCGGTGGAAGGCCATCCCCTGCGGCGTCGAGACGCCGCTCGCCGCGAGCATCGTGATCGGCGCGCCACCCGCCGGCGACGCACTGACCGTCTGCATCGGCCCGCTGGTGACGATGGGCGGGGCGATCGGCAGCGCCGCGATCGCGCCCGCGGTGTCGGTCACGGCCGCGGTGACCGAGAACACCTGCAGCTCGCCGGTCGACTGCCGGCTTTGCGGATTCACGCCGAAGACGCCGAGGATGGTGAAGCTATCGCCCGCCTTGAGCGACGCCGCTGCCCAGCCGGTCGTCGCGAGCGTGCTGCCGGTCTGTCCCGCGCCGCCCACCGCACCCGCCGTGGTGTAGGTGCCGCTCACGTGCGTCGGGCAGTTCTGATCCATCGCCCACTGGAAGCCCGCCGCCGTCCCCATCTGGCCCTTGGCGTACTGTTGCGAGATGGCGGTCGCCTGCTGAAACAGGCCCTTCAACGCGTCGACGATGTAGGCCTGCATCTTCGGGGTGATGACGAGATGACGCATCTCGTCCTGCGGCGCGGCGTTGTTGTCGAGCGCGACGCCCGCCATCAGGTAGGTGAGGAGCTGGATCGGCGTCACACCCGGTGTGCCGACGGCGTTGTAGACCTGCTTGTACAGTTGCAGGCCGTTGAAATCGATCTTGTTCGCGAGCGCGGAGACGGCCGGCTGCACGAAGCGATCGCCGAAGTCGTCGATCGACAGCTTCAGATCCGCGGAACTGAACTGGAAGTCGACGTGGTCCTGGGTCGTGAGGGACACCGGGACCTGGGTTTCCGTCGCGTCCTGCAGCGCGAGCGCCTGGCCGGTCGCGACGACATAGCGCACCGGCTTGCGGGCGTTGACGACGTAGCCGATCTTCGCGCCTTCGATCGCGAACTTGTCGTCGATGCTGGCGATTGACGCGTTTGGTGAACGCGAGGTTGTTCTCGAGGATCCGCAGCGCTTCGCGCGTGATCATCGAGATGGTGAGCAGCGTGTTGTCCGCGAACAACAGGCCGCCGGGATGCGGCGCGAAGCCGCCGATCAGATACGTGACTCCCGTGGCGATCGCGCACGACAGTCCCTGGCGAAGCGCTTCGCTGAGAATCAGCGCGCGCCGTACAGACGTCTTCATCGGAGCCCTCACTCAGCAAACTCACTGGTGTCGGCGCTCCCGCGGTGGACGCTCTAGAGACCCTGTCGCGCGCGCAATTCGCGATTGCGACGGGCTTTGTAGTCCTGGTAGGACTCCTCGTCGGGCGATACCGTGGTCGCCGTTGGCCCCGACCCAACCGGCTTAATGGGTGCAGGTGCGCGAGTCTCGACGGCCGCGACCGCAGACGGGCCGGCACGTTTGGCGCCTGCGGGACGGAGGTGTGCTTCCAGCCGCGCGAGGTGCACGAGCTGTTGCGGCGGCGCCTTCATGGCGATCGCCTTCAGTTCGTCCGGCCGTTTCAGGAGGTAGTAAGTGAGCGCGGGCCCATCCTCCGCGTCGAAGACGGTGTAACCGTCAATGACCCGCAAGGCATTCGGCCCCAACCCGACCAACGTCTCCTGGACGGCGTCCTTCGCGTCCGCAAACACGGCATCGAAATCGACGTGGGCTTTCTTGAACTCCTCGAGGTTCGCGTTGTAGGTAGCGAGGCGTTCGTGGACCACACGATTGGTCGACTCGCGATCGATGCGCTCGCGGTCGGCCACCTTGTCGTCGTCAAGCACTTTGCGCGCGGCGAGCATCGCCTCTTCGCGGCTCCACACGGCGTGGTCGCTGAGGTAATCCTCGTAGGTCGCATATTTCGCTTCCCCCTTGTCGTCGAGGGCGTCGAGCTTCGGCTCGGGCCGCCCCAAGGGGGCGTTCGGTTCGGTCGTCGTCGCGGCCGCCGCGGCCACCGGTGGTTTGGGCGCCGCGGCCTCGAGCTCTTGTCGCTGCCGTCGCAGATCGTGGAGTCGCGCTTCTTCGGCTTCGGCATCCAGCCGCGCCTCGTGCTTGCGGCGGATCTCCGCGTCGATCTGTTCCTGAATCTTGTTCTTGCGCTTTGCGAGCAGCCGGCCCGCCTCGGACGCCGCCTGTTTTTCCGCGGGCGTCTCGCCCTCGCCTTCGGTCTCGGCCGGCGTCTCGCCGGCTGGCTTCTCCTCCGGCGGCGTCTCACCCTCGGCCGGTTGCTCCTCGGGCTTCGTCTCGACCGGTTTCCCAGTCAGCGCCGCTTGCACGTCCTCCGGTGAATCCGTGGTCGAAACCAACGTGATGGTGTCGTCTGCCATACCCCTCGACTAGCGTGAGCGGTCGTGCCGGCGACGTGGGGTCCGACCGTGGTAGCACCGCCCTGTGGCGGTACACGCGCCGGTGCGGGTGTGACCCACGCGGCCTCGAATCTGCCGCTTGTCGATCGCGTCGAAGCGCTCGACCTTGCGGAACTTTTTCGCCATGACGGGCGCCCTCCCTGGCGCACTACGTCATGACGACCTCCTGAATCACGCGACGATGATGCCGAGCGCGGCCGGTCCCTTCAAATCAGCTTTTCTTCTTCGGCGTCGGTTTGGGCTTGGCCTTGGCCTTCGGCAACGCGTACGCGCCCGCGGCGGGGCCGGCGTGGCCGGCTTCGGCATCGCCGCCGCGCGGCGCTCCGCCAATTCGAGCGCGCCCATGCGCGAGGGCGCGAGCCCGGCCTGCGCTTCGATCTGCCGCCGGACATCGGGCGGCGCATCCTAGTAGTTGAGCGATTCGGAGACCGGCTTGGTCTCGCGCGGCGCCGTCACCGTCGGCGCCTCGGGCGGCGCGTCGAGCTGCATCCGGCGTTCGTGGAGGAACTCGGCCTGCTGGCTCAGCTCGTTGAGCTTGGCTTCGAGGAGTTGCAGCGACGCTTCGGCCTTGGCCTTCTCCTGGATCTTGGCCAGCTCCGTCTCTTCTTTCATGTGGGCCAGCCGCTCGTTCGACGCGAGTTCCATCTGCCGAATGTTCGCGAGCCCTTCCTGCTCGGTCCGCTTGGTATCGATGATCTTTTGCTGTTCCTCGATGTGCTGCGTGGCGAGCTGCAGGTGCTCCTGCATCTGTTGCAGCTGCTGCTGCACTTCGGGCGGGATCGGCTTCTTGTCCTCGTCGTCGCGCGCTTCGGGCGGCACCAGGTGCTTGAAGCGCTCCGAGGTTCACGCGCACCCGGCCAGTCCATGTTCTTGGTGATCACGTCGAGCGCGTAGGGCGCGGCGAGCGGGAACGCCTGAATGAGCTGCGTCATGGCCTCGACCGATTCCGCGCGCCGCGACTGGAACGACGGCGTCACCGACACCGAGACGTCGTACCGCCCCAGGCCGACGTCAAAGAGCGCGCCGGACTGCACCGTCTTGAGCGTCGGATCGTTCTGCGTCTGCTCCTGCAACTGACTGGCGGCCTCGGGGTTCCCGGCGTGCACTAGCACATCGCGCTCGCGGTCGTCGATCCCGACGATCCGCACGATGCGCGGCTGGTCGTAGTAGACCGGGATCCAGTGCAGGAGAATGCGGCCGACCTGCTGAATGGTCAGCGCCTGGTTGTGGAGGAAGTGCGACGTGCCCTGTTCACCTTGCGCCTGCCGCGCGAGAATCGCTTTCCCCGACTGCTCGCGGCTGTGCTCCTGGCTCGCGTCGAACATGCCGATGACGCTCTTCAGGTCCATGTCGGCTTGCTGCGTGGCCTGAATGATCGGCACGATGTTCGGGTCGAAGGCGTTGCGCTGCGGCGCCGGCACGAGATTGCCGTTGATGTCGATCGGGTCGTACTCGAGGAAGGGGAAGTTGCGCCGATTCGCCATGAGCCATTGCTCTTTGGTCGACTCGAACTGCCCGAGGGCGCCGATCACGGGCGCGCGCGGCGCGAGCGCGATCATTTCGGTTTCGGCGCTGACCCAGAAGTTGTAGGTCCGCTGCGGATCCTTCGCGTCGCGGACCATGCCGCGCAGATTCCGATCGCCGTTGACGACCAGCTTCTCGCCCTGCATCGGCACGATCGGGATGTACGGGCCCGGCAGATCGCGGCCGCCGGTTTTCGGATCGTTTCCCTCGAGCACCTCGATGCCGTTGATCAGCGCCCACTTCAGTTGCTTCCGCACGGTCGGGCGGCGACGCAGGATCCGAACGAGCGGCGGCTCGCCCTTCGGCCCTGGTTGTAAATCGCGGGCGCGAATCGCGTCGCTGTAGGCGGTGATGGTGATCGGGCCGTCATCGACGTTGAGCAGGTACTCGACCAGCTCCGCCTTCACCAGCTCGAGGTAGTAGTACTCGGCGAGCAGGACGCCGGTTTCGTTGACCCACTGCGCGGCGTCGTCGCCGACGCTCGTCCAGTCGGTCATCGACGCGCGCTGCGCCTTCGGGTAGCGGGTGTGGTATCGTACCCAAGGCAACCGCGCGATCAGGAAGGCCCATTGCGCGTCGCTGCCATCGGCTTTCCCGGAGGCGGGATCGGGGTAGACGGTGAACGGATCCTCGGGGGATTCGACGAGGATCTCCTGCTCGAAGCTGTCCTCACTGACGTAGTCCGCGCGCACGCGCAGCCAGCCGCGGCCCATCACCACCTGATGTTCGCCGGCCTGGTTGTAGTGCATCGGCGCGTTGGAGCTGCGTTCGATGCTGCGCGCGATCCCCTGCAGGACTTCCGCGGTGTCGACGTCGGCGCCGTTGTCGATCGGGTTGTATTGAATCGCCGGCCGTTGCTGGCGCGCCTGGTTCATGACCTGGCGGACAAACTGGGGGAGCCGGTTGATGGTCAGGCAGGGGCGGCCATCGAGGACGCGATCGAGCTTGATGTTGTCGGGCCACTGATCCGCGTTGTAGAAGCGGAGGTCGTCGAGCATGTCGCGACGGAGCTCGGCCTCGCAGTCCGCGCTTTGCCGCCAGCGTTTGCGCGCGGTCGCCAGGAACTGCTGCGTCTGCTCGTAGCGCCCGAGTTGCTCGCGAGCGTTGACTTCCTGTTCGGCGTCGGACGTCATGATGCCGGGTCGATCGGAGGCGAGCGTCATCGCCACCGCGCCGACCGGCGCGTCATTCGGATCGATGCGTTGAACGGTTTGGATGCGGCGGCTGGCCATCAGTGCACGAGGTCGCGCCGCGCGCGCGCCGCCGCGGCACAGATGCGGTCGTCATGCGCCGATAGTCTTCAAACTGGAAGGCGTGGCCGTGATAGACCGGTCGGCACCGATCCACGAAGGCGTCGAACCCCTCCGCGGCAATCGCGGTGGTGGTCGCGTCGCCTTGCCAGATGAGCGTCAGCGCGCGCGAGCGTGGACCAGTCCGCGCGTGACCCGGAGCCCTGTTGGACGCGGGTGACGAGCGCCTGCATCTCACGCACTTCTTGCTGGGAGAGCATGTGCGCGCCAGTGTGCCGACACCGGGCGCGCACCGCGAATCAGGGCGCGGGGCTTAGCGTTCGCTCGGCGCGCTGACGACGTCCCGCTTCTCAGTCGGCGGGTCATCGTCTGCGCGCATCAAGACGCCAGAGGACAAGACGGCGCGTCCTTCGAGCAGACAGAGGGTGCACACCTTCAGATACACGGCGGCATCCTCGCTGTACTCGAGTCGATGCCCGCAGGTGTAGGGCATTGTGGGCATCAGTAGCCGGCGTCGGGGCCGCGGAACATCGCGCCGCCCGCGCCGGGTCGACGCACCGCGGCGCCGGCCGCATTCGGGCCGCGCGCGATGGCGGCCGCCAGGGGGCCGTGGCGGCGGCACCGGCGGACGCAGCGGCGCGCGCACCGGCGCCGGGGCGGGTTCGGGCGCGGCGCCCTGAATGCCCATTTGCGTCAGGAGATCGGTGATGTGACTCACGGCGGCCGCGCCGTCGTCGGGACTGAACGGATTCTCTTTGTAGTCGCCGCCGCCCATGAGGAAGCTCGCAGGCCGGCGGCCTTCCGGCGCTTTCTTCGCGTAGGTCTCGCAGACCAGGACGCCACCGTTGTCGCCCTTCTTCACGCTGAAGGCCTGCAGCTCCTGCGGGCCGGCGGCGGTTTTCTTCGACACGCGTGCCGCATTGCCGACCGCGCCGAGGTCCGGCCCCGCCGCCAGATCCCCAATCGTGCCCCCATCGTTTCGGCCATGCTGCCCCCTTCATTTTGTGACTGGTCGGAGCGTCAACGTCTATCACCTCTGTCAGATCACTCGCCGGACCCTCGCCAGTGCGCCTGGCCGGTGGCTTTCCGGTACCGTTCTTCCGCCAGTTGCTCGACTTCCCGGCGGTCGAAAATGCGGTACGCGCCCACGCGTCGGGCCTTCAGCTGCCCGGTCCGTTCGAGTACCGGACGTGATTCGGCGAGAGCTGTAGAATCCGGGCGGCTTCCCCGACCATCACTTCTGGTGTCATGCCCATCCTCGATCTGTTAGGTCAGCGGCGCGATGCGGAACTCGGCGTGCGGCTGCACGCGCTGGAGCCGCATCAGCATCGTTTCGGCTTCCTCGCGATCGATGTAGCGAAATTTGCGGCCGCCGTTGCCATACAGTTCCAGCCACTCGGGGTGCGGGTCGTGGTCCCCGGTCCGCACTTCGATCTTCCAGTGCCACTTCACGGCCGTTTCGCGAGCTGTCGCTCGGCGGCGCGCAGGTGCGCGTCGTAGTCGTCCACCATCGCTTCGACCTCCACGCGCACGTGGTCCGGGAGATGGCCCTTCGCGATCGCGCGCGCCTCGGCTTCGTTCAGATTCACCCAGAAGCCGGGCACATGCGCCGGCTGCACCTGCTCGGTCGTCGCTTTCCCGCCGGTCGTGCCGATCGCGTCGAGCGTGTGTTTCACAGCGCCACCGCCTTGAAGGTCCGCCGCTCCACGACGTAGCCGCCCATCGCGTGGATGGCGGCGATCTCGGCTTCGACGGTGCGCGGGCCGATCCTCAGCGCCAGGTCGCACCAGCCGCCGTGGCCGTTGGGCACGCGCGCGCGCAGGCCCGCGCGCAGCGCGTCGTCCAGCGTCGCGGCCTGCACAAGGGTCGTGTCGGGGAGGAAGATCGTCTTCGCCCCCGGCACCCACAGCAGCCGCTCCGGATCGAGCACCGTCCCGGCGGCGATCGCCGCGGCGGCCCCCTTCAGAAACGATCGGCGATCCACCTAGCCCCCATCCACCCGAGATTGATCGCGTTGCGATCGAACGGCAGCACCTTGGTCGCCTCCTCGGTGCCCTTCGCCGGTTTGCGTTTCAGGCGCGCGATCCCCGAGCGCGCCATGTAGCGCGAGCTGTCCATCAAGTGATCGTTCGACTTCACGACGCGCCCGCGCGCGTCGCGGCGATACATCCGAAATTCGTCGAACCACGCCTGACACGACGCGAACACCTTGAAGCGGCTCGTCACCATCAGGTCCCACAGATCGCTGATGCCGGTCTCGACCGCTTTGTCGGGCAGAAACAAATTCAACCCGAGGCGCCGGTAGACGTAGACGAGTTGTTCGGCATCGTGTTCGGTCATGATCAGCGCGGCTGCGTCGCCGACGCCGGGCCACAACCACCCGGTCGGGCGGATCATGCGTTCCTTGATCGCGGCCGCGTGCAGCGAGGGCTCGTTGCTCGCGCGCTTATAGACCGAGGTCACATACAGCACGCGATCGTCCGGATTGAGCGCGCAGAAAATCGCGGCGGTCGGTTTCGCGCCGCCGCCCACGTCCATCCCGAAGCCGCGCCACCAGTGCTCGGGGATCGCGAAGTCCGGCACGCGCAGATCCGCCTCGTCGATCGGATAGACCGCGCCGGCGCCGAGCTGCGGGATGCCCTTGGTCCGGGCCGCGCGTTGATACGGCAGCATCGACGCCCACTGCTGCGCCTTCACCTTCTCGGTCAGGTGCGGCGCATCGTCCCAGGTCGCGCCGATGATGAAACGCGGTTGCACCACCGCATACGGATTCTCGTCGGCGCGCGTGACCACTTTGTCCGACTGCACCGCGTAGTCCGCGTCGTCGGCTTCCGCCGCGGCGCCCTCGAGCGTGCTCGTGACCGCCGTCTTCGCCGGCACGTCGACCGCGTCGTCCTCGGTGCCCGGCATCATCGCGGCGGCGAAGTAGCCACGCATGAACGGCGTCCACCCGCGCAGCGGCGTGAACGTCGCGACGACGATCCCGTCCGTCGTCATCGTGCGGAGCAAACACTCGCCGTAGATGTCGCCCGATCCGGCGGCATTGGCTTCCGCTTTCTCGCTCGCGTCGGGCGGTTCCTCGTCGATCCAGAACCCGTCGCAATCGAAGCCCTGAAAGACGCGCCGGCCCATGTCGTAGGAGAGAAAGGACAGCCGCGAGATGGCGCCGCTGCTATGGCGCACATGGATCGTGTCGACGCAGTTGGTGATGCCGCCGCTGCGCCGCGTCACATCCACAATCAGGCTGGGCGGGATCATGCCGGCCCAGGCGCGCACCGGCACGGTTTCATGCGGCCCCAAGAGCGCCTTCTGCAGAATGTCGCGCGTCGTCAGCATCGTGTCGCCGGCCACGCGCCAATCGGTCGGGCGATCCCACCGTTTGCCGTCCCACCATTTGGGATAGCGGCCGGTGAGATGACAGGTCACTTCATACGCGGCCGTGTCGGTCTTACCGATGCGGTTCGCCGCAATGAAGCCGCGCTCGGGATAGGTGGCACCGGCGCGTAACCACCGACGGGCCTTCCGGTAGAGCGTCCGACACGTCGGCCCCTGGTCCGCGGCGATCGGGACGTGATCCTTCGGGTCATCGGAATCCTTGTCGCAGCCCGGCAGGCAGTCGTGGAAGCTACCGCGTGATCTTCCACGTGCGCGCGTCATCCACGAGCGCCTGCACCATCTCGTGGCGGCGCGTGAGCATGTCGAGAAACGCCGGACTGATCTCGGTCTCGTTCATGCCGGGCCGCGCCACGCCTGCACATACAGACACGCCTGGCCGTCGTTGCCGCGCCGGAAGAACGCGACGTCGAGCGGCGTCTCCGCGAGCATCACAATCTCGCCGCGCGCGCGTGCGCTGCGCGTGATCCCTGGCGTCTGCGCGGCCAGGCGCGCCTCGAGCTCGAGGTAGCGCGTCGGCCACCCGTGGTCGCGGATCCACGCGCGCGGCACTTCGATCGTCTCGAGCGTCCGCGTCAGTGGATCGATCGTCTTGGTCTTCGCCGGCTTCGGCACTGCCATCACGCCCATCGCGTCCTCCGTCTTCAGCGCGCCGGACGGCTTCCCCCTCCCGACTCCTTTCGTCAAGAGGACCGCCCGACGCGCGTCAGCTCAAATCTGATACAGCGCCCAGAGGTTGCTCGCCGTCGTGCCCGTCGCGTTGATGCGCTTGGCGGCGATCGGGAGCCAACACCCACTGGGCACCGCCGGCAACACGCCCGGCATCGTCCCGTCCTGCTGCACGGCCGCAATATCCCCGCCCGTCCCGACCCAGATGCCGTGCGTCAGACCACTCGCAATGTCGACGGTGTTACTCAGCGTGATCGGTTTCCACATCCCGTAGCGTTCCATCGCGTCCCTCGCTCCATGCACCATCACGGGCACACCCGGAAACACCCCGCCGCCCCCGCCGCCGGCCGGGGCGAGACTGAAACTGCACAGAATCGCGGCCAGAGGCGTCGGTCCCCCCAGACTGCTCGTCCACGACACCGACTCGACGGTGGTGGAGATTTTGTAGACCAGTACTGGTCCGCGAAGTTACGGGTTGGCGTACTGATTCACGGTGGCGGCGGTGTTCATCGCCGCCGTGAACCCGTTGCTCCCCACCGTATTCCACCCGGCGGCCGGCTGGTGATTGCCTCCGCTGGCGCCGATGTAGAGCGACCCGAAGAAGATCGACTGCGTCGGGGGCGTGAGGACGGTCGGGCCAATCGCCGGGATCTGCAGTGACGTGACCAGCGAAATGTTGTCCCCGTTGAACGCCGCGGCCTTCGCGCCGCTGACGAGGAACGCCACCAGCGCGTGCCCATGCGCGGAGCCGAGCGTCAGCGTCACGCGGAACGTGGACCCACCCGTAATGTTCTGCGCGTAGAAGACCGCAATCGTCCCTGGCATCCCCGCCTGGTCGATGAGTGCGCCGACCCGCGTGTAGGTGTTCCCCGCCGTATCGGTGACGGCGACCGTCGCGCCGGCGCGATTGAACACGCTCACGCCGACGACGATCAGATCGCCATTGGACGGATTGGTACTGAAGGCCGCGAGCTGCGTCGAGGCCGTGTTGTTGAAGCCGTTCTTCACGTCGAGAATCGTGCCCGGCATTTACGCCCGCCTCAGAAAACACGGCGTGCCGTCGCCGACCCACGCGCCGACGATGTTGAACTCGTAGAACTCGATCGCGTCCTCCTCGTCCATCCCGTCGCGGGTCATCAACGTCTCGATCACTTTCGCGAGGTCATACACGACGAACGTGGTGTTGAAGCGCTGCCCGATCCCGAGAATCGCGTCGTCAAACCCGTCGGCGCAGAGCAGCTCCACCTCCGCCGCGTCCGCCCACGCGTCGACGTCCGCGCGCGTCATCGCGACACCCGCCCGAGCAGGAACAGGATCCCGACGATCGCGACGAGCGTGATCGCGACCACGGGATCCACGCGCGCTCACCGACTCCCGTCGTCCTGATAGAGCAGTGTCCGGACGGCGGCGTCCTTCGCCTCGAGCAGTTTCCGCAAACACACCGTCCGCTCCGGGTTCTGCGGATACGTCTGCACCACCCGCTGCGCCAGATCACAGAAGTCCTTGCTCGCCGCCTGTAACGCATCCGGCAGATGCGCGTACGTGAAAAACTGCAACATCCGCTCAGCCATTAGGGATCGACCTCCACGTAGAACATCGTGATCCGGAGAAAGTTCCGCGCGTCCCCGCCCGTCAGCGCCGTGGGCACGCCCGCATTCAAGTTGTGAATCGCGAACGCCAGCCCGGTCGGACCCAGCGGGAGATTGCACGCGGTCGTCATCCCCAACGTGAGCATGGTCGTGCTCAGGCCGAGCAGGTACTGCTCGTCGCCGTCCACCAGCAGACTCGTGACCTGCGTCATGCCCGACGTCGTGTCCTCCACGATCGCCTGCGAGATCTCGCCCGACACGACCCCGCCGGCGGTGCCAATCGAGACATTCCCGTCGGCGAGCACGCCCCCGTACGGCACGGCCAGGTGCGGCACCACCACGGTCAGCAACGGGATGAGCGTCTTCCCCGGCGTCGCCACCAACGGCACCCCCACCGCCGTCGCGCTCGCCCGCAGAATGTCCGCGTGCGTGATGTCCCCCACGAACTTCTGCAGATACGACACCCCGCCCCTGAGCCCAACTCCCCCGTCCGTCTGCTCATACGCGCGCATCTAGCCCTCCACCCGGCACGCCAGGTCCGGTCGCAGCGTCGCGAACCCGTACAGCACGTCAAGCCGCGTCACCATGGACGGCCCGACGTGCACCACGCACGTCCACCGTCGTGCCGGGGGCGCGACCAGCAGTTGCGCGAGCGGGACATACGGCGCCGCCACGCCGACCGCCGCGCCCGTCGCCAGCCGCCGCAGACACGTGCGTCGATTCATCGGTAGCGGTCCTCCGCGCGCCGCGCCAGCCACGCGGCAATCGCACACCCTTCACCCGGACACCGATGCGGAAACTCGTACGTCTCCCCGTCGACCCGATGCCCGGCGACCAACGTCAGCGCTGGCGCGTCCGTGTGGACCTGGCCCACGTTCCCCCAGTCGACCCCCGTTATCAGCGGAGGTAGAACCGGGTCTGCGCGACTGCGACGCGCGGACGCTCATGCCGGCACCTTCGCGACCAACGCGCGGGCGTAGCGCCGCCGCACCTTCGCGGTCTCGGCGTCATCCCGCCACACCGCCATCATCAAGACCCCCGTGGCCGTCACGTGAAATTTGAATTTGTGCGTCAGCCCGCAATCGCAACAGGCCACGTGCTTCGCCGCTTTGAGCGGCATCCGGAACCACCGGGCATCGATCGCCTGTGCATAGCGCGTCGCCATCGCTCAGCCGATCACCGCCAACGCTTCCACCGCCTCCAACCAATCCGCCAACACCCGCACCCCGATCTGCTCCGCATACGCCTTCTCCGCCCGCGCCCCCGACTCGTCTCCCACCCCGGCACCAGCAACACATGCGTGCACCGATCGATCACCGCGCAGTCGTACGCCATCCACGTGTCCCACCCCAGCGCCCACGCGCTCGGATACAACGCACTCAGATGCGGGCACACCGCCGGCACCCCGCGCGTCACCAGCGCCAGATACACCCGCAGCGCCGCCGCCACGTGCTCCTCCACCGTCCCGTGCTCCGTCGCCGTGATCGGCCCGCTCACATACACCAGCACGCCCGTCATCCCCGCACCGCCGTCGGCTTCCGCTGCCAAAACCCCGTCCACCGCAGATACCAAATGCCGTCCCCCGACGACATACACCCCCGCCACGCGTTCCACACCTTCTCCTGCGGCGCCACAAACCCCCACGACCGCGCCCCGCAATCCGCCAACCGCCGGCAATACGAACACCGGCACCCGTGGATGTGCCACTCCCGCAGAAACGTCTTCATCGGCGTGGACCCTCGATCCGCGAAATCCTTAACAAAAATGGCACCCCGCCACCGTCCGGAGACCGCCTTCCCCGTCATGCCGCCCGCCCGCGATCGGGGCCCCCTCAGGCGCCCAGCCCTTCCCCATTCCCGGATCGACCCCCGGCGGGGCCCCCACACAGCGACCCGCTCCGCGGGACCGAGAAGTACTGCCGGCCGCCGGGCGGGCCCCCGGTGATCGAGATCGCTGACGGCGGCGGGTGGGGGCCCAGGGGCGGGGGCCGGTCGTCGTCGTCGTCGCCGCGCGAGGGACATCGTTCGGTCGAGGAGCTGCTGCCGCCCGGCCGCGCGCGCGGTTAACATAATGATGGCCGCTCGCAACGCAAGGGGAGATCGGAGTTGGAGAGAGCTGTAACATGCTGCTTCTGTAGCACTTAAGAGCTGGCATCGTCCGACTCTGGCAGGTTAACGGAAGATCTATTATCGGATCCCGAAGGATTCACTGAGGGATTCTGCGGATCTGCGCCGCCGGTTGCGACTTTCGCCAACTGATACGCGCGATCCACCATCGCCTGACTCTCGGCCGCGAGCTGTTCCAGGTCGGCGAGGTCGAGGGACGCGAAGACGCGGCGCTCTTCCTCCAGCCGTGCGTTCACGTCGAGCGCGAGCGCGCCGCTGACGGCAATCGGCGCGACGGGTTTGCCGAGGTGATACGCCCAGATGAGCGACTCAATCGTCGGATGCACGCGCCGCCGGCGGAAGTCCTGGCGCAGTCGGAACTGATACGCGGTGTCGTTCACGAGCTGTGAGGCCAGCACGCGCGCTTCCACGCTGATCTTGTTCGGTTGCCCACGCACGCGGCCGGCGCCGGGATGGCGCGTGCCCTTCGCGGGGGCCGGCGGGGGTTTGCGCGGCATCGTTCCCTCACGTCATGGCGGCGACGGCTCATCTGTCGATAGCCGCACCCGCTCCAGCGGAGTGAGGATCCGTCTAAAGAAGTCGAAGAGGTCTTCGAGCATCGCTTCCGGCAGTGCACAACTGAGATCGATCAGTGTCCGTTCGGGAGTTGTGACTGGGATCTTTTCGACCTTGTGACGTCAGCGAGATCAAGTCTTGTCGTCCGATGGATCGTGATGCCGGGCATGGCGAGCTTGCGATGTCGAAGAATTGACGATCTCCGGGCGGATGCCGCGAGATTTTCTGCTTCGTGGACCGAAGCTGCGCTCGATGACTGATTGCGGCGTGTCAGTTGCAAGGGTTGCAGCGATGAATCGCATATCTCGGTGATTTGTTCACCCGCGAGTCGATACACGCCCTGATGGATCAGAACCAGCCGACCCGATGCCAACAGGTAGTCGGATCCTCCGTGTTGATGCCAAGTCCAAGCAACTGCCGACGCGCGACCACGCCGTGTTGTGAAAACGCCAGACGAGCGACGAGCGCTTCTGAAGTTCCTGTGCACGTGGCCTCCGTGCTTTTATCAGGGGAAGGTGTACCAACCAGAGCATGTCCCGCTGACAAAGAGGAGGGTGGCGAAGGTTCACAACACTATTTGTGGTGAACCTTCGCCAGGTTCTGGAATCGGCGCTTAGGTGGAGCGCGCGGACGGCGTGAACTTCACTGGCATTCGCTTGATGCCGCCGATGAAGTTCGACCGGAGGCGTTCGAGCTGGCCGTTGGGCTCCACATGTCGGGCATGCGCTTGATCAGTTCTTCGAACACGACGATGAGCTCGAGGCGCGCGAGGTTGGCGCCGAGGCAGAAGTGCTCCCCCCTTGCCAAACCCGATGTGCTCGTTCGGTGTGCGTCCGACGTCGAACTGCACGTTGTCGAAGACGGATTCGTCCCGGTTCGCTGACGGATTTCAGATCGTGACTTCGTCGCCTTCTTTGATGAGCCGACCACCGAGTTCCACGTCTCTGTCGCGACGCGCTCGGAAGTGCATCACCGGCGACGTCCAGCGGACGATCTCTTCGACCGCGGTCGGGATGAGGGGACGGATCGTCGATCAAGGCCACGCTGATCGGGGTTGTTCATGAGTGCGAGCATCCTGCCGGTGGTTGCGTTGCGGGTCGTTTCATTGCCGGCGACGATCAGCAGCAAGAAGAACAGGAAGATCTCCGGGTCGGACAGTCCTTCGCCGTCGATGCGCTCGTTGACGAGTTTGGTGAGGACGTCCTCGCCGATTGGTCCGGCGATCTTCGATCAAACCCATCATGTACTGGTACATGTTCATGGACAGCGCCATGTCCTCTTTGCGTGACTTCGCTTTGTGCATACCGGGATCGTCGAACCCGATGATGCGATTGGTGAGGCTGAACATCGCCCAGTCGCCGTCCGACGCCGACCATGTCGCAGATGACCGAGCGGCAGCAGACGCGAGATGTCCATGACGAAGTCGCACTCACCGCGCTCGCAGATGTCGTCGAGGATGCGCGTCACGAGCGCGCACCATCGGTTCCATCTCTCTTGACCGAGCCGACTGTGAATCCTTTGTTGACGAGTCGCCGCATGAACGTGTAATCAGCATCTGACCGCGCGGGTCGAGTCCGCCTTCGGCACCGCCGCGCATCGCTTCTTCGCGAGCGGTGCGCCGTCCATCGTTGTCGAGGATGATCCCCTTGCCCGAGATGAACGTGTGGGGGTCAACGGATACCTTCATCAGGTCTTCGTAGCGCGTGACGTTCCAGTAGCCGCGTCCGTAGCTGCGCTCGTCTCCAGTGCACCGGCGCCTCGCGCCGCAAGATCTCCCCACGCGGCATGCGGATTGCCGTGCAAGAAGAGATCGACGTCGGTGAGATCGATGTCTTCGACCGACTTAGGTTCCAGGATCGTCATGTCGGTTCCCCCGTGCTTCGAGATATGGAATCAGTACCCGCCGGTTCAGCTTTGGTCGAAAACATACCACTACGATGCGTGCCGATGGACCTCAGATACACGCCAGCCGAAGAGCAGTTCCGCGCGGATCTGCGTGCGTGGCTGAAGGACGCTCTGCTTCCGTCCCGCCGGAACCGGCCAAGGAGGACTGGGGCGAACCGGCGGACGGGATACCGATTGGCAGCGCAAACTCTTCGACGCTGGTTACGCGCGGGATCGCGTGGCCGGCAGAGTTCGGGGGCCGAAGCGGAACGCCGACCGAGCAGAGTTGATCTTCCTGGAAGAAACGACGCGGGCCGGCGCTCCGTACGTCGGCGTGAACTTCGCTGGACTGCTGCACGCCGGACCGACGCTCATCGCTGAAGCTGTCGGACGAACAGCGCGCTGCACATCTCCCGCGGATCTTGTCGGGGACGAAGTGTGGTGCCAGGGATTCTCGGAGCCGAGTGCCGGGTCAGATCTGGCGTCTCTGCATGCAAGGCCGAGCGCGTCGACGATGACTACGTCGTGAACGGCAGCAAGATATGGACGTCGTTCGCACAGGTGGCCGACTACCGCGAACTCCTTGTCCGCACCGATAGCTCTTTCTGAAAACATCGGGGATCACGTGGCTCATCTGCCCGATGGATTCGCCGGGCATCGACATCCGTCCGCTCAAGACGATCCAAGGCTCATCTGAGTTCAGCGAAGTGTTCTTCAACGACGTTCGTATCCCAGTCGTGAATCGCGTTGGCGACGAGAACGACGGGTGGCGCGTCGCGATGGTCACGTTCTCGTTCGAACGCGGTACGGCGTTCGTTTCGGAGTTGCTCGACCCATCGAGTTGCTGCGCCGATTGGTCGCACTCTGCAAGACGACATCGCGCGGTAATGCAACATTGTGGACGACGACGGTGTGCGCCGGGACCTTGGTCATCTCGCGGCCGATCTCGACGCGCTGTGGGTACTCACGAAGCGCAACGTCACACAAGCGGAGGCGACCGGCGTGCCGGGGCCTGGTGGATCGGTGTTCAAGCTGTACTACCGGAGGCGCGCCACAAACTGGCGACGTCGCGATGCGCATCCTCGATCGCGCAGCACTCATACGCTCGATGACGACGACCCGGCCGCCGAACATGTGCGCGGATGGATGCACGCGATGTCGATCACGATCGCTGCGAACGAGTCAGGATCCAGCAACATCCTCGGCGAACGCGTGCTCGGTTTACTGAAGAACTAAAGGATCTTCGCGAGCTTCCGGTACGGATCGAGGCGCTTGTCCTTCGGCTCGAGTTCCGTGACGAGGGTTGAGATCTGGTCCTGCCGCCAGTCCGACGGCGAGCGATCGCCCATCGAGCTTCGATGCGTCGACACCGAGAACGACATCGTCAGCGACAGCAGCCATCGCTCGCGCCCCACTTCCGCTTCGTCCGCTGACTTCGCTCGTGCCGGATAGCGGCATCGATGGCAGCCGCAGAGATGAACAAGCGCTTGTTGATGAGGTCGCCGGTCAGTGCTGACACGCGAGGGGGCCGACGAGACTTCCGGTTTTCGGTTCGGAGGACACCCGGTCAGCAACGTCGTCACACCCGGTGTGTCCTGCAGTGCACGGAACGACTCAACGCTGTTGGTGAGCACGGTGAGTCCACGACGCGCTTCGATCCCCGTCGCGAGCCGCAGCATCGTGGACGAAGCGTCGATCGAGATCGCACCGGAAGATGGAACGAGCCCGCGAGCTTCGCGGCGATGCGGATCTTTGCCCGTGCGGCTTGTGAGTGCCGGGCTTCGAACGACTCCGGTGCGACGGTGACGGCTCCACCGCGGACCCGGCGAGCCAAGCCGAGCGCCTCGAGTTCGGCCAGGTCGCGGCGGATGGTCATCTCGCTGACGCCTAGTTCGCCGGCGGCCTGGGTGATCGACACGCGACCGTCGCCGGCCAGGCGCTCGCGGAGCCAGCCGTAGCGCCTCAGCGGCGAAGCTGTTGCCTGTGTCGCTGATCGGCCTGTCATGTTCGGTCCTGGTAACTGTTACATTTTCGCTCACGGACCGCATCTAGGGAGCGGCAGAGCACCGAGCAGGTAGAAGTCCTCATCACCCGGTCGCGAGCCTCGGCTCGACCCCGCGTGACCAATTACGCCGGCGGCAATACCTCATGGTACCGCGGGCGGATCCCGTCACGGGCGAGCCCATCACGTTGATGTGGGTCAAAGGTTCGGGCGGCGACCTCGGCACACTCGAGCGCACCGCTTGTGGTCCCGTCCTCGAACGCATCACCGCGTTGAAGGGTGTCTACGAAGGCGAAGAGCACGAAGACGACATGGTGGCATGCTCGACCACCAGCCTTCGCGACGGGGGCGCTGCTCCATCGATCGATACGCTGCACGCGTTCATCCTGCAGGCACATGTCGATCACGCATCCCGACGCGGTGATCGCGATCGCTGCTTCGCGTGACGGTGAAGCACTCACGAAGGAGTGCTACGGACGCGACGTCGCGTGGGTGCCGTGGCGTCGTCCTGGTTTCGAGCTGGCGCTGCAGATGTTCGCCAACACCGCGACCAGCCGACCTGTCCGGCATCGTGCTCGGCGGACACGGACTCTTTCTTGGGGACAAACATCTGACGAGTGCGAACGAACAACGCTTTCGCTGATCGCACGAGCAGAAGCACCATCAGAAGCGCGGACGTCCCGGATCCGTTCGGTCCCGCTGTTGCTGCTCACAAAGCACTCGACGTTCGCGAGCGACGTGACGTCGCTGCCCGGCTCGGCCCGGTGATCCGCGGACTGTGCTCAACGGACAAACGCGTCGTCGGACGTTTCAGTGATGACGAACGTGTCCTGGATTCCTGGAAGGCGCTGAAGCGCCGCGCCTCGCGCATCTCGGGACGTCGTGCCCAGATCACTTCCCTCCGCACGAAGGTGCGTCCGCTGCTGCTTGACGCATCCGTCGGTGAAGGCATCGATCGTCAGATCGAGCGACTGCGCGAACTGCATGAGTCATACCGCGCCGACTACACTGCGTACTACGAACGCCACGCGCGACACCGGACTCGCCGGCGATGCGCGGCAGCCGATCCTGCTGTCGTGCTGTTGCCGGGCGTCGGATGTGGAGCTCGCGCCGGATGGTGCGACCGCGCGTATCGCCGGGAGTTCTACATCAACGCGATCAATGCGATGCGTAGCGAGCGGAAGCGCTTTCGTCCTACGATCCGATCAGTGAGGCCGTGAGAAGTTCCGCATCGAGTACTGGCTGCTTGATAGCCGTCAGCGGCGTCCACCCGCTCCTGTGCTCACCGGACGCGTTGCACTCGTCACCGGCGCCGGGTCGGGCATCGGCCTCGCCATCGCTAAGAAACTGCAAGCGGAGGGTGCTGTTGTCGTGTCGAGCGACATCCGTGAAGACGGACTTTGAGCTGACCATCGGTATCGCGGGACGGGCGTCCTGCTGACGTGTCGGACGAAGCCAGTGTTGAAGCGCTCATCGCATCGGCATGCTGCCTACGGCGGGTTCGACATCGTGGTGCAGAGTGCGGGACTGTCGATCGGGAAACCATTGCTCGAGACGACAGCGCAGGACTGGGACAAAACAGCATTCGGTCATGGCTCGCGGATCGTTCCTCGTAACGCGCAGCCGCCAGGTCATGATCGACCAGGGGTTGGTGGCGACATCGTACATCGTGTCCAAGAACGCCATCGCGGCTGGGTCAGTCCAACGTCGCGTATGGAGCAGCGAAAGCCGACCAAGCGCGCACCAGGTCCGTCTGCTTGCAACTGAACTTGGCGAACACGGCATCCGCGTGAACGGTGTGAATCCCGACGCCGTGGTGCGCGGTCCGGCATCTTCGAGGGCGACTGGGCGATCAGCGCGCAGCCGCCTACGGTAACGCTCGTGAAGACCTTTGGCGCGTTCCCATGCGCGCAGCGAACGTTACTCAAGCGCGAAGTGTTGCCAGAAGACATCGCGAACGCCGTGTCGGTCCTCGTCCGGGCGAGCTCGGCCTCACGACCGGCACACACTCATCCCGTCGATGCCGGCGTTCCGGCAGCATTCACGCGATGAGCAAAGTCACGGACGAAGTCGCGCGGTTCAGCGTCGCCAGGCACCGTCGTGGGCCCTCGGTACCGGTGGCACGCGGTTCGGACGGTTCAGCGGACCGGGTGAGCCTCGAATAACCAACGAGAAGATCGACGACATCGCAGCGGTCATCGCACTGACGGGTGCGAACCGGAAAGCGTGAGCCTGCACGTTCCGTGGACGACCCTGAGGATCCCGCTGCGTTGGTCGCACATGCCGCATCGGCCGGCACGCGTTCGACGCGATGAACTCCAATACGTTCCGCGACAACCCCGCGACGACGGCTGACGGAAGATCTCGTACAAGTACGGATCGCTGTCGCACACCGATGCCGGCGTCCGTCGCCCGCGGTTGAGCACAACATCGCATCGATCTCGGCATCAAGCTCGGATCGAAGGCGCTGACCGTCTGGCTCGCGGACGAACGAATCATCCCGACAACAGAACCATCGTGCGCAGTTCGAACGCGTACTTGCGGTCGTTGCAAGAGATCCACGAGCACGTCCCGGCGGATCGCTGCTGATCGAGTACAAGCCGTATGAGCCGGCCTTCTACTCGACGGTGATCCCGGACTGGGGCACGGCCTTGCTGCTCGCAGAACGCACCGGTGAACGCGCGCGCCGCCTCATCGACCCGGACACCACCTGCCCAACACGAACATCGATCAGATCGTCAGCCGCTTGGCGATGACGGGTCGACTCGGCGGATTCCACTTCAACGACCGCGATACGGCGACGACGACCTCATGGCCGGTTCACAGATCCGTTCCGGCTCTTCCTGATCTTCGCTGAGCTGCTTGATGCCGGGAACGGCACGTTGCCCGACCTCGCATACATGATCGATCAGAGCTGGCCAACGTGAAAGATCCACTCGAAGACCTGATCCAAGCCACGGACGCGCTGCAGATCGCACTGGCACAAGCGGCGTCGATCGACCGGGATGCGCTCGCGCAAGCACAGACCGACAACGATCCTGGGCGATGGCGCAAAGACGTCCTAATATTCCGCGCGTTCCGGGCCGACGTCAACGATCGTCGCGCAGGCGCGGATGAGCAACGGCGGAGCGGCGGACTCCACTGCGCGCGTATCGCGCATCGGGGTACCGGCAACGGACCATCGACGAACGCGGCGACGGCGGCTCGGCCACCGACCCAGCGGTGCTGCGCGTCCTGGCCGTCGACCCGGCGCGTCATCCGGCCGGATCGCAGCGATCGATCTCGATGCACCTGAGCCTCGTGTCGTTCACCGATTCGCTCACGAACCGGTACGCGACACTGGCCGATCGCTCCGCTGGGACTGGGATCGCATCGTTGCCGAGGTGCGACGTGGTCTTTGACATCGCGATCGATGCCGGACCAGTTGCATCGATCGGGATCGACACATGGGTGTCGAGGCTTGGTCGACGCCGAAGGTGTCTTGGTTGCTCCACCGTTCGCGTATCGCGACGAACGCACCAGTGACTGGCAAGCGGTCGCCGACATGCGGACGTCAGAAGCTCTACGAGATCACCGGCATCCAGCTCATGGGTATCAACACGATCTTCCAGTTGGCTGCGCACGATCTGGATGAATCCGCGCAAGCGAGCAGCTTGCTCATGCTCCCGGAGCTGATGGTGCACGACCTGACCGGTGTCATCACCGGCGAACGCACGAGCGCAGGACGACGGCGCTGATCGACCTGTCGACCAACGACTGGTCCGACGAACTGCTCGAAGCTGTGGGCGTTCCGAGGTCACTGATGCGATCGCCTCGAGCCTCCCGGTCGCATTGTTGGGACGTATCGGGGGATCCCGGTGACCGTCGCTGCGGACACGACACGGCTTCGGCGATCGTTGCGCTTGCTTCGCCCGCTCCGGATGCAGCGTTCGTGTCGAGCGGGACTTCTGATGCTCGTGGGCTGTGAACGGTCGAGTGCCGACATATCCGACGCTGCCTGCCGGCAACTGGTCCAACGAACCGGGTGCACTCGGTGGCGTGCGGTTCCTGCGCAATGTCATGGGGTTGTGGATGCTCGAGCGGTGCTGCCGAGTGGGGCGAGCCGCCCATCGAAGAACTCCTGTCGGCAGCCGCGCGAGTCGAAGGTGTCCCGGTCGTTGATGCCACAGATGAGCGGTACTTGGCTCCGGCGAGCATGGCGGCGGAGATACGCGAAGCCGCCGGACTCCCGGGGCCGCGTCACCCGCGGTGATCACGCTGCATCTCGACTCGCTCGCGTTCACGACTGCGAACGTTCTTCGAGACCTAGAAGTCCTCACCGGTCACGCCGCGTCGGAAGTGCATATCGTAGGCGGCGGTGTGAACAACGAACTCCTGAACGAACTGATTGGCGAAGCGACCGCCCGCCTGTGGTTCGCGGCGCAGTGAAGCGACAGCACTCGGCAACGCGCTCATACAAGGCATCGCGCTCGGACGCTTCGATTCACTCGCGGACGCGCGCACATCATTGGAGGTTTGATGGCTCATCGCACACAACGACGGTTTCGATCTCCCGTACGAGGTCCACAATCCGGACGGCAATCCAACGCTCGTCCATGCCCACGGGTTGTGGGTTCTCCTACGAACGGAGTTCGCCTTATCTCACGCCCTTTCATCGACGCCGGCTGGCGGCTCGTTTTGTTCCATCAGCGCGGACACGGTCCGGCAACACCGGTCACGGACGGTGCCGACTACGACCCAGTCGCGATGGGTGGCGATCTGTGGGCCAGTCGCGGACGCGGTCGGCATCGATCGTTGCTGGATCGGCGGGGGCCTGATGGGTGCGGCAACATCCTTCCGGGCGTCACGCCTGCAGCCGGAACGCGTCGAAGGTTTGATCCAGTTCGTTCCCCGTTGCGCGATGAACTACATCCGATGATCGCCATGTTCGACATCGGCGCGGATACCGTCGCGTCGAGCGGTGTCGAGGGCTTGATCTCGTTGCTCCAGACGATGGCGGAACAGCGTGGTGCCGAGCCTGATCCGGTTCGGGCTGAGACACGGTGTCATAATAACCAGGCAAGCCTCGAGCTCGCACTCCGCAACGTGCCACGTTGGGTGATGGAGGACATGCCGTTCGCTCTGAGGGACATGCCGTTCCCGGTAGTGGTTTTCGGATGGGACAAAATGACCTCATCCATCCATTGCAGACCGCCCAGACGTTGCGCTGCCGCCGGCGTGACGCTGATCGAGTTCGGTGAACCTCTGCCGCCGGAGCGTTCGCACGAGGTTGGCGTGCTCCTCCTCGAACAGATCGCTGCGGTGTGCGCGCTTGAACTTCGACCTCGGCACTGACGAACTCGCTCTGCGCGACGGCATGCGCGAGATTCGCACTCGCGCGTATCCGTTGAGCAAACTGCGCGAAACCGGGTGACCTCGCCGGACTGTGGCGTGACCTTCGGCGAAGCCGGTGACCCGCGTTGCGCCTGCCGGACGACATGGGCGGCGCCGGCCTGCGCATGGCCGAAGGGTCATCGTGTTCCAGAACTCGGCCGAGCTTGATCCCAGGCCCGCTCGTCGCGCCGCACCTCGCGGCGTCGTTCGACTCGACGCTGCATCCGGCGACTCCATGTACACGCTGTCGACACGACACGGCAGCCGCCTGCGTTGGAACCTGAGCGAAAGTCTGCGATCGGAGACGGCGTGCACGTCGTCGATGATGTCGGTGCGCCGCGTCGGTCCGCTCGATCCATTCACGCCCGTCGCTCACGTCGACAGCGTGTCGCTCGGCGAGGCCATCGAAGCCAGCGCATCTGGACGTTCGAACCGCAGCGACCGTGCTCACCGCGGCGCTGCTCAGGGAACGCATCGCGCACCGTCGAGCTTGCTGTTGCGTACGCCAAAGAACGCGAGCAGTTCGATAAGCCGATCGGCTCGTTCCAGCCAGGAAGCACATGTGCGCGGACATGTTCGTGCGCGCCGAGGTGGCCTGTGCTGCCGTCGATGCTGCCGGTGTTGGTGTTGACGAAGCCGACGCGAACCTGCGTGCAACCGTTTTCGGCCGCGAAGGTTGCTAGCAATACGTAACTGAACGAAGTACAA
>ERZ1370068.6176-contig-5176_pt1 | contig 104238 bp, 149 predicted proteins | sample MGYA00561227_ERZ1370068 | MGnify/ENA primary metagenome ERZ1370068 (study PRJEB38410, sample SAMEA6850437) | metagenome | study: Metagenomic assessment of the ecological functions of the soil: analysis of the soil microbiota associated with the...
AAAAAATCGGTAGCGCTTCGTTCGGTTACGTATTGCTACGTTCGCAAGCTCGACGACCAGGTCCTGCTCAAGCAGGGCGGCCGAGACCAAGATCGGCCGCTACACCATCCGCAACAGCGGCATCAAGGTCGCCGACGACGGGCAGAAGCAGATGACGACGGCGTATCTGGTCGCGTGCTGGTCGACGGCGAAGCAGATCGACTCGCTCTATCCGTCCCGATGGGCCTACCGGCAGCACGAAAACGAGCCGACCACCGAGGTGGCGATCCGGCGGACGTTCGCCGAGGATCTCTACATCGTCCTCGGCGGCTTCAACCTCGGGGAGCAGACGGCGACGCTCGAGCTGCACGTCAACCCGCTGGTCAACTGGATCTGGTTTGGTTTCGGCATCATGGCGCTGGGCACCGGCATCGCGCTCTGCCGGAGCGTTCGTTCGCGTTTGCCATGGCCAAGCTGCCGGCCGAAGCCGCGACCTCAACCGTCGCGACGCTCATCATCGCGATGATGGTGTTCGGCGGCGCGCACGCTGCGCGCCCAGTCAGGCATGGGCGGCACCGGCAGGACACGCGCGCCGTCGTTCTACGCGCGGACGCCGTTCGAGAAGCAGATGCAGCACGAGATCGTCTGCACCTGCGGCGCGTGCGGCCATCAGGAATCTCGCCGAGTGCCGGAAGGACCACGTGCGGCACGTCGCACGAGATGCGCGGCGAGCTGGCCGCGCTGATCGATCAGGGCAAGAACCACGACGAGATCATCCAGGCGTTCATCGCCAGCTATGGCAGTCGAGGAAATGCTCGGCGCGCCGGTCGACAAGGGCTTCAATCGCCTCGCGTGGCTTGCTGCCGTAGGCGCCGGGGCGACGGGCAGCGGTGATGATCGGCTTCGCGGCATCCGGTGGTCGCGGCGTCCCGAGACCGAAGCTCGAGCCCCGCGCCGCGTCGATCCCGACGTCGAGGCGCGTCTCGACGATGAGCTCCGCGATCTGGACTCGACCAGGATCCGCCAGCGTGGACCAACAGCACAAGCGCACCAGTCCCCACCAGCCAACAACTGCACGGCCCTGGCAGTTCTTCGTCCTGGCGGCGCTCGGGCTGCGCCACGCGCGGCGACCTTCATGGCCGCGGGCAGGGCGTCGCCGCCGTCGTCATGTTGTCCCTGCTGATGGCAGGGCGCGGCGATCGTCGGCATGGCGGCTGCGCGCCGCTCCGCCCGCTGGTGTCGCCCGGAGGACGACCGGATCGCGATGCTCGGGCCAGCGCACCCGTGCGGCGCTCGAACGGCGACAAGCTGCTTGCGCTCCGCGCCGATCAAAGGAACTCGAATTCGACCGGGCGATGGGCAAGCTCTCCGACGACGACTTCAAGGAGATGTCCGACCGCTTGCGCGCCAGAGCCGCGCGGCCTCGATGCGGCAGCTCGATGCCGGCGCCGGGTATCCGCGACGCGATCGAGCGCGACCTGTCGAAGCAGCCTGGGCGAGCGGGCGGGACAAGGCGCAGGCCGGGAAGCCGTCAGCCGCGGCAGTTCTGCGCGTCCTGCAACGACCCCGAACGACGACGACGCGACGTTCTGCAAGGCTGCGGGTGGGCTGGACTCCAGCTCGCGCTGACGATCGGCAAGATCCTTCGCGGTCCTCGTGTCATCACCTCGTGCCGCGCCGGTCGCTCAATTCCAGATGCCGGATCCGCAAGCAGATGTCCGGCATCCCGCGGCCGGTCGACGGATCTGCCCGACGGCAACGTATCTCAGTTCGACTGATTCGCGGCTCGGGCCTGTCCAACAACATCGCCGGATCATCCGGTGGAACTTCGCGTCGGCGCGAAGAGTCAGACGGTCAGAGACCGACGACTGGCGGACGCGCACAGTTCGACAAGCCTCCTGCCGGCGCGACGGGTCAAGGCATCGGCGACGTCGACGGCGAGCACCTCGAATCGCAGGAATTTCCGGCGCCTGGTCCAGGGCGGCATCCGGTTGATGCTGGTCGCGACCGACAAGAACGCGGCGCCGGCGACTAGATCCCGGACGCTCCCGCCGTCAGCGGCGAAGTCGTCACTCACCAACCAGTCGCGCGATCGTCATGCGAGCCGCGTGACGAGGCGCGTGAGCGTGTTCTACCTCGCTCGACATCGAGAACATGGCGCGCGTGCCGGTGAATCCGCAACAGCCCGTTCGCGTTCGAGCTGCCGCACAGGAAGCGGTCGGGAGCGGCATCATGGCAGGGCTCGACGCCGACCGCGTCGGCTGACCGGCCGTCAGGTGACGGTGCAGGCTCCGTTTGCGCCACGGCACACGTTCGTGCAGGTCGGCATCGTCGCTGCCCTGACATCGTCGTGCCGGATCGATCGCGATCGAGCAGAGCTTTCCAGCCGCCATGACCTCGCTGGCGGTCGTCGCCAAGAAAGTCGGCGACGCCAGGCTACACCTCGGCGCAGCTGCAGAATCAGCGGGACACGGCAGAGCGAGTCAGGCGTTCATCGCGGCGACCGGCGGCGCCGGTCGCGGCCGGACCAACGACCGTCGTCGTTGACGCTGCGACGGCCCAGCAGCGCGCTGCCGGCGCCGGTCATCGCTCTGCTGCTCTGCGGTGAACATCGTCGCGCAGTCGGCATCGTCGCGGCGGGCTGAGCAGACGCCACGGAGAGCGGCGACGGGCAGGCCAACGAGCGCAAGCGGCCTGCTCGGCCGCCGGGAGGCGTGTGTTGACCGATCTCGCTGCGCGAACGAGACCGATCGCCGCAGCAGCCGACGGCGCGCGGGACCGACTGACGGCGCGCTTCGCGGGGCGCGGCGTGAGAACTTCGGCCGCGCTGGCAGGCGTCTACCGGCGCAGTCGACGACGATGCAGACCTGGCGACGACGCGGGCGTCGCCGCCGGCTACATTCGGCCTGACTCGCTCGCTACCGACGATGTCGCGCACTCGGCCGCCGCCGCGCTGTCGCCGCGCACGTCGACCTCTCACGCGCGCGGCGACATAATCGCGGCCTGCTGGACCGAACGGCGCCGGAAAGTCACCGCTGATCAGCGTTCTGGCGACGCTGGTCGCCGCCGAGCGGCGGGCGAAATCCGCTCGGCGACCGGCCGGCGGCGCACGCCTGGGGGCCGCGCTGCCGCGCTCGCATCGGCGCGCTGCGCGCACGAGCTGCGCTGTATCCGGAGCTGTCGTCGCGGCAGAACCTGACGTTCTTCGCCGAGCTCTACGGCTCTCGATCCGCGCGCAGGTCGTGGACGAGGCGCTCGAGCGCGCCGGTCTCGCCGATCGCGCCGACGACGACGGTCGGCGGGTTTTCGCGCGGCATGCGGCAGCGGCTCGCGCTCGAGCGCGCGCTGCTGCATCGGCCGCGGCTGGTGCTGCTCGACGAGCCGTTCACCGGGCTCGACGATCGCGCCGTCGGCGTCGGTCGCCGACCGGCTGCGCCGGCTGGCCGCGGACGGCGGCCATCGTCGCTGCTGGCGACGCACGATCTCGATCTGGCCGACGGCCTGGTGCACGCGCGTCGCGCTGATTCGCGACGGCCGGCTGCTCGTCCGACGAGCCGGCCGTGCGACAGGCTTGCGCGCGCCGCTATCGCGACGCTGATCGGGCGCGACTGACAGTGTTCGTCCGGAGCCGCGCTGGCTCGTCGTGCTGCGCAAGGACGTCGCGATCGAGGTCAAGAGCTGCGAGATGTCTCTACGACGACGCTGTTCTTCGCGGTGTCGTGCGTGCTGGTGTTCGCGTTCGCGTTCGTCAAGGACGGGCGCGCCGGTGCGCGACGCCGCCGCCGGCATCCTGTGGATCGCGATCGCGTTCGTCGGGCACGCTGGCGCTCGGCCGCACGTTCGAGCGCGAGCGGTACGGCGAGACGCTGCGCGCGCTGCTGCTCGGCGCCGGCGCCGCGCGCCGGCCATCTACGTCGGCAAGCTGCTCGGCATCCTCGCTGCTGCTCGGTCGTCGCCGAGGTCGCTGCTGGTGCCGCTCGTCGCGCTGCTGTTCCAGCGCGCCGCTGTTCGCGCGGCCGCTGCTGCTCGCCGCGCTGCTGCGTGCGGAACGGTCGGGTTCGCCGCCGTCGGCACGCTGTTCGCGGCGATGCTCGTCCGCGCGCGATCGCGCGACGTCATGCTGCCGATCCTGTTGTATCCGATCACGGTTCCGGTGATCATTGCCGGCGTGCGCGGCACGGCGCGCGCTGCTGCAGTCGCCGCCCGGACGAGACGACGGCGCGCATGTGGATCGCGCATCCTGCTGGCGTTCGACGTCGTCTTCGTGACGCTGGCGCTCTGGACGTTCGAGCCGCTCATGACAGAATAAGCGCCATGAGGAAGATGTTCGCGCCGCTGCTCGTCGCTCGCGGCGGCGATGTTCGCGTACGCGCCGGTCATGATCGCCAACGCGCCATACGAGTCGACGATGGGGCTGGTGTCAGAAGATCTTCTACTTCCACGTCGCCGTCGTGGTATGGCGATGTTCACTGGCGGTCGTTCGTCTGCGGCGTCGCGAGCGCGCTCTACCTGTTCGGACGGAATCGCGCGTCGGCCGACCGCGATCGCGGCGCGGCCGCGGTAGATCGCGGTCTGTTCGGCGTCATCGTGCTCGTCACCGGTCCGCTGTGGGCGCCGCAAGGCCTGGGGCATCTGGTGGCACTGGGACGCGCGCGTGACGATGGCGCTGCTCGTCGGATGGCTGATCTCCATCGCGCTACCTGCTCGTGCGGAAGTTTGCGCGGGCCCGGCTCGGACAAGCTCGCCGCCGCGCTCGCGCGATGTTCGGCATGGTGAACGTGCCGTTCAGTCTACGTCTCCGTGAACATCTGGCGGACGATCCATCCAAAGACGACCGTGGTGCCGTCGTTGCCGCCGCGGTATGCGCGGGCCGTTCTGGTTCTGTGCGTCGACGGCGCTTCCTGCTGCTGCCTGCTGCGCTGCTGATCGCCGCGCGCATGCACCTCGAAGCGACAGCGCGCCGCGCTCGACGCAGCTGTACCTCGCCCAAGAGGACTGAGCATGAATCGACGCCTAGCTGCTCGTGATCGCGACGTTCGTCTTCACCGCGCTGGCGGCGGCGCGTTCGTCGCTCAGCCGCCGCCGCCGGGACAGGATGGTTCCGCGGCCAAGGATCTGCCGCCGGCCGAATCAACTGCCGTGCGGCGCCGCTGCTCGTCGCGGCCTACGCGATCGTCTGGCTCGCGGCGATGTTCTACCTGTGGACGATCTGGCGCCGTCTCCAGCAAGGTCGAAGCCGACATTCGCACGCTGGAACGGCGGCGAAGCAGGACCGCGCCGATGACCGCCGGGCATTTCATCTTCATCCCGTCGGTCCTGCTCGTCGGCGTCGTGATCGGCTGGATTCTGGGATCGCGCGCCGCGCGCGATGCCTTCGCCGCCGAGCTGCGGCGGCGGGACGAACGAAGGCTCGAGCGTCCCACCGACCAACGTCCGCTGACGCGAGCACGTCGGGCAGCGCCGGCGGCGATCACCTTCGCCTGCGTCTCGTCGACGCGATACTTCGAGTCGAAACAGCTCGACGCGCTTCGCGTTCGACGTCGACGATCGCGTAGGCGGCGCGCGGATCGCCGTCGCGCGGCTGACCGACCGATCCGGGGTTGATCAGATACTTCACGCCGTCCTGCATCCGGCACGTGCGACTCGGCCGGCGCCTGCCGGCCCGACAGCTGTCGAACGATTCCGCCGACAACTCGAAACGTGACCGGGTAATGCGTGTGGCCGAAGAGGCACAGCGGCCGATTGGCGACCTTCAGCGCGCGGACGGCGTCGAGCTCGTCGAAGATGTAGGCGTCTTCGTCGAACGGCGAGCCGTGGCAGATTTCGACCAGGTCGTCGACCGCATGCGGACCCTCCGGCAGCGCCGCGAGCCAGTCGCGGTGCGCGGGCATCATCACCTCGAAGCGTCCAGTGCGCGCGCGCTCTTCGCGACCGCGTTGAACCCTTCGGCCTGCTCGAGGCCGCACGCCACCTTGTCGTGGTTGCCGCGAACGATCGCCAGGGGATTGAGACGCTGCACGCGATCGATGACGGCGTTCGGGTCGGGCCCGTAGCCGACGAGATCGCCGAGGACCAGCGTCTGATCGAACCGGCGCGCGCGCGCGTCGTGCAGGCACGCATCGAGCGCTTCGAGGTTCGCGTGGATGTCGGTCAGTATCAGGTAGCGCATCAGCGTTGCAGCCAGTCGATGAGCTGTTCCGACCAGCGCGTCGACGCTGGCGCGTCCCGGCATCGAGCCGCACGGTGCGCCTGCTCGTATGCCGCCCGGCGATGATGATACAGGCGTTCGAAGCCGGCGCGATCGGCGGCGAGCGGCCGGCGGCCGTCGGCAGGCACGCGCGACGATCAGGCGATCCAGCGGGACGTCGAGCCACACCGACACGCCGTCGCCGTTGATCGCCGCCCGGTTTTGTGGATCCGCGAACGTGCCGCCGCCGGTCGCGACCACCAGATGCCGAGGCGTCAGCTGCTCGAACAGCACGGTCGCGCTCGACCGCGCGAAAGTGCGCTTCGCCGTGCTGCGCGAAGATATCGGCCACCGGTCAGCCGCTCGCGCTCCTCGATCAGCTCGTCGATGTCGACGGCGCGCCAGTCCAGGCGCTTCGACAGGCGCGCGCGCCACCGTGGTCTTGCCGGCGGCCATGAACCCGACGAGATAGATCTTGTCGGCCTTCAACGCTCGCTCACGGCGTCCCGAGCGAAGTCGACGGACCGACCAGCGTTCGAGAGTTTCGAAGAAATCCGGATAGGAGATCGACGACGGCGTCGGCGCCGTTCGATGGTCGACGGTCCGACGGCCGCCAGCGCGGCGACGGCAAACGCCATCGCCATCCGGTGATCGCCGCGCGGCGTCGGCCACGCCGGCCGGCGCGGCCGACGCGGTGCCCGGACCGTGAACCCATCCGGACGCTCGTCGGCATCGATGCCCGAGCGCGCGGAATCCGGCGACGAGCGCCGCGATCCGGTCGCTCTCCTTCACCCGAAGTTCGGCCGCGCCGCGCACCGTGACCTCGCCGCCGTGCGCCGCGAGCGCGGCGATGGCGCGGGAGCTCGTCGATGAGACCAGGAACTTCATCGGGGCGATCTCGACCGCGCCCGAGCGATCGCTTTCGACAACGACGTGCACGCGCGGCTTCGCCGCCGGCGTCCGGCTTCGTCGGCGCGTAGATCGACGGTCACGCGCGCGCCGAACCGGCGGAGCACGTCGAGCAGCGCGGTGCGGCGTCGGGTTGAGCCCGACGTCGTTCGATCTCGACGCGAGAACCAGGCAGCGCGGCGGCGGCGACCAGCCAGAACGCCGCGGAGGAGAAATCGCCCGGCACCGACGAGCGGTGCGCCCGGTGAACCGCTGTCCGCCGCTGCACCGACACGGTCAGTCCGTCGACGTCGACCGGCACCGCCGAACGCCGCGCAGCGCACGCTCGGTGTGATCGCGGGTCGCCGCCGGCTCGACGACGCGACGTCGTGCCCTCCGCATGCAGACCGGCGAGCAGGACGGCGCTCTTCGACCTGGGCGCTCGGCACTTCGGGGCGGTGTGCGATCGCGCGCAGTTGTGCGCCGCGAATCGTCAGCGGCGGACGCCCGTCGCGTCGCCTCGACGCGCGCGCCCATGCGCTCGAGCGGCTCGATCACGCGGCGCATCGGGCGGCGCGACAGCGACGCGTCGCCGACCATCGTCGCCGTGAAGCGGCTGACCTGCCAGGATTCCCGCCAGGAGCCGCATGGTCGTCCCCGAGTTGCCGGCATCGAGCGGCGACGAGCGGCGAACTGAGGCGACCCAAACCTCGTCCCAGTAGGGTGACCGAGCCGGCCGGGCCTTCCTTGATGTCGACGCCGAGCTGCGCGCAGGCACGCGAGCGTCGAGCGGCAATCCGCGCCCGGAGCGAAAGTGGGTGAGCGTCGACGGTCCTTCCGCCAGGGCGGCCAGCATGCGCGTAGCGATGGGAAATCGACTTGTCGCCCGGCACGCGCAGCCGGCCGCGCAGCCGGCGGGCAGGTGCAATCGGTGGCGGCTGATCAACGGCGGCATGCTCCGGCCCATCTTATGATATTAAAGGAGGCGCGTGACGGCTAACGGCCGACCAGCATCGTCAGGCTCGAGTTCACCAGCGCGTTCGAGATGCTCGATTTCGTGCAGGTGGTCAGCGACCACGTCGCGCACGGCGTCGGCCTCGACGAAGACTCGCGTGCACTGGGTCAGCGTCGCGATCCGCGAATCGGTCATCAACGCCATCAAGCACGGCAATCGCAACGACGCCGACCAAGCGCGTGTTCGTCGAGTTCGAGACCGGACGCCACGGACGTCGCCGGCGCTGACTGATTCGCGTCCGCGACCAGGGCGAGGCTTCGACCCCGAGACCGTCGCCGATCCGCTGGCGCCCGAGAACCTGCTCAAATCGAGCGGCCGCGGCATCTTCCTCATCCGCAACTTCATGGACGACGTGCAGCTGCGGCGCGCCCCGAGGGCGGCATGGAAATCCGCATGGTCAAGCGCGTGCAGCCCCCAGTCCGACGCCGACGATCCGTCAAGCCTGAGTGGCCGCCGATCCACTCTTTCTGACCACCGCCGTCGAGGCGGTCGTCCGCGCCGGCGACCTGCAGATGGCGCGCTTCGGACGCAGCATCCGCGATCGACAAGAAGGGCGACGATCGATCTCGTCACCGAGGTCGACGTCGCGGTCGAGCGGATGTTTCGCGACCTGATCGCCGAGCGGTTTCCCGACCATCAGATGCTCGGCGAGGAGATCGGCGGCGCCGCGGCCGTGCCGCCGGCCCATGCTGGGTGTTCGACCCGATCGACGGCACCACGAACTACGCGCACGGCCTGCCGATCTTCTGCGCGTCGCTCGCGCTCGAGATCGACGGCGTCGCCGAGGTCGCGGCCGTCTACGATCCGAACCGGCGGGAGCTGTTCACGGCCGAGCGCGGCGGCGGCGCGTTCCTCAACGGCAAGCCGCTGCGCGTGTCGTCGGCGGCAGCGGCTGGTCGACGCGATGCTCGTCACCGGCTTTCCCTACGACGTGCACGCGCGCGTCGACGAGATCGTCGGGCTCTTCGGCGCGTTCGTCGGCGCAGGCTCGCGCCGTCCGGCGCCTGGGATCGCGCGGCGATCGATCTCTGCTGGGTCGCGGCCGGGCGGATGGACGGATTCTGGGAGAGCGATCTCAAGCCGTGGGACATCGCCGGCGGTGCGCTTGATCGTCGCTGAGGCCGGCGGCCGCGTCACGGCGATGGATGGCCGCCCGTTCGCGTCACGCGGCCGGCCACGTGCTCGCCAACGAACGGACGGCTTCACGACGTGATGCTGCACGTGATCGCATCGTTTGCTGAAGGCCGGGTCGCGAAACCAGAGACGTCCGGCTGACGCCTTCTCGCTCGTCATCGCCCCGCCGGGGCATCTCCTCTGAGGGACGGCGCTGATACCCGGGACGGACACGAGTCTCCCGAACCCGGTAATTTCGGCCTAAAACGGCCCGATCGAGCTGGCACCCCTCCTGCTATGGACATCCGTAAAGGAGCCGTTCATGCGCCGACCGCTGCCGATATTCGCTCTTGCCATCCTGCTGGGTTTCATCTGGACACCGAGCGCGTCCGCGCAGCAATCGGTCGACTTCTATATGGGCGGCTTCGTACGGATCCGATGGACGCGCGCGGACCCGACGACGTGCTCTTCCAGAACAGTTCGTTCCCTCTCCACCTTCAACAGCGTGAACGGCATCGACGTCAGCGAACTCAACGGCTTCACGTTCGGAGGCGACTATCTGATCGGGATCGGACGATTCGCGGAAGTCGGCGGCGGCATCGGCTACTACCAGCGATCGATCGGGACGTACTACACCAACCTTGTCAACGACAACGGGACTGAAATCGTCCAGGAACTGAAGCTGCGCATCGTGCCGCTGAACGCAACGGTTCGGCTGCTGCCGCTCGGTCACCGGAACGGCTTCGAGCCGTACGTGGGCGCGGGTGTCGGCATCTTCCTGTGGCGCTACAGTGAAACCGGGCAGTTCGTCGACCTCAATAACAACGTCTTCAACGGCACATTTTCCGGCAGCGGTGCGGAAGTCGGGCCAATGGTGCTGGGCGGTGTCCGCTTCCCGGTGGGGCCGTTTGGCATTGGCGGTGAGGTTCGCTGGCAGGACGCCAAAGCGACGCTGCCGGCCGACCAGGGATTCGCCGGACCGAAGATCGATCTCGGTGGCTTCAACTATTTGTTTACGATGACGTTCAGGTTTTAGCGGTTAGCGATCGCGACGATAGAGCGCGACGCCCGCCCCTTCACAGACGCGCGAGTAGCCGTCGAGAAAGCGCGGCTGCTCGCGCGCGATCGTGGGCCAGCATGTCTCCGCCCTCGGCTTTTTCCTCGATCAGCAGCCAGTCGGCGAACGGACGCGGATCGTCGAGCGCCGCGAGCCAGATGTCGCCGTTGCCTTCGTGCAGGAAGTCGCGCAGATCGAAGCCGCTTCGTGACGCCTCCTGCATGTAGTGCCCGAGCGATCCCATGCTCGCCATGATTTTCTCGCCTCGGCCGGGCTGCCGGAGGCAGGCGGTCACTTCCGCGCGGACGGGCGTGTTGGGACGGTCCCATTGCGCTTCGACGACCATCGGCGCGCCGGCATTGAGCGGGCGGAGTGTCACCGCTGTCAGCGTCAGCGACCGCGGCCAGCGCCGGGATTCGTGATCACGTCGCCAGGCTCCCGCCGCGATGCCGACGCCGACCGCCTCCGCGGCGAGCAGCGGAACCATGTAGCGAATCCGGAACGGGTGGCCCCCGTAGAACGCCACCAGCGGCGTCGCCGCGGTTGCCGTCAGCGCGAGCGACCACCAGTGCCTCGGGCCGACGTCCAAGACTGACGCCAGCGGCGACGGCAGGCCCGATCGCGCCGAGCCAGACGAGCCACGACGCGCTCAGGGCCTCAACACCCCACGCGATCTCCTCGATCACGAGCCATAGGTCGCCCTGCGCCTTGTTTTCCGGAATGAAGAACCCGTTCGCCACGAACCACTGGCCGATGACCACCCGGCTGAAAATCAGGAACAGGACGATCGCGGCCGCTGGATAGGCAGCGATCGTCGCGACTTCACGCGCGGCGTCGCGCCGCGGCAGCCCTTTCCGAACGAGCGCCCAGGCGGCGAGAACGGAGCGCCGCTGCAGTGACCGGCCACGCTTCGTAACGCGGTCAGGCACGCCAGGGCGAGCGCGCAGCCGGTCAGGTGCGACTTGAGCGGCGCCCGCGGGCCGCGGACGCGATCGATCAGCCATCGCCACCCCCAACGTCGTCAGGGCCAGCAGCAGCGGTTCGGTCATCGGCGTGGACTGCAGGTAGAGCACGTTCGGATTGAGCGCGAAGACCGCCGCGCGCCGGCCAGCGCCGCGCCAGCTCCGAGTCTGCAATCGATGCCACGATCCACGCGATCGCGCCGCGCCGCGACCGCGAACGGAGCACGATGGAGATGCGCGACGCCGGACGCGCCGGTGCGGTAGAACAGATCGATCTGCACCGGCAGCGCGTTCAGGAGGTGGGGCAGCGGCAGCCAGACCGCGCCGATCTGCTGCCATCCCGGCGTGATGCTGTCGAAGATTCGACGCGCGACGACGAGGTGTCCGCGCGCGTCGTAGTGGCTGAGCGTGAGGCCCAGTTGGTGATAGTGCAGAGCCGCGGCCGCGCCGATGATCGCCGCGGCGATCGCCGCCAGAACGCCGCGACCCCGATCGCGCCGCCGCGCGGACGGTATAATCACCTGTTTATTCTAATGGGCAGATTCGTCGACCGACTGCGCGCCCTGGCGCTGGTGTGGTGGCGCGCCGGGGTTGTTCGCCGTCGCGTTCCTGGATTCGTCGTTCCTGCCGCTCCCCGGCATCACCGATCATCCTGCTGATCGTCCTCGTCACGCGCCAGAAGGAGCGACGCGCTCGTCTACGTGCCGTGCGCGATCGTCGGCTCGGTGCTCGGCTGCCTGCTCACGCACGCCATCGGTCGCAAAGGTGGGGACGCGCTCATCCGGCGGCGCTTCACCGGTCCGCGCATCGATCGTGCGACCAGCTTCCTCAAGCGCTACGGCGTGATGTCGGTCCTGATCGCCTCGCTGCTGCCGCCGCCGGCGCCCTTCAAGATCTTCATCCTCCTCGCGGGTGTGATTGGCATCAGCGCGACGCGCCTGGCGACGGCCATCCTGATCGGGCGCGGGATCAGGTATACGGCCCTTGGCTACCTGGCGTTCCGTTACGGCGATCGCGCCGCCGGCTTACCTCGCAGAACACGGCGCCGAGGCTTCGCTGGCACTCGTCGGGGCGCTCGGCGCCGGCCTCGCCGTGTATCTCGTGTGGCGCAAAGCACGGGAGTCCAAGAACCGATAAAATGCCCGTAGTGATCGAGCTGAGCGTCGTCATCCCGGTGCGCAACGAAGCCGCGTCACTGGTCGAGCTCCACCGCGAGCTCACCGACACGCTGACGCGCTGGGGCCGCTCCTTCGAGATCCTGCTCGTCGGACGACGGCAGCACGGACAACAGCTTCGAGATCATGGCGCGCCTGCAGGCCATGGACCCACGGGTGCGGGTCATCCGCTTCCAGACGGAATTTCGGACAAACCGCGGCGTTCGCCGCCGGCTTCGACCACGCCAGCGGACGGCTCATCGTGACGTCCGACGGCGATCTGCAGAACGACCCGCGCGGACATCCCCGCGATGGTCGAGCGCATCGATCAGGGCAACGACATCGTCTGCGGCTGGCGGCAGGACCGGCAAGGACGCCCTCGTGTCGCGACGGCTGCCCTCGACGCTGGCCAACGGCCTCATCTCGCTGGTGACCGGCGTTTGGCTGCACGACTACGGCTGCTCGCTCAAAGTGTTCCGCGCCGAAATCGTGAAGGGGATGCGGTCTGTACGGCGAAATGCATCGCTTCCTGCCGGCGATCGCCAGCGAGCAGACGTCGAGCATCGTCGAGATGCCCGTCAACCACCGGCCGCGCAAATATGGGCAATCGAAATACGGCATCGGGCGGACGACGCGCGTCGATGCTCGATCTTGATGACCGTCCGAAGTTTCTGCTGAGCTATTCGACACGGCCGCTGCAGTTCTTCGGGCTCATCGGCGCCTGCATCGGGCTGCTCGGCGCCGCCATCAGCGGCTGGCTGGCCTATCAGCGCCTGGTCGGGGCCGAGTCCCTGTCCAACCGGCCGCTCCTGCTGCTCGGCATTCTGCTGATCGTCACGGGAGTCCAGCTCGTGACCATCGGCCTGGTGGCGGAGATCAGGCCCGGACCTACCATGAGTCGCAGGGAAGCCGACCTACGCGATCCGCGAGATCCGGGGAAACCGCCGTCGACGACCGGTTGCTGAATTCCATTTCCTGACTGTGCCGTTTTCCGTTAGAATCCGGTTGACTCTCGGCCTGCTAAGTCCTAAAGTCCGGCAAAACGACGGTCTAGCCGTCCTCGCGTCAGCCCTATTCCCAGAGGCGCGGGCACTCGATAAACCAGGGGAGTGTTGGTAAGGTCCATGAAGAAGAAGTGTCTTAGCGCTTTAGCTGTGCTCGTTCCCATGATCCTTGCGGCGGCTTGCACCAAGAGCAGCCCGACCCGCCCGTCCGACCCGGGCGCGTCAGACCAAGTTTCGTCCATTCAGGATGCCAAGACCGGCGTCACCTTGACGACGCCGCAGCTCGTGTCGCCGGTGCCGGGTCAGCGTCTGAAGTTTTCGGAGCAGCCGATCACGCTGACGGTCAAGAACGGCGTCAGCACGGGGTCGACGGCCCTGACCTATACCTTCCAGGTCGCGACGGACGCCGGGTTCACCGCCATCGTGTTCTCGCGCGAGGGCGTCCCGCAAGGGAGCGGTCAGACGCAGCAGAGGCTGGACACGCTGCCGGGAACAAGGACTACTACTGGCGCGCCCGGGCTTCCGCCGGAGGCGCGGCCGGAGCTCTACACCGCCGGGCGTAAGCTTTCAACGTGGGACCCGAAGTTGTTCTCCAGGCACCGAGCGTCATCACCCCGGCGAACGGCGGCACATTGAACGGGCAGGCATTGATCGTCGCGAGCAACGTCGCGCGGACCGGGCCGGCCGGCGCGCTGACCTACCGCTTCGAGATCTCGGACTCCCAGTCGTTTTCGAACCTGGCGTTCGTGGCCAACGTCAGCGAGCAGCCGAACCAGACCAGCGCGCGTATGGACGCGAACCTGACGGTCAACGGCATGCATCACCTGCGCGTGCGCGCGTCGGACAACTCCAACGCCGTGACCGGCCCGTAGCTCATCGGTGGTCTCGTTCCGATTCGTGCCGTTTGACTGGAGTGCCGCGACCATCGTCAATTCGCCGCAGGACCTGGGCGCGTGGCCGGAAGGCGCGAAAATCACCAGCATCGAGTTCACCGACAATTCGTTCATCGTCGACTTCGATCGGCGCGATGGCGGGGGACGATGGCCCGACATGATTCCGGCCGGGTTCTCGGGGCCGCTTCAGTCACCCTCGGCATGTGCGTGAACCCGAACGGCGCGCACTGGTGCTGCTCGGGCGTCGTCCAGTTCTGGTGCGGACGCACCTTGACCGATTCGGGCGCGCCCAGCCCGCGTCGGCGTCGAGTGGTTCTACGATCCGCTGCGCTGGGGTCCGATTAACTACTATCAGCCGCAGGACGGCGAGCTGGTTGGCATTTTCGTGGCCGCCGGCAACCTCCGCGATGGCGGGGCACATCACGCGGGCGACGTGCCCGGCGGTGTGCGAGCGCTCGAACCTTGCTCTCATTCCCTGGAGCACCGGCGGCGGCCAGTTCTACTCGTTCTCGAACGGCAAGATCGTCGCGTCCAAACACAAATAGAGCGTCACGGCGCACGTTCAGGGGGCCCGGCGTCCACGAGGCGTCCGGGCCCGTCGTTTTTTCGATCGGCGCGGTATCCTATCCCTGCAGATGCTAGCGACAGACTCGGTAGCTGCCAGCTCGACACCGGCACGCGCGATGCGCGCCCTGTTGTGTGGCTGGTGCTGGCCGCGTGCGCCGTCGCCGTGCTCGTCGTCGGCATCGATCACGACCCTGGTCATCCTCGCCGGCGTGCAACCCCCGGTCAGCCGGTCTCCCGCTTCGGTTCTGGACGGCGCTCGGCGTTGGTGCGCTCGCCGCGTGCCTGAGCCTCGGGCTTCGGACGGTCCGGTGGATCTTCCTGCTGCGGCGCACTGACGTTCGGCATCCCCATTCGCGACGCCTGCATCGGCTACCTGTCCGGGCTCTGCCTGCTGTTCGTGCCGCTCCTCATCGGCGAGATCGTCGTGCGCGCGGCGATACAGCGAGCCCGTGCCGGCGTGCCGATCGCCACGACGGCCGTCGTCAGCCTGTGGGAACGGCTGATCGACATCGTCGCGCTCGCCCTGATCGCAGCCGTGGGCGGCCTGCTCGTCGCCGGCTCCAGTCGCGTCTGGATACTGCTGGCGGTTGTCGCGGCCGCGTCCGTTCCCGCGTGCCGGCGGCTCCTTCTGTCGGCGACGCTGGGCGTCGTGAACACCGTGGTCTCCCGGGTTTCTTCGTCCGAGCATCCGGCTCGACGGACGGACTTCGATGGGTTGGCGGCAACGGACGTCTGGCTCCCGGCGCTGGCAGCCAGCGTCGGCCTGTGGACGTTGCCGGGGCTCGCGTTCTGGTCGATCGTCGCCAGCCTCACGCCGGGTTTCGGCCTGGCGCAGGCGCAGTCGGCGTATGCCGGAGCGGCGCTCACGGGAGGACTCTTCCTTGCGCCTGGCGGCGTGCGCGTCGTCGGCACGACGCTGATCCTGGACCTGGCCGGCGCGGGCGTGGCTGCCGGCGATGCGGCGATCGCCGCGCTGTCGATCCGGCTGGTGACGGCCGGGCTCGCCGTCACGCTGGGCGCGGTGTTCGCGTGGCTGCACCTGCGGACACGAGCCATCGCCACCGCCGAGCACTTCGACGAAATCGCGCACGCCTACGACGTCCAGATTCCGCGCGCCCAGCGCGAATCGCTGCTGGCGCGGAAGACCGAGATGATGCGGTCGGAAATCGAACGCTTCGGCGTCGGCGGACGGGGACTCGACGTCGGCTGCGGGCAAGGCTGGTATGTCGCGCGCATGCGCGAGCTCGGCTTCGACGTTCACGGGATCGACGCCTCCGCCGGCCAGGTCGCGCTGGCGCGCCGGCACGTTGACGCCGAGGCCATGATCGATGAAGGCACGGCGCTGACAATCAACGCGGTAGACGAATCCTTCGACTTCGTCTACTGCATCAACGTGCTGCATCACCTGCCGTCGTTCGAGGACCAGCGGGCGGCGTTCGTCGAGTTCCTGCGCGTGCTGCGGCCGGGCGGACTCATTTTCGTCCACGAGATCAACACCAGGAACGTCCTCTTTCGTTTCTACATGGGCTACGTCTTTCCGTCGGTGAAATGCATCGACGAAGGGACGGAGCGATGGCTGCTTCCGCACCGGATGAACACCTACACCGACGCGCCGGTCGTGTCGAGCCGGTAAGCTTCACGTTCATGCCGGAATTCGTTCCCGTGGCGCTGCTCAGGCTGCTGCAGCCGATCGAACGCCTGCTCGAAACGTCCGCGCTGAACGTCTATTCCGCTCACTACATGACGGTTCTTCGCAAGCCCGGCCACGGCGTGTGACTCTCGCGACTGCGCGCCTCGCCGCGGCCGCCGGCGCAGTGGCGGTCGCGTTCTGGCTGGTGCCCGCTTCCGTGCACATCACCAGCTGGTCGAGCACCGGGCCAGCGTGCGTCGCGCACTCGCCCCGCTCTCCCGGCTCTACCCGGCGCTCGTGGCCGCCGTCGCGCTCCTTGGGCTGCTCGCTGGGCTCTGGCGGCGCACCGGTCGGCCTCTCGCCGATCTCGCGCGCGCGCTGGCGCCGCTGTTGCTGCTGTGGCTCTGGGTCGTTCCGTTCCTGCCATGGCTCGCCGATCGCGCGCCGCTGCTGATCCTGCTCGCCGGTCCGGTCCGATGGGCCATCGCGGCGGTGGCCGTCGCCGGCGCCGCCTTCTTTTTTGGCAACGGCGCAATCGGAAGCGGATGGAGCAGCGGGCCAAGCCGCGCCACGGTGATCGCCGTCAGCTTCGCCGTCTATGCGGCGCTCGGGCTCCAGTTCACGCGAGAGATGGGCTTTGGCGGTGACGAGCCGCATTACCTGATCATCACGCAGAGCCTGGTCGCCGACCGCGATCTCGACATCGCGAACAACCACGCGCGCGGCGACTATCGTGCGTTCTTTCCTGGCGAACTGCGTCCTGACTTCCTGCGGCGAGGGCGTCACGGCGAGATCTATTCGATTCACGCCCCGGGGTTGCCGGCCCTGCTCGTGCCCGCGTACTGGCGGCTGGCGGCACCGGTGCGACTCTGTTCATGGCGTTTCTGGGCGCACTCGCAGCGCTGGCCATCTTCGATTTGTGCACGCTCGTCGCCGGTGCGACCGCCGGCACCATCGCGTGGCTCGCTACCTGTTTCACCGTGCCCTTCGTGCCGCTGGCCTGGTCGATCTACCCGGAACTGCCGGGAGCTCTGGTCGTGGCCTGGGCGGCCCCTCTGGCTCCGCCGGCCGCCGGCGTCGGCGGCGCGTACGCTGCTCCACGGCCTCGCACTCGCCGCGCTGCCGTGGCTACATACGAAATTCGCGGTGTTCGTGGCGCTGTTCACACTCTTCGAGCTGGTGAGACTGTGGCCACGCTGGCGCCACATCACCGCGCTGGTTGCCCCGATCGCCGTCTCGGGACTGGCCTGGCTGTATCCTTCTACCTGATGTACGGCGAGTTCGATCCAGAGGCGCCGTACGGCACCTACACGCGGATGTTCGTGCTCGCGAAGAACATTCCGCGGGGTGCACTCGGACTGCTGTTCGATCAGAAGTTCGGCCTCCTCGTCTACAGCCCCGTCTACGTGCTCGCCGTGCTGGGCGCGTGGTGGCTGATGCGCGATCGACAAGACCGTCTGACGCCGGCGAACTGCTCCTGACCGCGGCGGCGTTCTTCGTCAGCACGACGCGCTTGTATATGTGGTGGGGAGGTTCCAGTGCGCCGGCGCGATTCCTCGTGCCGGTCGTGCCGCTGCTCGCTCCGTTCGTGGCGGTCGCGGTGTCGCGCGCACGGAGCGTCCTGGGGCGGGCTGTCGTCGTCTCGACAACTGTTCTGACGCTCGCGATCACGCTGATGACACTGGGTCTCCCCGGCGAGAGGCTGCTTTTCAGCAGCCCGCACGGAACGTCGGCCCTCGCCACCTTCCTGCAGGGGAGCGCGCCGCTCGACGCCTCGATGCCGACGTTCACCGAAGAGAACTGGCGCGCGCCGCTTCAGGTCCTCGCGCCGTGGATAGTCAGCTTCGCCCTCGCCGCGGCCGCGATCGCGCTCTGCGTTCGGCGAGGACTGCTTCGCTCCGTGTTCTGGACGTCCGCCGCACTTGGCGGCGGCGCGCCTTCTGGTCGTCGGTCTGTGGACCGGGCGGCGGCCGCTGCCGGACCGTCAGGCGGTGGCGCTGCGCGGCCAGCTGTCGCTGATGCGTGTATGCGATCCGCAGCGGCTGCGCGCCGTCGACGTCACCCACGCCAGGCGTCTGGACGACGGCGAAGTGCGGGCTGCCGCGGTAGCTCGACATCCGCCGCACGCCAGGCGGGGAGGTCGGCAATCCGCGCGTGCTCGAAGGACCGTTCGAGCTTCCCGAGGGCAGGTATTCAGCCCGCATCTGGTTTGCCGGGCAGGCTGACCCATCGGCGGACGCCTTCGTGGGCCTGACCGACAAAGTCCTGATTGCGCGGGCCGACGCGCCGCTGACGAATCCCGTGGCGCTCTCGTTCGACCTACCGATTCGGACGCCTGCCTTCGTCGGCGTCGGCGACGAAGCGACGGCGCGGGCCGTGCGTCAGATCGACATCGCTCCCGACGTCATCGTCCCCAAGTCTCTACGCGATTCCCACGGCAGCCACGTCGTCGAACCGGTCGGCGGGGCGGTCCCCGGCTTCATGGCCTACAGCGACGGCTCGACCTACCCCGAAAACGGAGTTTTCTGGACCCGGGACACCGAGAAGGGCACCGTCGTCATCGCGACCGCGGGTGCGTCGACGCTCCGTCTCGTGCTGCACGTCGGGCCCACTGGCGGCCCGGTTGCGCTCGACATCAGCGGACGAACCCTGAACCTGGATTTGAAGCCCGACGAGACCCGTGAGCTGACGTTTCCCATCCCCTCCGGCACCAAGCGCCTCACCGTTTCGGTGAAGGCGGGGCAGTCCTTCCGGCCATCCGACGTCGATCCCCGCTCCGACGACCAGCGCCGGCTGGGCTGCCAGGTCCGCCCGCTCCTGTCCTGAATCGGTCCTGCACCCTAATCCCGCGCCGCCACCGGCCGATATGCAGGGGTGTGCAGCGGTGGGTCCCCATGAGGAAAGCTGATCCGTGCGTCATGCTCCGTGCTTTCGCCCTGGTGACCGCCATCGTCGGCGGCGGTTGCGAGGTAGCCAAGAGTTCGAATCCTTTGTCCGCAACGGTCGCCGGGCCCATCCCGGGCGTGAACATCACGACGCCCAAGCCCCTGGAGCCGGGCACCGGGCAGAAGATCGCGGTGGACAAGCAGCCGATCACGTTGCTGCTCGAGAACGCGGCGACCAATGGCGTCCGGCCCCTGTATTACACGTTCGAGATCGCCACCGACGCGAACTTCGCCAACAAGGTCTTCACCAAGGAAAAGACTCAACCCGGCACCGCGGGTCGGACCAGCTTGAAGCTGCCCGATTCGCTCGCGACCGGCCGTACCGTATTTCTGGCGCGCCATGGCGCTGGACGGCGCGAACAGCGGTTCCATACCGCCGCCGTCAGCTTCGAGATCTTCACGCCGATCGTGATCGAGGCGCCGGTCCTCCAGTTGCCGGCGGGAAAATTCGACCGTCGCCAGCATCCGGCCGAAGTTCGTGGCCCTCAACGCCCCGCGATCGGGACCGGTTGGTGCGATCAGCTACTTCCTGGAAGTGAGCGACAACTTCTCGTTCGCCACCCGCGTCGGCGCATGGACGTTCGCCGAACAAACTGGCCAGACGGCGTTCGACCTGCCGACCGATCTCGCCTACGGCAAGACCTACTACTGGCACATGCGCGCGTTCGACCCGACGACCAACGGACCGTGGTCGCGAGTCCTCGCGTTCACGACTCCCAGCGAACCGCCGGTCGTCATCCCGCCGGGGGCGGCGGTCCCGGCGGTCCGACCGGTCCGGTCGCCGGAGACGCATTCGACGTGAGGTCCGCTGCCATTCATGCTTCGCCCGCGGCCGTCGTGACCTGGCCGGTGACGACCACGATCACGTCGCTGTCGGTGCGCCCGGACGGCGTCGCGGTCGAATTTTCGAAGAAGTCCGGGCCGGGACGCTGGCCCGACGTCGTCCCCCGGGCTGGAGCGGTCCGCTGCAATACACGCTCTGGATCGCGATGAACATCGGCGGAGCGTGGCACACCTGCAGTCCGATCGAGTTCTGGTATGGTCTGCCGGCAAGCGGCGGCGACATCACGATCAATAATCAGATCGCGGTGAACTGGACCTACTACTGCGGACCGATGGCGCGGCAGCCGCAACCCGGCGAGACGGTCGGGTTCTTCGTGACGGCCGGCGATCAGCGGCTGAAAGACGCCGCCATCGTCCACGAACGGTCGAATACCGTCGTCATTCCATTCCCGGCGTCTGCCGGACAAACGTTTACGTTCTAGCCATTCGACGGTCGATGCTGCGATCCCTGGACATCTCCCCGTGCGGGTGGAATCGCGGATCGCCGGTTCGCGCTGGTTGCGTGCCGGGTGGCTCCTCGGCTCGGCTTTCGCCATCGCGGCTGCGTACTCCGGGTGCGGCAGTCCCTCGACGCCGAGCAAACCGGTGGATCAGTTTCCCGACGGTCCCAAGATCAGCTGCCCGGCGACGCCGCCGACGCTGACGTCGCCGAGCGGTCAGCCGATTCCGGTGCTATGCGGCACCGCGACCGCCAGCGGCGGCGCGCCCGCCGTCTCGGTGTCATGCACCCCGTCGAGCGGATCCAGCTTTCCGGTCGGGTCGACCACGGTCGTATTACGCGATGGATGCCCGCCAGCGATCCGATGCGTGCTCGTTCGCGGTGATCGTCCAGTCGGCGCCCCGGCTCTCTCTCACGCGTTTCCTTGCCTTTGGCGACAGCATCACCTGGGGCGAAGATCGGTCGCGACAGCACCATCACAGCGGAGGGATACGGCGGTCCGATTCGGCCGGCGTTCCAGTTTCCAGCGGCGCAGACCTATCCCGGCGCGCTGCAGATCCAGCTGCAGGCGCGGTAGCTCGGGACAGAGCATCCAGGTGGCCAACGCCGGATTGAAGGGCGAAGCCGCCGGCGACTCCGCGACACCGGGCCGACTCTCGAGTTTGATTGCGGGAAGAGCGTTCGACGTCGTCCTCCTGATGGAGGAGCTCGAACGATCTGGCGGACCGCGACAACAGCGACATCGAGCCGGCGATTCGCGGATTGCGAGCGATGATTCAAGACGCGAAGAGCCGCGGGCTGCGGGTGTTCCTCGCGACCGTGCCGCCGATGGTGCCGGGCGGATTTCGCGCGTTACCTTGGAGCCTGGTTCCGACGTTGAACGGGCGCATCAGGTCGCTGGCCAGCGAGCAGGGCGTCACCCTCGTCGACATCGAGGCCGCCTTCGGGCAGAGTTTTCAGCAGTAAACATCGGCTTCGACGGACTGCATCCCAATGCCGCCGGCTACGCGAAGATGGCCGATACCTTCTTCGCCGCGCTCAAGAACGGGCTCGAAGTGCCTGCGGCCGCGCAGTTGGCCCCGGCGCGTGTGCCCTCGTCGTGCGGCCCCGCCGCTCAGCCGGCCGTTAGGCACAGCGCCGTCTGCTGGGGTATTCTTGATCGATTCGGTTTGTCCAGAAGACGCACTCTTGGCACTACCTGCCTGACACTTTTCGTCTCTCTTGGCTGCAGCGGGAGCCCCGACAATCCGACACCGGTAGACCCTTACCCGACGGGGCCCACGATCACGTGTCCAGACGCCGCCGCTGCCGCTGACGTCCAATAATCTGACGCCGATTCCGGTTCAGTGCGGCACCGCCACCGCCACCGGCAGCGCGCCACCGGTGTTGATTGCGTGCACGCCGCCGAGCGGAGCCCTCTTTCCCGTCGGAACCACCGCGGTCCTCTGCACCGCCGTTGACAATCGTCAGCGCACCAACGCCTGCACCTTCAACGTCGTCGTGCGGCCGCCGGCGGTGACCCTCGGCCTGACCAGGTTTCTCGCGTTCGGTGACAGCATCACGTGGGGTGAAGATGGCGATCCGCTGGTCAGTTGCGGCAGCAACAACAACCTGACCACCGACACGCTGGGCCGGATCAGGCCGCGCACGCAGGTTCCTCAGGATTTCCGATACCCGACAGTCCTGCAGCGCGACCTGGCAACACGCTGCACGTCACAGGCGGGGCTCCTCAGCGTCGACAATCAAGGCAGCCCTGGCGAACCGGCATCGGCGTCGTTTCCCACGCCGACGCGCCTCCGCAGCCTGCTGAATGGCGGACTCTATCAGGCGGTGCTCATCATGGAGGGCACCAACGACATCTTCTATGGCGATCACTCCAGATCGATCCGGCGATCCTCGGGCTCCAGTCGATGATCGCCGAAGCCAAGCGGCAACAGGTGCGTCCCTTCCTGGCGACGATCCCCCAATGGTGCCGGGCAGCGCGCGGTCCTGTGGCATCCGGCTCGTGGATCCGCTGAACGCCCGCATCCGGACGCTCGCCGCCGCCGAGGGCGTCAGCCTGGTGGACGTGTTCGCCGGGATGGGGGCGAACTATCAGCGGTAAATCGGGCCCGACGGCCTGCACCCCAACACGATCGGCTACGACAAAATCGCGTCGATCTTTTTCGACGTGCTGCGCGGCACGCTTGAAATCAGCGGGACGACGACCACGACTTTCGGAGCCCCGATACCAGTATTCCCGCGCTCACCAGCTCGCCCGCGACGGTAGAGAAGGCGGCGCCGCTGCCGCCGAACCGCGGAATCGCGTACAGGTTGAGCGCGACGTTGACCGCCGAGGCCGACGAGGCCGGTGGTGCAGCAGGCAGCCGTTCCCGGTCCACCGAGATGGCGATGGCATGGAGAATCCAGATCGCGAAGACGATGGGCAGGCCGACGCGAGGATTCGGAACGCGGCGTTCCCGCCGCATAGTCGGGGCCGAAGAGCAGAACCAGGAATTGGCGTCGCGAACACGTAGCCCACCGGCTCCGACTGCGATCGCCAGCGAGACGGAGGCACCGACGCCGCGAAACGACGACGACGCGTGGCGGACTCGGTCCGATGTGAAAAGCGCCGAGAGCCGCGGCGTGAGGACGGTCGAAATCGCCATCGGCGCGTAAGTGAATCCCTCGTAGATCTTGTAGGCCGCGGTGTAGAGGCCGGTTTCGGCATCGGTGCGCAGGACAGCCGAGCATCACCGCCGTCGACGTAGTGAATACAGGTTCAGGACCACCAGAAGAGCCGAGGGCAGCGCGGTCAGGTGAAGGTCGCGCCAGACATCGCGATCGTAACGCAGACCAGCCCGCCGAGCCGCGACTGCGCGATGATCAGCGGCCACCACCAGCGCGGCGCCGCGGAGCTGGGACGAAGGCGATCGTCAGTCCGCGGAGGCCGGTGCCGGGAGAACAGCGCCGCCAGAGCCGAAAGACGAGAAGCAGGCCGCGATCGGCGAGCACAATCAGGCTGTCCGCAGCCGAAATGCTCCAGCCCCTGGAGCACACCCTGATGGTGAGCATGTAGGAGCGGAAGACGAGCGAACCGCCGATCAGGTAACAGGCGAGACCGGACATCCCATTCCGGGCGAAGAATCGTCGCCGTGACGATCAACGCCGGTCAGGTGCCGGCCGCCCAGAGCAATTTGATGGCGAGCGTGTGATGGAGAAGCGCGACCGCCTCGATCGGTCGCGCGCGACCGCGCGAATCGATCTACCTGATGGAGGCCAAAGTCCATCGCCGTTTCGAAGATGCCGCCCAGGAGCAGGGCAAACGCAAATTTCCCGAACTCCACTTCGCCGAGCACGCGCCCGGCGGCGATCATCAGAATCAGCAGCAGCGCTGCCGGTTCCCGTATGAGACGCTGGAGTAGGCGAGGTTGCGCAGCATCAGCCGACCTTGCGGGCAGCCACGTAGAAGTTGGTCCGCCATGACAGCGGCAGCCGATCGGGGTTGACGATCCGAACGGCGAGCGTGCCTGGCCAGCCGGCGTAGGTCCTGACTTTCTCGAGGAAGAACGCGTTGACGACCGGGATATCGTAGGCGCGCGGATCGAAGCCGGCCGAATGGAGCCGCGCCATCAGTTCGCCGACACGTGTGGAGCGAGCAGTGGTCCTCACGGAACTTCGTGGAAGCTTTTCCACCGAATCGTCTCGAACACGATGTTGGTGCGCTTGTTCGGCGTTTGAATCAGTACGACCCGCCGCTCTTGAGCACGCGGTCTGACCTCGGCGAGGTGCGCGTCGCTGTCCGGGATGTGCTCGAACACGTCGAGGCTGATGACGACGTCGAAGGCTGCAGCCGGGTAGGGAAGGGTGGTCCCGGTTACGAGCTGAATCGGCAGCGGTCCGAAGAAGCGCCGGGCTTCGTCGATCAGGCCCCGGCGCAGCTCGGACGCCTTCCGCCTGGACACCTTGTTTGATGAGCTCGTTGAGCACCGACCCGGTGCCCGCTCCCGATCTCGAGGACGCGCGTGAGATGGGCGCACCACCGCGGTCTCGCGGAGGAAGCGCAGGTTTGCCTCGAAGTTGCCGGAAATGTTGCGGCGTCGGCTGGGTCATCGTCAGGTGAGGGGCGAGCGCCAGGACCGTCAGGGCTCCAGATCGCTGCCAGCGGCAACAGACTGAAGAGCCCTTGCGCAGTCCGATCAGCTCGCCCAGGTTCCAGGCCGCATGCGGAATCTGGCGGCCGCGCGATCTGATCGGCCGACGCTCCGCCGTGCACGAACGTCTGGTGATTGAGCGACAGATCGCCATCGCGAAAGGCCGGCCACATCAGCTCCCGCATCGGCGCGCGGTAGGACGACGGCGGCTGCGGCGTGGCTGAGCATCCGCAACGACGCGTGACCGCGGCAGCCCCGACAACCAGCCGGCCACCAGAAGCGCCGCATCACGCGCCGGCCAGCGTCCCCACAGCGGCGCCAGACCGAGCGCCATCAAGGGCAGCGCCGGTGTAATCTGCCGGGGTGCGTACGACCAGCCGCCTTCCCAGTAGAAATACGACGCGTTCAGGATCAGATAGTAGACGCCGATAAACGCCGCGACGAACGCCGCCAGGCGGCGCCGCCGATCGGCGGGCCAGCATCAGCAGGCCAATCGGCGTGGCGGATGAGCAGGGGATAAGAGCGGAAGCAGCCCGCGATAGTCGCCCGCCAGCAGTTCGCGAACGCGCGCCACCAGCGTGGATAGGTGATGCCGAAGAAGCCGGCGCGAAGATGCTCGAAGCCCTCTTCGCTGGCGTAGCCGAGATGAAACGGCGAATCGAATGCACGCGGCGTTGTAGGCGAAGCAGTATCGCCGCGCACGCCGCAGCCGGAACCGCCAGGGCGATTGCGCTCGCCGGAAATTCCGCCGATCGTGACGATAGGCGCCGGTGAGAGCGCACACGGTGATGAGCATCACCGGGGAATGGCCGCCTGAACCTCGCTCAGAACCGCCCATCCGCAGGACAGGCCGACCCACGCGGCTTTCGTAATCCGATCGCGCGGCGCGGGCGTCGTCGACGGTGAACGTGCCCCAGAACGCCGTCATCAGGCAGCCGGCGGTCACCCGTGCGACATGAAGAGCGTCGCGTAACTCCAGGCGGGGCTGGTGACGCCGTAGGCGGTGGCCGCGAAGAGCGCCGCCGCCGCTGTGAATATCCCCACCTGACGGTCACGGCGAACACGAGCAGGGGCGGCGACGTACGGTAAAGACGCCGGCGCTCGAGACCGCGGCGACGTAGGATGTCCATGCGATGCCGGGGAAGGACTCCGGGTCCACGCCGGCCATGCGCGAAGCCAGGCAGGCCGCGGCCACCGCCGGCAGGACCATCAGCGAGGTTCCCGGCGGCTTGTCCGAATAGTAGTGGTCGCGCCAGATCGCCTTGTCGCCGGTGTGCAGCTGATAGGCATCGATCTGCAGGCGTATGACGCTCCAGCATCGCGCGGACGCAGGGCAAAGCGCGAGTTCTGATTCCAGCCGCCGGCCTGATAGAAGTAGGCGTATGACGCCAAGCAAGCCCACCGTCATGACCGTTGCGACGCGAGCCGGGCGGTGCGCCTAGCGTGGTCATCACCTTCGAGACACGGCCAGTTCGCGGATGAGCGCCGCGAATCGGCGAGAGACGACGCGCTCGTCGTAGTCGCTGTGCGACCGAAGCACGGGCAGCCCCGGCCAGCCGCAGCCGCCGGGCAGGATCGTCGACGAGGCTGCGCAAGGCTGCGGCGAGCGCTGCCGGCTGTCTCGGCCGGGCAGGTGTCGGCCGTTGACGTCGTCAACCACGAAGTCGAGGAAGCCGCCGACGGCGGACGCCACCACCGGCACGCCGCAGGCCAGAGCTTCGATCGCCGATAAGTCCCAGCGCCTCGAAATGGGACGGCTGGAGCGCACAGATCGGCGGCGTGCATCAGCGAGGGCACAGTCGTTGGTCGGCCCGACGAATGCCACCGACGACTCGAGTCCATGACGCTCGGCGAAGGCGCGGGCCCGGGTCCGACGTTCCAGGCATGGCCGTCCATGTCCGGGCCGGCGACGATCAAGGCTTGCTCCCGCGGCCGGCTTCGAGGACCTCGCCAGGCCTGCATCAGGTCCATCAACCCTTCTCGCGGCTCAGATCGGCCGAGAAACACGCAGACCGACCGCGGCATCCGTGACTCCGAATCGGCGCGTCGCAGCGCGCAACGCGTTCGTCCGGAACAGGCGGACGAAAACGGGTCATGTCGATGGCGTTGGGGAGAAAGTGGACGCGGGCGCGGGAGACCGGCTGATCAGCGCTTCGCGCTCGATTGTCCGCGCGATGCAGGCGATCGCATCGGCGCGAGCGTCAGCATCGACGACAGCACCCGCTTTCGCCGCCGCCGTCGCGGCGCCCTGGGACGGGTCCGGCACCAGAACGCCCTGTCGTCTGTGGCTGGAGCGATGAGCCGGCCGCCCTGTCAGCGCCCGTGCGGCGATCGCGCCCAGGCCGACGCCGCGGCAGTCGATGGACGCGACGACATCGTAGTCCGGCGCGATGTTTCAGCAGCCAGGACGTGACCGCGGGCAGCATGCGCCACTTGGCGCCGGCGACCGGGGGCCGTAGGGGCCGATGCGGATGATGGTCGCGCCGTCACTGTCTTCCCGTTCGGGCAGGTCGGACGTCAGCCGCTTTGTCAGCACGACCACGCCGAAGCCGGCGGAAGCGAGGTAGCGCGCAAGACGCTCGGCGTTGCTCTCGACGCCTCCGACGATGGGTCGAAAGAACGGCGTCAGGACCACCACCCGTGGCGTCATGACGCGGAGTTGTTCAGCTGGGCGGCGCGATCGGCTTCGCGCCGCGCGCCGGCCAGCACCGGTGCTGCAGGAGACTCCACTCCACGCAACCAGCCTTCGTAGGCGCGCTGGCCAAGTCGGAACCAAGGGATGACTCGCCAGATCGCCACGAATGATCAGCCGATCCGCACGCAACAAGGCGGCGTCCGGCACCGTACGGATTCTTCTGGTGAGCGCGCGGTCCCGTCCGAGCGTCGGGAGGAGCCGAATCAGGCCCGCCGACCGCTTTCCAGTAGATCACGCCGTGGCCTTTGGCATGCAGCACGACGGCCTGCAGGGGCTCGTGGATCGCCAGGCAGGGCAGGATGAGCACGAGCGTGCTCAACTGATAGTTCTTGAGCATGAAATGCCAGCGATTGCGAATCTGATAGTAGAACAGCCATGTGCCGCGCGGCCGGCTGTGGTGGAGGACGAGCGCGACGGCAGTTCGCGGATCGGAATGGCCGGCAAGCCGCGTCCGATGCGTGAAGTCGCCGTCCTCTTTGCCGATGAAGTAGCGTTCGTCGAACAGCCCGACGTCGATCGCGGCAGCGCGATCGAGCAGCAAGCCCGCACGTCGGCGCCGACGCCGATGTTGCGCGGCGCGGGTCCGCGCTCGCGGAGCGGACGATCGAGCCACGGGTTGATGGCCTCGCAGATGAAGTGCAGGCTGCCATCGGCGTATTGAATCGTGTCCGGGGCGCTGACGTGGACCACGATCGGGCTGCCGATCTTGATGGTCGGATCCTCGGCCATGGCCGCTCGGAAGCAGCTGAATCGTTTCTGGCTGCACCTGACGTCCGCGTCCATCAGAAAAACGAACGGAAACGGGCTGTCCCGGATGCCGACATTGCGTCCAGGGCTCGGACCGTCGTTTCGATCGAGCGTTCGGATGGCGATCTCCCGGAAAGCCGCGAGCCAGCCATTCAACGGTGCCGTCGGTGCTGGCGACGTCCACGATGAGGATGGACGCCTGCGGGCACCCGGCTGCCTCGAGCGACGCCAGGGTGGCGACCAGCTTGTCGCGATTGTTGTGGCAGACGATCGACACGCCGACGTCGGTGGAAACGGAATCTGAAGGCACTCGGCTGGAGTTTCTTCGCGCTCCACCTGCACATTCACGTCGTCGCGCTCCAGATGCGGCGCCCGCGACCGGGCAGGCGGAAGATGTGTTTACTTGGGCAGCCGTTTCAGCCAGTACGGGTCGTCACCCTGTCTGACCGCATGGACGCCGCGGAGCCGGTTCGCAAACGCGGTCCTGAACCCGAGCCGCTTCAACGCCGCCGCCGAATCGGCGCTCGAGACACCCCACGGGAGGCAGACGTGGTTCACGGCCTGCGTGCGCAGCGCGTCGTTCAAGACGGACCGACCGCGATCGAGCTCCTCCTCGATTGCTGTCCGGCGTGCGTCCTCGGACTCGCTGCGCGCGGGCGCGTCTCGCGCGATGGCATCAAGCTCTTCCCGCCAGGATGGTCTGTCGAAGAAGCGCGGGATCGCCACTGCTCGCGACGCGAGCGACGCATCGGGCACGAATGTCAGCATTGACCGAGACGCGCAGGCCATCGGACATGCGTGACCGGGCCAGATACAGCGGCGCTCCCCAAATCGGATGGCGATACGAATCTGCGGCGTCGGCGAGTCAGCGATCGACGGGCGATTCAGAAGCGGCGTCGATTCGTAGTCCGGCGTGACGTAGCCGGCCACCGCGGCGGAGCAGAACACCTTGGAATGCGAGTAGGTGTGGCACTGCACGTCCACGACGCCGCTGGCCTGAAGGGCTCGGAGCTCCGGCCAGGTGACGAGGGGCGGTCCGTCCGTCGTCGGCGCTCCGATTGTTGAAACCGCCCGGCACCCGGCACTGTCCTCGATCCGGCCCGGAATCGCGTAGGCGATGGCCGTCAACTCGCTACTGCTTCAGAAGCGGCGCCGCCACCGTCCACACGCTGGCCCACACATCGTCGAAGCACAGCGCGACCAGGCGAGCGTCGGACGCGAGCGTGCCCTCGACGAAGGCGCGATGTCGTGGCTGGTGATCGATCGATAGCCGTTTTCGGCCAGGTAGCGAAGCTTCGGCTCGAGATCGTCGCGGCTCTCGTCGTGGAAGTGGAAAACCGGGAGGATGTCGCCGGCGATGGGTCCGCCGAAGACAAAACCGTGGAAGCGTCCGCTGACGGCGTCGAGAGCGCCGCGCAGTCGGCCGCCGCGTTCGCTGAAAAGGGAACCGTTTCTGACGGCACGGGGGCGCTAAATTGCATCCGATCGCGTCTTGCCCAGATCGACCGACAGCGGGTCAGACCTTCCGCATGAACACGAACCCGGTGGTGAACACCGTGTCGTTGAACCGGACCACCATGTGTGGCGTTTGATGCGGGTTGCCGTAGAGGTCGACGGCTGAATACTCGTAGCGCGCGTAGACCGACGAATCGAACTCGCCGACGGGCGCGAGCCCGGGCCGATTCAGCAGCGCGGCGAATTCGGACGGAGCGAATGTCTCCTCGTGCGGCGGCCCCCGATCACGTACTCCGTTGCGATGGCGACGAGCCCGCCAGGCCGGACAACTCGCGCCATCTCGTCAATCGCGCGGCACGCCCCTCCACGCCGCCGAAGTGCTCGATCGATGACAGCGAGTACGCCACGTCCATGACACCAGTTCGGAGGCCGAGGCCGAGCGCATTCATCTGAAGAAAGACGAGCCGATCCTCTCGATAGGAAATGGCGCGTAGTCGCGCGGCGTCTTGATGACGCCGGCGTCGCCTTCGCGCGACTGGACGTCCTGCCAGACGCCTCGCACACTGTCGGTGGCGACGACCCGGCCAACCTGGTTGGCGAGCCGAGCACAGAATGGCCTCATGGCCCGCGCCGATGCTGACGATGCGAGTGGCCTCGGTGAGGAAGCCGAGCGTCTTCAACCCGTAGGCGAGCTGCGTGAATTCGTAGGCCTTCCGGTGCATCGACTGCTTGTCGTCCGGGAGGCCGATGCTGCGAAGGAGCGCCACCCACTCGGGGTTGTCCCATTTCGCCGGGTTGGCCAGCTCGCACAATTGGACGTCGCGCGGGACGATGCCGCCCTGCGGCGCGACGCGCCGGTAGTGATCGGCGAACTCGGCGGAAAGAATCAGCGATCGCGGCACGCTCGTTCGCGAATCTCCCCGGCCGATGGCGTCCGCGTAGTGCGCCAGCCCTGGCGCGTCGGCGAGGCGGCCGAGCAACAGCTAGGCACGCCAGCCCGACGAAGCGCCGCGGTTCGCCCACCGACACCAGGGGCGCGCTCTTCGATGTCCGGATCCCGGCCGGTTTCGCGGCCATCGTGCAACGCGTCGTGCAGCAGTCGAAACTCGGGTGACGACAGCAACCGGATCGCCAGAGCCGCGCTCGCCTTCGGAGGCGACGAATCCGCGCGCGGTGTCGCGCAGCTCGATGGGGACACTTCGCGACCGAGCACGATCAGAAATGCGTCTGCGATGAACCTGGATGCGTCGGCCACGGCGAGGAGGCGATTCTAGCACTCCGGATCCGGCGACGAACCGCGAGGTCAGCTATCATGAGCGCCGTGCTTCGCGTCACGCCTCCGGCGTCGGCGTCATCCTGCTCGTGGTCGGTCTCGCTGCCGCGTTGTCGGTGGATGTCGTCAAGACCGGGTTCGGCATCAAGGGCGACGAGGCGACCTACGTCGCCAGCGGTTTGAGCGCCGCCTTCGATGGCGACCTCACCTACGAGCGCAAGGATCTCGAGCGGTTCTTCGGTCTGTATCGCGCCGGTCCGGAGGGCATTTTTCTGAAGCGCGGGAAGCTGCTGCGCCTGCAACCTCGACGGCACGCCGCCGTTCGTGCATTTCGCGAAACGGTCGACACCCGGGCAGACCGACTGTTTTTCGCGAAAGCACTCATCTACGGAGTGGTTTCCAGCGCCCTTCGTGCGCCTGCTCGGCCTGAACGGCTTTCTCGTGCTGCACGTCCTCCTGCTGTTCGCCGGCCGGCGCCTGCGGCTACGCGTTCTCGCCGCCCGTTCGAGTCCCGGGCCGGCGCTGGCCTTCGCGCTCGCCTTCGTGCTGGCGAGCTGCGTGCCCAGGTATGCGGTGTTCCTGACGCCGGAAATCCTGAACTATGCCCTCGTCTCCGTGGCGTATTTCCTGTGGCTCTCACAAAGAAGTGGCGCCGGATGGCGGCACGGGATTTCTTGGCAGCCGCGGCAGCGATTTGACGGCCGCGGTCCTTCTCGGGCCGTGACCTACCCAAGCCGACGCACATCTTCCTCATCGGCCCGCTGGTGTTGTGGGCCTGGTGGCGCCGCGATCTGATGCGCGGTCTGGCGATCGGTATCCTGTTCGCGGCGGCGACGGCCGCTCTCTACAGCGCCACGGCGCTGAACACCGGGAGTTCAACTATCAGGGCGGTGATCGGAAGGCGTTCTACGGCAGGTTTCCATTCGACGGATCCGCGCCGGACGCGTGGAACGCGCAAGGCGTCGAGATGAGCACGAACGACTCGGATGCTGAAAATGTCCTCACGGACTTCACGAATCGCCTGACCCTCAACGTCGAATATTTTCTCGTCGGACGTCACTTCGGTTTCGTGCCCTACTTCTTTCCAGGAGTGGTTGCGGTCGCCTTATGGCTGTTTTCGGCCGAGCGTCAGGCCGTGGCGCGCGCTCACCATGCTCGGCGTCGTCGCTTCGGCTCTGGCGCTGCTGGTGATCGCCCTGTTCACCTGGAGCGGGGCGGCGGCCCTCCCGGCAACCGGCACTTCATGAGCGTCTATGCGGCGATGCTGTTTCCTGACGCCGCCGCTCACGTCGCTGTGCCGCCGCTCCTGGCGTGGACGGGCGGCGCCTTGCTTTACGGCCAAGATCCTCGTCAACCCGTTCGTCGCGGCCAAGTTTCCGAATCAGACGACCGAGCGTGGCTTCGCACGGCGTCTACCGGTCGAGCTGACGATGGCGAACGACCTGCCGATCATGCTCGAAGGTATCCGGGCCCACGCGTGGTTCGAGCGACGTCCTGATGTATTTCCTCGACGAGCACTGCCTACAGCCCGGAGACGGTCGACGCGCAAGGGCAAGCACAGGGCGTCTGGATTGCGGGCGACGGCCGTGCCGACATCCTCGTTCGCTGCGAGTGGCCAATCGATCATCTCGCGGTGACCGTCGAATCCAGAGTTCCGACCACCTTCGTCACGTCGATGGGCGGCGGTCGAAACGAGCGTCCGTCTCGAGCCGAACAAGCCGATGACGTTCGATGTGCCGGCATCCGGCGTTCGGGACGCGCGAAGCTACGCCTACCTGCTGAGCGCGCGGTCCTCCGATGGCTTCACGCCGCACCTGAAGGACCCGGCCATCGACGATCTGCCGCAACCTGGGCGTGCTGATCCGTTTCACCGCCGGTCCCGAAGCAGATCGCGAAGTGAGGCGCACGGCTCCGCGAGATCATCGGCGTCGTGCTGATCGGCACGGCGCCCTGACGGTGGCCGTGACGTGGCCGCTCGCGATCAAGCTTGGTCAGCTCCGGCTGGACCGACAACGGCGATGGCCAACCCGTCGATCTGGAACGTTGCCTGGGTCGCGAGAACGCTGGTCGTCGATCCGGTGCACGTGTTCGACGCCAACATTTTCTACCCGCACGCCAGCACGCTCGGCGTATTCCGGAGAACAACCTCGGCGCCGGCATCCTCGCGATTCCCGGCTACTGGGCGACGCGCAATCCCTTCACGGCGCACAACTCCGCCGTGCTGCTTGATTCCTGCTCACTCTTATCGGGATGTCCTGTCTCGTGCGCACGCTGACCGCGGACCGCGGCGCCGCCCTGGTTTCGGCGACCTGCTTCGCCTTCACGCCGTTCATGTTCGCGCATTCCGCGCACGTTCAGCTGTTGATGACGGCAGGGCTGGCGTGGTCGATGTTCATGTTCCATCGATTCGCGGACCGACCCTCGCCCGGCCGCGGCGCGCGCCTTCGGCGCGGCGATGGGCCTGACCGCCATCTTCTGCAGGCTACTACGGCGTCTTTCGTCGTCCTGATGGTCGGCTTTGCCGTCCTCGTGGTTGCAACCACCCGCCACTTCTGGACGGCGGCCCGCTACTGGATCGGCCTCGCGGTCGGGGCGCTGACCGCCGCCGCGGTGGTCGGGCCGGCGTTTCTCCCGTATGCGACGCTCCAACGCGTGCAGGGCTTTCGCCGCGCGCTCTGACGAGGCGAGACTGTATTCCTCCAACTGGAGCGATTACTTCGCCAGCGCCGCTCATGCCCACGCGATTCATCCTCGGTGCACTCTGCCGCGATGGGTGGAGTGTGGCTCTTTCCCGGATTCCTCCGCTGTGGTCCTGGGACTGCTCGGCTAGGGACCGCGTGGAAGCGGTCGAAGTGGGAAACGCTGGCGATCTATGGCGGGCTGACCGTTCTGTCGCTGTGGGCGGTCGTTTGGCCCGGCGGGCGGACTGTACAGCAGCGCTGTATCACCGCCGTTCCTCTGTTCGCCTGGCTTCGCGTGCCCGCCCGCTTTGCGCTGATCGTCCTCTTCGGCGGTGTCGATCTTCGCCGGTTTCGGTGCGCAGCGCGTTGATCCAGCGGTTCGCCCGCCAGAGAGTCGCCACCGCCGTCCTCGATCGCCGTCGCCGCGGCCGAACTGCTGGTCCCCTCCAATCTCCGCGAGACCAACGGCTTGCGAGCCCGTCTACCGCACGCTGGCGACCCTGCCTCGGGCACCGGTGATCGAAATACCGTTCTACGTCGAAGGCATCGTTTCCAGCTGCATCCGCAAACCAGCTGACATGCGTACTCGACGACGCACTGGATGCCGCTGGTGAATGGCTACAGCGACTACATCCCTCCCGATTTCGTCGCTGCCGCGCCGACCCTTGCCGCGTTTCCGAGCCGCGCACGCGCTGAAGGTGCTGGCGCCGCTCAACGTCCGCTATGCCGTGTTTCACATACGGCTACAACGAGACGAACCGCCAGGAGGTGCTGACGCGGCTGGCCGAGCTGCAGTCTTATCTCCGACTGATTTATTCGGGAGACGAGACGCGGCTGTATGAGATTACTGGATACCCGCAGGACTGAAATGTGATGTACGAAATTTCCTATTTGTGTCCGCGCGCGAACCACGACCACCGCGCCCGAGAGCGACACGATCATTCATCGGGCGGTCGCGAACCAGCGAGACCAGCAGCGCCGATTCCATCGACAGGCCAACCCGCGTGAAGTAGAACGAGAACGTGGCCTCGCGAACGCCGAATCCGTTCACGGACACCGGCAGCATCTGCACGATGAACGAGAGCGGGACGATGACCGCGAGATCCCAGCGCTGCAACCGGCACGTGCAGCGCGTGAGCGACGGCGATGATAGAACGTCACGATCGTCCGCTGAACGCATCACCGCGCCGCGAAGCAGCGCAGGATCGCGATCGGGCGTGTCGCGGAGCCGGGATAGCGCGGCGGTGACGTCTCGATCCGATCGCCGACCCACTCCGGGTGAAAGACGGTCAGCGGCTGGAGCAGCCGGCCGACGCCGGTCGGCGCGAGCACTGCCGGCGCCGATGACCATTGGTCGCGCCGAGGAAGCCGGCCCAGAGCCACGACGGCCAGATCGGCGACGCCGACGTGGCCGCCAATGTTGGCCACGGTCGTGGCGCCGGTCGCCGCGACCAGCACCAGCGCGATCACGTCCGATGACCCGGTCCGTCAGAGGACGACCAGTCGTCGGCCAGCGTCTTGGATCCGGCGGCCTCGCGCCGTGTCGCTGATGCGCATGACGTCGCCGCCGATGTTGCTCGGCAGAAAGTTGCTGAAATAACGCCGCAACCAGGAACGAACCGAGCAGGGTCCAGCAGCGGCACGTCGATGTCGCTGCGCGCCGAGCAGCATGTGCCAGCGCCACACGCTGATCAGCACGTTGACCACATAGATTGCCATGCGCGACAGCGAGCCAGGCGAATCGACGCCTGGCGCGCAGTGGCCCACAGGCTGCCCGACATCGATGCGCGACAGCAGGAACCACCAGGAGGACGATGCTGACGGCAAGCTTGAGGCGCCAGACAGGCCGTAGCGGCGCGCAGCTCGTCGTTCAGCGGGCGGCGGCGTCATCAGAAGAAACGTGACATCCGGTAGCAGAGATTTTATGCGAAAATCACCGGAGACGTGCGCATTCTGATGATCGCGCCCGAGCCGTTCTTCGAGCCGCGCGGGACGCCGTTCAGCGAGTTCCACCGCATCCGCGCGCTGACCGCGCTCGGCCACCAGGTCGATCTCGTGACGTATCCGTTCGGTCACGACGTGACGATGCCCGGGCTGCGCGTCTTCCGCAGCGCTGCGCCCGCCGTTCGTGCACCGCGTGAAGATCGGGCCGTCGCTGGCGAAGATTCCGCTCGACGCGCTGCTGACGCTGACGGCGCTGCGCCGCGCGCTCGGCGGCGCGCTACGACGCCGATCCACTCGCACGAAGAGGGCGGACTGATCGGGGCGATCGCTCGCCGCGGCTGCTGCGGGTGCCGCATCTCTACGACATGCACTCGAGCCTGCCGCAGCAGCTCACGAACTTCGCGTTCAGCCGATCGCGCGATCGTGCGCCGCGTGTTCCTGGCGATCGAGCGCTTCATGATTCGACGCTCGCGCGTCGTCATCGTGATCTGCCCGTCGCTGCGAGGACACGGTGCGCGAAATCGAGCCGGCGCGCGCAGTCGGTGCTGATCGAGAACGCGCCCGGGCTCCGGCGATGACGCGCCACGCCGGAGCAGGCGGCGGCGCGTGCGCCGGTCGCTTCGGCTTGACGCCGTCGACGCCGATGGTGCTCTACACCGGCACCTTCGAGGCGTATCAGGGCCTCGATCTGCTGTTCGACGCGATGGCGCTCGTCGCGGCCGCGTCGCCCGGATGCGCGGCTGGTCCTGGCCGGCGGCCAAGCCGGATCAGGTCGGGCGCGCGCAGCGACGCAGGCGCGACGCGCCGGCATCGAGGACGTGACGATCTTCGCCGGGCGAGCGGCCGGCCGCCGAGATTCCGGCCTACCTGCTCGCCTGCGATGTGCTGGTATCGCCGCGCTCGCGCGGCACGAATACGCCGCTCAAGATCTATCAGTACCTGCGTTCGGGCAGGCCGATCGTCGCGACCCGGCTGCTGACGCACACCGCAGGTGCTGAGCGACGAGACCGCGATTCTGACCGGCGCGACGCCGCACGGAATTCGCCGAGGGCATCCTCGCGGCGCTCGCCGGATCCGCTGCGGTCGCGGGCCATCGGCGATCGCGCGCGGCAGCTCGCCGAGACGAAATACAGCTACGAGGCCTATCTCGAGAACACGCGGCAGGCCGTGCGCGCGCGCTGATGCCGGCAAGCGACCGCCGACGGTCGGCGGTCGAAGGACGTGGCGTGACAGGCCGCGCCCTGCACCCGACCATTACAGCTACAGCCGACTACGCCGATCCGTCGACCGCCGCGACGTTCGACGATCGCCGGTTCGGCGGGCCGATCGGCGATCTGGTGGCCGCGACGCAGGCGCCGCGTCCTCGCCAACTTCATCGGGCGAATTCAGCGACCGCGAAGTCCTCGACGTCGGCACCGGCACCGGCCGCGGCGCTGCTGCTGGCGCAGAGGCGGGGCGCAGGTCACCGCCGTGGACGCCTCCGAAGCAGATGCTCGCGTGGCGCGCGCCAGGCGCGGCGGCCGAAGGCGTCGACGTGCAGTTCCTGCGATCGGCGACGCGCACGCGCTCGAGTTTCCCGACCGCGCGTTCGACGTCGTCGTGTGCCTGCGCGTGCTGATGCACACGCCGCAGTGGCGGGCCTGTCGTCGCCGAGCTGTGCCGCGTCGCCGAACGGCTGCGTCGTCGTCGATTACCCGTCGCGCGGCCAGCGTTCGCCCTGCTCGAATCGGCTGGCGCGCCGGGTGCACGCACCGCTCGGCGGCAGCACCGAACCGCTACCGCGTCTTCACGGATCGAGCGATCGCCGCGGCGTTCGACGCGCACGGGTTCCGCGTCCGCTCCATGCACCGTCAGTTCGTGCTGCCGATTGCGCTGCACAAGGCGATCGGATCGCGACGCCTGACCCACGGGCGTCGAGGGCGTTCTCGACGGGTCGGCCTGCTGAACGCTCTTCGGCTCGCCGGTCACGCATCGTCGCCGAACGGTGCGCGTCCTCGTAACCGGCGCGACCGGCTTCACCGGCGGCCACCTGGCCCGCGCGCTGGCCGCCGCGAGCATACGAAGTCCGCGCCCTCGTCCGGCAACCGAGTCCGGCCGCGGCGCGAGCCGCTGCGGTCGACGCCGCGATCACGATCGGCGATCTGCGCGACCAGCGCGCGCTCGACGCCGCCGCCGCCGGCGTCGGACGTCGTCTATCACATCGCCGCGATCTACCGGCAGGCCGGCGTGTCGACCGAGGTCTACCGCGCGGTCAACGCCACCGCGGTCGGGACAGGTCGATCGAGGCCGCCGCGGCGGCGGAGCGCGGCGCGTCGTGCACTGCAGCACCGTCGGCGTCCACGGCGACATCGAGCATCCGCCGGCGAACGAGGACGCGCCGCTCAAGCCGGGCGACATCTATCAGGTGACGAAGCTCGAAGGCGAGCAACTGGCGCGCGAAGCGGCAGCCGGCTCGGCATCGAGGTGACGATCGCGCGGCCGATCGGGATTTACGGCCCCGGCGATCGGCGTCTGCTGAAGCTGTTCGCGGCATCGCGCGACGGCGTTTGCGACTCTGGGCAGCGGGCGAGATCTATTACCATCTCACCTACATCGACGATCTCGTCGACGGGTTCCGCGCTGTGCGGCGAGCATGCCGGCCGCCGCCAATCGCACCTACATCCTCGGCGGGCGGTGAGGTGACGACGCTGAACGCAGCTGGTCAGCGCTGATCGCCGACGTCGCCGGCGTGCCGACCGCCAGGCTGCACCTGCCCGTCTGGCCGTTCTGGCTGGCCGGCGCCGCCGTGCGAAGCGGTCTGCGCGCCGTTCGGCATCGAGCCGCCACTCTACCGGCGGCGCGTGGATTTCTTCACGAAGAGCCGCGCCTTCGACATCACGCGCGCGCGCGGCAGGAAATCGGCTACGACCCGCAGGTCGGTCTGCGCGACGGCATCCGGCGCACGCTCGAGTGGTATCGGGACCATGGCTGGCTCTGAACGCCGGGCGTCGCGCTTCGCGGCCGACGCGCGCAGGACCAGCTGTTCTGCCGCGGGCACGTCGAGCCGCGCAGAAGTACGCCGAGCTCGTCGATCGGCCGGCCGGGCCTGGCCGCGCTGATTACGCTACGAGCTCGATCGTCACGCTGGCGCCAGCCGCGCGCCGGCGCGCTCGGCCTGGCCCTGCGCAAGACGTTGTATCCGTGGCTGCTCTGGATCCTGCGGCCGCAACGTCGTCTTCGGCCAGAACGTCGTCCTGCGCCATCCGCACAAGATCCACATCGGCGACAACGTCGTCATCGACGACAACTGCCTGCTCGACGCGAAGGGCGGAGTCAATCGCGGCATCCGCATCGGCAACGGCGTCTTCATCGGCCGCAACACGATCCTGTCGTGCAAGAACGGCGACATCGAGCTTGGCGACGGCGCGAACATCGGCTTCAACTGCGAGGTGTTCTCCGCGAGCCGCGTCACGCATCGGGCCAGCGATGCGCTGATGGCGGCCTACGCCTACGTCATCGGCGGCGATCACGATTTCTCGGATCCCGTCGCATCCGGTTCTCGAGCAGGGCCGCAGGTCGTCAGGCGTCGATCGGTCGGTGACGGCGCGTGGATCGGCGCGGGCGCCAAGATCCTCGACGGCGTCAGCGTCGGGCGATCGAGCGGTCGTCGGCGCCGGCGCCGTGGTTCGCGACGAGGTGCCGGCGGGCATGCGATTGGCGTTCGCGTGCCCGGCCGTCGGCTCGAGGCGCGGAAGCCGCGGCGCGGTCTGACGTATAGTTTTCTGATGGAAGCGATTCGATACGAGGCGCCGCGCTCCATCGCTGACGCCGTCCGGCTCATGCAAGCCGATCCGGGCGCGCAGGATTCTGGCCGGCGGCACCGACCTCCTGGTCCAGTTTCGAGCCGGAGTGCGCCAGCCGACCGCGTTCGTCGACGTGAAGCGCATTCCCGAGCTCGTCGGAGATCGCGTTCGACGCCAAAGCGGCCTGCGTTTCGGGGCGGCGACCCCGGCCGGCGGTGCTGTGCGAACACGCGGAAATCAGCGCGCGTCTTGCCGGGTCTGGTGGACGCCGTTCACCTGATCGGCTCGACGCAGATCCAGGGTCGAGGATCGGTCGGCGGCAACCTCTGCAACGCCTCGCCGGCGGCGGATTCCACCTGTGCGCTCATCGTCAACCGCGCCGAGTGCAGTCATCGCGGGACCGAGTGGCGAGCGCGTCGTGCCGGTCGAGGACTTCTGCACCGGCCCCGGACGGACCGTCCTCGAGCGTGGTGAGTTGCTGGTCACCATACCGCCTGCCGCGGCCGGCGGACGCACACCGGTGACGCCTATCTGCGGCTGATTCCGCGCAGCGAAATGGATATCGCCGTGGCCGGCGCCGGCGTCAGCGTCACCCTGGGCGCCGAGTGGCGTCTGCACGGCGGCGCGAGTGGCGATCGGCGCCGTCGCCCCGACGGCGCGCCTGGTGCCGGAGGCGGGTGCCGCGCTCGTCGGTTCCCGGCTCGATCCCCGGGCGCTGGACAAAGCGGCAGCGGCCGCCAGCGCCGCGGCGGCGCCAATCGACGACAAGCGTGGAACAGTGGACTACCGGCGTACCATCGCCGGCGTGTTGACCGAAGCGCGCGGCACGTTTCGGCCGCTGACCGGGCCAGGAGGCAAATAGTGGCGAAGCTGCACATTCGAACGACGATCAACGGCGAGCCCAGCGAGTTTCTGTGCGAGCCGCAGGAAACGCTGCTGTCACGGCGCTGCGCAATGAGCTGGGGCTGACCGGCACCAAGGAAGGCTGTGCCACTGGCGACTGCGGCGCCTGCTCGGTCATCTTCGAACGGCCGGCTCGTGCCGTCGTGTCTCGTGCTCGCCGCCGGAAGCGCAGGGCCGAACGATGACGACGATCGAGGGCTTGGCAACGGGCGACGCACTCCATCCGCTGCAGCAGAAGTTCCTGGAGCACGCCGCGCTGCAGTGCGGCATCTGCACGCCTGGCTTCATCGTCGCCGCCAAGGCGCTGCTGGACGCGAACCCGAATCCGACCGAGGAGCGAGACGCGGTACTGGCTGGCCGGGAATCTGTGCCGATGCACCGGCTACGACAAGATCATCCGCGCGGTTCTCGACGCCGCCGCACGAGATCAGAGAGGCCGGCTGCATGAGCGACACGCACGTTTCAACTACATCGGCACGCGCCCGATCCGTCACGACGGCGTCGACAAGGTCACCGGCCGCGCCAACTACGGCGCCGACTTCACGTCTGCCCGGGATGCTGCACGGCGTCGTCGCTGCGCAGCCCGCATGCCCACGCGCGCATCGTGTCGATCGACACGAGCGGCGGCCGAAGCGGTGCCGGGCGTCGAAGGCGGTGATTACCGGCGACGGACATCCCGACGAACGACCGCGCAAGCTGATGCTCGGCGGCGAAGTCGCGCTCGATCTGCACGACATCGGGCGACAACCTGCTCGCGCACGACAAGGTGCTCTACGACGGCCACGCGGTCGCCGCCGTCGCGGCGACGTCGGCCTCGACATCGCGCCGCGAGGCGGCGGACACGCATCACGGTCGTCTACGAGCGTCCTCGACGCCCGTGACGAGCATCGATCAGCGCGATCGCGCCCGACGCGCCGATCCTGCACGACGACCTGGTGACGCAAGGGGCAGCCGGGCGCGAACGGCACCGACCAACGTCGCCGGCGCGAATGGAGCTGCAAGCGCGGCGACCTCGGCAAGGGCTTTGCCGAGGCCGACGTCGTCGTCGAGCGCGAGTTCCGGACGCGCGACGGTCCATCAGGGCTACATCGAGCCGCACGCCTGCGTCGCGCGCGTCGGCGAGGACGGCCGAGCGTCCTGGTCTGGTGCTCGACGCAGGGGCCGTTCGCTCGTGCGCGATCAGCTGTGCAGCGATCCTCGGCATGGATCCGGCGCAGATCAAGGTCATCCCCAGCGAGATCGGCGGCGGCTTCGGCGGCAAGATCGTCGTCTACCTGGAGCCGCTCGCGATTGCGCTTGTCGCGCAAGACGGGCCGGCCGGTGAAGATGGTGATGGCGCGCGACGAGGTGTTCCGCGCGACCGGGCCCGACCTCCGGGCACCGAAGATCCGCGATGAAGATCGGGCGCGAAGCGCGACGGCACGCATCGTCGCCGCTCAGCGCGTCGCTGTGGTACGAGGCGGGCGCCTACCGCGGCTCGCCGGCCGGTGCCGGCGCGATGTGCTGCGCTCGCGCCGTACACGCATTCCCAACTTCTTCATCGAAGCACTACGACGTCGTCGTCAACAAGCCGAAGGTGGCGGCGTATCGCGCGCCCGGCTCGCCGATGGCCAGCGTTCGCCGACCGAATCGGTCGTCGACGAGATTGCGCGTGAGCTGAAGATGGATCCGATCGAGCTGCGTCTGAAGAACGCCGTCGCCGAAGGCGACCAGGCGCCTGTACGGGCCGGCGTTCGGACCGATCGGCCTGAAGACAGGTTCTCGAGACGGCGTGCAGATCACCCGCACTGGCAGCGCGCCGCTCGGCGCCAATCAGGGCCGGGGCGTCGCCTGCGGCTTCTGGTTCAACGCGCGGCATGAACTCGAGCGCCACGGTTCACGCTGAACGGCGATGGCAGCGCCGCGGTGATCACCGGGAACCCCGACATCGGCGGCACGCGCGTGGCGCAGGCGCTGATGGTGGCGGAGGAGCTCGGCATTCCGGTCGAGCGCGTGCGGCCGAGTGTCGCCGACACCGACAGCGCCGGCTACACCGACGTCACCGGCGGCAGCCGCGTGTGCTACGCGACCGGCATGGCGGTGATCAAGGCCGCCGCAGGACGTGCGCGATGCAGCTGCGCGCCCGCGCCGCGAAGATCTGGAACGTCGATGTGACGCGGTCGGCGTGGGACGCCGGCCGGGCGATGCCGCCGAGCGGCGCCGGCGAAGGCCGACAGCCGCTTGATCGTTGCCGAGCTCGCCGCGCAAGATGCCGCACACCGGGCGGGCCGATCATCGGTCGCGCGTCGATCTACGCGCCGATGGCCGGACCTGGATTCGCGCGCGCACATCTGCGACCTCGAGGTGGATCACGGAAACCGGACGCAGCCGCGGTCGTCCGCTACACCGCGATTCAGGACGTCGGCAAGGCGGTGCATCCGAGCTTCGTCGAAGGGCAGATGCAGGGCGGCGCCGCGCAGGGCATCGGCTGGGCGCTGAACGAGGAATACGTCTACGACGCCGACGGCGTGATGGAGAACGCCGGCTTCCTCGACTACCGCATGCCGGTCGCCTCGGATCTGCCGATGATCGACACGGTCCTCGTCGAGGTCGCCGAATCCGCTGCATCCGTACGGCGTGCGCGGCGTCGGCGAGGTGCCGATCGTGCCGCCGCTCGCGCGCGGTCGCCAACGCGATGCGCGACGCGACGGGCATTCGCTTCACCGAGCTGCCGCTGTCGCCGCCGCGCGTGCTCGTCGCGCTGGATCGCGAGCGGGAACTGGCAGCGGCTGGCGTCGGGCCGAAATAGCCGGACGCCGCTCGCCCTGTTTCCTGAAGCCTGCATGGCGACGCTTCATCTCACCGAGCGGGTTGACACAGTTCACCGATGGCATTGCCGTCGTCGACGTCGACGCATCGCGCGTGAACGAGGCGCTCGCGATCCTGGCGGCGCGATTCCCGGCGCTCGCCCCGCACCTCGGCGATCTGGCCGTCGCGGTGGACGGCGAAATCTACACCCAGCCCGGCTATCAAGAGATCGGTCCTTCGAGCGAGATACACTTGTTGCCGAGGATTGCCGGCGGCTAATGGCTTACACCACCGAACTCGAAGCACGCATCGCGAAAAAACCACCAAGGCGATCGTCGACTACCAGATGATCGAGGACGGCGATCGCATCATGGTCGGCCTGTCCGGCGGCAAGGACAGCTGGGCGCTGCTGCAGGTGCTCGACGTCCTGCGGCAGCGCGCGCCGATGCGGTTCTCGCTCGTCGCCGTGAACGTCGACTCGGGCTACAAGGAATACAAGCACGACCTCATCGCCAGCACCTGCGAGGCGCGCGGCTGGGAATACCGCATCGAGCACACCGGCATCGGCGAGGCTCATCGAAGACATCCTCGACGCCGACGCAGACGCCGTGCTCGCTGTGCGCACGGCTGCGGCGCGGCGTGCTCTACCGGATCGCCGAGCGAAGTCGGCGCCACGAAGATCGCGCTCGGCCACCACGCCGACGACTTCATCGAGACGCTGCTGCTCAATCTGTTCTTCGCCGGCGCGCTCAAGGCGATGCCGGCCAAGCTCGTGTCCGACGACGGCGCGCACGTGGTGATCCGGCCGCTGGTCTACGTCGGCGAGGACGAGGCGCGCGCGTACGCCAAGGAATCGCGAGCTGCCGATCATCGGCTGCTGCTGCCCGGCCTGCGGCGATCTCGGCCTGCAGCGGCAGCGCGCCAAGCGGCTGCTCATGGAGCTGGAGCGCGAGCATCCCGGCGTCAAGCAGTCGATGCTCAAGGCGCTCGGCAACGTCGCGCCGCGGCATCTCGCTCGATACCCGACTCAACCCACCCGCCCAGCTGCGCGCGCGGCGGCGACGCTCGAAGCGGCGGCGTCCGGTCCCGAACTGACCGCATAGTGCGCGCCGTCGTCCAGCGCGTGTCGTCGGCCCGCGTCTCGGCCGGCGATCGTTCCAGCGCAATCGGCAGGGGACTCCTGGTCCTGCTCGGCGTCGAGCGCGGCGATGGCCCCGGCGACGTGGAATACATCGCGAGAAAGATCCGCGAGCTTCGCGTGTTCGACCAGCAGGCGACCCCCGACAGGCAGAAGGGCTTCGCATCAGTCCGTGATCGAAGCCGCGGGCGGCGTCATGGTCGTCTCGCAGTTCACGCTCGCCGCCGACTGCCGGAAGGGCCGCCGCCCGTCGTTCGACGACGCGGCGCCACCCGAAATCGCCGAGCCCTCTACGAGGAGGTCGTCCACGAGCTCGAGCGCTCCGGCCTGCGGCGTCGCGACCGGCCGCTTTCGGGCGATGATGCAGGTGGCGCTGGTCAACGACGGCCCGGTCACGCTTCTCCTGATTCAGCGAAAACGCTTTTGACGCTGACGAGGTGCGCGATTGAAACGGCTCTCGTTGCCGGACTGATCGCCGTCCTGATCGCGTCGCCATGGTCCCCGGTCCGGTGCGGCGCAGCAGCGTCCGCTGCTGACCGAAGATCCCGAAACCATTGGCGCCGGCCGAGTCCTGATCGAAGGCGGAGTGGACCTCGCCCACGATCAGCAGTACTCCGGTCTCAGGCCTCGAGGGCAATCTGCTCAGGGTTCCGATGATCGGCCTCAGCTTCGGGCTGGAGCTCGATCGCCGGAACTGCAGATCGATGGCGGCTTGCTACGATCACTCTCAGCATTACCGCGCGCCATCCAGCCCCACTGGCGTCGCTGGTGACGGCGACCGGCGACAGCACCCACGACGTCGCGGACGCGGTCGTCGCGCGACCAAGGTCCGATTCCTGTCCGAGACCGCAAACCGGCCGGCGTTCGGGCTGCGCTTCGCGACCAAGCTGCCGAATGCATCCAACGAGAGCGGACTCGGGCCTCGACACGACCGGACTTCTACGTTTCGCTCCTCGTCGCGCAAGACCGTTCGCTCGATTCGCATCGTCGGCAATCTCGGCGTCGGAATCCTGTCGGACCCGACCGTCGGCAACCACCAGAACGATGTCCTGACCTACGGGCTGTCCTTCGCGCCGCGCCGTCACCCAGGTCGGTGGAACTGGTGGGCGAGCTGAATGGCCGGCATCCACCCGCAGCGGTGATCCGCCGCCTGGAACAGAAAGCGCGGTCGATTCTGAAGCTGGGCGGGCGCTATACCCACGGATGCTGCGGCTCGATGGCGCGGCGTTCGTCGGTACCTGACCACCGCCGACCCGACGATCAGGCGCGACCTTCGGGTTTACCTACGTGTTCAACGCGTTCACGGTCCCGTAAAACGCCACGACGGCCGCCGCTTTCCGCGCGCCGGCGCTCCTCGGGCCACCGCAGCTCGGCGCCGACGATGTCGGCCGCGCGCGTCACCGCCTGGTCTCCCGGATAACCCAGCGCGCCGACCGGCGTGCGGCGAATCAGCGCGTCAGCCAGCGTCATCGCCATTTCCGCCCGACCGCCTGCACCAGTTCGGCGCCGATCACCGGCGAGTCCGCGCGCCACCGCGTGACGCCAGATCGGGCCGGTCCTGGCCAGTTCCAGGACGTCCCGACATCGCGAGCCGTAGGCGGCGATCAGATGCGGAATGGTGTCGGTCGGCAGCCCTTCGTCGTACTCGCGCCGCGCCTCTGCAATCGCCAGCCCGATGTCGCGCACGCTGCCTGCCCGGCAGCACGGGTCGTGGCCGTGCGACAGCGGACCGATTCGCGACGCGAGCTTCGCAAGCAGCGCGATCGGTGACCCGCTCCGCGACTGCCCGCGCCGTCGTAGTACTTGGCGCCGGCGACGGTGACGAGGCCGTCCGACGCCGTCGGCGAGCGTGATCGCGGATCTGATCGTGGCCTTGCAGCGTCACGTCTGTGCCGCGAACCGCGGCCGGGACGACGCCCTGGTGCACGAGCGTCATGTCCGCGAACGTAAGGTCAGAGCGCGGGAAGGCCTAATTCAACTCGGCCATGAACTCGGCGACGTCGCGTTCCGACGACGCCGCGTCGCCGGGCTGGCTGCAGCTGGCGCGATTCCCAGGTGCCGAAGAGCGCGCGGTCGCGCCACGGAACCAGGAACAGGTTGCGTCCCGGCCGGACCACGGCCGCCGAGCGCCTCGTCGCCGGCATCGCGTCGTGGTCACCAGATTCATGGCCTTGAGCATCGGGACCGTCGTCGCCATCCCGATGCGGCTCGAGCAGTCGATCGATGGCAGCCCCGGTGGCGTTGACCGACGACGCGCGCGCGAATCTCGAGCCCGCGGTCGCTCAGCCTGTCGCTGCGCCAGAACGCCGACGACCCTGGCGCCTTCTCGTGCAGGACGTCAACCGCCTCCACGTGGTTGGCGAGCACCGCGCCGTGCCCGACGGCGGCCAGCGCCCAGCGCAAAGGTGAGGCGGTCGGCTCCGGTCATCGACGTAGTCGTGCCAGACGGCGGCGCCGGTCAGGCCCTGGCGCTTGAGGCCCGGGAACCGCTGGATGGCTGTACCGCGGCCGAAGACGCGCCCGCCGCGGCAGCCGATGCGACTGCGGCACGCCGCGATTGCGGCCGGCGGCGACGATGCGGTCGAGCAGCGAAGCCGGCGCGCATCGCCAGCTTGCCGCGCGTCAGCGATCGATAGAGGGGCAGCGCGAAGGGCAGCGGCGTGACCGCGTGCGGCGCGATCCGCGCGATCGTCGCGCCGCTCGCGAACCGACTCGCGCGCGCGGGCGAAGTCGAGCGACTGCAGGTAGCGCAGGCCGCCGTGAATCGTCCGCAGGTGGTTGAACGACGCGCCGCTGCCGAAGTCGTCGCGCTCGACCAGCGCCACCGCCAGACCGCGCTGCGCCGCGTCGCAGGCGATCGTCAGACCATAGATGCCGCCGCCAACGACGAGCACGTCGAAGGTGCGCGCGGTCAGCACGATCGAGGTCGCGGATCATGCGACGGACATCCTACTGCTATAGTGTCTGCCGTGGCGACGATCGGCGGACGTGCGACTACTGGGATCGCGCACATCCACGATCTCGAAGTTTCACGCGACACCCGGTAGGCTCGCGCGGGTTCTTCGACGATCTCGACCAGTATCATTTCGAGAAGCTGCATCACCTGCTTCGGCTCGTCGACTTTGACGGCTATCGCGGGCGAACGGTTCTCGAGGTCGGCTGCGGCGCCGGCGTCGACCTGGCGCGGTTCGCCAAGGGCGGCGCGGTCGTGACCGGCGTCGACCTCGCCGCGTCGGCCATCGACCTGGCCCGGCCAATTTCGAGCAGCAGGGCCTGCGCGGCCGACTTCGAGGTCGCCGACGGGGAGCGTCTGCCGTTCCCGGACGGCACCTTCGACCTCGTCTACGCGCACGGCGTCGTCCAGTACACCGCTAGCCCGCAGCGGCTCGTCGACGAATGCCGGCGCGTGCTGAAGCCGGGCGGCGAGGCGATTTTCCAGGTCTACAACCGCGTCTCGTGGCTGAACGGCTCTGTCCAAGCTGATGAAGGTGAGCCTCGAGCACGAGGACGCGCCGGTGCTGCTCAGGTTCAGCATCGGCGAGTTCCGCCGGATGCTGCGCGGCTTTCGCGACGTCCGGATCGTCCCCGAGCGCTTTCCGGTGAAGTCGCGGCTGCACGGCGGCTGGAAGGGGCTGTGTTACAACGGCGTCTTCGTCGGCACGTTCAACGCGCTGCCGCGCCGCGCTGGTCCGCCGATTCGGCTGGCACCTCCTGGCGTTCTGCACCAAATGATGTGCCTTCACCAAGGCCCACGCCTACGGCAACGACTTTCTCTACGTGTCGAACGCGCGACGCTGGCAGCGGCGGCTCGCCGACCGACTGGCGCGCGAGTTGTGCGACCGCCACACGGGCATCGGCGCCGACGGGCTGATCGTTCTACGACCCGACACCCGACGGGGCGCCTCGATGCGGCTCGCTCAACGCCGACGGCAGCCGCTCCGAAGTGTCGGGCAACGGCGTCCGGGGCCTGGCGGCGATTCTGCTGCGTGACGTTCTGAAGACGATCGGCAGGTGGTCATTCACGATCCAGCGGACGCGGGCCCAGAAACGGTTGACCAGCACCGGCGCGTACGGCGTCGCGTCAGACAGTTCGTGGCGGCGATGGGCGTGCCGCGGGACTTGCGCCAGGTCGCAGCCACCGTGGCCGGCGAGTCGCTGCGAGCTGTGCGTGATGGACTTCGGCAACCCGCAGTGCGGTCGTGCTCGGCCTGCTGCCTGACGCGACGCGGTTCGAGCGGCTCGGCGCCGGCGCTCGAACGTCACAGCGCTGTTTCCCGAGCGCGAACCAACGTGGAGTTCGCGACGATCGAACGGCGCCGAGGCTCGTGCGCATTCTGATCTGGGAGCGTGGCGTCGGCCCGACGCATCGTCGGGCACCGGATCGTGCGCCTCGCTGATTGCCGCCGCGCGCCTTCGGTGGTGCCGCGCGCGACGCCGACGTCATCGCGCCAGGCGGCACCCAACGCGTCGACTGGCGCGACGACAGCGTCTACCTGACCGGTTGGGCCGAAGTCCTCTTCGACGGCACCTGACTCGCCTGAAGCCAATTGTCACGAGCCTGGCTGACGTCACGGCATTTAAAGCATGAGCTGGAGCGCGAATGCTTCAGTCGAGCGCGCAGCCGGAAACCATTTACCATCCGCGCTGGCAGATTCTGCGCGGTTTTCAGCGATGCCGGCGGTTGGCGGCGTCGCGCGCCGTCGCGGCTTCGAGATCCTGCGCAACCGCCTTGCAAACGCGGCATCGCCGACTTGTAGCAGATCGTCGACGTCGAGATAGTCGCCGCGATCGCGGGCTGCGCCTGCTTTTTGCACGGCCCGCTCGACACTCGCGATCGTGTGCCGCGCCTCGGCAGTGTCCGGGCTGAATGCGGTGGTCTCGGCCGCGCGCAGCTCGCGCGTGCGCTTCGCTGCAGCGCGGTCATCGACGCCGAGCAGGCGCGCGCTCGGCTTCGACCTGACGCGCGGTCCTTGCGGCTCGGTCGCATTCCTTGGCCGGCGTTCCGGGCCCGTCTCGCGGGCGTCGAGCGCGTGATTGAGCGCGAGCCGGTAGTCGCGCTGGGCGACCGCTTCGTTGGCGCTGCTTCAACGCCTCCTGAGCGGCGCTGAAGCTCTTCAATGGCGTAGTGGTCGGCGCCGGCGGCGTTTCGCGGCGTCGATGGCGACCCTGCGCCTGCTGGATTTCTTTGTCGGGCGGATCACCGTGCAGGCCGCGGTCAGCGTTGCCACAGCGCCGCGAGCAGCGGCGACAGCAACGCGAGAAAACGTGTCGGCGAGGGCATCCGTCTGACAGCTCATAGCGTCGCGATAGCCACGAGCGTACGAGTAAGATGAAAGAACTGTCGCTCGACGATCGGCCGCGCGAGAAGCTGTTGCGTGCACGGCGCGGCGGCGCTCGGCGACAACGAGCTCGTCGCGCTGGTCATCGGCGCAGGATCGCGGCACGGCCGGCGCGCTTGAGCGTCGCCAACGATCTGCTGGCGGCCCACGGCGGGCTGCACGGTCTGACGCGATGCACGCCCGACGACCTGTCGCGCGTCGCCGGAATCGGCCAGGCGCGGGCGGCGCAGATCATCGCGGCGCTCGAACTCGGCCGCCGGACGCTGACGCACGCGCCGATCGAGCGCCGTGCAGCTGCGTCACGCCCGTGAAGCGGCGGCGTGATCTGCTGCCGCGGTTCGGCGGCCGCGCGGTCGAGCAGTTCGGCATGGTGCTGCTCGATCAGCAAACACCGCGTGATCGCGGACGACCGTGCTGGTGAGCGGGACGCTGAACACGTCGCATCGTCGAGCCGCGGGAGGTGTTCCGCGAGGCGGCAGCCGGGCGGCGCGGCGGCGATCGTCGTGTTCCACAATCACCCTCCGGCGATCCAACCCCGAGCCCGGAGGACGTGGATCTGACGCGACGGCTGGTCGTCGGCCGGAGTGCTGATGGGCATCGACGTGGTCGATCACGTCATGCTCGGCGACGCGCGATACTGCAGCTTCAAGGAGATCGGGGCACCTGTGAGCCGCGTTCTCGTATTTCGACTGCTTTTCCGGCATCTCCGGCGACATGGCGCTCGGCGCGCTCCTCGACGCCGGCCTGCCGCTCGACGAGCTGAAGCGCGCGCTCGGCAGCCTGCGCTCGGCGACTGCGCACGTCCACGCCGATCAAGGTGCTGCGCGCCGGCGTGTCGGCGACCAAGTTCAGCGGTCCACGAGCACGCACCACGACCACGCGCATCACCATCACGACCACCACCGATCACGCGCACCGGCGCGAGCACGGATCACGAGCATCGCACGCACCATGCGCATCGCAGTCTCGCCGGAGATCTTCGCGTTGATCGACGGGTCGGCGCTGTCGCGCGGCGGCCGCGAGCGCGCCAAGGCGATGTTTCAGCGGCTCGGCCGAGGCCGAGGCCGCGATCCACCAGATGCCGGTCGAGCAGGTCCACCTGCACGAGGTCGGCGCCCTCGACTCGATCATCGACATCGTCGGCATCGTGTTCGCGCATGGAGTGGGCTCGGCGCGGATCGCGATCGTCTGCTCGCCGCTGAACGTCGGCGGCGGCATGGTGCACTCGGCGCACGGACGTGTTTCCGGTGCCGGCGCCGGCGACCGTCAGCCTGCTCGGCGACGCGCCGATCTACAGCGGCGCGGTGCCAGAAGGAGCTCGTGACGCCGACCGGCGCGCTGATCGCGACCGACCTACGCCGTCGTCGTTCGGGCCGATGCCGGCGATGACGATCGAACGCGTCGGCTACGGCGCCGGCGACCGCGACGATCCGACGACGCCGAACGTGCTGCGCGTGCTGATCGGCCGGGCCGACGGCAGGCGCGCCGCGCCGAGCGCGTCACGGTCATCGAGTGCGAGATCGACGACATGAACCCGCAGATCTTCGGCGTCGTCATGGATCGGCCTCTACGCGGCGGGCGCGCTCGAGGTGTTCTACGTGCCGGTGCAGATGAAGAAGAACCGGCCCGGCACGCTGCTGACGGTGATCGCGCCGCCGGAGCAGCGATCGCAGATGGCCGACGTCATCTTCCGCGAGACGACGACGATCGGCCTGCGCCACTACGACGTCGAGCGCGAGTGCCTCGCGCGCGAGATCGTCGACGGTCGAGACCCCGCTCGGCGCCGTCCGCTTCAAGATCGCGCGCCGCGACGGCCGCATCGTCAACGCGACGCCCGGAGTTCGACGACTGCGCGCCAGCTGGCCGCGGCCAGCAGACCTGTCGGTGAAGGAGACGTCGCAGGCACGCATCGGCCGTGTACCAGTGCGCTAGCGACACTCAGCGTGAAGCCGATTCTTCCTGACCACCGCCATCGACTACGTCAACAGCCGGCCGCACCTCGGCACGGCCTACGAGAAGGTCTGCGCCGACGTCATCGCCCGCTACAAGCGCCTGGCCGGCTTCGACACCCGCTTCCTGATGGGCAACGACGAGCACTCGCAGAACGTCTTCAAGCAGGCGCGTCGAAGCAGGGCCTCGATCCGCTGGCCTACTGCGACCAGATGGAGCAGGAGTTCCGCGCCGCGTGGCGACGCGCTCGACGTCTCGTTCGACGACTTCATCCGGACGACCGCAGCCGCGCCACACGGCGGCGTGCAGCGACTTCGTCCAGCGCATCTTCGACGCCGGCGACATCTACGAGGGCGTCTACGAGGGCTGGTACTGCGTCAGCTGCGAGGAGTTCAAGCAGGAGAAGGATCTCGTCGACGGCAACTGCCCGCTGCACCCGACGCTGAAGCCGGAGTGGATCCGCGAGAAGAACTACTTCTTCCGGCTGTCGAGCGTACCAGCAGCCGCTGCTCGATCACTTCGCGGCCCATCCCGAGTTCATGCAGCCGGACATCCGCCGCAACGAGATCCTGCGGCTGATCGAGGGCGGGCTCGAGCGACATCTCCGTCAGCCGCGCCGGGCAGTCGTGGGGCATTCCGCTGCCGTGCGACCCGTCGAGCGTCGTCTACGTCTGGTTCGACGCGCTGATCAACTACGCCGTCGGCGGTCGGTCTCGGCGCAACCGACGATGGGCGAGATGTTCGCGAAGTGGTGGCCGGCCGATCTGCACGTGATCGGCAAGGACATCACGCGGTTTCACACCGTCATCTGGCCGGCGATGCTGATGAGCGCGCGAGCTGCCGCTGCCGCGGCAGGTGTTCGGCCACGGGTTCATGACGATCGACGGCCAGCGGATGAGCAAGACGCTCGGCACGATCATCGATCCGATCGTCGCGGCGGATCGGCTCGGCCGCAGGCGTCGATCCGCTGCGGCTGTATCTGATCAAGGAGATCGCCTTCGGCGGCGACGGCGACTTCTCGTGGGAACGCTACGACGAGCGCTACAACGTCGACCTCGCGAACAACCTCGGCAACCTCGTCAGCCGCGTCGACGGCGATGGCGGGGCGCTACCGGGGCGGCGTCGTCGCGTCCGGCGGCGGCGGCAATCGGATCGGCTCGCGCGGCTCGGCGAGCAGGTGCGTCGCCGACTACCGCCGCGGCGATGGAGCGGCTTCGCGCTGCACGAGGGCGCCGCGGCGGCGTTCCGGCTGATCGACGGCGACCAACGAGTTCATCGCCGCGACCGCGCCGTGGACGCTCGGCGAAGGATCCGGCGCACGCGCGATCGTCTGACGCAGGTCGCTGTTCGACGCCGGCCGAAGCGATCCGGCTGGCGGCGGTGATGCTCGCAGCCGATCATGCCGGCATCGTGCCGCGAGATCCTCCGCCGGGTCGGCGGCAGCCGATGGACTTGAACCTCGATCAGCGACGGCCGATGGCGCAACGACGGTGAGCGGACGTTGCTGCAGGAAGGCGCCGCTGTGGCCGCGCTGCAAAGGAGACGACAACCGTGAGCGATCAACCGACATACCACCCGACGGCACAGCCGCGCCGGCGCCCATCGCGCCGCATCTCGGCGCCCGGCGCTCTGCCACACCGGGCACCGCCGCAGCTGGAACCGCCGCACCCAGCACCGGCGTGCCGACAGAATCTCCATCGACGACTTCATGAAGGTGGAGCTGCGCGTGGCCAAGGTGCTGGCCGCCGAACGCGTGCGCGAAGTCGAAGAAGCTGCTGAAGCTGCAGCGTCGGACGTCGGCACCGAACAGCGCACGCTCGTCGCGGGCATCGCCGAAGCCTACGAGCCCGACGCGCTGGTCGGCAAGACCGTCGTCATCGTGTTCAACCTCAAGCCCGCCAAGCTGATGGGCATCGAGTCCGAACGGGATGGTCCTTGCGGCGAGCTCCGGACGGCGGCAAGCCCGAAGGTCGTCACGTTTGCGAGCCCGCCCGAGCCCGGGACCTGCGGGTCCGGTGAATGATCGACAAAGCCACTGCCATCTCGCCGACGAAACGTTCGCCGGCGATCTGCCCGACGTCGTCAATCGCGCCCCGCGACGCCGGCCTGGAGCGGGCGCTGGCCTACCTTGGAGGCCGGCCACGCGGTGCGGAAGCCGCCCAGGCGCGCCGTCTCGGCGAGTTCTCCTGGCCCGGAGTACGCGTGCCTATCGGCGTCCACCCGCAATCCAGGCACATCAGTTCGCGGACGATCCGGCACGCGCTGCGGCAGTCGTGCGCGAGCAGTTCGGTCGCCACGCCGGCGGCCCGCGCCAGTTGGCGAGATCGGGCTGACCACCATTACGACTACTCGCCGAAGGACGTCCAGCAGCAGGTCTTCCGAACGCAAGTCCGGCTCGCTCGGGGAGCTGGGGCAGACCAATCGTCATCCACACGCGCGAAGCCGACGAGGACACGCTCGAGATCCTCGAGGACGAAGGCGGCGGCGCTCTGGGGCGTGCTGCACCGTTTACGGGCAACACCGCGCTAGCCGCGGCCGGCCTCGAGCTGGGTCTGCACGTCTCGTTTGCCGGCATCCTGATCGTTTCCGAAAGCGTCTCGGCGAGACCGCGCGCGTCGCGTCCGCTGGACCGGCTGCTGGTCGAAACCGACAGTCCCTTCCGGCGCCCGGCGCCCCTTCGCGGCAAGCTGGAGCGAGCCGGCCTATCGCCGGGCGGGTGTCGCGGACGCTCGCCGAGGTGCACGGTACCGGCGCCGCCGGAGCTTGCGAACCGGACGACGTTGAACTTCCACAGCTTATTCAGGCCGTGATAAAGTCCACCTGAACCGCTGTGGAAAAGTCGCTGGCCCTCGCAGATCTTCGAGCCGATCTCGCGCGGACCTCGAGAAGGTCGACGCAGGAATTCGCGCGGCACGTGCAGTCGCGGGTCTCGCTGATCCCGCAGATCGGTCAAAGCACATCCAGCACCAGCCGGCGGCAAGCGCATCCGCCCGGCGGTGCTGCTCGATGGCGGCGCGGCTTGTGCGGTTACACCGGCGACCGCGCGATCCTCTACGCCGCCGTCGTCGAGTTCATCCACACCGCGACGCTCGTCCACGACGACATCATCGACGACTGCGGACCTGCGCCGCGGACGGCTGGCGGTGCACTCGCGGTGGGGCAACGACATCACCGTGCTGCTCGGCGACTACCTCTACATCAAGTCGATGGCGCTGGCGCTCACGCACGACACGCTCGACATCGTCCGGCTGCTGTGCGACGTGACGCTGCAGATGATCGAAGGCGAGCTCGTATCAGCTGACCAAGAACGGCGACGCCGACATCACCGAGGAAGAGCACTTCGACATCATGCGCCGCAAGACGGCGTACCTGTTCGGCGGCTGCGCGCAGATCGGCGGCATGCTCGGCAAGGTGTCGAAGCGAGCGCGAGCAGGCGCTGCGCAGGCATGCGGCTTCAACCTCGGGCATCGCGTTCCAGCTGGTCGACGATCTGCTGGACTTCACCGGCGACGCCGAGGCGCGTGGGCAAGCCGATCGGCAGCGACCTGCGCGAAGGCAAGGTGACGCTGCCGCTCATCCACCTGCAGAGCACGACAAGGACGGCGGCGCCGCGGATCAGTCCGTGACGTCGATCACAGTCGCTGACCGTCACGCCCGAGCAGTGGAACGACCTGCTAGCGCGTGCCTGACGCGAGCACGCGTCGATCGACTACGCCTACCGGCGGGCCGTCGAATACGCCGACGGCGCCGAAGAAACCACTGTACGCATTTCCGCCGAGTCCCGAACGCGATCGCTGCTCGCGCTGCCTGACTACGTCCTGTCACGCGACCGGTAAACAGCATCCGGCCTGCGGCCATGGCTGACGAGCGCCAGGTGACAGCCGATCACACTCTCGCTGTCCATTCAGCCTGACTCCGAGGTCCCGACGGCGACATCGCTGCTGAAGACGTCGGACGCGATGGTCAACGCCGCCAATAATCACTTCTGGATGGGCGCCGGCGTGGCTGGGCGCTGAAGGCGCGGGGCGGCGATCGAGATCGAACGTGACGCGATGGCGCTTGGACCGGTCGGCGCCGGGGCGACGTGTCGTGACCAGCGGCGGGGCGGCTGACACGCGCCGCTACGTCATTCACGCCGCGGTCATGGGGCAGGATCTGCAACACCTCCGCAGAGATCATCGACCGCGCCACGCGCAACAGCCTGGCGCCGCGCGGAACGCCAGCGCGATTCAGTCCCTGCGTTCCCGGCCTTCGGCACCGGCGTCGGCGGGTTTTCCATTGACGAAGTGCGCGCGGATCATGATCGCTGCGATCCGCGACCACGAGTGCGCCGATCAGTCACTGCGGTCATCCGGTCTCGTCGCTATTCGGTCAGCCCGCCATATGCGCGCTTCTGCGACGTCGCCGGGAGCTTTGGGTCGGCGCTGCCCGCTCGTGCGGACCCGACTGCCCGATCTCAGGATGACTCGCCGCGAGACCCGACGGGCGGAAGCCTGACCGGCACGGAGCGGCGATCGCGAGCTGCGTGAGGCCATCCGGCACCACGAAGAGTGCTACTACATCCACAACGACGCCCGAGATCTCCGACGACGATTCGACCGCCTGCTCCACGAGCTCGAGACAGCTCGAGGCGCGACCATCCCGACCTGGTTACGCCTCGATTCGCCGACGCAGCGCGCCGGACGGGCGTCCGTCAGAAGGCTTCGCGACGGTCGAGCGCATCTGATCGCCGATGCTGAGCCTCGACAACGCCTATACGAGGAGGAGGAGCTGCGAGCGTTCGACGAGCGCGTGCGCAAGGCGCAGGTGTCGGCGACGCGCCGTGCGCCTACGTCGCCGAGCTGAAGATCGACGGCCTGAGCATCGCGCTGACCTACGAGGACGGCGCGTCTGGCGCGCGGCGCGACCCGCGGCGACGGCGTGCGGGGCGAGGACGTGACGCGCAACGTCCGCACGATCCGCGCGATTCCGCTGCGCTCGCGCGGCGGCCCGCCAGGGCCGCATCGAGGTCCGCGGCGAGGTCTACCTCGCCGCGGCGGCCTTCTTCGAGCGCATGAACCGCGAGCGCGAGGCGCCGGCGAGCCGCTGTTCGCAAACCCGCGCAACGCCGCGGCCGGCACGATGCGGAACCTCGAGCCGCCGCTCGTGGCGCGCGGCCGCGGGCTGTCGCGTTCGTCATATCAGGCTGGTTCACCGCGAGCGCGACGGCGCGCCATTCGACGACGCTGACCGACGATGCGCGACATGGGGACTGCCGGTCGAGCCGCACTGGCGCGCGCTGCGACGGCGATCGACGACGTCGTCGCCGTTCTGCCGGCGAATGGGCGAGACACGCGGCGCGACGCTCGAGTTCGACACCGACGGCGTCGTCGTCAAGGTCGACGACCTCGCGCTGCGCGCGAGCGGCTGGCGACGACGGCGAAGTTTCCGCGGTGGGCGACGGCGTTCAAGTTCCCCGCGCAGCAGGCGCACACGAAGCTGCTCACGATCGAGAGGTCAACGTCGGCCGCACCGGCGCAGTCACGCCGTACGCCGGTGCTCGAGCCGGTGCTTCGTCGCCGGCTCGACGATCTCGATGGCGACGCTGCACAACGCCGAGGACATCGCGCGCAAGGACCTGCGCGAGGGCGACACGGTCGTGATCGAGAAGGGCGGCGACGTCATCCCGAAGGTCGGTCGCGCCCATTCAGCCTGCGCGCCGCCGGACGACCGCCGTGGCAGATGCCGACGACCTGTCCGTAGTGCGGCAGCACGCTCGCAGCCGCGACGAGGAAGAAGTGGTCTGGCGGTGCGAGAACATCGTCGCTGCCCGGCGCGCTCGCGCCGCAGCCTCGAGCACTTCGCGTCGCGCGTCGGCGATGAACATCGAAGGGCTCGGCGAGTCGCTCGTCGATCAGCTGCTCGAACAGGAGCTGGTGCAGCGACTTCGCCGACCTCTACCATCTCAGCCGCGGACGTCCTCGGAACACCTCGTCGTCGACGCCGCGCGAGCCGCGGTCGGAACGCGCCGTGCCGCGCAAGCTCGGCAAGGTCGGCCGCAACGTCGTCGAGCAGATCGAGCGCAGCAAGGCGAACGACCTGTCACGCGCTCGATCTACGCGCTCGGCATCCGCCATGTCGGCGAGAAGGCCGCGGCGACGCTTGCGCGGCTACCTGACGATCGATGCGGCCATGCTCGGACGCGCCGCTCGAAGCGCTGCAGTCGGTGCCGGAAATCGGCCCGGTCGTCGCCGCTTCGATTCGGGCTTTCGCCGACGAGCCGCGCAACCGGCGCTCGTCGACGCCGCCTCGCCGCAGGCCGGCGTCACGATGACGAGCCGGCGCTGCCCGAGCCGTCTCACGAAGCCGTGGCCGCTGGCCGGGCAAGCGTCTTCGTCATGCACCGGCACGCTCTCGGTCGATGAGCCGCGAGGAGGCGACGCGAAGCCACTCGAGCACTCGGCGCGCCGGTCGGCCTGGTCGGTGAGCAAGAAGACGTCGGCGCCGTGGTCGCCGGTGAAGCGACGCGGGCAGCAAGCTGGAAAAGCGCGCAAGCTCGGCGTCGAAGTCGTTGGATGAGGCCGAGTTTCTGAAGCTTATAATGGATTTTCGATGAGGCGATTCACGCTCGTCACGCCTCGTCCTGACCGCCGTGGTGGCGTTTCTCGATCGGCGCGATCGTGGCCGGCGGCGTCATCGCGGTCGGCGGTGTCCGCCGGCGTGCCAGCCGGCCGCGCCGATGCGCCCACCCGTCCTGCCGCACCGAAAGCCGTCACCGCCCCGGTCGATCAACTTCGCCGACGTCGTCGAGCGGATCAATCCGGCGGTCGTCAACATCGACGCGACGCCCGCGGCGACAGCGACGGCGCCGGCGGCGGCCGCGCCGCCCGTTCCCGGATCCGTTCGACGGGCCGTTCGACTTCGGACCCCGCGGCAGGACCGCGACGGCCCGCGGCGCGGCGCCGGCAGCGGCTTCATCATCGACGCCGACGGCAGCATCCTGACCAACAACCACGTCATCGATCGCGCCGAGCGGATCATCGTGAAGCTGTCCGACGGCCGCACGTTGCGCGCCCGCGTCGTCGGCGCCGATCCTGACACCGACATCGCGCTGATCAAGATCGACGGCGAGACCGGGCTTGCCGGTGGCGCCGCTCGGCGACTCGTCGACGCTCCGCATGGGCGAGTGGGTGTGCGCGATCGGCAACCCGCTCGGCTACGAGCACAGCGTCACGGTCGGCGTCGTCAGCTTCCTCGGCCGGAAGCTCTTCGACGCCGAGCCTCGACAACTACATCCAGACCGACGCGGCGATCAACTTCGGCAACAGCGGCGGGCCGCTGATCAACGCGCGCGGCGAGGTGATCGGCATCAACGCCGGCGATCAGCTCGCGCGCGCAGCAGCATCGGCTTCGCGGTGCCGATCAACGGCGCCAGCGCGGCATCCTGCCGCAGCTGCGCGCGCGGGCGCGTGTCAGCCGCGGCTACATGGGCGTCGCGCTCGAAGGACGTCGATCCGGACCTGCAGCGGTCGCTGAACCTCGGCGTGGCGCACGGGGCGCTGGTGCAGGACGTCACCGACGGATCGCCGGCCGATCGCGCCGGGCTTGCGGCCCTACGACGTCATCGTCGGCGCTCGACGACCAGGACGATCACGCAACGACGATCAGCTGATTCGCGAGATCGCCGGCCGCGCGTCCGGGCACCGCCGCGCGCCTGCGCGTCGTCCGCGACGGCCACGAGCAGAGCATCACGGTGAAGCTCGACCGAGCGGCCGACGCGCGACGGGCGACGATGCCGGCGAGCCGCGCCGGCGCCGCCCGGTCGGGTCGCGCGCGAACGCGGACAGCCGTGCTGCTCGGCCTGACCGTCCGCGATCTCGATCGCCAGACGCTCGACCGCTGCGACTCTGCCGCGGCAGACCCGCGGGCGTGCTGATCACGCGCGTCGAGCCGATGAGCTCGTCGTTCGACGGCGGGCATCGAGCGCGGCACCGTGCTGCTCGAGATCAACCGGCAGCCGTCGAATCGACCGCCGACTATCGGCGGATCGCTGCGCGGCCCGCGGCCCGGCGACATCCTGACGCTCGTGATGCCTACGCGCCGATCTCCGATCAGCGCCAGCTGAAGACCGTCCGCAGCGGAACGATCGAGGTCGGACGCGTCGAATCTCGCACTCGACCATCATGCCCAAGTCACGCATCCTCGTCATCGACGACGAGGCGGCCATCCGCGATTCGCTGCGGATGACGCTCGAATACGAAGGCTACGAGTTCGTCGGCGCCGCGACCGGCCAGGAAGGGCTCGCGCTCGCCGAGCGCGAGGCGCCGGACCTGGTGCTGCTCGACGTCAAGATGCCGGGCATGGACGGCCTCGAGGTGCTGCGAGCGGCTCGCGGCCATGAACGAGGCGCTGCCGGTCGTCGTCATCTCGGGCCACGGGACGATCAGCACCGGCGGTCGAGGCGACCAAGAAGGGCGCGTTCGACTTCATCGAGAAGCCGTTCGCGCAGCGAGCGCGTCCTCGTCAGCCTGCGCAACGCGCTCGACCAGCGCCGGCTGCGCGACGAGAACCGATCGCTCAAGAAGGCGGTCGAAGTCCGCCACCAGATGATCGGCGAGAGCGCCGGCGCTCAAGCAGGTGATGGCCGCCGATCGGCCGCGCCGCGCCGACCAACGCGACCGTGCTGATCCACCGGCGAGAGCGGCGTCGGCAAGGAGCTCGTGGCGCGCACGATCCATCGCAACAGCCTGCGCAGCCGCGAGCGCTTCGTCCAGGTCAACTGCGCGGCGATTCCCGAGGAGCTGATCGAGTCGGAGCTGTTCGGCCACGAAAAGGGCTCGTTCACCGGCGCGACCGAGAAGCAGGTCGGCAAGTTCGAGCAGGCCGACCGCGGCACGATCTTCCTCGACGAAGTCGGCGACATGAGCGCCAAGACGCAGGCCAAGGTGCTGCGCGTGCTGCAGGAGGGCGAGGTCGAGCGCCTCGGGATCGGCGCGCACGATCAAGGTGGACGTCCGCGTCATCGCCGCGACCAACAAGAACCTCGAGGAGGAGATCGAGAAGGGCACGTTCCGCGAGGATCTGTACTTCCGGCTCGCGGTGATCCCGATTCACGTGCCGCCGCTGCGCGAGCGGCCCGAGGACATCCCGCCGCTGGTGCGCCACTACATGGACTACTTCAGCCGCGAGAACAACGTGCGGCCGAAGCGGATCACCCAGGCGGCGCTCGACGCGCTGCAGCGCTACCGGTGGAAGGGCAACATCCGCGAGCTGCGCAACACCGTCGAGCGGCTCGATCATCATGACCGGCGGCGAGACCATCGACGTCGCCGATCTGCCGCGACGTCGTGCGGTCTCCGTCAGTGCCGCCGGCCGCCGCCGCGGCGTCGGCGTCGCGGCGATGGACGCCGACGCGGCGAAGGTCGGCACGCTGCGCGAGTTCAAGGACAACGCCGAGCGCGCGTACCTCGTCAGCAAGCTGCGCGAGAACGGCTGGAACATCTCGAAGACCGCCGAAGTCATCGACACGCCGCGCAGCAATCTGTACAAGAAGCTCGAGCAGTATCAGATCTCGCCAGGAAACCGACGGCTGACGGTCGTCGACGCGATCGCCGCCGCGGTCCGAGCCCCGCCCGGAGTAAAATCGATCCGTCGCAGCGAGCCAGACGACCGCCCGCCGGAGCGCCGCAGGCGCGAAGGCGGGAGGAAAGTCCGAACTCCGGAGGGCAGTGCGCCGGGTAACGCCCGGTCAGGGTGACCTGAAGGACAGTGGCACAGAAAACATACGCCCCACCTTCGCGCTTCGCGCTACGGTGGGCAGGCCGCACAGTGGCTTGCCCTCTGTAGCTCGCTGGACCGAAAGGCTCAGCGAGCGAAGGAGGGGTAAGGGTGAAAAGGTGCGGTAAGAGCGCACCGCGCCGGTGGTAACATCGGTGGCAGGCAAAACCCCGCACGGAGCAAGACCAAATAGGGAGGCGCCCGGTGCTGGCGCGTTCGCGTGTCGGCGCCGGCTGGACGGCCCGTCCAGAGAGTCTCCGGGTCGGTCGCTTGATCCCGCCAGCAATGGCGGGGCTAGATGAATGATCGTCACGCCGAAGCCCGCGTCGAGCATCGCGAGATGTGCGAGGCAGGGCGAGAGGCGGACAGAATTCGGCTTACGGCTCGCTGCGATTTTTTGGTCAGGGATTCCATGTTGAAACGATTTCGCTCGCGCTCTCTGCGGTCGCGCTGGCCGCGCCGCAGCTCGTCGCGCTCGCCGCGGCGGTGGACAACAACCTCCGGGCCAGAGTGCGGCCGCGGCCGGCGCAGGGACCGCGATCCGGGAGTTCGCGGCGCCGACGATTCGCGAATACAAACCCAAGTCCACGCTGGTCACGCCGCAGCACCCCGTGCCGCGCGCCGAAGTTTCCGGTCATCGACATCCACAGCCACCAGCCGACGCCGATTTCGCCCGCCGAATTCGACCAGGTGATGAAAGGCATGGAGGAGAACAACCTCCAGATCCTCGTCAACCTGAGCGGTGGTTCCGGCGACCGGCTGCGGCAGGGGCGTCGAGGCGCTCCGGTCGAGCAGCTACAGCGACCGGATGGTGCTGTTTGCCAACGTCCAATTTCCGCGACGTCGGTCCGGGCTGGGGTGCACGCGGCCTCGAAGCAGCTCGAGGACGACATCAAGGCGGGCGCCTCGGCTCGAAAGTCTTCAAGGACCTCGGCGATGTTCGATCGCAAAGCTGACGGCAGCCGCCTCAAGGTCGACGACCCCGAGCTCGACGCCGTCTGGGAAACGTGTGCGCGGATGAACGTTCCCGGTGCTGATTCATATCGCCGAGCCGGCGGCCTTCTTCGATCCGATGGACTACCGCAACGAGCGCTGGCTCGAGCTGTCGCTGCTACGCGGATCGCCGGCATCAGGACGGCGTCCGCGTTCGAGGAGCTGATGACCGAGCGCAACAACATGGTCCGCAAGCATCCGAGGACGCGCTACATCCTGGCGCACTTCGGCTGGCATGCGAACGACCTGGCCCGCGCTGGCAAGCTGCTCGATGAGAACCCGAACGTGTACTGTCGACGTCGGCCGCCGTCCTTTACGATTTCGGCCGCCAGCCCCGCGCCGCGCACGAGTTCTTCGTGAAGCTATGCAGGACCGGATTCTCTTCGGCAAGGACAGCTACCAGCCCGACGAGTTCCCCTACTACTGGCGGGTGTTCGAGACCAACGACGAGTACTTCGACTACTACCGCGACTATCACGCGTTCTGGAAACTACGGAATGGGCTTGCCCGATCAGGTGCTCCAGAAGCTCTATTACCAGAACGCGCTGAAAGTGACTCCCGGCCTCTCGCACGCAGGCCTCACCGACTAGAAAGGAGCGCGGGGCTCCAGCAAACAGAAGGAGCGCGAAGGCTCCAGCGCAGACAGAAGGAGCGCGAAGGCTTCAGCCGAGCGAATATGGCTAACTATCTCGTCACCGGCGGCGCCGGCTTCATCGGATCGCATCTCGCCGAAGAACTGCTCCGGCGCGGACACCGCGTCCGCATCGTCGACAGCCTGATCACCGGCAGGCGCCGCAATCTCGAGATCCTGAAGGGCGCCGAATTTCGGGAGGGCGACCTCGCGGACGCGGCGGTCGCCGAACGGGCGGTTGCCGGTGTCGACTACGTGCTTCATCAGGCGGCCATCCCGTCTGTCCCGCGGTCGGTCAAGGATCCGGTGACGTCGAATCGCGCCAACATCACGTCGACGCTGAACGTGCTGGTTGCCGCCCGCGACGCCGGCGTCAAGCGCGTCGTCTACGCCGGCTCCTCGTCCGCCTACGGCAACACGCCGACGCTGCCAAAGCGCGAGGACATGCCGACCAACCCGCTGTCGCCCTTACGCGCTGCAGAAACTGGTGGGCGAGCAGCATTGCCAGCTGTTCACGTCGCTCTACGGGCTGGAGACCGTGACGACCCGCTACTTCAACGTCTTCGGGCCGCGGCAGGATCCCGGCTCTCCGTATCTCGGTGTCATCTCGCTGTTCGCGACCGCGCTGCTGCGAAAACCGGCAGCCCGCCATCTACGGCGACGGCGAGCAGACGCGCGACTTCACCTACGTCGCCAACGTCGTCGACGGCGTGCTGCGCGCGTGCGAGGCGCCGAAGGTCTCCGGCGAGATGATGAACCTCGCGACCGGCGGCCGAATCTCCTCAACGACTTGTTGCGCACGATGAACGGCATCCTCGGCACCGATGTGTCAGCCCGTCTATCTGGAACCGCGCGCCGGCGACGTCCGGGACTCGCAGGCGGACATCACGAAGGCGAGAAACCTGTTGTCCTACGCGCCGCTCGTGGACCTCGAGGACGGACTGCGCCGGACGCTCGACTGGTGCCATGCACGCCGGGCCTAGCGGAATCGACTCAGGGAACGTAATTCCCGGGGACGAATTCGAGCGCGATGGCCGTCCCGGCCGAACCAGCTCCCCACCGCGCGTCGGCTCGCCAGGTCGGCTAGACGTGGTCGGCAGGTGCGTGCGCGCCGCAGCCGACGGCGGAATACCTTGTCGTCGATGAACGCCGTCAGCTCCATGTCGGAGAAGCTGGTCGCGCTGGCCACCACGATGCGGCCGCCAGGTCGCCTCGACCGTGAAGCGGACGCCCTGGAGGGAATCAGTCCACGCGCGTCAGCGCCCCGAGCACGCGGTCCTCGCCCGGCTGGACTTTTCGCAACAGGAACAGCGTCTGCCGGTCGCGTGACGGGCCCGGCCGCACCGCCTCGGGAAACTCCGCCGGCCGCGGGTCCGACGGACGCGCGTCCGTGACGGCCGCAGTCCCGAGCGGGTGGACCTGGGGTGGCCTGGCCCGCTCCGCGGCGCGCGCGGCCACACGGCGTTCGTAGTCGTCGAGCGTCTCGAGCCGGGCGGACGCGGCGCTCGCCGCCGCGCTGTCCGATTTCACCGCCGCGATGGCCGTCAGCAGGCGGCGCGCCTCGCTCAACTGGTCCTGCAGGATCAGAATGTCGGCGTAGCGGGAGGCGGTGGGTCAGCCGGCCCGGGGCGAGCACAATCGCTCGATCGATCGAGGCTCGGGCGCCGGCGAGAGTCGCCGGCGACAACATCTGCACCGTAGGCGAGCGCGGCGTAAGCGTTGGCCGATGCCCCGTTCAGGAGCGATCGCGCGCTTGAGCACAGCCAGTGCGAGGACGCGGTGCTCCTCCGATCCCTGCGGGTCGGCGCGCACCCTCGACATACCGCTCACATACTGTGTCAGGAAGTCGTCAGGCGCGAGCTCCGCGGCCCGGGCGAACGCGTCGAGCGCCTCCGTCGGCTGCTGACGCTCGAGCCGCAGCAGGCCCACGGCCAGCTGGCCCGCGGCGGTTGGCGGGCTGGCTGAGCCGGCCCGTTCGATGCGCGGCGCCGCTTCGTCGACCCGGTTGACGCGCAGCTGCGCGGTGCCCAGCCAGGCCTCCACCTCGTCCGGCGTCATCGCCCGGCCCGGCGATGGCTCGACGATCGTGAGTTTTTCCGACAACGTGAAGCGCTGGACCAGAAACGTCAGCCGCCGGACGTAGACGCGGGCTCCTTTGTCGAACTCATCGGTTGTCGCTCCGAAGGCGGCGCGGAACGCTTCGGCAGGCGGGTGTCCTTCGGCGATTTGGTTCACGCTAGTTGTTGATGGCAACCGCGCCGTCGGGCCGGCTGGTCATCAGGTAGTGGGTGGCCGCCCACGATTCGGCGTAAAAGATCGAGCGCCGCTCGCCTTCGTTAGCCATGGGCGACGACTGATCGACGGAGATCAGTTGTGCCATCGGCAGGTAGCGCCCGCGCAGGAGCAGGATGTGTTCGGCGCGGGGCCGGCCGATCATCGCAGTCCTGCCGCGGTCGGTGAAGCAGTACGACCCGTAGCGTCGGCGAGGCCCTCGTTCAGCAGACGGGCATGAACCGGACCGCGTTCTGGACGGGAGGTGCGTGTATCGTGGAACGCGACGGCGGCGGATTCCTCGAAGCCCTCGAGCGGAGCGCCGTGATGTTCAGATCGTCCGACTGACCCAGATAGCCGGCCAGCGAAATCGGCCGGCCCTGGTAGAAGCGGGACGATGGGCTGCAGCGACTTTCGTTCGCCGAACACGAACACCACCGTCGGCACTCCCAGGGAACGATTGGCGTCATGAATCAGTCCGCCGACGACAGTGCGAAACTGCTCGATCTGGATGGCGACGTCGCGGGCTTCGCCGCGGAGCTGGTCGCCGATGACGTGTGAGGACACCGCTGCGGAGCATGGTCCATTTCGGCTCCGCGCGAACGGGGGCGTGGCGGCGAGCGCAGCGACGGCGGCGAGCGTTGAGGACAGCCGGCCCACGTCGCGTGTGATTCACTGGCACAGTCGGTTGAGCCTCTTGACGCCGCCTAGCTCATCCGCTGGGCCTCGCAGCCTCAACAGTGATCCTCAAGCGTCCCTGACCCTGGCTCTACGGCCGTTTCAGCAGGGGCACGTCTCCGTTTGCGCCCCAGGACATCGCCTGATACGTCGTTCCGTTCGTCGCCGAGTTGAGGACATGCCAGACGCCGGCGGACGGACGGAACACGGCGATATCGGACTTCGCCATTCGCCATCGAAATCGCCGGCACGGGGCACATCGGAACTGACGCCCCACTGAAACGAAGACGACGTCGTGAAATTCGACGACGACTTCAGCACGAACCACTGACCGGCCGACGGGCGGTAGATGCCAGTCCGCTTTGCCGTCGCCGTCGAAGTCCGATGGCGCCGGCTGGTCGGTGCCGATCCCCGATGTGAACGACCGGGCTGTTGCGCATCCGATCGCAGGATGAACCACTGCCCGGTGGACGGCCGATACAACGCGACATCGGTCTTGCCGTCGCCGTCGTAGTCGGCCGGTAGAATGTCACTGGCCACGCCCCATTGCACGGCATCGTAGGCCGTGTAGTTCGAACTCGAACGGAGAATGAACCATTGACCGGTCGAAGGACGGTAGACCGCGAGTCGATCTTGCCGTCGCCGTCGTAGTTTCCCCGGGCTCGACCCAAATCCGTGCTCACGCCCCAGTTATAGGAGGCCGTCGTGCCAAAGCCGGTGCTCGACTTGAGCACATACCAACGCACCTTCGGATGGCCGGAAGACCGCACGTCCCGTCTTGCCGTCACCGTCGTGGTCGCCGGGAACCGCGACGTCGCCGTTCACGCCGAAGTTGTAGGTCTGGTAGGTCGGAGCCGCCGGTGCTCGATGACCACCCACCAGGTCCGCTCGACGGCCGGAAGATGCCCGGCGTCAGCCTTCGAATCGTCGTCGAAGTCACCCGCACCAGGTTGCGCCGGAAGTTGGCGGCCGTCGGCGACGTGCGTTCAGGGCGCGCGCGTTGTCCTCGGTGGCGGTTCCCGCCGCGGTTGCCGGCGTCACGCCGGAAAGTTGAAGAGCGGCGTCGAAAACACGGCCAGTCTCGGGCAGCCGCAGGGCGATGGATGGCCATCACGTCCCGCGCGACGCCGGCGACGCCGTATCCGTAAGCGTAGCTGTACGCGGGCGTCCCGCCTCCAGCGTTCGGCCGATCGTGGGTCAGGCCCAGGTTGTGGCCAATTTCGTGGGCCATCGACGGGTTGCCGTTGGAACAGCTCCACAGGTTGATGTTGAACGCGTAGGGCGCAAAGCCGGCATTGATATTCGACGAGGTCATCAGCCATCCCAGGCCGCACGCGTCGGAGGTCGGTCGTCATGAGCGTCACGACGTCGGCGTGATAGCGATCGCGGAGCGCGAACACATCGTCCATGTAGCCGTCGCCGCTGGTCGTCAGACGGCTGAGGCTGTCGCTCATGTTGTTCGTTTCGGTGTGCGCCATCTCTTCGTAATGCGTCAGGCGGTAGCGGTGGACGACGCCCGCGTTCGCGAGCGCGAGGTTGGCGTTGTTGACGGCGCCGACCAGTTCGGCGACGATCGACGACGGGCCGCCGGCGGCGACTCCTGGCGGCGGGGGTGTAAAGGACCATCAGATCCACGAAGGCGTTCGAATCCGGCGTGCTGAGCGCGTCGGCGGCGGCCGCTACGGTGGAGGGCGGCACCAGCGGCTCGCCCTCGGGCGGGAACGACGCCTGGTCGGCTTCGGTGACGAGATGCGAACCTGAATTCATATCGCGTCGCACGATGAACACGCGCCGTCGACCACGGCCCGTCCCGCCAGGGCATCGCCGACGATCGTGAGGCTGGCTTCGCCGTCACGTCCCTCGATTGGGCCCGCGAGAAACGTGTCGTCGTCGCGTTCGCGTGTCTCGACGTGATCGCCGTCGTCACAATCAGGTCGCTCGGGAGGGGGTATTTCGAGCCTGCCGCCGTTGACCGCGGCGTCCTGCAGAGACGTCGAAGCCACGCGTCACCGCAGTTGCGCCGCCCGTCCGTTGGCGACGACGGCGGACTGCGTCGCGTCCAGCGGTTTCCCCACGCGCGGCGCGGCGCTCCTACGGCCGTGGTTGCGGTTGCCTGATCGGCGGAGATCTGGGCGCCGGAGATGAGAACGGAAGAAATCAGACCAAGGGCAACGTATCGGAACGAAGTCGACATCGGCGGTTCACCATTGGGGGGGCAAACCATTATCGCCGAGCGAAATAGGCGCCTTCTCAGCAATTCGTTGACTTACCAGCTCTGCTGTGCCACGGTGTGCAGCTCTGCCGTATAAACCCCGTCGATAAGCGGAGAAACCCATGCGATCTCTGGCCGCCTCGATCCGCCCGACCGTGACCCGCGCAGCTATCGCGGCGGGCTCTTGCGGCAGCCACGGCGCTGGTCCCTCAGCTGATCGGGCGCAGAGCAGCGGGGCGCGAGAAGCCGGCCAGGATCCACTGGCGACACCCCGGGAACTGGCGGACTGCCTCGCCTCCGGTGCCGCGCGCGTGAGTCGGCATCGGCGGACCGGAGCGGTCCGCTATATCGGCATGGACGTTGGCCGCACGATCGTGAACCCTCGGCCGCTCGACGCGTCGCTGCCTCGCCCGGAGTCGGCCGCGCGCGCCTACCTGTCGGTCTGCGGTTCGCTCTTCGGCCTTGGCGATCAATCGTCGGAGCTGGTCGTCACGCGAAATCTCAGCGCCGGCGCGAATCGCCGGAGTCGTTCGATTTCAGCAGCTCAATCGCGGCATTCCAGTCATCGGCGGGGAACTCAACGTGCACGTGGACGCGGCCGGCAACGCTCCGCGCCGTCGCGGCAAGACTTTACCGACCGTCTCGTTCGGCGCGAATCCGGCGGTAGGGGCGGCGACGGCGGCTCGCAGACAGCCGCCGATGCCGTGGCGCGAACGGTGCCGTCGCAACGTCCGCGCTATCGGCGTCCGCACCCGAACTCTGGGTCTGCGCGCGGCGCTCCTCGGGCCCCGACGACGGTCCGCCCCGAATCGTGGCGCACCGAGTGACCTCGCCGGGTGGTGGCGACATCCGGGAGTTCGTGCTCGTCGATGCGGTCCGCGGAGGGTTGCCCTTCAATTCAGTCAGATCGGAGACCAGCAAGAACCGCCTGACCTACACGCTCGGCAACACGACGACTCTACCCGGCACGTTGATCTGCAACGAATCCAATCCACCTGCGCCGGCGGCAGCGCAGCGACGCCGTTCTGCGCCATCGGTATGCCGGGGACACCTACGACTTCTACCAGGCCAACTTCGGACGCGACAGCTCAACAATCTGGGGATGACGCTGTCCTCGGGCGATGCGTTGCGGACCGATCGCGGTACGCCAGAACGCGTTCTGGAACGGCTCTCGAAGTGGCGTACAGCGCGACGGTTTTCTCGCAGTCCGAGCGACGTGGCGGAGCCACGAACGCTGACGCACGGGGTCACGCAGTTCACGTCGAACTCTTCTCTACTACCCAGTCCGGCGCCATCAACGAGTCGCTCGTCGGACGTGTTCGGCGAGTTCATCGATCAGACCAACGGCCGCGGCAGCGACTCGCCGGCACGCCCAGTGGGATGCTGTGGGGAGGACATTCCCGGCGGCGCGATTCCGCAGCAGCTGCGAGAATCCGCCGGCGTTCGAGAGATCCCCGACAGATGGCCGAGCCCGCTCTATTTCGCGGGCGCGGCGACAACGGCGGTGTGCATTTCAACGGCGGCATCAACAATAAGGCCGCGTATCTAATGGTTGACGGCGCTACCTTCAACGGCCAGACAATCAGTCCGGCCCGGGCATCGTCGAAAGCCGCGAAGGTTTACTACGAGAGCTGGAGACGCAGCCTGCTGACCGTCTGGCTCGGACTACGCTGATCTCGGCGACGCGCTCAGCCAGGCCTGCACCAACCTCGTCGGGACCGCGGGCATCACGCTGGCCGACTGCGATCAGGTTCGCAACGCCGTCTGGCGGTCGAAATGGGACTCCAGCCGGTGCTGGCTTCAACATCGGAAGCGCCGCTGTGCGCGGTGGGGCAGACGCCGGCGAACGTCTTCTTCAGGCAACCTCGAGGCCGGCTCCGGCGGCTTCACCACGAGCGCACCGCTCTTGGACCGATCCGGTGGCGAGCTCCGACTCGCCGTGCGGCGCGTTCGCCCACTCGGGCCAGCGCTTTCTCTACGCCGGACGACTATCCGGCGGCGGCGGCGCCTTCGTCGGTGGCGATGGCGAACGGCGTGACGGTTCCGCCGAACGGCTTCCTCCATTTCGCCCACGCCCTACGGCTTTCAGACAACCAGAACCTCGACGGCGGCGTCGTCGAATGCAGCAGCGATGGCGGCGCGACCTGGAACTGACGCGGGCGGGTTGGTCGGCTTCAACGGCTACACCGGCACACTCGCGCGCGGCAACCGGCAACCCGCTCGCGGGCCGATCCGCGTTGTGGCCGCCAGTCACGGCTTCTTCGTCTCGACTCGGCTGAACCTGTCGTCCCTGGCCGGACAGACTGTGCGCTTCCGGTGGCCGAATGGCGCTCGACTCCGCTACCTACGACTGGGAGCTGAGTGGCTCGACGACGTGCGGGTGTATTCCTGCGCCGGCGCGCAGATCGCGTCGGTTACGCCGAGTTCCGGCGCACAGGGGCGAACCGGATTGATCGTCGGCATCACCGGACAGTCGACGCACGCACTTCGTCAGGGCGTGACGATCGCCAGCTTCGGCGCCGGCATCACGATCAACGGACTGACCGTGACGGATTCGACGCATGCGCTCATGAACATCTCGATCGCGCCGACGGCGTCGTTGGAGCCCGCGCGATCTGCTCGTCACCACTGGCAGCGAACTGGCCGGCGCATTCAAGCTCTTTACGGTGGTCAGCGCCACTGATCCTTCAACTCGTCCCGAACCGCGGTCAGCCCGGCGCCCATCTGCTCGTCGCGGTGAAAGGGCGAGTTCGCGCACTTCGTCGCCGGCGCGACGACGGCGAGCTTCGGCACGGGCGTTTACCGTGAGAACTGGCGTGAGCGTCGCGGACTCGACGCACGCGACGGTGGACCTGACAATCGACCCCGCCGCGCCGGGCGGGCCACTGTGACCGTCACGACTGGAGCCGAAGCGGCCACCCTGGTCAACAGGTTCTCCGTGGTGGGCTCGGCATATGACACTCCGCCTACGCGTAAAATCGTCCGGACGCCGGCTGTCGCCCTCACGCAGGGGAGGAACGGACGGCACGCAGACCGTTACGGTGATCGATGTCAACCAACGGCATCGCGGCGACAATACCCCGTCGGCATCGGTTGTTCGTGCGTGGGGTCGGACAGCTGCCGCCATCGCGCGCCGGACGGGGCGCTCGTCTGCGTGACCAACGAACTCGAAGACACCGTCTCCGGTCATCAGGACCGCGACGAACAGCGTCATTCGCGACGATTCCAGGTCGGCGGCAGCCCGATTGCCATCGCCGCGAGCCTGACGGTGCGCGCGTCTACGTCGTGAACGGTTCGGGAACCACGTCGGTGTCGGTCATCGACACGGCCACCAACTTGCGATTACCGCCACGATTCAGCTCGGCGTGGTGCAGGCGCGAGGGATGGCAGTGACGCCGGACTGATCTCCGCCTCTACGTGTCCACCTACGGGACCAACACCCTCAGGATGATCGACGCCAGCAACACCGTGATCGCGAACATCGGCGTCAGCAACCTGCCGCTCGGCGTGGACGTGATGGCGGGCTCAGACGATGAATACACCGGCAACCTGACCGGCAACAGTGTGTCAGTGGTGAATACCGCAACGAATACGTTGGTCGCGACTATCCCCACGGGGGCCAGTATCTGGCGCTCGAGTGGTACTGGCGGCCGGGTCTGCGTCGCCAGCACCGGATCAGGGAATACCGTGATCAACACCGTGACGAACACCGTGTTTGCGACCGTCGCGGGCGTGTTCGGTGCAGACAGTCTTGGGTGCCCGATGGCACTCGCGCTTATGTGGCGAACCAGTCCAGCGTTTACGTCGTCAGCACCATTACTACCAATTCGTTGCTGACGACATTCCTTGCACGACCGCAGTAAACGGCAACCCGTTGTCGATGACGATATCGGCGGGGCCCAAGCGCGCGTCGTCTCGCTCGCGGGCGGCCTGTCGTTGGGGCGGTCGGGTGGGATCCAACAGCGACAGCGATGCTGGCGATTCGCAATGCCGGCGACTCCCCGCGAGCGTCAGCAGCCTGTTCCCGGCCGGGTTCAGCGGCAACTGGGCGGCGGCGTCTCATCCCGGCAGGGCAGACGCTGCCGTGACGGTGACCTTCGCGCCGACGTCGAACGTCGGGTATGGCGGGGTCGTGACCGTCAGCTCAACCGCACAGGCGGCACGAATACCATCCATGTCAGGCACCGGGATCTTACCCCGTAGCGCTCAGCGGCGACTTCGATCGGCGATCGCAAGACAGGACATCACCGTCTACCGGCCGTCCACCGGCCGCCTGGTACGTGCTTGCAGTCGGCGAGAAGGCGGGTCCTCGAGCTGGAGCGAAGTGCTCGTGGGGCGTCAGCACCGACCAGCCGGTGCCAGGCGACTACGACGGCGACGGGAAGGGGCGGATCTCGCCGCCAGCATCGGCCGTCCGCGGCACCTGGTTCAGCGCGGCTGTCGAGCACCGGACCCTCGCGACCACCGCCACGTTTGCGTTCGGGCCTGGCGGGCGACATTCCGAGTCCCGGAGTACGACTACGTGAACCAAGGGACGAGCTAGGGCCGATATCGCCGTCTATCGGCCGAGCACAGGCTACTGGTTCGGCGCTCCGGCGTCGATGAGCGCAGGCGTACCTGGTCGTGGAGACGCGTACCCCAGGTGGGGTGTGAGCACTGGATCTCGCCGGTGACAGGAGACTACGACGGCGACGGCAAGACACCGACATCGCCGCCTACCGGCCGTCGGCCGGCACCTGGTCTCGTGCTGCGCTCGAGCAGCAACTTCACGCTTCTACAACGCCTACGTCTTCGGAACCATCGAGTGCGCCTGGTCCAGGGCGCACTACGACGGCAGGCAGCGAAGGTCGATCTGGCGCTCTACCGAAGCCGTCGGCGGGCGTCTGGTGCATGGCGAAGTCGAAGGCACGGGCTTCTCCACGTGGAGCCGCGCACAGCTGGCAGGCACCGGTCGCCAGACGTTCCGGTGCCCGGCGACTACGACGGCGACGGGAAGTTCGACGTCGCGGTGTTCCGGCCGTCGACAGGGAACTGGTTCATCCTGAAATCGAGCTCGAATTTTACGAACTGGGCAACGCACTGTGCGTGGGAACGTCCACTGATATTCCTTGCTCGGCGCGACCGTAACGTTTTCCGAGTCGTCAGCGGCGCGGCACGATCGGAATGTCGCCTGGGGCGCCGAAGCTGACGACGCGTTGCCCACGATACCCGTGTGGCGGCCGTCAACCGGCTCTGGTATGCGAAGAATCGGTGACCGGCAATTACAACTACCTCTCGGTGCAGTGGGGCGTGGCGGGACTGGGCGACGTGCCGATGCCCGGCGACTACGACGGCGATGGCCGGACTGATCCGCACTCTACCGCCCAAGCACGGGCCAGTGGTTCATTCTGCGCTCGCTCTCGGCAACTACACGACGTCGATCCTCGTGCCGTGGGGCACGGCAGAGCGACGTGCCGATTCGCGAGAGGTAGTCGACTCGAATCGCGTGGAGCCAGCGTGGCTCGTAGCGATCACCGTGCGCAACTCGCGGCGTCAATTCTGACGCCCTGGAATCCGGCCGCACCTGCGGGCCGCCTTCACCGCCGGTCGGAAGTGTCGATCCGGCATCGACTTCCGGCCTCGTCTCAATCCTGCACGGCTGGACCCGACCTGCGACGCCACCCTCGCGACTCCGGGTCGGCACTATCGATCACGCGCCGCGCCGACCTCCCACTGAGCCGAGGCGCATCCGGAGTCTCAGCCGGCGCGTGCATTGGGGCACGGCGTCCCTGTGGGCAGATCCACAAACGGAGATTCTATGCGTCGCAGTTCCGCACCTCTGGCCCTGGCCGTCGTACCGCAGCGTGCGAACGTGCCGCGCTCGCGGCGCAGGGCGCGAAGCCGCCCGGCACGACGCGTCAAAGGCCGCGCCGGCGTCGGGGCAAATCGTCAGCGTCAACTCGGCCTCCGCTGCCTGAATTCGAAGCGCTTCCGGGCATCGGGCCACAAAGCTCGCCGCACGCATCGTCGAATACCGCCAGAAAAACGGGACCGTTCAGAGAAGATCGAGGACCTGATGAACGTCCAGGGTCTCGGAGAGAGAACTTCCTGAAGCTCAGCCACAGCTGACCCTCGCGGCAGCGAAGGCGGCGTCGACCAGGAACACTGAGCCGCCAATGCAGACGCAGGCAGCGCACAGGGGGTTCGCCGCCATCGGTTGCTATTCGTCGCGGGCGGTCGTGACCCCACCGCGTATCGGGGATCGCGCTGCCCCGCTCTTGCGGGGCTGGACGATCACCGCGCGGCTGGTGCCGCCCGCTATGCTAGCCACGCGGCTCCAGAAAGCACGGATGGAGCAATTCTCAGATGACGACAGCTGTCGCCGTGCGATTTGCGGACAGCGGCGAATTCGCAACCTTCGTCGACGGCAGCCGCAATGAGGTGCTGTCCGCCGACATCAGAGACGGCATCGATCCGCCAATCGGGGCGAGCGAACGCCTGGAACCCAACTTCGCCGGCGTCGTCTTCGGCACGGGTGCCGGGTCTGCCTGCCGTCGATTCGGGCGGTCTGCCGCCTGGCGCCGATCCCATTCATCTGGGCTCGAGCAACATCGCGTCCTTCAGCCCCGTCGGAACGTCCAGCGCCGGCAGCGTCTACATTCGCAGCCGGACGAGACAACTCGTCGGTGCGGATCTGCGGAGATACCGGTAAGACCGGATCCTGAAGCTCGACGATCGCAGCCGGCAGTGGAAGGCGCTGTGATCGAACCGCTGGAGCGGCGCGCAACCACCCGCCTCAGTAGCTTCGCCGATCACGGCGTGCGGCTGGTGCGGATCAAAGCCGGGCCATGGAGCCACCCTCGTCGACGTATCAGCCGCCGGTGCGCTACTGCCAAACGCATCGGCGGCTCCTGCCGGCGCAGCCTCCGTGGGCTTCACATGGAGACCGATCGACGCAAGACCAGCATTCGGGGCCGGTGGTTCATTGCTCGGTCTCGCGGGTCAGGCCGCGCACGCATCGCATACGTGGCGCGATTCGCGTTCGACAAATCACTTGCCGTGGTTTGCAGCCGACCGTGGGTATCCGTTTCCCAGCAACGAACATCGGCCGCGGACGCGCCGAGGCAGGGCAGGCACTACGCTCATCGATCCGACATGACGAGCCTCGCCGGCGTTTCATCCGAATTTGCGCATCATCGCCAGCCCTCGCCGATGGCACTGAAGTTGGTTGGAGCGCTGTTTCAGGGAACGACGAGCGACGGTCTTCCGCGACTGAACAGCCAACCTCGAATCGCGCCATCGCGCGCCGACAACGAGATCGCCGGCAGGGACATCAGAATCTCTCACCGCTGTGACCCGCGTGGGATCGACCGGCGCGAGGGCCTTTCGGCGATGCGGTCGGCGTTCGAGGACGCCCTCAGGCGCGCTGCTGCCGATTCGGACGGCTCAACCTGGAAAGATCCGAGCGCGCGATGGAGCAACCGCGCCGAACCAGGTCCGGGCGCAGAGTCGATTGCCCTCGACGTTCCCGGTTCTGAACCCGCGGGACCGGGCATTCTTCGAGGCGACGTTCGACCCGGGTCCGCTCTCGGCGACTGGGACTTTCAGGCGCTTCAGGTCGCCGCGCGCACATCGGCGCGCTGATTCTCGAGATCGAGCGATCGCGGAGTGCAGCTGGCCCGCGCGGGGCTGCTGGCCGCGGCGCGCGCCCGGCGTGACGGCGCCGCGCCGCTCATCGGAACCACGCCCGCGATGGCAGGCTCTCCGCTCGACGATCGAGCGGGTGTCCGCCACGGACTTCACCGGTGCTCCTCGAAGGCGAAAGCGGCGTCGGAAAGGAACTGGTGGCACGACAGATTCACGAGCTGAGCCGCCGGCGCAACGGACCGTTCTGTCGCCATCAATTGCGCCGCCCTGGTCGAGACGCTGCTCGAGGCCGAGCTCTTTGGCATCGAGGACCGCATCGCCACCGGTGTCCGCGCGCCGGCGAGGCAAGTTCGAGGCCGCCGACGGCGGCACGCTGTTCCTCGACGAAGTGTCCGACCTCGTCGCCGTCGGCGCAGGCCAAGCTGCTGAGAGCAATCCAGGATCTGGCGGTCGAACGCGTCGGCGGCACCGGCGCACACCGCGTCGACATCCGGATCGTCGCGGCGACGAACCGGCGCTTCGCTGGATCTCGTCGAGCAGAGGCTCTTTCCGGCCGGACCTGTTCTATCGCTTGAGCGGCGTCGACGTCCGGTGTGCCGTTGCCTGCGCGAGCGCCGGCCCGACATCGCCGGAGCTCGCGCAGCTACTTCTCTGGCGCGTCATCGGCTCACGCCGGCAGGTCGGCTTCAGTCCTGGAAGCGCTGGACGCGCTCGTCACCTACGACTGGCCTGGCAACGTGCGCGAGCTCGAGCGGCTCATCGAGCGCGGTCGTCGCCCTGACTGCCAGCCGACGTCATCGAGCTGGACGACCTGTCCGCCGCAGGTGCGCGGCGAACACGCTGTCGGCCTGGGCCCGTCGCTCAAGCGTGACGAACGTCTGCGGACATGGGCCGAGTCGCTACGCGCGCCTCGTCCTCGAGCGGCGGCCACGGCAACAAGCGCGAGGCGTGCTCGTGTGCTGGGCATCAGCTACCACACGCTGCAGGCGTACTCCGCGTCCCGGTCGACGGCGCCGCGGGCGACGCGGTGGGGACCCGCGGCGCGAATGAACAGATCGGCGTCGGTGGCGCCTGCATAGCCGGGAGTCTCCGGCGGAAATGGTTGACGAGACAGGCGGTTCCACGCCGCGAGGTCGCGCGTTTGCCTCTTGGGAAGGGCGTGCGTATGCAGCAGTATCGAAGAACATCGCAAGGCGTGGATCGCGGCGCCACGCTGGTCATCGCCGGCGCCACACTCCCCGCACCGTGGCGACGGTCGACCGGGCCGCCACGCAGTCGGACGCGCAGCGCCGGCGGTTCGTACAAGCGCCGGCAGGGAGCGTCTTGGCGCCAATCCGGGACAGAAGGGAGAAACCTACTATTCGCTCGAAGCCGGCGCGTTCCGGGTCACGTCCACCTTTACAGACGCCGTCGCCGTCACCGAACGGACGTTCGACGGCGATTTGCACACGACCTTGCGCGACGCGTCCGCCAACGAGATCGGGCGGCTAAAATTCGACCGCATCGACGGTGCGCACGACATCGTTCAGTATTCGCCCAGGTTCGGCACCCCGCTCCAGGTCTTCAACGAACCGGGCGTGCGTCCGACCTTGCACGGCAACGCGCGACAGGCCTATTCGATGTGGAAAGACAGAGTGCGACGGCGATCAGTCGCTCGAGTGGCAGGCCGGTCTGATGCGCAAAACCGGTGGCGTGCGGCGCGATCTCGAACGCGAAACCGCCGAGGTTCAGACGGAATGGAGCAACGGGCTCTCGGCGAAGACCGTTCGGCGGAGCGTGCGCCCGAGCGACCTCATCCCCGGTCGCGCGCTCGGCGGACGGGTCCTGGTCACCCGTCTCGCTGCGCGAAGGCGTGAAGCCGGCGTCATCAGCTGGTTTCCCGACAGTCGCGTGCTCGTGTGGAACCTTCCGGGCTCACCAGAAGGCTTCATCGCGTCCGAGCACCTCAAGGACTACGGCAACTGGCCGCTTCACGCCGGACATGGAGTGGTTGGAACATTCAGATCGCGGCCTTCCATCAGTTCAAAACGCAAATCGACAGGAACGGCTTCGTCGCCAGGAGCGGAGCCAGGCTGGTCGGGACGTGTGATGCAGTTTTTTTCGCCGACGCTCTCGGCCAACGAACCCGGCTGCGACGGACTTCACTGCAGCTCGACGGAACGGTCTTCCGCTTCTGTTGCGACCCGTTCACGATCTCGCTACGCGAAACTGGGCTGCAGCTACCGAAGCTGGTGGCGGATCCTCGACAGTTGGCGCTGCGACTTCTGCAACGCCTGGGTGGTGGAATGTTTCTTCGACGGCGGCGTGAACTGGGACGACCGGCTGGATCAACCGATAGCAGCACCGCACAGGGGACCGCGACGGTCCGTGCCGCCGTGGGTCGGGCCGTCCGCCCGGATGGGAGAGATTCATGCGCCCGTCTCGAAGAGCTTCGCACTCGGCAGGTGGCGTTCCTCGCGGCGCACTACGTCGAATCGCCGGTTCTGGCGGCAGTGGTTCTGAACCTGGCGGCGGCCATCAACCGTGGTTTCTCAATTCCGGGCGGGGCGCGGCGTTGACAACGGCCGTTCTGGGTGTCGCGGCGGTCCTGGCCGCGGTCGCCTGGGCGAGAGATCAATCGGATGCGAACGCGCACGCGCTGAATCTGGCGATTGGAGCAGCGCTGGCCATGGGCCTCACCCTGCTGGCGATCGGGCCGGGCACGATCTTTCCAATCGTTCTGCTCCTCGCTCCGGCCTGGTCCTCATTTGTGTCGTTCCTTGGCGTCTGGCTCGGGTTTGCGGCGACATGGCGCTGGAGGCGCCCCCGCAATCGCAATCCGACGTAATTGCCGCGCCGCGCCCACGCACGCCTTGACCGGTCACAACCGCCATAGTAACTTTATCCGTTCAACCTCTCACGTCGGCCCCGAATGGAACAGGCTACCGTCGCACCTCTCAAGAAGACGCCGCTCAACGCTCGTCACCGCGCCTCGGGCGCGAAGATGGTGCCGTTCGGCGGCTGGGACATGCCGGTCGATGCATCGGGCATCGTCGCCGAGCATCTGGCCGTCCGCGACGCGCGCCGGCCTCTTCGACGTCAGCCACATGGGCGAGATCGAAATCGCCGGCAGGGATGCGCCTCGCGGCGGTTCAGCGCATCTCGTCCAACGACGCGTCGAAGCTGCAGGTCGGACAGGCGCAGTACTCGGGTCTGCTGACGCCGCAGGGCACGCTTCGTCGACGACCTGCTCGTCTACCGGCTCGGCGCCCGAACACTTCCTCCTGCGTCGTCAACGCCGGCAACATCGCCGAAGGACTACGCGCTGGATCGCCGAGCAGATCAAGCCGGCCGGCGACGCGGTCGCGGTCGACGCCAGCTCCGCGCTACGCGCTTGCTGGCCGTGCAGGGCCCGAGGCGCTCGAGCGTCCTGCAGCCGCTGACCGGCGTCGAGCCTCGCGCGCGATCATGTACTACTGGTTCGCGCACGGCGAAGTGGCCGAGCGTCCGCGCCACGATTTCGCGCACCGGCTACACCGGCGAGGATGGCTTCGAGATCTTCGTGCCGCCCCAGTCCGCCGACCGCGTCTGGCAGGCGCATGCTCGAAGCCGGGCAAGTCGGTCGACATCATCCCGTGCGGCCTCGGCGCGCGCGACACGCTGCGCCTCGAGGCCGGCATGCGGCTGCACGGCAACGACATCGACGAGACGACGACGGCGGTCGAAGCCGACCTCGAACTGGATCGTCGGTTGGAAGAAGGACGATTTCCTCGGCGCCGGCGTGCTGCGCGAGCAGAAGGCCGCAGGCGCCGCGCGGAAGATCGTCGGCTTCGAGATGATGCGAGCGCGGCATCGCACGCCACGGCTACGACGTCTACGTCGGCGACGCGAAGGCCGGCGTCGTCACCAGCGGCACGCAGACGCCGTTCCTGAAGAAGGCCATCGGCATGGCGTATCTGCCGGTCGGAGCACGCCGCCGCCGGGCACCGAGTTCGACGTGCGACATCCGCGGCCGCCGCACGCCGCGCCAGCGTCGTGCCGATGCCGTTCTACAAGCGGCGCACTAGATGTAGGAGCGACGATGGCGTATCCGACTGGCTTCAAATACACGAAGGATCACGAGTGGATCGACCTCTCCGGCGATCAGCGGCAAGGTCGGCATCACCGACTACGCGCAGCAGCAGCTCGGCGACGTCGTCTACGTCGAGCTGCCTGGAGGTCGGCGCCAAGCTCAAGCAGGGGCAGTCGTTCGGCACGATCGAGATCGGTGAAGGCCGTGTCCGAGCTGTACTCGCCGGTCACGGGCGAAGTGGTCGAGGTGAACACCGCCCTCAAGGACAAGCCCGAAGCCGTGAACGCCGACCCGCACGGCGAGCTGGATGATCGTCGTCAAGCTGACGAACCCGAGCGAAGCCGGCGGCGCTGCTCGACGCGCGCGCAGTATCAAGATCTGGTGAAATGAACTGAATCCGGTCTTCGAGTTCGAAGCGCTTCCAATCCCGCCACATCGGTCCCGACGACGACCGGAACGCGACGCGATGCTCGAGGTCGGTCGGCGCGCCCTCGCTGGACGCGCTTGATCGACGAGGCCGTTCCTGCGCGCATCCGCCTCGCGAGCAGCCGCTCGACCTGCCGCCGACGGTCAGACGCGAGCACCAGTTCCTGCGCGATCTGCGCGACCGTCGCCGCGCGCAACCAGGTGTTCCGGTCGTTCATCGGCCTCGGCTACTACGACTGCATCACGCCGAGCGTCATCCTGCGCAACGTCCTCGAGAACCCCGGCTGGGTATACGCCGCACACGCCGTACCAGGCCGAGATCGCGCAGGGCCGCCTCGAAGCGCTCCTCAACTTCCAGACGATGGTCAGCGATCTGACGGGCATGGAGATCGCGAACGCCTCGCTGCTCGACGAAGCCACCGCCGCCGCCGAGGCGATGACGATGCTGCACCGCGTCCAGGCGAAGCGGATCGACGCGACGTCGGGACGCCGCGCAGTTCCTCGTCGGCCGATTCCTGCTTCGCGCAGACGATCGACGTCCTGAGCGGCCGCGCGCCGAACCGCTCGGCATCGAGATCGTCGGATCGGCGACGCCGAGCCTGGCGACGTTCACCGTTCGGCGATCGCGTCTCGGCGCGCTGGTGCAGACGCCGGACGAGGCCGGCCGCGTGCACGACTTCGCGCGACTTCATCGCGCGGGCGAAGCGGGCCGGCGTGCTGGTGGCGGTCGGCACGGATCTACTGAGCCTCGCGCTGCTGACGCCGCCCGGCGAGATCGGGCGCGGACGTCGTCTACGGCAACTCGCAGCGCTTCGGCGTGCCGCTCGGCTATGGCGGTCCGCACGCGGCGTTCTTCGCGACGCTCGAGGAGCACGTGCGCCAGGCGCCCGGACGGATCATCGGCGTGTCGATCGACGCGCACGGCAACACCGCGCTACCGGATGTCGCTGCAGACGCGCGAGCAGCACATCCGCCGCGAGAAGGCGACGTCGAACATCTGCACGGCGCAGGCGCTGCTGGCCAACATCGCGGGTCTGCTATGCCGTGTATCACGGTCCGAAGGGCCTGACCCGCGATCGCGCACGCGCGTCCACGCGTTACGCCGACCTGCTGGCGAGCGCAGCTCGCGAAGCTCGGCATACCGGCAGCTGAACCGGCACTATTTCGACACGCCCCGGCTTCGAAGTGCCGGCGGCGCCGCCGCGGTCGGCGCGCATCGTCAAAGCGGCGCTCGCGCCGCGGATCAACCTCGGCTACCGCGCCGACGGCAGCGATCTCACGTCGCGCTCGACGAGACCGTCGACGCTGGCGGACATCGAGGCGATCGTCGCACGCGTTCGCCGCCGGCAGTGAACGTTGCCGACCCCGGTCGTCGGTCACCGGCAGCGCGACAGGGGAGCGCGACGATTACCCGCGCTGGTCTGACGCGGACGTCAGCGTTCCTGACGCATCCGGTGTTCAACACGCACCACTCCGAGACCGAGATGATGCGCTACATCCGCGAGCCTCGAGCGCAAGGACATCGGCCTCGACACGTCGATGATCCCGCTCGGCTCGTGCACGATGAAGCTGAACGCCGCGTCGGAGATGCTGCCGATCACCTGGCCCGAGTTCGGCAAGCTGCATCCGTTCGCGCCGGTCGATCAGGCCGGCGGGCTACCAGCAGATCTTCCGCGAGCTCGAGGCGATGCTCTGCCGCGATCACCGGCTTCGCCGGCCGTGTCGCTGCAGCCGAACTCCGGGCGCGCAGGGCGAGTTCGCCGGGCTGATGGTGATCCGCGCCGTATCTCCGCGATCGCGGCGAGACCGCACCGCGACGTCGTGCCTGATCCCGGCGTCAGCCCACGGCACCAACCCGGCGAGCGCCGTGATGGCCGGCATGCAGCGTCGTCGTCGTCGCCAGCACCAGCCGACGGCAACATCGACGTCGACGATCTGAAGCAGAAGGCCGAGAGCAGCACAGCGACCGGCTGGCCGCGCTGATGGTGACCTATCCGTCGACGCACGGCGTGTTCGAGGAGAGCGATTCAGGACGTCTGCGCGATCGTCCATCGGCACGGCGGCCAGGTCTACATGGACGGCGCGAACATGAACGCGCAGGTCGGGCTCGACCAGCCCGGCGGCGATCGGCGCCGACGTCTGCCACATCAACCTGCACAAGACGTTCAGCATCCCGCACGGCGGCGGCGGCCCGGGCATGGGGCCGATCGGCGTCGCCGCGCACCTCGCGCCGTACCTGCCCGGCCATCCGGTGGTGAAGACCGGCGGCGACCGCGCGATCCACGCGCTGTCGGCCGCGCCGTGGGGCAGCGCCAGCATCCTGCTGATTTCATACGCCTACATGAAGATGCTCGGCGGCGACGGCATGACCGACGCCACGCGCTACGCGATCCTGAACGCCAACTACATCAAGTCGCGGCTCGAGCCGTACTACCCGGTGCTCTACACGCGCAGCGAACGGCCGCGTCGCGCACGAGATGATCTTCGACCTGCGGCCGCTGAAGCAGGCGAGCGGTGATCGACGAGACCGACGTCGCGAAGCGGCTGATGGACTACGGATTCCACGCGCCGACCGTCTCGTTCCCGGTCGCCGGGCACGGTGATGGTGGAGCCGACCGAGAGCGAATCGAAGGACGAGCTCGATCGCTTCTGCGACGCCATGATCGCCATCCGCGCCGAGATCCAGGCGGTCATCGACGGCAAGGCCGATCCGCACGGACAACGTCCTGAAGAACGCGCCGCACACCGCCGTCGGCGATTGCCGCCGACGAGTGGACGCATCCCTACTCGCGCGAGCAGGCGGCGTTTCCGCTGCCGTTCGTTCGCGCGCACAAGCACTGGCCGAGCGTCGGCCGGATCGACAACCCGTACGGCGACCGCAACCTGATGTGCGCGTGCCCGCCGGTCGCCGAGTACGCCTGAACCGGGAACCGGAAGAGTGGGAGCGCGAAGCCTTGAGTCGAGCGACGCCTCGGCCGTAGTCCCGCGCTCCTGCTGTCCTGCTCCCGCCGTCGTTACAGCGAATTCAGGAACGTGACGAGCTGGTTCTTCTGCGCCGTGCTGAGCGCCTTATAGGAGTTGATCACCGACGTCGCTTCGCCCGCGTGGCGGAGAATCGCGTCGTTCCTGGTCAACGACTCGCCGTCGTGCATCAGCCGGTCGCGCATCCGCATGCCCCAGAGCGGCGGCGTGCGCATCCGGTTGCGGGTATTGCCCCCGCCGTTCTGGACAATCCCGTCACCGGTGCCGACGTTGTGCAGCAGGAAATCGCTGAACGGGTGGATGGTCTTGTTCGCCAGCGCCGGCGACACCGTTCGTATGCCGCCGAGGATCTTGCTGTTGGCCGGCGCCGTCACGATGGTGCGCACGTGGCAGACGTTGCAGCCAATCTGGTCGAAGAGCTGTGAGCCGCGCACCGCGTCGCTGGTCGCGGCCAGCGCGGTGTCGCGCGGCGGCACTTTCGTCGCGCGCATGAAGTCGGCGAAGATCTCGACGTCGCCGTCAGTGTCCTCCGGCTCCGCCACCGTGTCGAACCGGGCCACCGAGTTGCCGTTTGACGTGTTCTCGGTCGGCTGGAGCGTGCTGGTGATGCCCATTTCATTGAGATAGGCGTCGGCGGAGAACGACGTCAGGCTGGCATGCTGGTCCTTCCAGCCAAACCGGCCCACCGCCTTCGTATGCGGGCGGGCCCTCCAGCACCGGGACCTGAATGACCAGCCCCCGCATGGACGACGGCTGGCTGTTCGCGAGCGAAACCAATGTGGCGTCCGCGATCGCCTCGACGAAGCCATCGCCGAGCGTGTTGAGGGACGTTCTGAAGGTGCGCACCTCGGAGCTGCCGAGTATCCGCTCCTGGATGCTCCCGTCGATGGCGCGATCGTTGATCAGCGATCCGCCGACTTGATCCTCGAAGCTGTTGCCGCTGAAGTGACCGGCCCTGAGCTCCGTGATTTGGCTGATCGCGCCGGTCACCGGGTTCGAGTGGCATGCGACGCGCATGAGTCGGCGTTGTAGACCGGCCCGAGGCCGTCGGCGATGCCCTCGCGCTCCTCGAACGTTTCGCGCGAGCCGTCGAACGACGCTTGAGTGACGAACCCGTTGGTCAGATTATCGAACCCAGCAGGCGCCTCGGTCGGCGCCGCGACCGCTGCGGCCGACCGCTGCTGTCCCGTCGCCGGAGTCGAGACGACCGCCGCCGCCCACACCAACACACACGTCGTGCAGAGAGTCCGGAAGATCTTGATCACGGACGCACCTCCTGGAGAAGGTCGAGCTTGTGCTGGGAGTGCGCAGACCTTTAGATCAGCGCGCGTCCGCGATCAACAGAAAGATCGCGGCTCAGCTCGCTGAAATTTTGTCAGGTTGGTTCTGGTGCCTGGTGGCGTGCGCTCTTCGGCGGAAACTGTCGAGCAACACGTTCGTGATCGGCCCGGGTGCGCCGGATCCGATCGTCCGATCGTCCACGCGCACGATCGGCACGAGCTCGCGAGTGGTGCTGGTCAGGAAGGCTTCGTCGGCGCCGAAGAGGTCGACGTCGCGCAGCACCTGTTCGCGGACGGGAATGCCGTTTTCGGCGCCGACTTCGAACAGAAACTCTCTCGTGATGCCCGGCAGGAGGCCGGCGTCAATCGGCGGCGTCAGCGCCGCGCCGTCCTTGACGATGAACAAGTTCGACTGCGTGCATTCCGCCAGCTCGCCGCGGTAGTTCCGCATCACGCCTTCGAAGCCGCCGCGGCTGAACGCTTCCTGCATCGCCAGCGCGTTGTTCAACAGGTTGTTCGACTTGATCAGGGGTTGACCGACCCGGGATGATTGCGGACGACGCCGACCAGCGCGACCGTTACGCCGCGTCTCGAACGCCTCCCGCGACGGCTCGACGTTCGGCTTGACGATGACCACGACCGATGGGCGTCGGGCAGGCGGCCGGATCGTGCGTCAGCTCGCCGATGCCGCGGGTCACCAGGATGCGGATATAGGCCTCCCGTTCGGGACCGTCGCCAAGCCCGGCCTTGCGCATCGTGGCGCGGAAGCGTTCGTCGGATCTCCGGCGTCCGACAGCGGCACTTGCAGCGCCAGCATCTTCGCCGAGTTGCGCAGGCGCCGCATGTGTCGGTCGAACAGAAACGGCTCGCCGTTGTAGGTGCGCAGCGTTTCGTAGATGCCTTCCCCGTAGAGGAAGCCGTGGTCGAACACCGAGATGGCCGCGTGCTCCTGATCGGTGATACGGCCGTTGACGTTGACGATGGCTGCCATGGAAGTGAAGCGCACTGCCTGTGCTATTCCCGGAGCAATAGCGCCGCGGCCAGACGCCAAGCGGCACACATCGAGCGACAAGCACAGCCCCCATGCGCGTTTTCAAACTCCACGCAAATGCGCGACGCCGATCGGAGAGCGATCGACGCGATCGGCATCGCCTCGCTCGTCCTGATGGAAAACGCCGGCCGCCAGGTGGTGGCGGCGATGGAGGCGATGCATACTCGACCCTCGCCGAGCGGCAGGTCGGCGTGCCGTGCGGCCGCGGCAACAACGGCGGCGATGGCTTCGTCGTCGCTCGCACGCTGGCCCAGCGCGGCGTCGCCGTGTCCGTCTCTCCTGGTCGGCCGGGTGGCCGACGCGGGGGCGACGCGCGCACCAACCTCGACATCCTCGGGCGCCTGGGCATCACGGTGGCTGAAATTGCCGACAGCCAGTCGTGGAGCTGCACTTCGCCGAGTTCAGCGATTGCACGCTGGTCGTCGACGCGATCTTCGGCACCGGCCTCCAACGCGCCCGTCTCCGGCCTGATCGAGTCGGTGGATCACCGACGTCAACGCGTCGGGAATTCCGATCGTCGCGATCGATCTGCCGTCCGGCTTGTCCGCCGACTCCCACGAGCCGATTGGACCGTCGATCGAAGCCGGCCTGACGGTGACGCTGGCCGCGCCGAAGCTGCCGCTGGTGCTGCCGCCGGCCGAGGCACGGGCCGGCCGACATCGTGATCGCCGACATCGGGATACCTGAGCGAGGTCCTCGACGCCGTCGACGGCCCGCGCGTCGATCTTTGACGCGGCGCGCGTCGATGCGCGAGCTGATCACCCCGGCGTGCCGCCGACAGCCACAAGGGAGACTACGGCCGCGTCCTGATCGTCGCCGGCTCGAAGGGGAAAACCGGCGCGGCGCACCTCTGCGCCGCGGGCGCCCTGCGCTCCGGCGCCGGGCTCGTCACCGTCGCCACGCCCGGCAGCTGCCTGAACATCGTCGCCAGCCTCGGCGCGGGAGCATGACCGAACCGCTCGACGAATCGGTCAATCGGCCTCGACCCTGACGGCGTCGATCGCCTGCTCGACATCGCGCGCGACGTCATCGCCATCGGACCTGGACTCCGGCACCGCCGAAGCGACGCGCGAATTCGTCCGTCAGCTGGTCGATCGAGCGACGATGCCGAGTGCTGATCGACGCCGACGGCCTCAACGCCTTCGCCGAGGATCCCGACCGGCTGATGGGACGCGAGGGCCGGGACGTCATCATCACGCCCCATCCGGCGAGATGGCACGCCTGGTCGGCATGTCGAGCGACGAGGTGCAGGCGAGCCGGCTGGAGATCGCCCGCAACTTCGCGGTCGCGCACCGGGTCTACGTCGTCCTGAAGGGCCACCGCACGCTGATCGCGACTCGGACGAACGGGTGTTCATCAACCTGACCGGCAACCCGGGCATGGCCACCGGCGGCACCGGCGACGTGCTGACCGGGATGATCGCCGCGTGGCTGGCGCAGCTCCTCGACGCCGAAGCCGCCTGCCGACTTGCCGTCTACCTGCACGGGATGGCCGGCGATCTGGCCGAAGCCGACGAGGGCGAGGTGTCGATGACCGCAACCGATCTGGCCGGACACATCGGCGACGCGGTGATGGAACTGACCGCACGACGTAAAGTCGTCGACAAAAGCTCGAGCTGACGTGGTCACGCGGTCGGAAGAGGAAACGGCAGCCGTCGGTCGCGACCTCGCGTCGGCGCTCCACCCGGGGACGACCATCCTGCTGACCGGCGATCTCGGGGCGGGAAAGACCGCCTTTACCAGGGGTTGGCGGAAGGCCTGGGCGTGCTACCTGAGGACGTCAGCAGCCCGACGTTCACCATCATGCAGGAGTATCGCGGCGGACGCCTGCCGCTGTTTCACGTCGATCTCTACCGGCTGAACGATCCGCGTGAGATCGATGACCTCGGCCTCGACGAAATCAGCCAGTCGGGTGTGCTCGCGATCGAGTGGGCCGAAAAGCTGCGGCATCCTCCCGCCGACGCGATTCGGGTGCGCATCGAGCATGCGGGCGTGGACGAGCGGCGCATCACGGTGGACAAGCCTCTGAAATGCGAGTCGTGCGTTCTATTCTGAGCGGTAGTTCGGAGCTTCCTTGCGTGATCGCGACGTCGTGGACGTGGCTCTCGCGAACGCCGGCCGGAGTGATCCGAATCAGCTTCGCTTCGCGCTGAAGCGTGGGATGTTCGGGCGCCGCAGTAGCCCATGCCGGCGCGCAGTCCGCCAACCAGCTGGTGGACCATGGCGGCGACGCTGCCTTTATGGGCGACGCGGTCCTTCGATGCCTTCGGGCACCAGCTTGTCGCTGCCGCCCGGCGCATCGAGATCGAACTCGTCCTGGAAGTAGCGATCGCGGCTGCCGCGGCGCATCGCGCCGATCGATCCCATGCCGCGATATTCCTTGAAGCTCCGGCCCTGATAGAGGATGAGCTCGCCCGGGCTCTCGTCGGTGCCGGCGAAGAGGTTGCCGATCATCGTCGTGCTCGCGCCGACGGCGATTGCCTTGGTGATGTCGCCGGAGAAGCGGATGCCGCCGTCGGCGATCACCGGGCATCGTCATGCGACGGCGGCGGCGCGGGCGCATTCCATCACCGCCGTAATCATCGGCACCCCGATGCCGGCGATGATCGCGCGTCGTGCAGATCGATCCCGCGCCGATACCGACCTTGACCGCGTCGACGCCGAGCGCGATCAAGCGCGTCGGTCGCTTCCGCCGTGGCAACGTTGCCGGCGACCAGGTCGACCTCGGGAAGCGGCGGCGCAGCGTGCGCACCATGTCGAGCACGTTCTGCGAGTGGCCGTGAGCGGTGTCGACGACCAGGACGTCCACGCTGGCGGCGACCAGCGCCTCGGCGCGCTCGACGGTGTCCGCGCGCGATGCCGACGGCGGCGCCGCAGCGCAGCCGGCCGAGCGAGTCCTTCGAGGCGTTCGGATATCTTGACCGCTTTCTGGATGTCCTTGACCGTGATCAGCCCCTTCAGCCGGAAGTCGCCGGTCGACGACCAGCAGCTTTTCGACCTTGTGCCTGTGGAGAATCTCGCGCGCGGCGTCGAGCGTCGTGCCGACCGGGCACGGTGAACAGCGGCTCCCGCGTCATCACCTCGGAGATCGGCGCGGTTGACGTTGGTCTCGAAGCGCAGATCCCGGTTGGTGAGGATGCCGACCAGCCGGCCTTCCTTGCTGCCGTCGTCGGTGATCGGCACGCCGGAGATCCGCACTTCTTCATCAGCTCGAGCGCTTCGTAGATGCGGTGCGCCGGCGAGAGGGTGATCGGGTCGACGATCATCCCGCTCTCGGACCGCTTGACGCGATCGACTTCCCGACGCCTGTTCTTCGATCGACAGGTTCTTGTGGATGACGCCGAGGCCGCCCTGCTGGGCCATGGCAATCGCGAGGCGCGACTCGGTGACGGTGTCCATCGCCGCGCTGACCAGCGGCACCGCGAGGCGGATCCGCCGCGTCAGCCGCGTGCTGACGTCCACCTGCGTCGGGACCACGTCGGAATGACGCGGCACGAGCAGGACGTCGTCGAAGGTGAGGGCAGTGGCGATGCCGGTTTCGGTGGAGACGAGTGCGGATTCTGTTTTCAGCATACTCGCTCGGCTAAGCCTTCGCGCGCCCGTTTTGAGTCTCAGAGCCTTCGCGCTCCGTGTCGAAGAGGTCACAGCCTTCGCGCTCCGTGTCGAAGAGATCAGAGCCTGTGGCGCGCTTCTTCCATGCGTTCGTCAGGCGGCGGCTCCGTGGCATTTCGCTACTCTTCCGCTGCCGCAGGGGCAGGGGTCGTTGCGTCCGACTTTCGGCTCGTCTCGACGCACGGTCACGACTTCGCGTCGTCGCCGCCGACACGCGCCGGCTGCTGATTCTGTGGACCCGCTGCCGCGGTGGTCCGAACGGGTTCGCCTCCTGCGGCGGCCTGGTCGCGGTCAGCACCGAGCTCGAGGAGGATTCCGCGCTCGGGTCGTTGAGAATCAGCGGCGCCGGCGCGGCGTCGCTGACGGGGCGCCTGCAGCACCGCCTCGTCGCCGAGGACCGGCCGCGCAGCTCACCACAAATAACGAACAATCCTTCGTCAACGCGTTCCTTCATCGCCTGAAAGAGGCTGAAGCTCTCCTTCTTGTATTCGATGAGCGGGTCGCGCTGACCGTAGCCGCGCAGCCCGGATACCTTCTCTTCAGGTGATCGAGGCTGTAGAGATGATCCTTCCACTGCTGGTCGACGATCTGCAGCATGATGTCGCGCTCGACGCGCTGCAGGATCTCGCGGCCGACCAGCCCCTTCCTTCTCGTCGGCACGACCCGAGAATCTGGGTCCAGAGAAGGTCGCGGATCTCGTCCGAGGTCAGGTTGTCGAAGGTCAGCTGACGCCGCATCGATGGCAAAGACGCGATTGACCTCGCGGCGGAGCGCATCGAGGTCCCATTCCTCGACGTCGCCAGTCCGGGAGGCAGCACATCTCCACCAGCGCGTCCAGGGTGTCCTCGGCCAGCTCCATCAGTGCATCGACGGGTGTTCAGAACCGCTCTCTTCGTCGTTCTCGTCGCTCAACCGGATCTGCCCTCGAGGATCTGGCGACGAAGCGCGTAGACGTTCTCGCGCTGCTTGTTCATGACGTCGTCGTACTCGAGGAGGTGTTTGCGCGACCGAGAAGTTCTGCGCACTCGACCTGCTTCTGCGCGCGCTCGATGGCCTTGCGTGACCATGCCGTGCTCGATCGGCACGCCTTCTTCCATGCCCAGCCGCTGCATCAGGCCGGAGATGCGATCCGATGCCGAAGATGCGCATCAGGTCGTCTTCGAGCGACGAGATAGAAGCGCGAGGCGCCCGGATCGCCCTGGCGGCCGGCGCGGCCGCGCAGCTGGTTGTCGATGCGTCGCGCCTCGTGGCGCTCGGTGCGCGACGATGTGGAGGCCGCCGCGGCCGACGACCTCGTCGTGCTCGGCGTCGCACTAGGCGCTTGAAGTGCTCGAAGATCCGCTGGTAGTCCGCCTGCGGCACGCGAGTAGAAGCCGTCGAGATGGTAGTAGTAGACGTAGTGCTCGTCGTCGTCGACGAAACGCTCTTCGCCCTTCGGGCAGCCGTCTCGGCGATCTGTTCGGCCAGGCACTGCTGGCGCGTCATGAACTCGGGGTTGCCGCCGAGCAGGATGTCGGTGCCGCGGCCCGCCATGTTCGTCGCGATCGTCACGGCGCCCTTGCGGCCGGCCTGGGCGACGAACTCGGCTTCCTGGGCGTGGTATTTCGGCGTTCGAGCACGACGATGCTTGTCCGACTCCGCCGCCAGTCGTGGTCCCGCGCTTCAGACCGCGCCGATCCAGCATCCCTGAAACTGCTCCGATCGTTCGATCGACACGGTGCCGACGAGGACCGGGGCGTCCCTTTGCGTGCTCGCTCGATGATCTCGGTGACGATGGCGTCCCATTTCTCGGCTTCGGTCCGGTAGACGAGGTCGGGATTCTCGACGCGTCTGCAGCATCCGGTTCGGCGGGATGACCGACGACGTCGAGGTTGTAAATCTTGGCGAACTCTTCGGCTTCGGTGTCGGCGGTGCCGGTCATCCCGGCGAGCTTCTTGTACTTGCGGAAGTAGTTCTGGAAGGTGACGGTCGCGAGCGTCTGGTTCTCGCGCTCGATCTTCACCTCTTCCTTGGCTTGCCTCGACCGCCTGGTGCAGGCCGTCGCTCCACCGCCGACCCGGCATCAGGCGGCCGGTGAACTCGTCGACGATGACGACCTCGCCGTCCTTGACCATGTAGTCGACGTCGCGCTGGAACAGCGCGTGGGCGCGCAGCGCCTGGTTGACGTGGTGGAGCAGCGGCATGTTCGCGGGATCGTAGAGCCGCCCGGTCTCGAGACGGTGCGCGAGCAGCTGCTCGGCCTTCGCCATGCCGCTCTCGGTCAGCGTGACCGTCTTGTGCTTCTCGTCCTGATGTAGTCGCCGGTCGCCTCGAGCGCTTCGCGGTCTTCGGCCTTGGTGTCGCCGCGCGTCACCGCGCCCATCTTCAGCCGCGGGAATGATGCGGTCGACCTCGTAATACAGGTCGGTCGATTCCTCCGCGGGGCCGGAAATAATCAGCGGCGTCCGCGCCTCGTCGATGAGGATGCTGTCGACTTCGTCGACGATCGCGAAATGGTGGCCGCGCTGGACGTAATGCGCGAGCTCGAACTTCATGTTGTCGCGCAGGTAGTCGAAGCCGAACTCGTTGTTGGTGCCGTAGGTGATGTCGGCGGCGTAGGCCACCTGACGCTCCGGGTCGTTCAGGTCGTGCTGGATGACGCCGACCGTCATGCCGAGGAACCGGTAGATCCGGCCCATCCACTCCGAGTCGCGGCGGGCCAGGTAGTCGTTGACCGTGACGACGTGGACGCCCTTGCCTTCGAGCGCGTTCAGGTAGGCGGGCAGCGTCGCGACGAGCGTCTTGCCTTCGCCGGTCTTCATCTCGGCGATCTTGCCCTTGTGGAGCACGGCGCCGCCGATGAGCTGCACGTCGAAATGCCGCATGTTCAGCACGCGGCGCCCGGCTTCGCGGACGACGGCAAAGGCCTCTGGCGAGCAGGTCGTCGAGCGGCTTCGCCGTTGGCGACCCGGCTGCTTGAACTCGACGGTTCTGGCCCGCAGCTGATCGTCCGACGAGTGCCTGGATGGCCGGCTCGAGCGCGCTGATTTGCGCAACGAGCGGGCGCAGCCGCTTCAGTTCACGTTCGTTTTGGGTGCCGAACGATTTTGGCGAGAAGGGTATCGGAGCATCTACTGGGGACAGTGCCAGACACGACTATCCCATCGATTCTAACCTGAAAAGCCGCGCAAGCCGGGCTCTGCAGGGCAGGTAAAGACGGGTTGCGAGGTCAGGCAGCTGCAGGGGGTTGATTAGCTTGCCGTTAGCCAGGATTTCGTAGTGCAGGTGTACGCCGGTCGCGCGGCCCGTGGAGCCGACATAGCCGATGACGTCTCCGCGCTTGACGGTCTCGCCCGGGCTTGACGGCGAACCCGCTCAGTGTCCGTAGCGCGTCGCCAGGCCGAATCCGTGCCGGACGATCACGAGGTTGCCGTAGTCGCCGGTGTAGGACGCGCGATTCGACGGTTCCGTCCGCCGTCGCGAGACACGGGCTGGCCTTTGTCGGTGGAGATGTCGAGGCCCTGATGAAAGCGCGGACTCGCCGCTGAACGGATCGCTGCGGCCGCCAAAGGTGCCGGTGAGCCATCCGTGCGTCGGCCAGATCGACGGCGTCGCCGATCGCGAGCGCCTCGCGCCGCTCGACGTCGCGCCGCACGAAGCGCAGCCGGCTCTCGAGGCCGCTGCAGCAGATCGCGCAGCACACCGAACGTATCCTCCGGGGAGGAAAGCGGGACCGCTGGCGATCTCGGAAACGGCGGCGTTCGCGTTCGAGGTTGCCGCCGGTGGCGCGCGCCTTGACGATGGCGGGAAGCTTCCGCATCGCCTTCGGCCTGGGCGGGATCGAGCTGCGCGCGGGCGCCGAGATCGGACGATCACGCTTTCGAGTGACTGAATCTGACCTGTCAGTTCTCCAGTCGCGGCGCGGTAGCTGCCGTTTTCGACTTCGAGCGCCGACTTCGCGACCTTCAGTTCCTCGATTTCGCCGGTCGCGCTCCATCGCGCGCCGGAGACCCACCAGCACCGGCAACATCAGGATGCCGGCAACCGCAGCCGCAGTCGGACGGAGACTCAGCGTCAGGCGGCGGACCACGCCGCTGGTCCGGTCCGCGATTACGACTGTGTAACGGCGCGCGCATGTTTTCAGAGCCTGCCCGACGCTATCAACTTTCGATTGAAGCGGATGGACGCACAGCTGCGTACGTCCGGCAAAAACCTTTGCACTCTACCACAGGGGTTGTCTGCCTCCCAAGTGAGAAGTCAGAGGGCGAAATGCATGAAGGTGATGCGCCCGCAGAATCGCCACGCTACCATTCACGCCATGCCAATCACTGCGAAAAGTCTTCTCGGCGCGCTGGGCGTCTGTGCAATCGCCGGCGCGACGGTCTACACGCAGGACATCTCAACCAAGGACGTGGCGGCCGGACTGGCCGCCGACGGCTCGCGCTGGCTGTCGCACCCGGCGATTACACGGGCCGCCGTTTCAGCCCGCTGACCCAAATCACCGCCAGCAACGTGGAGCAGCTGGCCGCGCAGTGGACGTTTCAGACCGGTGTCGCGAACAAGTTCGAGGCGACGCCGATGGTCATCGACGGCAGCGCTCTACGTCACCGGCGCCCAATCACGCGTGGGCCGTCGATGGCGGACCGGCCGCCAGATCTGGCATTCCAGCGCACCTTGCCGCAAGGCTTGAAGGTCTGCTGCGGGATGGTGAACCGCGGTTTCGCGGTCTACCGCGATCGGCTAGCTGTTCATGGCGACGCTCGACGCGCATCTCGTCGCGCTCGAGATGAAGACCGGCAAGGTCGTCTTCGACGTCGAGATGGAGAAACCCGAGCGTGGCTTCGCAGTACCGGCGCCCCTCTCATCGTCAACGACAAAGCTCATCGTCGGCATCGCCGAGGCGAAGTACGCCAACCGCGGCTTCTCTAGACGCCTACGATCCGATGTCGGGGAACCGCCTCTGGCGGTGGTATGCGATCCCGAGGCTGGCGTGAGAAGGGCAGCGAGACGTGGCCGGCCGATCTCCCGCGCGCGGCGGCGGACCGACGCTGGCTGACGGGAACTTACGATCCGGCCCTCAACCTTCTGTATTGGAGTACGGGCAATCCTAATCCTGACTGGGATGGCGAATCTCGACCCGGCGACAACCTCTACACCGGGTCGCTCGTGGCGCTGGATCCGACACCGGCACGCTGAAATGGCACTACCAGTTCACGCCCCATGACACCCACGACTGGGACGCCAACGAAATTCCGCGTGCTCGCGGACATCACGCTCGACGGGCGAACGCGCAACGTCGTCATGATGGCCAACCGGAACGGGTTTTCTACGTGCTCGATCGCGCGAACGGCAGCCTCCTGGTCGCCAAGCCGTTCGCCAACACCACGTGGGCCAACGGAAATCGGCAGGACGGACGCCCGGTGCTGCTCCCGGGCCACGAACCAACCGCGGAGGGACCGAGACCTGTCCCGACTGGGCATGGCGGCACGAACTTCATGTCGCCGTCGTTCGACGCGGCGCAGCGGTCTGTTCTTCGTCAGCGTCCGCGAGACCTGCGCGCGAGTTCATCCGCCGGCCGCCGCCCGGAAACGTCAACGTCGGCGACCGAAGCCTGGGCGGAACCGTCGCGCCCGACGTCCGGATACAAGACGTGGGGCGCTTTACGTGCTCTGATCCGCGTGACGGTGACCAAGCAAGTGGGAAATCCGCTACGAAGGCGCGGGCTGGGCCGGCGTGCTGGCCACTCGCCGGCGGCGTCGTCTTCAGCGGCGACCACGACGGCAACTTTTCGCCGCCGACTCGAAGTCCGGCCAGAAGCTGTTCAACTACCAGACCGGCTCAACGATTTTTGCGCCGCCGACGACCTGCATGATCGGCGATCGCCAGTTCGTCATCATGCCGTCGGGCGCCAACGCTGACCGCGTTCGCACTGCCGCGTAAACCTGCGAGTCACTGGAGTCATGCTCACACACTACTTGCGCAAGGCGTCAATCGTCGCGGCGGCGCTGGCCCTTGTTCACAAATCCGGCCCGCGCGCCGCTCGCTGCCATGGGCAAGCCCAGCTTGACCCCGCGATCCTGTCCCACGCAGGAATGGCAGTTCGCCGATCCGGCGTTCGAGCCCGTCACCGGCGCGAAGGCGTATTTCGGCCGCTACGACGGCGGGCTCTATCGCATCGAGATCCCGGACACGTGGAACGGAGAGTCTGGTGCTCTACGCGCACGGCTTCGTGACGAACGGCGGCGCCCAAGGATCGAACCTGCGCGTCGGCAACGATCCGATCCGCGAGCACCTGATCAGGAAGGGTTTCGCCTGGGCCGCGTCGAGTTATCGCTGCAACGGCTACGTGCCCGGACAGGGACTGCTCGACACCATGGCGCTCAGCGACCTCTTCACCAAGACCAACGGCGACCGGGCGCCGCAGCGGACGTATCTGACCGGCACGTCGATGGGCGGGCACGTCACGCTGCTCGGCATGCAGGAGTTTCCGACGGCGTTTGCCGGCGGCCTGGCGATGTGCCCGGCGGGCTCTGAACTGTTCGACTACTTTGCCGCCGTCAGCGCCGCTGCCGAGGTGGTGCACCGGCATCCAGTTCAAGAGCGACACGATGCAGGACGACGTCGCGAAGATGACCGAGATGCTCGGCAAGCCGCCCGGACTACACCGACAAGGGCCGGCAGCTGGCGAGCATCGAGATTCAGATCAGCGGCGGACCCAGGCCCTTCGCGATGGAGGGGCTGGCGTCCCGTTTCATTGCAGAACATGAGCACGAGCCAGGCGGCGCTCCTCGGCAGCACGACGCCCGGCAATCGAGCGGTGACCGATCTCGCACATCGTCTACGGCATCGCCGACGGACTGGGCCTGACGAGCGCGGAGATCAACCGCCGCGCGCGCCGCAAAGCCGCTGACCCGGAAGTGCGCAACCCGAGCGGCCCGTACGAAGAGGTCGTGCCGTTCGACGGCAAGATCGAGCGTCCGACCTTGACGATGCACGGCACCGGCGATCTCTTCGTGCCGGTGTTCCTCGAGCAGAGCGTTCAAGCGCGCCGTCGTCGCGTCCGGCAACGAGCGTCTGCTGGCGCAGCGGCTCTATCGGATCGCTGGACACTGCCAGTTCAGCCAGCCCGGAACAGATTCAGTGCCTTCGACGACCTGGTGAAGGTGGGTGAGGACCGGCGCCAAGCCGGAGGGTGACGAGGTCTACGGCGACCTGTCCGATGCCGGCCGGAAGTTCACCGATCCGCTGCGGGCCAGCGATCCCGGCGGCCGCGGCGTGACGCGCACGTCCGCCGGCCAACGCCAGCTCAGAGACTGCTGCCGGCGAACCGGAACTGCAACGCCTCGGCGATGTGCTCGCCGCCGACGCGATCGGCGCCCGCGAGATCCGCGATCGTTCGCGCCACTCGCCGCACGCGATCGTAGCCCCGCGCGCTGAGCGCAAGACGCCGCATGGCGGTGTTGAGAATCCGGCGACCGCTGTCGTCGGGCGTGCAATGGCGGGCGAGCAGCAGCGGCGGCCAGCTCGGCGTTGGTCCGGGCCGCTTCGGTGCACCGTTCAAGCTGCCGGTGACGCGCCGCCACGACGCGCGCCCTGACGGCGGCAGACGACTCAGCGGGTTCCTGGTTGTGCAGGACATCCGGCGGCAGCGCCGGAACCTCGACCGTCATGTCCAGGCGATCCCGAAGCGGTCCTGACAGCGCATCGCGATAGCGCGCCAGCTGTGGCGGCGTGCACCGGCAGATATGCGTGAGTCGCCGAGAAAACCGCACGGACATGGATTGGTCGCGCCAATCAGCATGAATCGAGCGGGAAGACCGCCGATCGCGCCGATCGGGCGATCGTCACGCAGCCTTCCTCGAGCGGCTGCCGGAGGCCCTCCAGCACGTGCCGCCTGAATTCGGAGCATCTCGTCGAGAAACAGCACGCCGTGATGCGCGAGGCTGACCTCGCCCGGCCGTGGAATCGACCCGCCGCCGACCAGCGCGGCATCCGAGATGCCGTGATGAGGCGCGCGAAACGGCCGATCGACCAGCAGGCCGGTGCCCGGTCGGAGCAGGCCGGCGACCGAATGGACGGCGGTGGTCTCCAGCGCCTCCTCGAATGTCATCGGCGGCAGCACGCCGCAGACGCGGCGCGCCAGCATCGTCTTTCCTGAACCGGGCGGACCGATCAGCAGCAGGTTATGTCCGCCAGCCGCGGCAACCTCGAGCGCGCGGCGTGCCAGCAGCTGGCCCCGGACGTCGGCGAGATCGAGTGCCGACGAAGGCACCGCGGAAACCGGCGCGATTGGTGACGGGCGAGCCGCCGCGGGATCGTTCACCACGGCGACCGCGTCCGCGAGCGAACGGACCGGCAGAACGTCGAGACCCTCGACGATTGCGGCTTCGGGTGCGTTCCCCGAAGGCAGCAGAAGTCCCTTCAGTCCGTCGCGCCGGGCGGCGGCGGCAATTGGCAGCACTCCTCGGGCGTGGATGAATCGAGCCGTCGAGCGACAGCTCGCCGATCAGCACGAGATCGGTTCACGTCACGACGCAGGACGACGCCCGACGCGGCCAGGATGCCCAGCGCAATCGGCAGGTCGGAACGCGGCGCCAGCCTTGCGAACATCAGCGGGGGCGAGGTTGACCGTGATTCGGTGAGGCGGAAACTCGAATCCCGGAGTTGCGAATCGCGCTGCGGACGCGATCTCCGCTTTCGCGCACGCCGACGTCCGGCAGGCCGACCATGGCGAACGTCGGCAGCCCGAAGGAGACGTCGACCTCGACGAAGACCGCTGCCGCCTCGACCCGAACACGCGCGGCCGTCCGAACGCGCGCGAGCACCAGTAAGTCGGATGCGAAGGCCGCCGCCTGTCACGACGCAGCTGATTCCAGGGCTTAACGTGAGCCGGCGGCGATTCACTTGGAAACTTGTTGCCGGCATTTCGCAGGCGGCTGTGGCAGAAACTGCCGCGAGGGTTCCTTGTGACCGTTGTACCGCTCAGGATCCAGTCGGCTTCACGACCACCGATACGCGCTGGCTATCGCCGAGATGAACGCGCGTGGCACCGCGCGACAATCGTTCCAACGTGTCGGGGGTTCTGCCATTCACCGGCGTCGCGCGGAGGTTCCGCCGCCAGGACGAAATAGTCACCCGGGAAGTCCTCTATCGTGAAACGGCCGTCGGACGAGGGGCTGATCCGGCGTCGCAAGCGGGTGCCGCGTACCACTGACTCTGGTCGGTCGCGAATGCGAGCACCGCCAGATCGGTTGGCGACCGTCCCTTGAGGTCGCTCAGGCTCCCGATCACCTGCGTCGTTCGATTGGCGAGCACGACTTCGATGTCGTCACGCGACTCGTCGTCTCGTCCGAAGGACATGACCTGATCGGTGACGTCGATGCCGCCGGCGAGAATCGCCTTGACCATCCAGCCGGCCGGCGCCCGGCCGACCTGCAGCCGGCGCGGTCCGCTGATGCCGGCCAGGTCGAATTGACCGTCCGGCGCGATGCGTGGCGCGCGGCAGGCCACCGACTCGCGGCGATCGATCGATGTCCACCGGGATCGCGGTCAACCTCGACCGAGTCGACTTTGGGGATTTCCGCCCCGTCAGAGACGATTCGCCCGGCCAGCGCCGGACCCGGGCTGCGTCTGCAGTTCGATATCGGTGATGTCAGCGTCGACAACCGAGATGAATCGATAGGCGAACTCGCCTTCGTTCCAGCCACCGGATCGCCCGTGCACGACCTGAAGCACGTACTCCCGGGCGGCGCTTGCGAAACTCGAAGCCTCCCTTGCCGTCGATTCGCGCGCCCATCTGATGTCGGTGTTGGACCCGGAGCGCTGGCTCGGCATCAGGGCGATGCCGCCGGTGATCGGATCGCCCTCGGCGTCCACGGCGCTGCCGCGATGCCGCGCGGACTCGCATGCGCGCGAGTCGAGAAGTCCACCGCCGACACTTCCTGTGATGGATTCACGCGCATCGAACTGGATGGCCTGCGGGTCCGACGTGCCGGGGTAGTAGGTCGTGCCGAAACCGGGTGCCTGGACCGATGGCTGCGTGACGACGATCTGGCCAACCGCGGCGCTCACGGCGCACTGACCCGATCGAGTCCGGCGTTGTGCGATAACCGTCCGAGAATGCTCGGTCCGCCGGTGGCGCGCCGACGTCCACGCAGCTTCGCCGCCGGCCGCCGTTGTATGTCGGGCGACCTGCACCGCCGCACCAGGGCGCCTTCGACTCGGCTCGCCCACGTCGTCGAGAATGCGGCCGCTGACGATCCCGGAAAGCGGCCGCATCGTCACGTCCACATGTTCGCGCGCGACTCGCCCGGCGCCAGCTGGATGGGATCTCCCCGCGTCGTCGGACTCCGGCACGTAGTCGGCGCTCTGGGCAGCCGGTCTTGAAGGCGGTACGTGGAACGCCGGCGGCTCCGCGCCTCGAGAGCTGACGGGGCCGGCGACGGAAACAACGAGCTCGAAATTGCCGCGTCGGCGTCGCTCGGGCGAAGCGTCGCGGTGGACGGCCGTCCGTTCATCAGCGTCGCGCGCGTTGACCTGCGCGCCGCGAACCGGAGTGCCGTCCGGCCTGACGACCGGCCTCTTTGATCGTCGCGGTCGCATTCGGATCCGGCCGGCCATCGGGCCCGACGCGAATGCGGTCCGGCGGCGTCGTGAGAAATGAGTGCCAGGCACCGCCATGACGATGCCCGGACCGTCTCGCTCGCGCGCTGCATCGTCAGTCGTTGCGCCGCGCTGGGGCCTGGCCACGCCCGGATAGAAGATGCGCCGCTCCATCATCCTCCTCGGCCTCGTGCTCGCCTTCCATGGAGGCGCCGTCCTCTGAGATGGAGCGCAGAAGGCTTCTGAGTCACCTCGACGACGGCTAGCCCGGCGCGCAATGCCGCTGGCCCGGAACTGGCCGAGATCAAGTCGGTCTGGGCGACGCAGCGACGATCGGGCCGCCGATCACGTCAGTACCTCGCCGCCTTTGACGGCGTGGGCTGGTCACTGCCACCGACGCCACCGGCCTCGCCAAGCTCGTCGATGATCGCGCCCGACACGACGGGGCGCCCCCTTGATCGTGCGTAATCATCTGAATGTCGACGCTGTCGGAGCGGCGGGAGCGGAACGTGTCCACCGGAATGGCCCGCCGCACGTGTCCCGGCTTCGCGCGATGGCCAGACGTAGCGGCCCGGAACCAGGATCGTTCAGCGTAACGGCCGCGGTCGTCGGAGAGCGTCGTGCGGAACGCCGCCGGCGGCGGCAGTGGCGGACACGCGCGCATGGCGCAGCACGCCCCCGGGCTCGAGGAGAGCGGTAACGGTGCCACCGATCGTAAAGAGACCCTGGGCGGCAGATTGACCGGCGCTGACGACGGCGCCAAGAGTCGGAAGGCGAAGAGCAGGAGAGGAGCCGGACGGCTCATCCCCTCCAGTTTAGGGGCTAGCCTCGCGATGCGGCAAAGCGTCAGACGCTGACCGGTGGTGCAGCCGATCCCCGGCAATGCGTGGGTCCCAGGCGTGCTTACCGACGCCCAAACGGCACGGTGTGAACACCGTGGAAACGCAGGTAGGCACCCGCCATGGGCAGTCACTCGCCGCCGGCACCTGGATGCGAAGTCTTGACGCGATTGAGGAGCCGGCCTCCGCAAGTTGTCCCGCGTCGTCCACGGTCTTTGCGGGGGCCTCCGCCACCGGCACTCCGCGTTCGGCGCGCGCGGTCATGAGCACGGCTCGCGCTTCGTGCGGAACCGTCAGCTTTCGCCAGCCGCCACGCGTGCGGTCGGTCGGCAGGTAGTTGGCGCCAGCCAGGTCGGTCTTTGCTGACGCTCAGCTTGCGCGCGATCGTGGCCAGCGTGTCGCCGCGCTTTGACCGTGTAAAGCACTCTGAGGGATGCGCCAGCCTCAACCGAGGAGGACTCGCGAGGCGGACAGCACCACGGCGCCTCTGCCGGCCGGGCATCTTCAACCACGCGGTATTCCAGCGCCCCCTGACCGGCGTCGTCCAGCGCCGGAGTTCAGGTTGAGTATCTGGATCTCATCGATCGTCGTCTCCGCGTCCACTTCGGCCACGCGGCGAAGATCGACGCGGCCGCGGCAGCGCGTCACGCGGTCGTAGGACGGCGCGCTTTCCGGCTCGATCTCGAAGCCGCACTGCGCCGGATTCCTCGCGATGACGATCGCGGCGAGAAATCATCGGCACGCATCTCACGCGTCTCCGCGCGGCGGCAGGCGAGGCTTCTCCGAAAGCCCACAGAAGTCGTCGATCCGCGCGTTCCTGATAGCGCGCTGCATGCGGCCCGACCTGCCGTTAATGACGCCAGCGCCAGTGCCAGTCGCCGTTGAACAGGTTGTTCAGTGTCCGCAGTGCTACTTGGCGGCGGTGGCGACCGTGGCTTTCTCGGATCTCGATCGCTCGTCGATCTACCAATCGCGGCGAAGGCCGTTCTCGGTCGCGTGTCCCGGCCATGAACTGCCAGACGCCCTTGGCCTGACGCAGCGCGACAGCGCGTTCGGCTTGAAGGCGCCGACCAGCGGCACGTAGGCGAGTGTCGAGAGGCAGGCCTTCGGCCCGGAACACGTCCTGATCATCGGCAGGTAACGGCCCCCGCGCCGTACATGCCGTCCTCGATGAAATCGTGCAGACGGCCCCGGAACAGCGCTCGATGTAGCCAGCACCCGCCAGGATTCAGCGTGGAATCGGGATGTCGTGCTCGGCGTCTCTCCAGATCGAACTGGACGGTGTTCTTCAACCCTCGGCGGTCGGCCGGGCGTCCCGAAGGTCGAAGACAGCGTGAGCAGTTCGTCGATCGACGCCGGTTCGGACTTGGCCTCGGTGAAGCTGTCGCCGTCAGCCAGCGCACGAATTTCGTCAGGTGCTGATGCGGTCTACGAGGCGGTCGAAATGTTCCCGAATCCGGGGTTCGGTTCGAGCACCCGTAGGGCGACCTGCGCAGCACGTTCACCGGATCGGCGTTGAACTCCTGCTTGGCCGCCTCGAAGTGGCCCGCTGCTGGTTCTCGGCCTGGGCCCGCCTTGAAGGCGCGCCCGCGGTCGAGATCAGTCGTCAGGACGGGGTCTTCGCTCGGGGACGGGAAGCGTACTGACCGCGCCCGGTCTCAGGCAATGGCGCGATCTGGCGGCGGGGCGGCCGGCGAGATCTTTGCCGTTTCGGTCAATTCATCGCCGAACCGCAGGCCGTCGCTAGGGAAGCAGCGCCAAGGCAAACCGGCGCTGCCAGCGAAATCCGGGCATCTGGTGCGCGCCCGCGACGAAGGTCTAACCGGCCCCGGTTTCGCCGTAAGTCGCCCCCATCGTCCACCGCGTGGGGCTCCAGTCGTTGCCCACGCGGGGAGGCTGGGGAGCCCCCGCACTAGGGCGGTTCAGGCAGCTCCAAGCGACCCGGAAACAGCCGGGTCAAAGGATAAGTCCAAATCCGCCTCAGGTAGCTGGCAAAATTTCACCGCGCCAGGGGGCCACGGAAAATACCCGGTGTTCTTCCCCAGATCGCGCGCGCCGCGGGCGTGATGATCGCCCGCTCCGCCACTGCAACCAGCGTTTGCGGCCTGCATCGAACCGCCAGCCGGACATCCTCTTCAGACACGAAATCGAGCGGCTTCTTCTGGCTTGCGCCTGGGCCGCCGGGGCGATGAGCCGGGAATGCCGCCGGCCGTTGGACCCCCTTGAACCCCCTGGACCCAGGAACTGATCGATCCTGCGAGAGTGACCTCGGCGCTGATACCTGAGCCGTCGTTGCGGTTGCTCTGGGTCAGGCAGTCGTGGCCGGCGCCGCGACTGGGCCGGGCCCCGTCTCCAGCGGCTGACCACAGGCGCATCCTGTGACGCCAGGCGCTTGATGCTCAGGGGTGGCGCGGGGAGATGTTGCCGTCCCGACGATGCTGCCGCGCCGCCGCGCCAACCGCCAGCAACCAAGGGCTCGCAAGCCGGACCGCAGGCCGGTCGACAGCCCCCACGGACCCATGCGTCGCCAGGGGGAGTTGACGATGATGTAAGCACGCCGGTTTGCGCAGCCCCGAACTCGCGTGGATGACCTGCTCTGTTCTGCGAATGGATCGACATCGTGCGACCGATGCCGCCGTAGCGCAGGATCTGCTTGCACCAAGCTCGCAGCCCCTGCGCCAGTCGTTCACGACGCAGTAGACAAATAGCCGATCCGTCACGCCCGACCCTCGCTGAGCGGCGTGATCACCCGAGTGTCAGCTGACCTTCACGCCTGCATTGCCGGGCGATGTGGACCGCGGACTGCCGACCGCTTTCTGATTGCGGTGCGCCGCGGCGACACTGCGTATCTTCGCCACCGATGCCACCCGGCGGTGTTCATGAGCTTCACCCGCCCCGACGGAACCCCGCTGACCGCGTCGCTATCGCGCTCGTCGATGATGCGACCATTCTGACGAACAGACGCCGTTGTCGAAGGTCTTGCCGTAGATGATGTCGTGCACCGCCTTGGCGACGTTGGCGCCTGACAGCGTCGCGAGTCAGCCGACGCCGCGCACGGGCTTTCCCGTGGCGCCAGGCAGCGCGATCAGGCCCATGCCGCCGGTGCCAGATCACGCGACGTCGGTGTTTCATCAATTCCCGGTGCTTCTCGAGGTGACCGTGGTCATCCGCTCATCGAGCCGGCCGGTGCGTCGGCCCGCTGTGCGCCGCATCCTCCATCACTTCGGCGACACGGGTAATGCACTTGACCGCCGACGGGTGAGGGCCGATCACGATCGCGCACCGCGCTTTGAGCGCGATCAATCTTGTAGATGGCGGTCGAGGTCGGGCTGGTCGACGGCACGATCGCCGCGACGACTCCGAACGGCTCCGCGATTTCGACGGACGCGTCGATCGTCGTGGCGGGCGATGACGCCCACGGTCTTCATCGGCCGGATGAAGGCGTAGACTTTCTGGGGAGCCGAACAGGTTCTTCTCGAATCTTGTCTCGACGACGCCAGGAAGCTGGTTTCCTCGACGGCGAGGCGGGCGAACGCTTCCGCCTGCGGTGCGTCGCGGCCGCCGCCATCGCGTCCACGATCGCGTGTCGATTTGTTCCCGACCGAATCCCGCGAGCTCGAGCCAGGCTTTTTTCGCCTCGAGTCGTGCCAGCTCGCGCGCCTGAGCGATGGAGTGCGCTGTGGGTCGCGATCGGACACACGCTAACCTTAGCAGGATGTTAGCACACGTAACTTGAACGAAGTACAA
>ERZ1370068.1852-contig-11801_pt1 | contig 104220 bp, 151 predicted proteins | sample MGYA00561227_ERZ1370068 | MGnify/ENA primary metagenome ERZ1370068 (study PRJEB38410, sample SAMEA6850437) | metagenome | study: Metagenomic assessment of the ecological functions of the soil: analysis of the soil microbiota associated with the...
GCCATGTGCCGTCAACGTTAGAGCCGTAGCGCAATCACAGAATGCAGCGCGACCCGAGGGGGCGGAAAAATGTTTTTGCATCAATCGCTTCGGGACCGGCTGGGGGAGTTTTCGGCATAATTAGGCCGGCCTTTCCGAGGTAATCCGCCAAATAATTCAACCAGATAGCCCATTATACAGCTTTTGAGCATAGAGGGGAATTGGCATGACGACGATATCGCTAGACGATAGCCGCCTCACGCGCGCAGAGCGCGACGAGCTTCGCCGCATAGCAACCAGGCTAGCGTCGATAGAGAGGCCACCTTACCGCGCTTTGCCCGAAGAGCTATCGACGTGCCATCGAGGAGAGTGTTCGGCTCGTGCGGTGATGGCGAAAGAGACCGATGGCAGTGAGCCTACCGCAAGGCGCTGTCAAGGAACTCCGTCCCGACGAAGGCGAGCACACAAAGGACCGCGAGCACTACCAGCACCGCGACAATGCCAAAGGCGATCATACGCTCTTTCGCAGCTTCACTTCGGATGTCCCAAGGCATGCTCTGCAATGTAACCGAGCCAGAGAGGGCTGCAAAAGAAGCGCCAGCCCGTGGCGCGCCGGCGCTTCCCACCAGGAGTGCGCCGGGGGCCTGGGGAAGGTGGACCCAAGCGCACGGGGAAAAAGAATAGCCACGTCGGGCCAACGCTCAATGCCGTGATGCCGGGCTCGGCAAAGGAAGGTTCCTTTGCTTAGGAACCCTCAACTCTCCGCGTTGAAATCAATTGCAGCCCAAGGCAGACAATTCCTCCTGGTGAATTCCTTCCACTGGTTGCTGAAAAGAGAGACCCGGCTGTTGCCAACTGGCAGCCGTTTCGTAGACAATCCACCGAGCTCGCGCGCGCCCTGTCACCGAATAAATCAAAGCCGGTAGCCGTAAGTTTCCGGCGGGGTCAGTACGGGCTCTTCCAAACGTTGGGTTGAGTCCGAAGACTGGGTTGAGGGTGAAGGTTGCGGCCTGTTCAGCCAGAAACCCTAGCGCGACCCCGCTGATAGCGCCACCGCGATAAGCAGAACCGTGAAGCAGTCCAACCGCATCACAAAACATGAACTCCCAAGCCCAAAGTATCGTTTCCGGTCAGCCGACGCCTCTGCCATAATCCCTTGTATGACAGAAGGCAGTCAGCTACTGCTTTGAATGCAAGCGTCCGCTGGTTGAGATCGACAATCGCGGCCAGCGCCTTCGTGGCTGCATGACGTGCAACATCTGGTGGTCGCTCACGGGAGGCAGGGGCGGTGAAATTGTCCGTTGAGGACCTGTATGCCTTCAAGCAATTGAAGCGGACGAAGTGAGGAGCCGCCGTCCGATCCTCAGCCCCTTCCGGGGTGGTCACTGTCTTGGCGCCGCGTTGCCGGTTTGTGGCGCCGAAAACCTTTCCTGGCGCTCCGGTTGATCTCACCATCGCTGAGGAATCGCGCTCCGGCGGAGGCATCTCGTGACCCGAGGGCTCGGCGCGGTGCTCTCCTCACGCCGAGTTGCGGGCGGTAAGCCAGGGTTTGTTGGGATCGTTTGCGTTAAGCCAGGGTTTGTTGGAATCGTTTGCGTTGCGCCCCCGATACCGTTTGTCGGGGCGGTTGTGATGGAGTTGGCGGCCATGACGCACGTGCCGGACAACATCAATCCCACCACCGTCAAGCCTATAGAGGTGAGTTTCATTTGGTATTTCCCTGTATCGTTTTCGCTAGACGGGCCAACGTGCTCCAGCGAAGTGGGTTCCTCGACAAAGTGTCGCTGCTACGAATACGGAAGAAGCTCCGGAACCGCACGAACCGGGGCTTCTTAACGCCAATCGAAGCTACGATGCGAGAGAGAGGCTAGAACGCCGACCGAAGCCGACGCCTAAAGAAGAAGCCCCGCACGGGGGAGCGGGGCCTCAAGGGTTCCATTGGGGGAACCTGTGATGGCGAGGGATTAGCCATCACTGTCCAATCCATAGCATGGAGATCCACCTTCGTTGGATGAACTTTTCGTCACACCGGGCGACCACGATTGCGCTGGAGGGGAACAGAATAAGAAAAGGGCGTCGACCAATGCCGACGCCCCTCCCAACAAGCCCCAAAAACGGTTCCCCCGGTACGGGCTTCACCACGCGCAAGCTGCTTCATATCCCAGCCTGCCTTCACACTTCGTTCGAAAGAAGGTCTAAACCTGTCCGAGTCAATTTAATTGAGGAACAGTCGGGCAAGTTCGAGCCTCAGAAGATGCCGAACGAATACGCCCGCGCTGTCCACGAGCTTGTGCAGGCGAAAGTCGAGCAGCGTGCGCCTGAGGTCGAGATCGAGACTGAGAAGCGCGAAGCTCCAAAGGTCGTCAACATCATGGACGCGCTCAAGAAGAGTATGGAGGCGAGAGGGCAGACAAAGGTTCAGGGACGCAGTTCGCAAGCGAATGGGTAAAGAGCCCGCATCTGAAAAATTGGCTCGGGCATCCAAGAGTGCCAAGCCGACAACGGGCGCTAGACGGTCGGTGCATTAGGGGCTGGGCGTCGAGTTCACCAACGGCAAGGCCAGGTCAGGTTGGAGTAGAGCGCCGACCGAAGCCGACGCTCCTGTGTTGATTGAAGGAGAGATCAATGCCCGACGAAAAAGCCGCCAGAGACTAAGGCTTACCGACCGACCGTTTGCCACCTACGTCAGCCCGGACCGAAAAGTGCTCGATATGGACAGCCTCAAAGCGGCCCTGGTCAAAGCTCTGAGCGATGCTTACGAACGAGGTTTGCAGGATGGCTTGGCGACGAAGGCAACCGGACCCGACGCCTAAACAGCTTGGGCGGGGATGGTGTGGCAGCGGAGCCAGCCCCAGCGGCTTTCTAGCGCCTCCTCCTCAGGGGCCAGCATCTAGAGCCGACGTACTCCATCCACGCGATCCATGCGCCTCGATGACCGCCGCATCCTGATCGCAAGCTTGAATTTCGCAGCGGCGAAGGATCGGCAAATCAGACACTGCGCGGGGAGACGCTCGCTCGCCAGCCAGATGGTGCTCGTGAACCTCCGACGTCGTGCATCCCCGACACGGGACCGTGAACGTGGCAGTCTCGTACGACGCAAGCATGAGCATCACCTCCCGTCGGGGAAGGGTGTCGTTATGCTCTTCCAGATTGTTTCAAAAGTGCGGAAATTTGTGATCTGATTAATGGATCCTTACTCGATAGGCTGGCCGACGATTTGGAACGGAGCCGCGTCCTCCTTGATGCGTTGGAAGATGAGACCGGAGCCGGAGAGGCGAACCAGATAGTATCGCACAAGAAGAAGCCCCGGACGGTGCCAGGGCTTCTTCCACTCAGTCTAAAGGAGAGACCAGACATGATGATGGCAGGGAACCATCACCACAGCCTAACTACCACTTGGCACGGATTATCAACCCAGGACGCAGCGGGGCCGGGTTTCTTTAATAAGAAGCGAGCCCCGACCGCAGGGTGCCGAGGCTCATACTCCTCCCCAAAAGGGGTAAACCACCCTTGGGGCGGAGGCGCGACGCAAAACAAACTACGCGATTACTGATTACGCACCCGCCCGAACCCTGTGGGGGTTTCTGCCCGAAATATAGTGTGACAGTCTATGACAACAAGGCCGCCGAACTGCGCGTGCCAATGCTGGCGTCGACCTTGGCGACAACGGCAGCGTCATTCCAAGGCCGGGGAAGCCTCGTTAGCGCCGTCGCTAGTGTACATGATGGTGTACAATAATCCAGGAATCCCCGCCATATGCAGTAAGGGATCCTGAACGGAGAGGGTGGGATCTGAACCCACGGTACGGTTACCCGTACAACGGTTTTCGAGTTCTAAGATCTTGGCGCTGGCCTGTGCCGTGTAGTGGCTAATTTCATTACGCGCGCGAGGAGTAATGTCCTCCCCATGTCTCCAACGCTTTTGCGTCGGAGGTCAGTGCCATTTTTCAGGTCCGCGGGCAGGTCATGGACCACGCCGCCTGAGATCTCTTTGCGCTCAGAGCTTCGCTCATAAGTGTATCGCCAGGGTCGCATCAGCTTGTCATAGCTGTTCGTTTGAGTGGAGTTATCCTCGCGTAATGATGCCCGGACAGTCTAAGCGGGATTATCCAGTTGGCCGGGCCAGACCGGGACCGCCTTGGGGCTGAAAGCTGGCGACTCACTCAGGGCACATTCGCGAACGCCGCTTTTGACCCCTAGGCGGACGTTGATGCCCGGACTGTGCCTCGTCAGTGAGGAGAGAGCATGACTTTCAGACGTATCGCAGTAGCAGCTTTGGCGGGTTGGTTTGGGTCTTCCCCTTCACGCCCGTGACGGAGAGGTGTGGATCTGCACCCACGGTATGGATAACTGCACAACGTCCGATAGTCGGGCTAACGGCTCTGTTTTATTATCGGATAAGGGGACGCATACAGCGTATCGCGCTTGTGCAGTTACTGATTGACCGGTCCGCGTCATGCCACCTAGTGCAGTTAACTGCACACCACGATCGAAGCTCGTGATTTCCCCAAACGGTAGTTGCTGTAGCGAGCAAAGCGGCACCTTCAGCTTCAGCACAGGCTCGGGCGCTTCTCCATCACGGACTGCGCCACCTCCATGGTCTTGTCGACCTCGTCCTCGGGCGCCTCGAACACCAGCTCGTCATGCACCTGCAGCAGCATGCGCGCGTTGAGGCCGGCTTCGGCGAGCGCCGGCACCATGCGGATCATGGCGCGGCGGATGATGTCGGCGGCGGAGCCCTGGATCGGCGCGTTGATCGCGGCGCGCTCGAGAAGTGCCGCGCAGTGACGGGTTCTGGTGTTGATCTCGGGATAGTGCACCTGCCGCCCGAACAGCGTCTTCACGTAGCCGCTGGCGGCGCGCCTCGGCCTTGGTCGCCTCCATGTAGTCGCGGATGCCGGGAAGCGCTCGAAATAGGTCTTGATGTAGGCGCCGGCCTCGCTCGCGCGGGATGCCGAGCTGGTCGGCGAGGCCGAACGGCGGAGATGCCGTAGATGATGCCGAAATTGATCGCCTTGGCGCGGCGGCGGATCGCCGGGTCCATGCCCTCGATCGGCACGCCGAACATCTCCGACGCGGTCATGGCGTGGATGTCGAGGCCGTCGGCGAAGGCCTGGCGCAGCGTGCGGCGATGTCGGCCATATGGGCGAGCACGCGAAGCTCGATCTGGCTGTAGTCGGCCGAGATCAGCTGCTTGCCCTTCGTCGGCGACGAAGGCCGTGCGGATGGCGCGGCCCTCGCTCGGTGCGCACCGGGATGTTCTGCAGATTCGGCTCGAGCGACGACAGCCGGCCCGTGGTGGTGGCGGCGAGCGCGTAGGAGGTGTGCACGCGGCCCGGTCTCGGGATGGATGTAGGTGGGCAGCGCGTCGGTGTAGGTGCGATTTCAGCTTGGCGAGCAGGCGCCAGTCGAGCACCTTGCGCGGCAGATCGTGGCCCTCGGCGGCAAGCTCCTCGAGCGCGCTCGGCGTCCGTGCTCCAGGCGCCGGTCTTGGTGCGCCGTCCGCCGGGCAGGCTCATCTTGTCGAACAGGATCTCGCCGAGCTGCTTCGGCGAGCCGATGTTGAAGTCCTCGCCGGCAAGCTCGCTGATCTCGTCTTCGAGCCTGCGCGAGGCTCTGGGCGAAGCTGCCCGAAAGCCGCGCGAGCGTCGCGCGCTCGACCCTGATGCCGGTCCGCTCCATCAGCGCCAGCACCGGCGCGATCGGCCGCTCCAGCGTCTCGTAGACGGTGGTGACGTGCTCGGCGGCAAGCCGCGGCTTCAGCACGAGCCAGAGCCGCAAGCCGATGTCGGCCTCCTCGCCGGCAAATTCCGTGGCGCGCGCCGAGCGGCACGCTGGTCGAAGGTGACGGCGGCGCGGCCGGTGCCCACGATCTCCTTGTGGGTGAGGCAGGTGTAGCAGAGGAGCGCGCCGGCAAGCTGCTCCGGGCAGATGCTCGGCGCGGCCGGCGTCGAGCGCGTAGGACATGAGGCAGGGATCGTCGAAGCCTTCGAGCGCGATGCCGTAGCGGGCGAGCACCACCATGTCGAACTTGGCGTTCTGCACGATCTTGAGCACGGCTCGGATCTTCGAGCAGCGGCTTCAGCAGATCGAGCGCCTCGCGCATCTGGATCCGCGCGGCCTGCTGTCGCCGCCGAGATCGAGCCCGTCGGCGGCGCGGTGGGCGAGCGGAACGTAGGCCGCGTGCCCGGGCGCGAAGCGCGAGCGCGACGCCGACCAGCTCGCCTTGCATCGGATCGGCGGACGTGACCTTGGCCCTGAAGGCGACATGGCCCTGATCGCGCGCTGCGTCGAGCAGCGCGGCGAGACGCTCAGGATGGATCACCGTCTCGTATTTGCGCGCGGTCGAAGGGAAGGGCTGCAAGCTTCGGCCGCGCGCTCGTTCGGCGAGGTGCAACGGCGAGCCGTTCCTTCGCGCGGATAGATCGGCTCGGTCCGCTCGGTGACGAAGTCTCCGCTCGGCGCGCGCCAGCGGGTGGTCGTAGTCGTCCTTCTTGCGCCGCTGCGTCGCGGCGCCGGCGCGGCACCGGCGGGCGCTCGACGCCGAGACCGTCGGCGATGCGGCGGAGCAGCGTGCTGAATTCGAGCCTGCGCAGGAAGCCGGTCAGCGTCTCGGCGTCGGGCTGCGCGCACCAGCAGTCTCGGCGAGCGGCACCTCGACCGGCACGTGCGTGTCGAGGATCACCAGCGTCCGCGACAGCCGCGCCTGGTCGGCGAAAGTCGATCAGGCTCTCGCGCCGCTTCGGCTGCTTGATCTCGACGGCGCGCGCGAGCAGCGTGTCGAGATCGCCATATTCGTTGATGAGCAGCGCCGCGGTCTTGACGCCCGATGCCCGGCACGCCGGGCACGTTGTCGGTCGAGATCGCCGATCAGCGCCTGCACCTCGATGACCTTCGTCGGGCGGCACGCCGAACTGCTCCATCACCTCTGCCTCGCCGATCACCTTGTTCTTCATGGTGTCGTACATGCGCGACGCCCGGGCGCGACGAGCTGCATCAGGTCCTTGTCGGAGGAGACGATGGTCACGTCGGCGCCGGCTTCGAGCGCCTGCGCGCGCATAGGTGGCGATGAGGTCGTCGGCCTCGTAGCCTTCCTGCTCGAGGCAGGCGACGTTGAAGGCCTCGCACCGCGTCGCGGATCAGCGGGAATTGCGGGACGAGGTCCTCCGGCGACGTCCGGGCGGTGCGCCTTGTAGTCCGTCGTAGAGCTCGTTGCGGAAGGTCTTGCTCGGAATGGTCGAAGATCACCGCGAAATGGGTCGGCGGCGACAGCTCGCCGCGTCTCGCGCAGCAGCTTCCACAGCATGGCGCAGAAGCCGTGCACGGCGCCGACCGGCAGCCCGTCGGAGGGCCGGGTCAGCGGCGGCAGCGCGTGATAGGCGCGGAAGATGTAGCCCGAGCCGTCGATCAGATAGACGTGGTCGCCCTTTGCCACCAGCCTGCCGGCGGCCGCTTGCTTGTCTGTCGGTCATTGTCATGATGGGAGAAATATAGGGATTGGCGGGAGCCGCCGTCAGCACCGCCGACCCCTTCTCCCACCCGTCTCGTGATGACGCTGTACGTGTCATGGCACCGCGACGGCGGGCATCCAGTCACCATGAAGGTGCAGGTGCCCTCAGGCGCGTATGGACTGTCCCGCGGCGCCCGGCGACTGGAACTGAGTGAGGCCTGACCGCTAATGCGTGTCTCGAGCTCGTGGCTGCGCTCGGCGCTGCCGGGGGCAAAGACCATGTCGGGCCCGAAGGTCTTCTCGATATAGTCCTTGAAATAGGTCTCGCATGAACGGGAAGGCGCGGGCGAGCCGGGTGAAGTCCTTCTGCGAGATCCACAACACGGTGGAATCTTCGAGCGCCACCACGAGCCCGGTGCGGAGCGAGGATTTGAGCAGCACCCGCTCGCCGAAATGCTCGCCCGGCCCGAACACCTTCTCGAAATGCTCGCCCGTCTCGGGGTTGTCGATGGTGAGCTTGAGCGAGCCTTTGACCACGGTATAGAAGCCGTCGATCAGCATGCCCGGCTCGAGCACCTTGTCGCCCTTGCGGTAGTGGATGTAGCGGGTGCCGCGGCATCGAGGACTGCACCTAGCACGATATTGGGCGGCATGAACGCGTTCAGGATCCAGTTCACCAGCACGCTGCACCTTGGTGGCGAAGCCCGGCAGGAAGGAGAGATAGAAGCCGCGCCACAACAGCCAGGCGAGCAAGCCCGAGAGCTTGATGCCGTAGACCTCGGCGACGGCCTTGCTCATGCCGAGCGAGGCGAGCGAGCCTTTCGACGTATAGGCGAAGGGCTTGAGCTCTCGGCTTTGGCCTTGGCGATCAGATTGTCGGCGAGCTGGCGCCCTTCGCGCACGGCGAATTGCGCGGTCTGCGGGGCATAGTCCGACGGGTCCTCGGCCGGCTGCTCGACGAGCGGGATCAGCGCCGCGTCGCCAGCCGCCCAGATGCCGTCATGGCCCGAGACGCGCATGAAGCGGTCGGTCTTGATGCGCCCCACTGCATATCGAGATCGAGCGATTCGACCAGCCGGTGCGGACCGTTGCCGATGGTGGCGACGATGGTCCGCGGTCGGGATCAGCGCTGCCGTCGGTCAATTCCACGCCGGTCGAGGTCGCCGATTTGGTGCCGGTGCCGGTCATGACGTCGATGCCGTGCATGCGCAGCCGCAGCGTCGCGTATTCGGCGAGGTCGGCAGGGAAGGTCGGCAGGATGCGGTTCGCGTATTCGATGAGGTAGACGCGGATCTCCTCATGCTTGATGTTGGGATAATATTTCAGCGCGCGGTGGATCAGATCGTTGACCTCGGCCACCGTCTCCACGCCGGTGAAGCCGGCGCCCACCACCACGAAGGTGAGCAGCTCGCGCTTGAGATCCGGCTCCGTCGCCACATCGGCCATTTCGAGGCAGCCGATCACGTGCGTGCGCGAGCCGGTGCGCGTCGGAGAGGTTCTTCATGGTGAGCGCGTGCTCGGGCAGGCCGGGGAAGCGGTTCAGATCGACGCTCGATGCCGAGCGCGATGATCAGCTCGTCATAGGAAGGTCGACCGGAACCCGGCGGAAGCCCTGCACCACGGTCACCGTCTTCTTGGCGAAGTCGATGCCCATGACGTCGGCCTGGCGGATCTGGACGCCGCGCAGCAACATGCGCGAGCGGCGCCACCGCGTCGGAGGAGTGGATGGTGGCGGCGGCGACCTCGGGCAGCAGCGGCTGGAACACGAAATAGTTGTTGTTGTTGATCAGCTCGACGTCGAACCGGTCGGCGCCGCGGCGCGCGAGCTCCTTGGCGGCAAACACGCCGCCGAAGCCGCCGCCGAGAATGAGAACTTTCTTCTTTTCCATGGTCATCAGACCCTGCCGTTCATGGCATTTGCAGGCATACCTACGCCAATCGGATGCCGCGCAAGTCAGAAGTCAGAAGACGCAAGGAAGCTGGGGTGCCCTGATTTCTGACTTCCGGCGCCTGATTCTGGTTTCTGATCGCCCGCGTTGCTTAACGAGCAGGCTTTTGGCTTAGGTTCGCGCGACGAGCACCCGTAGCTCAGTTGGATAGAGCGTTGCCCTCCGAAGGCAGAGGTCACAGGTTCGAATCCTGTCGGGTGCGCCAGTTCTTGTTGCTTTGCCTGCATAGGCTTGATTGTATCGCGTCAGTCTGTAAGGGAGTGCGTGGCGTATGTCTGCGTTGTTGGCGTTAATTTCGATTGCGATGATCGGCTATTTGTACGGCTGCAAGACGACTGACGATCGTTAGTCGCGACTTGCTGGGCTCTGGTTGCCGGCCGGTTTCACCGACGCTCCTCAAGCGCTCTTTGGTCTCTTCCGAGAGCGGACGGGGCGAGCGGTCAGCTCGCACCGAAATGTTCAGCGCCACGGCGGCGCGAATGAGCGCCTTCAACGCCTTTTCATCGATCTTGTCGCCCTCATGGAAATCGATGGCGCGCCTGGTGTTGCCTTCGAGGCTGGAGTTGAAGAGGCCTGAAGGGTCCTTGAGCGAGGCGCCCTTGGCGAAGGTCAGCTTCACGACGTTCTTGTACGTCTCGCCGGTGCAGATGATTCCGGCGTGCGACCACACCGGAACCCCTAGCATCGAGTTCGACGGCTTTCTCCATTTCACCTCCTCGACCACTTCGGGGTCGGCCTCTCTGATGAGACTTCGGACCCGAGCGAGCGTCTCGCCCCGCCAATCACTCGAGCGCCGCGATTCTCGCATCGATCAGCTGAGAGGGAGAGTCTCCTTCCTTTCGCTTCCTTCGAGGCGCTCTTCTCTTCATGGTTGTCGTCGCTTTCTTCATGGCTGCTGTCGCTCGCCCGTCACTTATATAGTTATGACGCTCAACTGGTTACCGGGATTGCCGCAATTACTACGGGTGGGAGGCGAAAATGAACCGACAACGAGGCCCGCGGGCGGTGGCGCTCTCGGTCGCTGCGATTGCGCTACTTTCATTGGCTGCGTGCGGCGATGCCGCCGCCCCGTCCGCTTCGTTACTGCCGCGCGACACGGTCGTGCCTGTGAGTGTGGTGACCCAGTACTTCCCCGACGTCACCAAGGAGGCGAGCACGGGGCCGAACGAAACGAGCGTCGGGAAGCCGATCGCGTCGAGATCGGTGGTCTTCTGCCAGCGCCGACGGAAAGAAGAAGGTGACAGTCTCCGTCGACCAGTACGCCAGCGCCAGCGACGCCGCGGCTGCCTACCAAACGGCCGTGCAGGGAGCAAGGCCGCGCCCGGGTTCAACCCTGCGGCGACGCCTGAATCTGGGGCAGGAGGCGTTCGCCGGCACCTCGCAGGTCGGCGCCGAGATGCACTTCGGTCTCGGGGCACGCGACGGCAGGCTGATCATGTCCGCCACGCACGCGGGCGACATCCCCGTCACGCCCGACAACTCGAACAACCTCATCAGCCTCGGCGGACGTAGAGCTCACCACCGCCAAGCAGGTCCTCGGCCCCTCGGGGAGCAGTTAGCTCTGGAGAGTGCCTGCTCGGCCTTAGCCCACGCCACGCGCCTCGCGACTTCCGCTCACATTCGTTCGCCGGGCAAAAGGCTCGCTTGCTTCACCCAGGCGGCGAGCTGAGCTTCGTCGAGCTGGTCGTCCTCGATGGATGTCGAGGTAGCGCGTGTCCTTGCCTTGGACGCGCCGGGGGAACAGGACGCAGCGACGCGCCGCGGAAGAAAGCCACCTTCACGTACTTCGTGAAACAATGAAAGCTGAGGAACCAGCCTTGGCCCTCGACGCCATAGAAGGGCGAGTTCCATTTGACGGCCTTGCGCACGCCGGGGACGGTGCGCACGATGAGCGCGTCGAGGCGGCGCCCGACGTCGCGTTTCCAGCCCGGCATGGCCGCGATGTAGGCCTGCACGGGGGCGTCGCCGTCGGCCTTCGCGATCTGCGGGTTGCCGCCTGAGAGGAGGGCCGGCTTTGCGCGACCTTGCTGCGACTTCGGCGACTTCGCCGCCGTCTTGCGCGGCTTGCTCATTGGTCCATCATCCGCATCGGACGCCAATCCTGACGGCACTGCGCAAGATTGATCTGTCACGTGGCCGGCTAGCTCGGCCATCCACGTCTCCGCATCGCATGGCGACGACGTTGACGATGACGGCCGCAAGGACGGCCATGGACAGCCACGGTGGGGTGACGCATTCGATTCAATGGACCTCCTGATTTGAGCTGAGCATCGCGTGCGGCAGATTTCAATCCGCCCGCGCCAAGACCTGCTCCAGCTTCGCGAAGAACTGCTGCCATCCGCCTTGGCGCCGCCGTAGGCCTGCTTCTGATCCGGCCGGAAGCCCGACTGCTCCATGCGCAGGTGGGTCCCCGTGCTCGTTGGCGTGAGCGTAAAGGTCACCACGCTCTTCAGATTGTAGGCCGCATCGTCGTGCGCGAAATTCCAGGTGTAGGACAGCGTTCTTGTTCGGCTCGACGGCGAGGACCTCGCAGTCCAACACGCCGCCCCAGTCTCCGCGAAGATTGAAACGGTGACCCACGACTGGCTTGAAGTCGTTCTTCATCAGCCACTCCTCGATCAGGTGTGGTTGCGTGAGCGCGCGCCAGATCTTTCCGGCGGATGAGGCATCTCCCGTTCGACGACGACGGAGCGCGTTTCGGTCGATGTATTCGGTCATTGGTCCATCCTTTCGAGCAGATCTTCGAGGTCGTCGAACCGGCTCTTGCCAGAACCCGGCCATCTGGCTTGTCCAGTCGATCAGAGGGGCGAGGCCCTGCGGCCTCGCGCGGTAGTGGGTCTCGCGTCCTTCGCGCCGGTCGCGGCACGAGCCGCGCGAGCTTCAACACGCGCAAATGCTTGGAGACCGCGGGCTGCGAGACTCCGGCGCGGTCGGTGAGCGCCCGCACGGTCAATTCGCCGTCGCGCATCAGCCGCTCGAAGATCGCCCGGCGGGTCGGGTCGGCGAGACTGCCAACACTGCGTTCGGTCTGGCGGGCATGCATGATTCATAACCCAGTGGTTATGGATTTGTCGAAACCACTCACGGAAACCCATCGGTGATGTAGCAGCGGGACGTCTCGTGTGTAGCCGCATTGACCGCCGATTTGAGCCGAAGCCGATTGAACGGACTTGCTGAATGGCGAGAATGAAAAGCGAGGCAGCAATCACGGTCGAAATCGCCTTCGTATGGTCATCGATCACGACCCTTTCCTCCCTGTGCCGCCGCTTCTCGCGGCGCGTTCGCCCATCAAATCTTTGACCTGAGTCGATGACTCCCGAGTCTGATGGGAGTAAAATTATCATACCCTTCAAGGAGATAACTTCTTGAAAGGATCATATGGGGAGGAAACAATGATCAGATTGATCGCTGTAGCCTTTGCCCTGGCCTTCGCAACATCCGCACATAGGCAACACCAGCTCGTCCCGCTTCATCAGCCGGACGGCATGGTCACGCAAGTCCGCGAAGCATGCGGCGCCGGTATGCACATGGTCAACGGGACCTGCGTGCGTACCGCCGCTCGCCGGAACGCCGCCAGGTGTGCGAGTTGGGATGCGTACAGTAGGTGGCCGCCGGACGTTAAATGAGACGTGCTTGAAACCGGGCTGGGAGGGGAGAGCTACCCCCCTCCCGACCTGGTTATTGGCAAGTACAGTGACGGTCACTGCAGTTCTCCGGTCTGTCGCTCTTCCTTGCGGACCGATCCGCCGGAGATCATAATGACGGCAACTCCGGAAGTGTCGCCATGCAAGAAGCGCGGATCGACCTCCTGCAGCGCATGCCCGTTTTCGGCGGAGATCCGGGCCGACATCCTCCAATTTCTGCTCGGCTTGTGCCCGGTCGTGTCCGTCCCGGCGAACGAGTACTTTTTCCGCGAACACGACCGACGCCGATCTCGATGTTCGTCCTCGAAGCCGGCAAAGTCGCGGTGCTGGAAGTCATGGCGTGGGAGCGAGTACCTCCTCGGAATGCTGCAAAGAGGGCGATTGCTTCGGGGAGATGGCGGTCATGGACCTCTGTCCGCGCAGCGCCTCCGTCCGCGCCGTCGAAGATTGCACCGCAATCCGTCTTTCGGCAGCCAACCTCCATCAGGTCTACGAGCAGGATCTCAAGCAGTTCGCGCTGATCCAGATGAACATGGGCCGGGAAGTGACCAGGCGGCTGCGAGAAGCTGACAATCGGCTGTTCGCCTGGATGGGGCCTGACGCGGATATGAAGCATTTTTCCCGGCCGGCTGAGCTAAGCCGGTTCATTCGGCGGCGCTCTTCACCGCCGCAAGCTCCTCGACCTTCGCCAGCTCCACCACCTGCTTGAGGCCGCCGTCCTTGCGGTTGGAAATCTTGATGTCGCCGCCGGCGCGCTGGACGATCTCGCGCGCGATGGTGAGCCCGAGCCCGGCGCCGGCGATATTCTGCCGCCTGCCGGGATCGACGCGGAAGAACGGCTCGAACACCTGGCCGAGAAGCTCAGGCGGGATGCCCGGGCCTTCATCCTCGATGATCACCTGGGCCTTGGCGCCTTCGCTCTCCTCGACCCTGACGCGAGCGCGCCGTCCGTGGGTCGCGGCATTGATCATGAGATTGCGCAACGCGCGCGCAAGCCTGAGCCGGTTCGCCCGCACGCTGACCGGCTGCGCCTCGGTGACGGTCACGTCCAGGTTCTGATCCTTGAGCTCGCCGGCGACGTCGGCAACGAGCCGGTCGAGCCACACCGTCTCCGGCGCCGCCTTGCCCGACTCCTCGCGCACCAAGAGGATGGCGCTGTCGGCGATGCGCTCGAGCTCATCGAGGTCGCTCAGCCACAGGCTGCGCTCCTCGTCGTCCTCCACGAACTCGGCGCGGAGCCGCATGCGGGTGATCGGCGTGCGGAGATCGTGGCCTGCGGCTGCGAGCAAACGCATGCGGCTCTCGATCGCCTTTCTCAAGCGCGAGGAGAGCGAATTGAGCGCTCTCGCCGTCGCCCGCACCTCGGCTGGCCCCGCTCGGGCAGGGGCGGAAGGATGGCGTCGGGCCCGACCGACTGAACGGCATTCTCGAGGAGCACGAGCGGCTGCACCATGCGATGAGCGGCGAACACGGCGATCGCCGTCGACCCCGACGGTGATCAGTGCGAGCCATTTGAGCAGCCCGATACCAGGGCTTCCGCTGCGGCGGCAGGTCCGAGATCGGCATCAGCAGCCATCCCTTGCCATCGATGGGGATCGACACCACGAGCGGCGCGGTCCAGTCCTTTGCGAGTGATGCTGACGGGAAGCGTCGTGGCCTCGCGAGGCAAGCTCGGCCCTGAGCCGCGCCGTGGCGTTCTCGCGCAGCTCCCTGGGGAAGGCTCGGGCACGAGGGTGAGCGCGCTCGTATCTTGCTTGGCGACGCGCAGGAACATCTCGATCTGATCGGCCACCGGCTCGGTGGTGCGCTCGGGCGACGGCGGCCCAAGCATGGCGAGCATCACCCAAGTGATAATGCCGACCACCGACACGATCGCCACGACCAGCAGAAGCGCGATCTTGGCGCGGAGCGTGTTCACGTGGCGCCGTCCTGCAGGTCGACCCGCGCCGCCAATTGGTAGCCGCCATTGCGCACGGTCTTGAACAGCGGCGAGGAGGCGCGGTCGCCGAGCTTGCGGCGCAAGCGGCTGACCAGCACGTCGATCGAGCGGTCGAACACGTCGCCGTTGCGGCCGCGGGTGAGGTCGAGCAGCTGATCGCGCGACAGCACGCGTCCCGGCCGGTCGAGGAAGGTCTTGAGCAGATCGAACTCGGCGCCGGTCAGCACGATGTCGGCCCTTGCGGGTCGATCACGCGCCTCGTCTGCGGGTCGGCGGTGAAGCCTTCGAAGCGGTAGACCTTCTCCTCGCTCGCCGGAATTGCCGCCTCGCCATGCCGGCCGCAGCACCGCCCGCACCGCGGGCGATCAGCTCGCGCGGATTGAACGGCTTGCCGAGATAGTCGTCGGCGCCGATCTCAAGGCCGATGATGCGGTCGACGTCTTCCTTCAGCGCGGTCAGCAGAATGATGGGCACGTTCGAGCGCTGGGCGCGCAAATCCCGGCAGACATCGAGCCCAGATCCGTCCGGGAGCATGACATCGAGCACCACGAGATCGACCTGGTGCGTCGCCAGCCGCTCGTGCAGCTCGTGGCAGCTTGCCGCAAGCAGCACGCTGAAGCCCTGACCCTCGATATAGCGGGCGAGAAGCTTGCGGATCTCCGGATCGTCGTCTGCGACAAGAATCTCGCTGCTGCGTGGTCATCGCAACCATCTTTACCGCCGCGGCGTGGCTGCAACGAGGCCATTTTTGTAACGAAACTTGGGTCCTCGGCCGTCCGGCAATGTTTCGACACGAAGCGCGCCGAGCCGGAAATGATCGGAAATGTCACGGCCACGCCACGCCACGATCGTTCCATAGAGTCCAAAGAGGATTGCAGGGGCACCCGGCATGGTGCGCAGGAAGAAGACCGCTCGACGCCCGCGAGGCGTTGGATTTTCCGCGGCGCTTGGCGAAGGATCCTGCTCCCCTTCCTGGTGATCTGGCTCGCCGCCCTTTCGCTGTTCGACAGCGGGATCGATCCAAACTTCCCGTGAGTGCGGACCGCCCGTTCCCAGCAACACTTCGACAAAAATTTCGCCTTCCGCGGAAACATTCGGACACGCCAAGACCAACACGGGCAATGCGAGGCGCTTAGCGTGCGGGTCTGCAAACGGTGAGGTGTCAGCATGAATCACTTCTTTCCGAAATTTGCTCGCGTCCTCGCTTTCGCCAGCGTGCACATGCTGACGCCGGCCTGGGGCCAGACCCACGACGCACCGATGGGTGGAACGGCCCTGGCGATGACCGAGATTGCCAAGGGAGATTTGAAACGCGGCGATCGGCTGATGGCCGAAGCCACGCCTCCGGCGCCATCGCATTCTGGTCCCCCAGATCGGTGCGATGGGCCACCGCCGGGACCCGGACCGAAATTTCTTGCTGGCGAGGCGCCTCGCCCGCATTTCGGTCCGGGTCGCCTTGCCGCGAGGCTGAATGCCGCCGAGACCGAGATCGGCATCCGCTCAAATCAGCTCGATGCGTGGCGCGACTTCACCGACGCGCTGATCGCGACCATGACGCCGCCGTGGCAAAAGCCAGGTCCTGAGGGCGGCGCTCCGGGCGCTGCCCCTGGCGCTGCTCAGGCCGCGCAAGCCAACCAGCCCTTTGCGCATGCGCAGCGTCTGGCCGAAAATGCCATCGAGCGCGGGCGTCATGCCGAGGATCTGGCAAAGGCGATCGATGCGCTGAAGAGCAAGCTCACGCCGGAGCAGCTGACCAAGGTCGCGGAGATCGAGGCGAGGCTCAGCGCTCGCCAGGGAGCGCCGGGACCGCATTTCGGCCCGCCGCATCACGGCCCTGGTCCGCGGCCTGACGACGGGCCTGGCGGTCCGGCCGACGAGACCCCGCCTCCGGCATCACCGGAGATAAAGAAGGGGCGGTGCACCATCCGGCGCACCGCCCCTTCGACTTTGAGCGAGATGTTACGCGCTGCGGCCGCTGACGGCGTGATAGATCCACAGGACCAAAACGGCGCCGACGATCGCCACCAGCATGCTCCAGATGTTGAATCCGGTCACGCCGGTTGAGCCGAGCATATCGAACAGATAGCCGCCGACCACGGCGCCGACGATGCCGAGCACGATGTCCATCAGGATGCCCTGACCGCTGCCGACATAGATCTTGCTCGCGATGAAGCCCGCGATCAGGCCCAAGACAATCCAGGCTAGAATCGACATTTTCAGTTTCCTCCCTGCTGTGAAACCGTTGATCCGGATCGCGGCCGCTTAAGCGCTTCAGCCCATCAGCCGCTGCAATTCGCGCTGGCGTCGGCAGGCGGCCGTCCGGGTCATCCGGTCGACCACACCCGGCAGCACCTTCGCCAATTCGGAGATGACCTCGTCGCGCGGAAAGACCGGTGCGGCGGGCCAGCTGATCGACGACGTCCGAGCCGAGCGCATCCGACACTTGCCTTGAGGAAATATCTTGGTTCTGTCCACGGTTGACCCAGCTGTCGACGACGTCGCCGAGGCCCTTCTGCTGGAACTGCTTTACGAGACCGCCAAGCCCATCGAGGATGTCGCCGGGCGAGGCGTTCGGCGGGATCTGCCTGCGGGATGCGCGGTGCCGGCTGAGGCTCGGCTGACGCAGTCTGATCGGCATCCTTTCTTGCCGAAATAGCGCGAGGCGAACAGCGCCAGAAGCGCGATGATTAAGGGCTTTCGCCACATTTCCGCCGGGAAGGGCGGAGCTGCTGTCAGAGCCAAAAATATTGCTAGCCATACTGACCTCCTCAAGAACAAGAGCGCCCTCGTCCCCGAAACGCCAATGCTTACCACTTCGGGTTCGCGCCACCAAACACGGCTTGCATCGGCGGAGCGTCCTGGTGTCGCTGGCAAACCGCCATTATCTCGATGCTTTGCCGCTTGATTGGCGTGACCGGCACTCCATAAAGGAGCGCTATGACAGTTTCCGTGACCGAGAAGCCGATTTCAGCTCGCTCCGGAATGGGCGCCGCAAAAGGCGATATGGACCGCCTGGCCGGCCAATCCGGGCCAGTGGAACGGCGATCTGGACGCGCCGCGCCGCGACGTGGCGGCCATGGTGCGCGCGCTTCGCGGCCGCGAACCGGGTGCGCCTGCTGGTCAACGGCGCCGAGGCGGAAGCCTCCGCGCGGGCGGCGTTGGGCGACTGTGGCCGAGATCGTGCCAGCGCGCTACGGCGACATCTGGCTCCGCGACACGGGGCCGATCTTTGCCCGCAGCCGCGACGGCGCCGTCGCGCTCAGGTTCAAGACCAATAGCTGGGGCGGCAAGTTCGACCTGCCTGACGACGCGACCGTCGGCGAAGACATCGCGCGGCTCGCGGGAGCTGCCCGTTTTGAGTTTCGATTTCGTGCTGGAGGGCGGCGCCGTCGACCGTGACGGCGAGGGCACCATCCTCGCCACGCGCCAGACGCTGCTCAATCCCAACCGCAACGGCTGGAGCAAGGCTGAAGCCGAGGCTGCGCTCGAGCAAGGGCTCGGCGCCAAGACGGTGATCTGGATCGACGAGGGGCTGAAGAACGATCACACCGACGGCCATATCGACAACATCGCCCGCTTCGTCGGCCCGGCGCGCGTGGTCGTGCCAGTCGCCTGCCGGCCCCGACGACCCGAACGCCGGAGACCTTGGACGGAATCGCGCGAACGCTCGAAGCGGCGACCGACGCCAAGGGCGCGAGACTCGAGGTGATCCGCGTGCCGAGCCCAGGGCTCTATCGCAACGCGCTCGGCGAGATCGCGCCGGCCTCGCATCTCAACTTCGTCATCGCCAATGGCGTGGTGGTGATGCCGGTCTATGGAACGCCGACGCAAGATGCGGCGCTCGAAGCGTTGCAGGCGGTGTTCCCCGACCGGAAGGTGATCGGCGTTCCGTCGCGCGGCCTGCTCGGCGCGGGCGACGCCGGCGGCGGGTCGTTCCACTGCATCACCCAGCGAGGAGCCTGCGTGATGACGAAGCGCACGATCACCGTCGCGGCCATCCAGTCGTCCTTCGGTCCCGACATGACAGGCCAACATCGCCAAGACCGAAGGCTTCGTGCGCGAGGCGGCAAGCGCGGCGCGCAACTCGTGCTGCCGCCCGAGCTGTTCCAGAGCATCTACTTTCCCGACCCAGCAGGACCCGAAATGGTTCGAGACGGCCAAGCCTGTCGCGCGAGCATCCTTCGGTGCGCGCGCTGCAGAAGCTCGCCAAGGAGCTCGAACATCGTCATTCCCATCTCCTTCTTCGAGAAGGACGGTCCGCGCTACTACAACAGCGTGGCGATTGCCGATGCCGACGGCGAGATCCTCGGCGTCTATCGCAAGAGCCACATCCCTGACGGCCCCGGCTATCAGGAGAAATATTATTTCCGCCCCGGCGACACCGGCTTCAAGGCGTGGAAGACGCGAGGCCGGCACGATCGGCGTCGGCATCTGCTGGGACCAATGGTATCCGGAAGCGGCCCGCGCCATGATGCTGCAAGGCGCCGAGATTCTGCTCTATCCCACGCGCCATCGGCTCGGAGCCTTACGACCTATCGCTCGACACCCACGCGCGCTGGCAGCGCGCGATGCAGAGGTCACGCCGTGGCGAACGCCGTGCCGGTGGTCGCCGCGAACCGCATCGGCGTCGAGCAGAACGACGGCGCCACGCAGAGCTATTACGGCCATTCCTTCATCGCCGACCACACCGGCGAGCTGGTGGCGAGCTTCGGCGACAAGGAGGAGGGCGTGCTCGTCGCAGAGCTTCGATCTCGACGAGATCGAGCGCTACCGCGCCGAATGGGGCTTCTTCCGCGACCGCCGCACCGACCTCTACGCCAAAAGCATCGTGTGATCGCTGGGGCCGACGCGAGTTGGCTGGCCTAGCTCATATGCCAGCCATGGCTCACGCAGATCGACTGGCCGGTGAGCGCATTGGTCTTGAAGGCGGCGAGGAACAGGGCCACGTCGGCGACGTCCTCGACCGTGGTGAATTCCTTGTCCACCGTCTCGGCGAGCATGATCTCCTTGATCACGCGCTCCTCGCTGATGCCGAGCTCCTTGGCCTGCTCGGGGATCTGCTTCTCGACGAGCGGCGTCTCGCACGAAGCCTGGGCAGATGACATTGGCGCGCACGCTGTGCGCGGCACCTTCCTTGGCCATCACCCGGGCGAGGCCGAGCAGGCCGTGCTTGGCCGTCACATAGGCGCGCCTTCAGCGGCGAGGCCTCGTGGCTGTGCACCGAGCCCATATAGATGAGCGCGCCTGATTTCTGCGGGTACATGTGCTTGACGCAGGCCTTGGTGGTGAGGAAGGCGCCGTCGAGATGGATGGCGAGCATCTTCTTCCAATCGGCGAAGGGAAAGTCCTCGATCGGATGCACGATCTGGATGCCGGCATTGGAGACGAGGATGTCGATCCGGCCGAAGGCCTTGACCGTCTGCTCGACGCCTGCGTTGACCTCGTCCTCCTTGGAGACGTCCATGCCGACGCCGATCGCAGTTTTCTTGTCACCCAGCCCTTTGCGCGGCTTGCGCCGAGACATCGGCTTTCAGGTCGGCGATCGACCACGCGGCCGCCGGCCTCCACAAAACGCTTGGCGATGCCATGACCGATGCCGCTCGCGGCGCCGGTAACGAGAGCAACCTTGCCGTCGAGCTTCATGGGACGCGCTCCTTAATCCTCGAGATGATCGTAAACGACTTTGCCGGGGCCAAGTATCAGTTCCTGCGACACTATGCGTCGCCGAGAGCGGCATGGCAAAGGCGCGGGGCTCGACCTCGCCGATGGTCATAAGGCTCGCTCCTTGGGATCGGTGTCGAGATCGCGGGTGAGATCGAGCACCTTCACCCCTTCCTCGGGGCGCGTGCGGTTCTTCCAGTCTGGATGGTTGAAGCTGTGCTCGACGTCCTCGACGCCCGGCGAGCCAATGCTCGTCCATCGAGTAGCGCGAGAACTCGTAGTCGTTGGACTGGGTCCAGTAGGCCGCGCGGCGGTGAATGAGGAGCAGGATGGTGACCGCCGCGTTGCAGCTCACGCCGTCGAGCAGCCGCCAGTCGGGATTGTCGCCAGAGCTCGTCCGGTATGCTCCTCCGCAAGCGGCGAATGGCCCGGCGGATGGTCTGCATCTCGCGGAAAATGTCGGTGTTGAGCCGGGTGCGGCTCGAATAGCGGATCTCCTTTCCCGCTGCCCGATATCGAACAGCGTTTGCGGCATGCAGCCTCTGGCGCTGAACAGATCGACCTGGAAGATGACCATGTCTTCGCGCGGTCCGCTTCGCTCGAGCACGTATTCGAGCGGCGTGTTGGAGACGAGCCCGCCGTCCCAATAGGGCTCGTTGTCGATCTCGATGGGCGGGAAGCCGGGAGGAAGCGCGCCGCTTGCCATGACGTGCTCTGGACCGACGAATTGCTTGGCGGTGTCGAAATACTTCATGTTGCCGGTGATCACCTGAACCGCGCCGACGCTCAACCGCACCGCGCCGGAATTGAGGAGATCGAAATCGACAAGCTCGAGCAGCGTTTCCTGAGCGGCGTTCGGTGTCGTAGACGCTGATCGCCTCAGGCGTGCCTTGCGGCTGGAACACGGCGGGAGGCACGCGCGGCTCGAAGAAGCCTGGAACGCCGCCGACGGCAGCGAGCGTCGCGCTGGTCTCGTTGAAGATGCGGCGCGAATTGTCGTCGTTGGCGAGCGGCCAGGCGAGCAGGCGGCTGAGACGCGCTCCCAGAACTCGCGCAGGCGCTCGACGCGCTTCTCCGGCGGATTGCCGGCGATGATGGCTGAATTGACGGCGCCGATCGAGATGCCTGCGACCCAGCTCGGCATGTACCCGGCCATTGCCAGAGGCCTCGTAGGCGCCGGCCTGATAGGCGCCGAGCGCGCCGCCGCCTTGCAGGACGAGTACGGTTTTTCCGCCGGATCGGTCACACTCAGGAGCTTAGCCCTTGCCGGCAGCTTGGAGTGGAGAGCCATGCGACATCGATGCTTTCGCCCTCGCTTACCGATCGAGGAAAGCCCGCATCGCAGCGACGGTGGCGGCGGGCTGCTCTTCCATAAGCCAATGACCTGAATTCGGGATGACGCGCTCCGGTCACATCGCTCGCGACGAAGCCGATGATCGTCGGCCATGGCCGTGCCAAAGGACTTGTCCGCGCCGATGGCGAGCACCTTCATGGTGAGCTTGCCCTTTGCCGCCAAGGCCTTGTTGTCGATCGCATCCTGATGAAAGGCCGCGAACTGCTCGAAGGCCGAATGCATGGCGCCGGGCAACGCGTAAAGCTTGGCGTAGTGCCGGCGGGTCGCTTCGTCGATCGATGTCGGATCGGCCGACAATTCGTTCCAGAAGCGGTCGAGATAGATGCGCTCGCGGCCCTGCGACCAGACGCTCGACGTCCGGCCCGCGGAAATTGAAGTGCCAGAGCTGGGGGCTGCTGCACGATCTCATCCCAGGTCCCGATGCCTGGAAGCGGAGCGTCCATGGCGCACCCAGCGCGTGACGCGCTCGGGGTATTGCGCGGCGAAGGCGTAGCCGACCATGTTGCCGATGTCGTGGGTGACGAGATCGGCCTTCTCGATGCTCGAGGCGGTCGAGCACGCTGCGCGACGTCGCCGGCTTGGGTTTTCTTGTCGTAGCCGCCTTCCGGGTGGGACGAGAGGCCCATGCCGCGCAGGTCCGGGACGATGACCGTGTGGTCTTTCGCAAGCTCCGCCGCCAAGGGCGCCCACATGTCTCCGGTGTCGGCAAAGCCATGCAGCATGACGACGGCTGGCCCAGAGCCACCGACACGCACATGGATGGTGGCGCCGCCGGTCTCGATATCCTCGGTGCGGAAGTCCGGCGGGGAAGGGTTGAATCATGTTTTCTCCTCTCGACGGGCCTGCGGTCAGCGCGGTGCTCTCCTCTTCGCCGGCCGAACCCGCCCAGCTGACATCACTGCGCCGCGGTCGCGTGACGTCGCGCAAAGGAGACCGCGTAGGCCTGACTGCGGATATCGATCATCGGGTCGGCGGTCTCGATGCCGGCAGGCACTGCGTTCTCGAGGAACAACAAAGCGCGCTGGGCGGCGTCGCTGTCAGGATCGACCTTGTCGATCTCGACCACGCCGAGCTCGACGGTCTTGCGGCTGTCCGGCCAGGCGATCGACGGATCGTCGATCTTGTCGCCAGGCTCGGCGATTTGGACTTGCAGCTTCATGCGCACCGGGCCGTCGCCGACGCGCTTGCGAATCTCCTCCGCGAGATAGTTGGGACCGGCCGCGGCAAGCTGCTCCTTGGTGAGATACTCGGCACCGCCCTCAGGCAGCATCTGGTAGCGAACGACGGTGCTGTCGCCCTTGGCGTTGGTGAACTTGAAGCTGTTCACGCGCGTAATAAGGCAGCGTGGCAAAGCTCACCGGCGCCGGCTTCTCCGCGGTCAAGAAGGTCTTGGCGATCGGATGGGTTTCGAAGAATTTCTCGAGCGGCGTCGGCTTCGGCGCATCCTTGCCGCTCGCGGCGAGCGCAAGCAGGAGGTCGCGGAACTCCGCCGCGGTCGCGGTGGGAAAGCCGTTATAGGAGTGCATCACCAGGTCTGAATTCGAGCCGTCGGGCAGATTGAATTTCACCGCCATGCCGCGCGGGCTTGCATTCGGGTCGGTGTCGGGGATCGCCGGCACGCCGGCAAAGTCCGAGAAGCGGACGGTGATCGGGCACGGTCGCTCCCGCCTGGAGATGCGGCGCCTTGCTCAAGGAGCGCAGCCTCGGCGCTCGGGGTGAATTTTCCTTCGAGCACGATGCCCTTGGCGTGCACCGCCCGGTTATCGGTCTGCTTGCCGAACACGCCGTTGAGCGCATCGACCAGTTGGGCCGGCAGCGATGTCTGATCGGCAGCGTCTTGGGCGAAGGCGGGGCTGCCGCCGCAAGCGACAGCGCCAACGACAAAATGGAAAGAACTTGCTTCGCGTGCATGATGGGCTCCTTTCGCGGGGTGAAACATATGATCCCGCAAGAACGTAGCGGTTTTGCGAATTGCGCGGGCTTTTTGAATGCAGCCGCTCAGTGACGTCAAAGTGCCGCGCCCGCCGCAATGCGAAAGAAGCGAACTCACGGCAAAGTTAACGTCCGAACCACAGAATCCGACGCAGCTGCGGCGGACTCAGGCTAAAGCGGTGCAAACCTAAGTCACACAAAAATACACATGGGGGCGTAGAATGTATGTCGGGCAGATCCCACAAAGGCCCACCAAGGAGGTTACCATGTTCAAGGCGTATGTCATGCCGGCGCTGGCGGGTGCATTCCTGCTCGGCCTGGCTACGGCTGCTTGGGCCGTAAACGGCGAGTTCGGCAACATGTGCGCGATGGTCTCGCAGCCGGTAAAGACACGAGACCGACTGCTCGATCAATGCGCAGCTTCAGGGCAAGACCTATTGCTTCGGCAATAAGGAGGCCATGGCTGAGTTCATGAAGAACCCCAAGGAGAATCTCGCCAAGGCGCAGTCCTACTACTCATCTAAGCATCCCGGCTAAGCCTGGCGCTTCGTCAAAAGCATCGCAAAGCCCTCCGCCGATGGCGGAGGGCCTTTGTGCGTCTGAGTTAGCTCAGCGCCTCGGCCGCCTTCAGCAGCTCCTCGGCGTGGCCCGGCACTTTCACTTTGCGCCAGATCCCGCGGATCACGCCCTTCTCGTCGATGAGGAAGGTGGAACGCTCGATGCCCATGTATTTCCTGCCATACATGCTCTTTTCCACCCAGGTGCCGTAGGCCTCGCACACTTTGCCGTCCTCATCGGAGACGAGCGGGAAGGTGAGATCGAACTTCTTTTTGAACTTGTCGTGGCTCTCGACCGAATCGCGCGAGATGCCGACGATCGCCGCCTTCACCTTGGAGAAGTCGGGGAGAGAGTCGCGGAAGGCGCAAGCCTCCGCGGTGCAGCCCGAGGTGTCGTCCTTGGGATAGAAATAGAGCACGACCTTCTTGCCCTTGAGATCTTTGAGCGAGATCTTGCCGCCGCCATCGGCCGGCAGATTGAAACTCGGGGCCTTGTCGCCAACCTCGAGACTCATGCGTTTCCCTCCTAAGGTCCGCTTGATCATTCTGATATGCGGGATGGTGTTCTCGTCGAAGGGCTCGCCCTCGATGGCATAGCCGTGCTTCTTGTAGAACGCATCCGCGCCGAGCCGCGCATTGAGGATGATCATGCCATAGCCGTGGCGCCGCGCCCAAGCCTCGGCATAGCTAAGCAGCCGCGAGCCGATGCCTTCGCCCTGCCGTCCGTCCGCCACCGCCATCTGCTTGAGCTGCAGCGTGTGCGCGCCCAATCGCTTGAACGACACCGAGCCGATCACGCTGCCATTCACGACGGCGCAGAAATGCCTGCGGTGAGCATCGTCGGACAATTCTTCCGCGCTGAGGGTGAGGCCGAGAGGCTTGCGCAGGGTTGCCTCGCGCAAGCGCAAAGCCTGCGCGTAGAGGGCGGAGCCAAAGGGCGCCTCGGAGAGGCCGATGTCGTCCGCCTCGGTCACGGGCGCTCCTCGTCGGCGACCGCCGTCAACAGGCCTCGCGCCTCGAGGCGCGCGCCGCTATCGAGCGCGGCGAAGAAGCGGATGGCATAAAGGCCAGGCTTGTCTGGAGGCAAGAGCGGGATCCAGCAGACTTCGCCTAAGCGCACGCTTTCGCCGGCTACAGGCGTGCCGCGCGGCTCGGTAACGAACATATCGAGTCTGCCTGTCACAGGGGTGACTTCGGCCGCCTGCCGCCTGAGCAGGAGGACATAGAGAGCCGTGTTGACGGTTTGCGGGGATCGGCCCTGCTCGACCATCGCCTCGACGCATGCTGCGAGATCGTCCGCGCTCTTGAGGCTGACGATGCAATCGAGGATCTCCGGCGTGAGCCCGAGATCGGCGCGCGCACCGGCGACGCTTGCGAGCAGCGCCCGGTGCAGCCTGGCATTGGCGAGATCGAGCGGAAACCATGAGGCCACCGTCATGCGCTTGGCGGTTGCCAAGTCCGCCGCGGCGAGCGCTGCGGCTTGCGCGTCGATGCCGCTCGCTGGCTCCTCGCGCAGCTTGCGTGGAAAGGGCGCTTTGGCCGCGCCGCAACAGATAACGCGCCCAAAGGGCGAAATAGCGCAACAGCCGCCCGAGCGAGAGCCGCTTGGCGAGCCGGTAGAGCCCGCTTTGTCTCGGCACCTCCATGGATGGGCGCTCTCTCAAGGCTGCATCGCCAGGCGCTCGGCCATGGCCCAGACGGCCTTTATTTGCGGGGCGTCCTTGCCGAGATAGTCGATGTCGCTATAGCCCCACCAGTCCCAGCAGCCATGCGGGTTCACCACGCTCCCGGCGATCTGCGGAAACAGGACGACGAGCCGGTTGGTGTCGGCGTAGCGGGCAAAGCCGGTCTTCTCGATGAAGGCGTCGCCGACCGTCTCGCGCGCCTGGCTCGCAGCCATGCAGCGCGATATGCAAGCGGCAGCCTCGATGGGTCACGCAATCCTGCGGCACATAGACCACGCCCTCGGCGGCGAGCCCGTTGGGGACGCCGTTGTTGAAGGTTGATTGGTCGAAGACGATGAACTTGCCGGTTGGGCTTGGGCTGAGGCTCGGCGAGGGGAACACCATAGATCCATTCGAGGATCGCCTTCGCCTGATCGTAATCGCAATCGCTGACGTAAGGATCCTGTGAGAGGCCGCAGGCGGTGCCTTCGGTCTCGGTCAGGAAGGCGTGGCCTCCTTCCTTCTCGACGAGTGCAATGCTTCCTCCGGCACGCCGGCGGCGGCATAGAAGCGCTTGGCGGCCTCGACCACGGAGCGGACCACGGTCTGATCCTCGTTGCCCGAGAACAGATAGATCTTGTCGTCGGCGAGGCCGGAGAGCTCATCGATCTTGCCGTCCTCGGCAAGCTCCTTGGCGCGCTTGGCAAGCTTGTCGGCGTCAGGCGCTCCCCAGGCGTCCTTCATGCAGGCATTGGCGGCTTGCGTGGCGTTCTGCCACAGCACGATGGGCCAATAGGGAAAAAGCTCGACTGGAGGCGGTCTCGGCGCAGGCGAAGGGTCCGCCGGCGACGATGCCTGCGCCGACGATGTCCTTGGAGTGGGCGACTTCGATCTGCCCGGCCATATAGGCGCCGGAGGAGAGCCCCGAGACGGAGGTGGCGGGAAGCGTGACGCCGAGTTTCGGCAGCTCTTCCGTCGCGGCCGAAGCGGCGGCGGCGATGCCGAGCAGAGAGAGCGCCGAGAGAGCGAAGAAAGCCCAGCTGCGCGTCGACATCAGCCTTCGTTTCCTCCCTTTGCGGGATTTGTGACGGGCGTCTCACTTTCGCTCCGGGAGACGCGCCGACAACTTTATTCGGTCCTGAGGTGCCTTTGGGCCAAAAACTTCTTGCATCGCTGCAGCATGGGTGTACATAGCGCCGTCGTTTAACTGGAACATCTACTGGTTGGAGGGAGGACGCCATGTCCGATGACGCCCTCTTCCAATTGGGGATGGACTTGGATCGTGGTTCAAGCACCGCCCAAACGGAAGAAAAGCTTTCTCGTTGCCGCTCCTCGCAAGAGGACGAGCGTAAGGATTTTTCTGTGAGCGTGACGGGGTTCGCTACGCTGGCACCCATCTCATCATCGACTTGGTGCGAGCGGAACGGCTCGACGATCTAGAGCACATCGAAGCGACGCTTCGACGTTGCGTCGAGGTCGCTGGAGCGACGCTCCTGCACATCCATCTCCATCACTTCACGCCGAACGGTGGAGTGTCGGGCGTGGCGGTGCTCGCCGAATCGCATATCTCGATTCATAGCTGGCCCGAATACGGCTACGCCGCCCTCGATGTCTTCATGTGCGGCCAGACCCATCCACGACGCGCCATCGATGTGTTGAAAGAGGCGTTCTCGCCTCGCAAGGTGGTGGTCAAGGAGCATCTGCGCGGCAAGGAGATGAATCGATGGACCGGTGGGTCGAAGAGACGTTACACCGCGGCTTCCGCATCCGTCTGAAGGCGGACCGCGTCCTCTTCGACAGCGAGACCGAGCATCAGCAGCTGATCATCTTGGAGAACCCCGGAATTCGGGCGGGTGATGATGCTCGACGGGGTGATCCAGCTCGCCTCGAAGGACGAGTTCGTCTACCACGAGATGATGACGCCACGTGCCGCTGTTCGCCCACGGGCGGGCAAGGAAGGCGCTCATTGTCGGCGGCGGCGACGGCGGGGTCTTACGCGAGGCGCTGAAGCATCCTGAGCTCGAGACCGTCACGCTGTGCGAGATCGATCAGAGCGTGATCGATCTCTGCCGCGAGTACTTCCCGCAGGTCTCGGCCGGCGCCTATGACAACCCGCGCACGCGCATCGTCATCGCCGACGGCACCAAATTCGTGGCCGAGACTGAGGAGCGCTTCGACGTGATCATGGTCGATCTGACCGATCCGATCGGCCCAGGTGCCGTGCTGTTCACCCGCGAGTTCTATGCCGGATGCCGCAAGGCGTTGGCTCGATGGACGGCGTGCTCGTCACCCAGAACGGGCTCCCGTTCCTGCAGGCGGCGGAGCTCAAGCAAAGCGTCGGCTATTTCCGCGAGATGTTCGAGGACGCCTTCGCCTATCTCGCCACCACGCCGACCTATGTCGGGGGACCGATGTCCTATGGCTGGGCGACCGACGACACCGATCTGCAGGCATCTCCGCCAGAACGCCATCGAGCATCGCTATGCCGAGGCCGGCTGCTTCCCCACGCGTTACTGGCGGCCCGACGTGCATGTCGCGGCCTTCGCCCTTCCCAATTACGTGCGCGAGCTGGTGGAGTAGGGCTCTAAAGCCGCTCGAGCTGAGGCAACTCGCCGACGAGCGGCCGGCAATAGTCGTGGAAGGCGGCGCTCACATCGTTGCCGCCTGAGATGAACTCAGGCGGGACATGGCGCGTGCGCCGCGCCACCGCCGAGAGGTCGGCGCGCCCGCAAGCGCTTGCGTAGCTGTCAGGCGCGTTGCTGGTGCGGATGATGATCACCGAGGCGCTTCTGTCGCCTTTGGCGGCAAGCTTCGGCGGCATAGCGGCCGACGGCGCGCGCCTCTTCGGCGTCGACGGAGGAGGGATGCGGCCAGCAGCGCTGGATGTAGCCGAAGGTGTCGGCGCGCACGCGCGGCGCCTTGCCGCCCTTCGGGGTAAGCCCCGACTTGACGAGATCGGCAAGCCCGTCGCCGAGCGCGCCCGAGCCGGACAGCTGCACATTGCCGTGGGCGTCGACCTCGCCCGCGCCCCGCATCAGCTTCGGCCCGATCTCCTCGCCGCTTCTCGTCGCGGATGCCTTCGCTGACCGCGATCTGGCAGCGCCCGAGCTTGGCGTAGACAGCCTCGACGTCGGCGAGGAAGGCGTCCGTGGAGAACGGCACCTCGGGAAGATAGATGAGATGCGGCGCCGGCCGGCCGGCGGGATCGGCGCCATCGCTCGCGGCCCCGCGGGCAAGCGAGGCGGCGGCGGTGAGGAAGCCTGCGTTCCGCCCCATGATCACGTTGATCTTGATGCCGCCGAGGCTCGCATTGTCGAGCGCGTCGCCCATCAGCGCGAGCGTCACGTAGCGCGCGGCCGAGGGAAATCCCGGCGTGTGGTCGTTCTCCAGGAGATCGTTGTCGATGGTCTTCGGCACATGGAAGCAGCGGAGGTCGTAGCCGGCTTGACGCAGCCTTCTCGCTGACGATGCGGCAGGTGTCGGCCGAGTCGTTGCCGCCGATATAGAAGAAATAGCGGATGTCATGAGCGCGGGCGCCGTCGAGGATCTTCTGGCAATAGGCCTCGTCGGGCTTGTCGCGGGTCGAGCCGAGCGCCGCCGACGGCGTGCGCGCCAGGCGCTCGAGCCGATCGGCCGAGAATGGAGGTGAGGTCGACGAGTCCCTCCCCGCCCGCTTTGACGATGCCGCGCACCCCGTGGCGCATGCCGAGAATGCGCTGCACGTGGCCGCTGGCTGAGAGGCCCTTCTTCAGGCCTTCGATGACCCCGGCAAGCGACTGGTTGATCACCGCGGTCGGGCCGCCTGACTGGCCGATCGCCGCATTTCCGGAAACAAGATCAGCCACGGAACCTCACTCCCTGTCGCGCAAAGCGCGCGCACAATGCCCGCGGCAGGGAGTGAGATCAAGCCGATGTGCTTGCCTATGCGGCGTTCCGCTTGCCTGACGCCACGGCGCGGCCCAGGAATTCCCGGATCGCGTTCGCGATTTCCACGACGTGGGTCTCCAGTGCAAAATGGCCAGTGTCGAAGAAATGCACTTCGGCGTTGGGATTGTCGCGCTTGAACGCCTCGGCGCCAGGCGGCAGAAAGAACGGATCGTTCTTGCCCCACACCGCGAGCAAAGGCGGCCGGCGCTCGGCAAAATAAGCCTGGAACTTGGGATAGAGGGCGACGTTGCTGGCATAGTCGAGGAAGAGATCGAGCTGGATCTCGTCGTTGCCAGGGCGGGAAAGCAGCGCGCTGTCGAGCGTGTAGGATTCCGGGGCGACGTCAGCCGGGTCGGCGACGCCGTGGGTGTACTGCCACTTCGTCGTCTCTGGCGCGAGGAACGAGCGCAGCTCCTGCGATTTGCCGGCGTCGGATCCTGCCAATAGCGCTGGATCGGCGACCAGCCGCCGCTCAAGCCTTCCTCATAGGCGTTGCCGTTCTGCGAGATGATGGCGGTGACCCGGTCTGGATGCGCCAGCGCGAGGCGAAAACCGACAGGAGCGCCGTAGTCGAAGACGTAGATGGCGAAACGCTTGAGCCCGATGGCATCGGTGAAAGCCCTCGATCACCTTGGCGAGAGTGTCGAAGCTATAGGTGAAGTCCGTCCGGTCAGGCGCCACGGTGAAGCCGAAGCCTGGAAGGTCCGGCGCCACCACATGATAGCGGTCGGCAAGCAAGGGAATGAGATTGCGGAACATATGCGACGAGGTCGGGAAGCCGTGCAGCAGCAGGAGGGCGGGATGGCGAGGATCGCCAGCTTCTCGATAAAAGATCGTCGCCGGTCCGGCTTTTGCGGTGCGATAGCGTATCCTGGCCTGGGAAGAGTCGGGAGGTGGGTCATTGCAGGTCTCCATTGGGGTTGGCGTTGGTGCCCGACCCTTAGATAGATCCTTGCAAATCGAGCTGTAATCCCTCGATTTCAGGAGGCACTCTTCCAGGCAGGGGAACAATGGCGCGAGTCGACTGTTGACCGCCTTGAAATCGGCGAGCCACGGGTAGAGGAGATGGCTGAGGCTCACGATGAGCGCCAATTGAACGCGAGACGCCAATGTCGTCCGACAGCATGACCGGATCGCGACGCGGCTTGGCCGGAATTGCCCTACGCAGCCTGGAAGGACACCTATGCCACGCTGCATCTCTGGACGCAGATCGTCGGCAAGATCCGCCTGGTGCAGACGCCCTGGCTCAATCACTCCTGGCACGTGGTGCTTTATGTGACGCCGCGCGGGCTGACCACCTCGCCGATCCCTTATGGGGATCGCACGTTTCGAGCTCGATTTCGATTTCCTCGATCATAAGCTGCTGGTGTCGGCGAGCGACGGCGGTCGAAAGGAGATCGGGCTCTTCCCGCGCTCCGTCGCCGATTTCTATGCCGACGTCATGCGCATCCTCGCGGAACTCGGCATCGAGGTCCGCATCAATCGAGCTCCCCAACGAGATTCCTGATGCGATCCGCTTCAGCGAGGACCATGTCCACGCCTCCTACGACCGCGAATACGCAGAGCGCTTCTGGCGCATACTCGTTGCAGTCGGCGCGCGTGCTCAGCCGGTTCCGCACGTCCTTCATCGGCAAATGCAGCCCGGTCCATTTCTTCTGGGGAGTTTCGATCTCGCGGTGACGCGCTTCTCGGGTCGCAAGGCGCCGCCGTTCACGCCGAGCGGTGCCGTCCCCAACATGCCGGCGGCAGTCGAGCTCGATGCCTATTCGCACGAATGCTCGAGCGCCGGCTTCTGGCCTGGTGGACAAGGCGTCGACTACCCAGCCTTCTATTCCTATGCCTCGCCGGCGCCGGATGGCTTCTCGACGGCTTCCATTCGTCCGGCTGATGCCTTCTGGAACAAGGATCTCGGCCAATACAATCTGCCCTACGACGCCGTACGCACTGCCGACGATCCAGAGCGAGACGCTGATGGACTTCTTGATCAGCACCTATGAGGCGGCTGCGTCCGCGGGGAACTGGGATCGCGCCGCCTTGGAATGCCCTCTCGGCGTGCCTCGCGTCCCTCGCAAGGTCTGACGCCGGTCAATCGAACCGCAAGAGATGCAGGCTGAAGAGCCGGTCCGCGTCGGTCCAGGCGTGGGCCGGGGTCCAGCCTGCGGAGTGCGCGAGCGCCTGGAAGTCCTCCACTGAATATTTGTGCGAATTCTCGGTGTGGATGCGCTCGCCCTTGGCGAAACTGAACGAGCGGCCCAGCACGCGCACCGTCTGGCGCGCGAGACTCACGAGATGCATCTCGATGCGGCCTTTGGCCTCGTCATAGATCGGCGTCATGGGCGAAGCGATCGACGTCGATGTCGCCGTCGAGCTCGCGATTGATGCGCTCGAGCAGGTTGAGGTTGAAGGCAGCGGTGACCCCGCGCCGGTCGTTATAGGCTGGAAGCAGGATCGCGCACGTCCTTCTTCAGATCGACGCCGACGAGAAACGCGGCGTCGTGCCCGAGCAGCCGCGCCGCATTGGCGAGGAAGCCTCTCGCGTCGGCTTGGGTGAGATTGCCGATGGTCGAGCCTGAGAAGAAGCCGAGCTTGCGCGGTCGCCGCGCGGCCACGGGCAGCGTGCGCGTCTTGGTGAAGTCGGCAATGAGAGGCCTGATGGCAAGGCCGTCATGCCGCTCGGAGAGCCACTCCGCGGCCTCCGCCAGACTTTCGCCGGCGACGTCGATCGGCACATAGAGGCGTAACGCCGGCAAGCGCGCTCAACAGCAGGCTCGTCTTGCGGCTCGAGCCTGAGCCGAACTCCACCAGCACGCGCGAGTCGCCCATGCGCTCGGCGATCTCGGCGCCATAAGCTTCGAGCAGCGCCGTCTCGACCCGCGTCGGGTAATATTCCTCGAGCTGGGTGATCTCCTCGAACAGCGCCGAGCCGCGGGCGTCGTAGAAGAAGCGGCAGGGGAGGCTGCGCGGCTTCGTTGCGAAGCCGGCGAGCACCGCTTGCGCGAAGTCGCGGCGCGCGGGGTCAAGCCTCGGGCAGGGAGGCTCGAAGACCGGTCGAGGTCTTCGACGATGGCGTGGGGGATGTCTCGTTCCATCAGGCGTCGCCGGCCAAGCGCAGTCCCATGAACTGCCAGCGCTGATGCGGATAGAAGAAATTGCGATAGGTCTTGCGGATATGTCCTTCGGGCGTGGCGCAGGAGCCGCCGCGCAGCACGAACTGATTGCACATGAATTTGCCGTTGTACTCGCCGACCGCGCCCGGCGCCGCCTTGAAGCCGGGATAGGGCAGATAGGCGCTTCCCGTCCATTCCCACACATCGCCATAGATCTGCTTGAGGCCGCTGCCGGCCTCGGCCCGCATCGGGCGCAGATGGCCGGCGCCAAGCGTGCGTCCCTTGAGCGGCACGGTGCCTGCCGCCACCTCCCATTCGAACTCTGTCGGCAGCCGGTAGCCTGCCCAGCGGGCAAAGGCGTCGGCCTCGTAATAGCTGACATGGCTGACGGGCGCGGCGGAATCGAGCGGCCTGAAACCCTGCAGGCTCATCTGCATGAAGCCGCCGTCGCGCTCCTCCCAATAAAGCGGGGCGCGCCAGCCTTGCGCCTTGACCGTGGCCCAGCCGTCGGCGAGCCACAGCGTCGGCGTGCGGTAGCCGCCGTCCTCGATGAAGGCGACCCACTCTGAGTTGGTGACGCAGCGGTTGGCGAGCCTGAAGGGACGAACGAGCTCATCGTGAAGCGGCCCCTCATTGTCGTAGGCGAAGCCGTCGCCGTCATGGCCAATGGCGAAGATGCCGCCGTCGAAGGAGATCCAGTCGAGCGGCGCGGGCTCAGTCACCGCGACGCCGGGAGCGGCACGGGCGTAAGCGGGCTTCAGCGGCTCGCCGGCGAACAGGCTCAAGATGTCGGTGAGCAGAAGCTCCTGATGCTGCTGCTCGTGATTGATGCCGAGCTCGATCAGCTCCGCCGCCCGCTTGTGCAGGCCGGTGGCGCAGAGACGCTCGAGCGCGGCATCGACATGCTCGCGATAGGCACGCACCTCATCGGCCGAGGGGCGCGTCAGGAGACCGCGCTTGCCGCGCGGCTGTCGCGCCCCGACGCTCTCGTAATAGGAGTTGAAGCAATATTCGAAGCGCTCGTCGAAAATGCGGTAGCCCTCGAGAAAGGCCTTGAGCACGAAAGCTTCGAAGAACCAGGTGGTGTGGGCGAGATGCCATTTGGTGGGACTTGCGTCGTCATTGGCCTGGACGACCTGGTCCTCATCGCTCAAGGGCAGCGCGAGCTCCGAGGAGAGACGGCGCGTGGCGATCAGGCGTTGGAAAAGCTGGTCGGAATCGGTCTGATGAATGTCGTGGAGGACGGCATCACGCGCGCTCATAATCCTCTCCTTGGGAACAGAACCTTATTCGCCCAGTCAGGACAGGCGGAGCAGTCCTCTCAGCCCAGCACTAACGCCAGATTTAGCAGCTTGTTCCACAAGGCGGAATGGGGAAGCATGCACAAACCTGTGAAGGCGCCGACTCATGGTCAATTCTTCCTCAAACCGCAAATTGCTGGAGGATAGCGACCCCGTCGTGGCGTTCGACGGGCGCCAATCGGCGATTGCCGCCGAGATCCAGCGCGGCGTCTGCAGGGCGCTCCGCGCGCTCGGCCATTCGGTGGTGACCGAGCTTTCGCTCTCGAACGGCCGGCGCGCCGATGTGGTGGGTCTGTCTCCCGAGGGCGACATCTGGATCGTCGAGATCAAATCCTGCCTGCTCGACTTTCAGACCGACGGCAAATGGACCGAGTACCGGCCGCATTGCGACCGGCTCTATTTCGCGGTGTCGCCGGACTTCCCCGTCACGTGATCCCCGATGATGCTGGGCTGATGCTCGCCGACCGCTACGGCGCCCACCTCGTGCGCGAGCCGCTTGAGGTGCGGTTAGGCGCGGCAAGGCGCAAAGCCATGATGCTGTGCTTTGCCCGCGCCGCGGCGCTCAGGCTCCAGCTGCATCTCGACCCAGGCTGCGGCTTCGAGATTTAGCGATGCGGGTATCCTCACCCTGAGGGGTCGCGATAGCGACCGTCTCGAAGGTGGCCTCATGCTCGAGACGAGCATCGCGAGCTCCTCAGCATGAGGGCAGGAGGACGTGCCTACTTCGGGGCGCGCTTGGCGAGGATGCGCTGCAGCGTGCGCCGATGCATGTTGAGCCGCCGCGCCGTCTCAGAGACATTGCGGTTGCACAGCTCGTAGACGCGCTGGATGTGCTCCCAACGCACCCGGTCGGCCGACATCGGATTCTCCGGCGGCGGCGCCTTGGCATCTCCCGGCGCGATCAGCGCCTGATAGACGTCGTCGGCGTCGGCTGGCTTGGCGAGATAGTCGACGGCGCCGAGCTTCACCGCGGTGACGGCGGTGGCGATATTGCCGTAGCCGGTCAGCACCACGGCGCGCGCCTCCGGGCGCACATCCTTCAGCGCCGCGATCACGTCGATGCCGCTGCCGTCATCGAGGCGCATATCCACCACGGCGAAGGCCGGCGGCCTGCGGCGAAGTGAAATGAGCCCGTCCTCGACGCTTGGCGCGGTCTCGACCTCAAAACCGCGGGTCTCCATGGCGCGCGCGAGCCGCGCGAGGAAGGCGCGGTCGTCATCGACGATGAGGAGCGTATTGTCCTGGGGGATGGGCCAGGTCTGCTGAGCAGCTTCCATTCTGGAGCCTCCTATACCCTTGGAGCCATAGCCTCCAAGGCGCCCTTGCCACAAGCAAAGTCTTGATAAGGGTCGACCGGCCACCGCAAAGGCCATGTAGCAGCTATGTCTTCGCTCGCCTTTTCGCAAGCGGCCAAGGCGTCACAGGGGTGCAGAAGCGTCTCAAGCCACGGGTTCGGGGAGCCATTCGAGCCGCTCCAAGACCTGCTCGAACCGCGACCGCGGCCAGATCACGGTGACCACGGCTCCCCCGGGGGATAGGCGCGATTGGCAAGCTCAAGCCGGGCGCCGGAGCGCTCGAGCAGCGTCTTGGCGATGAAGAAGCCGAGGCCCATGCCGACATGGTCGTCGGTCTCGCCGCCGTCGCCATGGCCCGGCCGGGTGGTGACGAAGGGCTCGCCGAGCTGCTCGAGCACGTGCGGCGGGAAGCCTGCGCCGTCGTCGGCGATCTCGATCCGCACCTCATCCTCTGACCAGCTCGCCTTGACCTCGACCTTGCTCGCGGCGAAGTCGATGGCGTTCTCCACGAGGTTGCCGAGCCCGTAGATCACGCCCGGATTGCGCTGCATCACCGGCTCTGGGGCGCTCCGTTCGCCGGGCTTCACGCCGGGCGCGGGCCCGGTCTCGACCTCGATCGGCACGGCGACCAGCCGGTGCGGCGACACCGATTCCTCGATGAGATGGCTGACGGGGAGCCGCGAGACGATGATGTCCTGCTGTTCGCCCATGCCGGCAAGCTCGCCAAGGATGGTGCGGCAGCGCTCGGCCTGCGCGCGCAACAGCACGAGATCCTCGTAATGCGGGTCGTTGTGCTTGGCGTCGCGCAACAGCTCCTTGGCCACCACGGCGATGGTCGCCAACGGCGTGCCGAGGCCATGCGCCGCTGCGGCGGCGAGGCCGTCGAGCGCCGAGAGCTTCTGCTCGCGCGCCAGCACGAGCTCAGCCGCGGCGAGCGCCTCGGCCATGCGCCGCGCCTCCTCGGCCGTGCGCCAGGAATAGAGGCCGATGAACAGAATGCCCAACACCACCGCCGCCCACACGCCCATGACGTAAGCCAGCGGCAGCAGGAAGCGCGAATGGTGGAACCACGGCAGCGGCAGATGGAACTCGGTGAGCAGCGTCGCCACCAGAATGGCAAGGCCGCCAAGCGCCACCGTCACTCTCGGCGGCAGGGTGGAGGCCGACACCGTGACGGGGGCGATGAGCAGAAAGGCGAAGGGGTTCTCCAGCCCCCGGTCAAATAGAGAAGCGCGCCGAGCTGGAGGATGTCGTAGCCGAGCATCAGGAAGGCGTAGTGGTTGGGCAGGCGCTGGCTTGCCGGATAGCGCAGGCGAAGCGCCACGTTGAGCCAGGCCGACAGCGAGATCACCGCGAGGCAGGCGCCGATCGGCAGATCGATGCCCATGAGCCAATAGACGACGACCACCGTGGCGCTCTGGCCGAGCACGGCGAGCCAGCGCAAGCCGGACGATGGTCTGCAGCCGCAAGCGGCTTTCGCCGCGGCGGAGCAAGTCCTCACGGAACTTTGCGCGCGGTGCCGTTTGACTAATGTTCATGGCGCTCATAGCTCAAGTCTAGCATGGGCCTTCCGGCCATAATTCGGACAAAGCGCGGCAGCAGGCGCTTGAGCCATGGATGAGAGAGTAACCACGTCGCAGGACCTGGCCGAGACCGTTCCCGTCGCGGTCAGGGACCTCACCAAGGTTTACGGCACCGTCACCGCCGTAAACCACATCAGCTTTGCGCTCAAGCCGCGGACGACCGTGGCGCTCCTCGGCGGCAACGGCGCCGGCAAGACCACGACCATCGCCATGCTGCTCGGGCTCGTGGTGCCGACCTCCGGCGAGGTGAGGGTGTTCGGCGCCGACATGGCGGGGAGCCGCTATCAGGTCGCGCAGCGGATCAACTTTCAGAGTCCCTATGTCGACCTGCCGATGCGGCTCACGGTGCGCCAGAACCTGACCGTCTATGCCGGCCTTTACGGCGTGGCCAACGCCGAGGAGCGCATCGCCTTCCTCGCCGAGGATCTGCAGATTACCGCGCTGCTCGACCGCGCCACCGGCAAGCTCTCGGCCGGACAGAAGACGCGGGTCGGGCTCGCCAAGGCCCTGCTCAACGCGCCTGAGCTGTTGCTGCTCGACGAGCCGACGGCCTCGCTCGATCCCGGACACCGCCGATTGGGTGCGGCAGAAGCTGAAAGAGTATGCGGAAACGCGCCGCGCCACCATCCTGTTCGCCTCGCACAACATGGCTGAGGTCGAGCGCCTCGCCGACCGCGTCATCCTGCTCGACGCAGGCCGCATCCTCGAGGACGAGGCACCCCGCGCCTTGATCAAGACCTACGGCCGCGAAACTCTGGAAGAAGTGTTCCTCGACGTGGTGCGCGGCCGCGCGCGCCGCCGAGAGGGACGAGGTGCCGCAAGCGAGGGAGGCGTCATGAGCGGCGTCCCTAATCCCTCCGGCGCCGTCGCGGTGCTCCTGCCGCCGTCCGGTCTCGGCGCTTCGCTGCGGCGCATCGGCGCGCTCGTCCGCCGCTACATGTATCTCTTGCGCAGCTCAGGCATCAGGCTGGTCGAGCTGATCTATTGGCCCTTCCTGCAGATGCTCACCTGGGGCTTTCTGCAGAAATATCTCGCCGGCACCACGAGCCCGCTCGTGCAGGCCGCAGGCGTGCTGATCGGCGCGGTGCTGCTCTGGGACATTCTGTTCCGCTCCAAGATCGGCTTCTCCACGACCTTCATCGAGGAGATGTGGTCGCGCAATCTCGGGAACCTGCTGACGAGCCCGCTCCGTCCTTTCGAGCTCGTCGCCGCCTTGAGCGTGTGGAGCGTGATCAGGCTTGCCGTGAGCATGATCCCGGTCGCCGGCGCCGCCTATTTCATCTTCGGCTTCAACCTGCTCGATCTCGGGCTCGCGCTCGTCGCCTTCTTCGTGCGTGCTCGTGCTCACGAGCTGGTCGCTCGGGCTGCTGTCCGCCGGCGTGATCTTGCGCTATGGGCTCGGCGCCGAGGAGCTCGCCTGGTCGCTCGGCCTTTATCCTGCTGCCGCTCTCCTGCGTCTACTACCCGGTGTCGGTGTTGCCGGATTGGCTGAAGCCGATTGCGCTCGCGCTGCCGCCGACCCATGTGTTCGAGGGCATGCGCTCGATCCTGCTCCACGGCGTGTTCGATGTGAATGAGCTGTGGTGGGCGCTTGGGCTCAACGCCATCTATCTCGACCGTCGGCTATCTCGCCTTCCGCTGGTTCCTGCAAAGCGCGAGGGTCAACGGCACGCTGCTGCAGCTTGGTGAGTAGATGCGAGCCCGCCTCATCGCCTTCATCGTCGCCGGCTTCCTCATCGGTGCCCTTGCCGGCGCCGCCGTCCTGCTCGTCACCACGCCGCAAGGAGGACAGCCGGTCCAATCGTCAGGCACCGCGCTTGTCGGCGGGCCGTTCTCGCTGGTCGGCGCCGACGGCAAGCCGGTGACCGACCGCGACTTCCGCGGGCGTTACATGCTGATCTTCTTCGGCTTCACCCATTGCCCGGACATCTGCCCGGCCGAGCTGCAGGTGATCGCCCAGGCTCTGGAGCAGCTTGGCGACAAGGCCAAGAATGTGGTTCCCATCTTCATCACCCTCGATCCCGAGCGGGACACGCCAGAGGCCATGGGGAACTATGTGAAGAGCTTCGGGCCCAATTTCGTGGGGCTGACGGGCTCGCCAGAGGCGATCGCGGCCGCCGCCAAGGCCTATCGCGTGTCTTATGCAAAAGTTGAGGATAAAGAATCAGCGGCCGACTACAGCGTCGATCACTCGGCGCTCGTCTATCTCATGGACCCCGAAGGCCGGTATGTGACGCACTTTTCCTACGGTCTCAGCGCCGAGCAAATGGCGGAAAAGCTGGGAAAACTGCTCTAAAGGCGCGCTTTATCGCCACGGCGCGGCCTTTTGTCATTGCGGCGCAACATAGAATCACCATTTCAGTTTGCAATGCAGCATCAAACGCTGCACCCTGAGTAAGAGCGGGAGGTCGATCCATGCTTTACCATCTGTACGAACTCAATCAGGCCGCGCTTGAGCCCGGCGCGGGCGGCGGCCGAAGCCTACAGGCTCTTGTTCCGCAATCCGCTGAACCCTGCCTCGCACACGCCGCTCGGCCGTGGCGCTGCCGCTGCGCTCGAGCTGTTCGAGCGCACCACGCGGCGGTATCGCAAGCCCGCCTGGGACATCCCCACCACCACTGTGGATGGCCTCGAGGTCGCCGTGAGGCCACGCCGGATCATCGCTAAGCCTTTCTGCAATCTCGTCTATTTCGAGCGGGACATCCCCCTTGCGCGGCGCCGGAAGGACTCTAAGCTCTTGATCGTGGCGCCCATGGCAGGCCACTTTCCCACGCTGTTGCGCGGCACCGTGCGGGACATGCTCCCCCATCACGAGGTCTACGTTACCGAATGGCGGGATGCGCGGCGCGTCCCACGGGCCGCAGGGCCCTTCGACCTCGATGACTACATCGACTATGTCATTGAATTTATAAGGTATTTCCAAGGCGACGTGCATGTGATGGCGGTCTGTCAGCCGACCGTGCCGGTGTTCGCCGCCGTATCGCTGCTCGAGGCTGAGCGTGATCGCTCCGTCCCGCGTTCCATGATCCTCATGGCCGGCCCCATCGACGCGCGCGTGAACCCCACGGCGGTCAACCGCTTTGCCGATGGACGCAGCATCGAGTGGTTCGAGCGGAACGTCATCACCCAGGTTCCGTGGCCGCATAAAGGGATGATGCGGCACGTTTATCCCGGCTTTCTGCAGTTGAGCGGGTTCATGGGCATGAATCTCGACCGGCATATCACCGCCCATCGCGAGCTGTTCCAAAATCTAGTCAGAGGCGACGGCGACTCGGCCGACAAGCATCGCGAGTTTTATGACGAGTTTCTTGCCGTCATGGATCTCACCGCCGAGTACTACTTGCAGACCATCGACACGGTCTTTCTCCGGCATGCTCTGCCCAAAGGGGAGATGATCCATCGTAACCGCCGGGTCGAGCCCGATTCCATCCGCCGGGTGGCGCTTATGACGGTGGAAGGCGAGAAGGACGATATCTCGGGAATCGACCAGACCTTCGCTGCACATAATCTGTGCACGAGCCTTCCGAAGCTCCATGCGGCAACATCACCTGCAGCCTGGAGCCGGTCACTATGGCGTGTTCAACGGCTCCCGCTTCCGCGCCGAAATCGTGCCTAAAATCAATAGCTTCATCGCCGCCAATCAGAGGCGTAGAGGGCTCCTGGCACGGTCGTTCAGCCGAAAGTCCTAAAGCTTAGGCAGCGCCTTTCTTGACGCCTGTGCTATCGTAGCTTCGCCAGATCGAGGCTCAAATCGGTCGGCGCAGGGAGCGTATGTGTCATGCTTAGGCGGCTGAGGCCCGGTAACGGCGAAACCATCGAAGTTAAGGTTAAGGGGTTAGGTCTTCCCCTCCTGTTGCGCCGCAGCTCACGCGCGCGGCGCTTCAGCCTGCAGGTGAGCGAAGCCCGCCGCGGGGCCATTCTGACCATGCCGGTCTATTCGAGCTTCGCCGAGGCCGATGAATTTCTGTCGCGCCATCTCGATTGGCTCAAAGAGCGCGTCGCCGGACTGTCGGAGCCCGTGCCCTTCACCCACGGCGCCATCGTGCCCTTGCGCGGTTTCGCCCACCAGCTTCGCTTTGCCGGCGCGGTGCGCCGCCGTGGCGTGGTGTGGATGGAAGCTGCCGAGGACGCCAAGGCCGCGCCGGCCTGGCCGCAAGGGGCGAGGCTGCCGATCCGCAGATTGCCGCGCCTCATCGTCGCTGGCGAGCCGGAGTACGCGCCGCGGCGCATGCTCGACTGGCTGAAGCGGCAGGCGCATCTGGATCTGAAAGCGCGCGTCGACGTGCATGCGAACCGGCTCGGTCTCATGCCGGCCCGCATCTTCGTCCGCGACCAGACCACGCGGTGGGGATCGTGCTCGACCACCGGTGCGCTGTCCTTCTCTTGGCGGCTCGTGCTCGCGCCTCCCTTCGTGCTCGATTATCTCGCGGCGCACGAGGTCGCCCATCTCGGGCATATGAATCACGGGCAGCGATTCTGGAACCTGGTCGAGCGCACCATGCCGCGCCACGAGGAGGCGAGGTCGTGGCTGCGCAAGCACGGCGCGAGCCTGCACCGCTACGGCTCGGAAGGCATGCTGCCGTCCGCGCACGGGCGCTCGCCGATGCGCACCATCGAGTAAATCCCCTCTCCCCAGTGGGGAGAGGGTTGGAGTGAGGGGTCGAACGCTTAGCGTAAGGCTCCGTGTCCCCCTCACCCGCCTCTACAAGGCGCGAAGGTGCGACCTCTCCCCCGAGGGGAGAGGTTAAGTGCCATCGGTCTCGCTGAGCTAGCCGCCGGAGAGAAGGTCGAGCATGCGGCGGTAGAGAGGCGCGTTGGTCTTCTCCGCCGGCGCAGGCCAGCGCGACGACGCCTCCTCGAGCCATTGCGAGCGCGTGCCGGGGAGCGCCAGGGGCTGCTTTCCCTCATGCGCGTAGACCATGATGTCATGCCAGATATGCGCCGGCAGCGTGCCGCCGGTCACGTTGCGCATCTTCGAGCCGTCGTCATTGCCCACCCAAACGCCGCCGACATAGTGGGCGGTGTAGCCGACGAACCAGGCGTCGCGCGAGCTTTGGCTGGTGCCGGTCTTGCCGCCGGCGATCTGGTCTGGCAGCGCCGCCTTGCCTGCCGGTGCCGCTGACCAGCGTCGCGTTCATCATGTCGTTCATTTCCGCGACATAGGTGCCATCGACGACCCGGCCAAGCTTCGCGCCCTTGTACTCGTAGAGCAGCTTGCCCGTCGCCGTTGCGCACGCGGGCGATGATATGCGGGGTGATACCCTCGCCGCCATTGGCGAACGGCACGTAGGCGGCGACGAGCTCGAGCGGGGTCACCTCGGCGGTGCCGAGCGCGAGCGACGGGCGGTCGTGCAGCTCCGAGCGGATGCCGAGCCGCCGCGCCGTGCTGACCACGTTGCCGCGGCCGACATCGTCGGCAAGCTTCACCGCGACGGTGTTGATGGACTGGGCGAAGCTGTCGCGCAGCGTCACCGCGCCCCGATAGGTGCCGCTGTGGTTCCTTGGCGACCAGCCGTCGACGGCGACCGGCGCGTCATCGGCGATCGAGTCGGGCGTATAGCCGCTTTCGAGCGCGGTGAGATAGACGAAGGGCTTGAAGGCTGAGCCGGGCTGGCGGAGCGCCTTCACCGCCCGGTCGAAGGGGCTCGAGTGGTAGGAGCGGCCGCCGATCAGCGCCTTGATCCCGCCGCTGGTATCGAGCACCACCACGGCGCCTTCGCTCACGTCTAGGGCTTTGCCTTCCGCATCGAGCGTCTGGCGCAGCGTCAGTTGCGCCGCGCGCTGAAGTCCAGCATCGATGGTGGTCTCGACGACCAGATCGCCTTCGGTGTTGCCGACCACCTCCGGCAAGGTCTCCGCCACCCAGTCGACGGCATAAGGATATCCTGTCTCGTCGCTGAAGGTGCGCAGCCTTAAGGGCTCTCCGGCGGCGGCCTCTGCCTCCGCGCTGGTGAGGAATCCGGCCTCGACCATATTGTCGAGCACCACGTCGACGCGGGTGGTGGCGAGCTCGACATTGCGCGTCGGTGCGTAGCGCGAGGGCGCCTTCAACAGGCCGGCAAGAAGTGCTGCTTGTGTCAAGGTCACGGACCGCGCCGAGCGCCCGAAATAGCGCCGCGCCGCCGCCTCCACGCCATAGGTGCCGCCGCCGAAATAGACGCGGTTGAGATAGAGCTCGAGGATCTCGTCCTTGGTGAAGCGCCGCTCGAGCCAGATGGCGTAGATCGCCTCTTCGAGCTTGCGCGCCATGGTGCGGTCGGGAGAGAGGAACAGGTTCTTGGCGAGCTGCTGGGTGATGGTCGAGCCGCCCTGGACCACGCTGCCCGCAGCGAGATTGCGGAACCCGGCGCGGACGAGGCCGACCGGATCGACGCCGAGGTGGTTGTAGAAGCGGCGGTCTTCGGTGGCGATCACCGCGCGGGGCAGATAAGGCGGCAGCCGGTCGAGGCGAACATAGCCGCGCCTGAGCCCGCGCTCGGCGAGCACGGTGCCGTCGGAGGCAAGGATGGTGAGGTTTGGCGGCCGGTCGTCGAGGGTGAGCAGGATCGGATCGGGAAGGCGGGCGACGAAATAGAGGAACGCCCCTCCGAGCACGAGCACCACCCAGGCACAGGCGACGAAGAGGACGCGGAGTGCGGCGCGCCGGAAGGGCCGATCCGTGCCTTTCTGCGCCGAGGCTTTGCGAGGCTTCCGCGCGGGCGCGCGCTTGCCCGCCGAAATGCGGTTCGACGCGCTCTTTCCCTTTGCCGCCTTCGCCGCTGGCTTTGGCTTCCGCCGCGCCGCCATGGTTTGCTTGCCCCAAACGCCCGCGATCGCGGGGAGGCGCCCCACGAGCCTTGGCGCCTAGAGGCTAAGCGTTCCGGATTGACCCGGGTTAAGGGAGGGAAGGCGGCTCACACATCCAGGTTGGCCACCTGCAGCGCGTGGGTCTGGATGAATTCGCGGCGCGGTTCCACTTCGTCGCCCATCAGCTGGGAGAAAATCTCGTTTGCCTCGTCAAGCTCGCCCACCTTCACTTGCAGGATCGTGCGCGATTCGAGGTCGAGCGTGGTTTCCCACAGCTGCTCCGGGTTCATCTCGCCGAGACCCTTGTAGCGCTGCAGCGTGAGGCCCTTGCGGCCTGCCGCCATCACCGCCTCGAGCAGCTCCGACGGCCCGTGCACGACGATGGAAATATCCTTGCGCTTGAGCGTCGCCGGCCGGGCATAGACTTCCTGAAGGTGCTCGGCAAACTGGTCGAGCTTGAGCGCATCGGCAGAAGCGATGAACGGTCCGTCGACCAGATGGGATTCCATCACGCCTCGAAGCTCGCGCCAGAAGCGCAACCCGCCTTCAGGCAGCGCCTCGCCATGCCAGCCGCGCTCGGTGTCCTCGGCGAGCGCATCGAGACGCTTGGCGATATAGGCGGCTGCTCCTTGCGCCTGCTTCGCATCTTTCAGCATCTTGGGCGAAAGCGCGCCGGCAATCGCCGCCTGCTCGATGACGAAGCGCGGATAGCGCGAATGCAGGCCTTTGAGAATGCCGGCGATCCTGCGCGCGGTCTCCACGATGTCGCGCAAGTCGCCGCCGGCGCGGATAGCCTTGTCGCCGGTCACGAGCACGGTGTCTTCGAGGCCCTCGGAAATGAGATAGTCTTCGAGCGACTTCTCGTCCTTGAGGTAGCGCTCTTGGCTTCCGCGCTTCACCTTGTAGAGCGGCGGCTGGGCGATGAAGAGGTTGCCGGCTTCCACGAGCTGCGGCATCTGCCGGTAGAAGAAGGTGAGCAGCAGCGTGCGGATATGGGCGCCGTCAACGTCGGCGTCGGTCATGATGATGACCTTGTGGTAGCGGAGCTTGGCGAGGTCGAACTCATCGCGGCCGATGCCGGTGCCGAGCGCCGTGATCAGCGTGCCGATCTCCTGGCTCGACAGCATCTTGTCGAAGCGCGCCCGCTCGACGTTGAGGATCTTGCCGCGCAACGGCAGCACCGCCTGGAAGGCGCGGTCGCGCGCCTGCTTGGCGCGAGCCGCCGGCGCTATCGCCCTCGACCAGGAACAGCTCGGACTTGGCGGGATCGCGCTCCTGGCAGTCGGCGAGCTTGCCGGGCAGCGACGATATGTCGAGCGCGCCCTTGCGCCTGCGTGAGCTCGCGCGCCTTGCGCGCCGCCTCGCGCGCTGCCGCGGCCTCGACGATTTTCTGCACCACGGCGCGCGCCTCTCCGGGATTCTCCTCGAACCATTGCGACAAAGCTGCCGCCATGACCCCTTCGACCACGGGGCGCACCTCGGAGGAGACGAGCTTGTCTTTCGTTTGGCTGGAGAATTTCGGATCGGGCACCTTGACCGAGAGCACGCAAGTGAGCCCCTCGCGCGCGTCGTCGCCGGTCAGCGCCACCTTCTCCTTCTTGGCGATGCCGGACTCGGCGGCGTAGGTGTTGACGGTGCGGGTGAGCGCCGAGCGCAAGCCGGCGAGATGCGTGCCGCCGTCGCGCTGCGGGATGTTGTTGGTGAAGCAGAGCACGTTCTCGTGGTAGCTGTCGTTCCACCACAGCGCCGCTTCGACCACGATCTTGTCCTGCTCCTTCTCGACCACGATGGGCTCTGGGATCAGCGGGTGCTTGGTGCGGTCGAGGAAGCGCACGAAGGCGCGCAAGCCTCCCTCATAGCGCATCTCCTCGGTCTTCGGCTCGACGCCGCGATGGTCCGAGAGCACGATGCGCACGCCGGAATTCAGGAACGCCAGCTCGCGCAAACGATGCTCGAGCGTGGCGTAGTCGAACTCGACCATGGTGAAGGTCTTGGTCGACGGCACGAAGGTGACGCGCGTGCCGGTTCTGGTCGCGGGCGCCGACCTCGGCGAGCGGCGCCTCGGGCACGCCGTGGGCAAAGCGCATGAAGTGCTCCTTGCCGTCGCGCCAGATGGTGAGGTCGAGCCTGGACGACAGCGCGTTCACCACCGAGACGCCGACGCCATGCAGGCCGCCCGACACCTTGTAGGAGTTCTGGTCGAACTTCCCGCCGGCGTGGAGCTGGGTCATGATCACTTCGGCCGCCGAGACGCCTTCGCCCTTGTGGATCTCGGTCGGGATGCCGCGGCCGTTGTCCACCACCGTGGCCGATCCGTCGGCGTTCAAGCGTCACCTGGATCTCGTCGCAGTAGCCGGCCAGCGCCTCGTCGATGGCGTTGTCGACCACCTCGTAGACCATGTGGTGCAGGCCAGAGCCGTCGTCGGTGTCGCCGATATACATGCCAGGCCGCTTGCGCACGGCATCGAGGCCCTTCAGGACCTTGATGGACTCCGCACCATAGTCGGAGGAAGCGGCTGCTTTTCGTTCTGGGGCTCGTTTCATTGGGTCCTTGCGGGTCAATTTCTGTGTCTTTTCTGCCGTCTTGGGCGGCGGAAACCGGTGCCTGATCAGGCGCTTATTCTACCCCGATTCACTGCCAAGATTTGGGCCTGCGACGCGATGGAGGCGAAGATCGACCGGTCGGTTCCGGTCATCCAGGCCTGGGCTTTCAGGTCCAGAATCTCGTCAAAAGGGCCTCTCTGCGGGCGTGATCGAGATGGGCCGCCACCTCGTCGAGCAGGACCAGGGGGCGGCGCCGGAAAGCTCGCGGATCAGCCTCGCCTTGGCGAGCACGAGGCCGAGCAGAAGCGCCTTCTGCTCGCCCGAGGAGCAGTTGCCGGCAGGCGCATCGTGGGGGCCGTGAAACACTATTAGGTCGCTCAAATGCGGTCCTGCAAGGGCCCGGCCGGCGAGCCGGTCGCGCTCGCGCGCCTCCGACAACAGGCTCACATAATCGTCCTCGACCTCGACCGCCGGGCGCTCCATGAGAGCCCGCTCGAGCGTGCCTTCGAGGCTGAGCACGGCGAAGGGGAAGGGGCCTGGCCCGCGCGCCTCGTGCGTCGCCTGGATCAGGGCCGAGAGCCGCGCCACGCCATCGAGCCTCGCCGCGGCGATGGCCACACCTGCCTCGGCCATCTGCTCCTCGAGGCCGGCATAGAGCGACGGCGATCCCTCGCGCATCTGAAACAGGCGGTTCCGCTGCCGCATGGCGCGGTCGTAGCGCCCGCGAGGGCCGCTCATCTTCGGATCGATGGCAAGCATCAGCCGGTCGAGGAAGCGGCGCCGCTCGGAAGCTGGACCGGTGAACAGCCCGTCCATCTCGGGGATCACCCAGACGAGCTGCACATAATGGGCTAGACGCGCCGGCACTTTGCTCCTTGCCGGCGATGCGCACGCTGCGGCCTGAGCCTTCGCTTGGGCCGGAAAGCCCGAAACCGGTGCCGATCTCGACCACGCCTTCGAGCGACATCACCGTGGCGGCGACGGCCCAGCCGCCGGGGCCGTCCTTGCGGGCGAGCTCGTCATACGGGCGCCCGCGCAAGCCTTGACCGGCAGCCGAGCAGCGACACGGCTTCGAGCAGATTGGTCTTGCCCGCGCCGTTGTCGCCGACGAGCACCACGGGGCGCTCGTCGAGGCTCATCGCTGCCCGCTCGTAGTTGCGGAAATTGGTCAGCCTCAGCTCTTCGACATAGAGCCGTGAATCGGCGCGAGCGGCTTCGCCCATCGCCTCACGTGCAGCCCGCTCGCGATATCCGCTCAGGGCCGCCCTCATACCCGCATCGGCATGAGCACATAGAGCGCGGACACATCCTTGCCGTCGCGGATCATGGTGGGAGAGCCCGGATCGGCGAGCTGGAACTCGGCGGTGCCGCCTTCGAGCTGCCCCGAGATGTCGAGCAGGTAGCGGGCGTTGAAGCCGATCTCGAGCGGATCGAAGCCGTACTCGACCGGGATCTCCTCGCTCGCGCTGCCGCTGTCCGGATTGTTGACCGAAAGGGTGAGCTTGCCGTCGGTGATGGAGAGCTTCACCGCGCGGCCCTTGTCGCTCGACAGCGTGGAGACGCGGTCGACGGCTTCCGCGAAGGCGTGATTGTCGACCTCCATGGTCTTGTCGTTGCCTTGCGGGATCACCCGCTCATAGTCTGGGAAGGTGCCGTCGATCAGCTTGGAGGTGAGCACCACGCGCGCCGTCGAGACGCGGATCTTCGACGGCGACAGCTCGATGCGCACGTCGCCGTCGCCGTCCTCGGCGAGCTTGGCAAGCTCGGCCACGGTCTTGCGCGGCACGATCACGCCGGGCATGTCCTTGGCGCCGGCAGGCAACGGCAGCTCGACTTGCGCCAGCGCGATGCCCGTCGGTGGCGACGGCCCGCAGCACGGCCTTGCCGCCGCTTTCCGCGGCGTGGAGATAGATGCCGTTCAGATAATAGCGTGTCTCCTCGGTGGAGATGGCGAAGCGGGTCTTCTCGATGAGGCGCTTCAGCTCCGCCGCAGGCATGGTGAAGGCGTGGCCGAGATCGTCGACGCTCAGGCTCGGAAAGTCGTCGGCGGGCAGCGTCTGCAGCGAGAAGCGCGCCTGACCGCAACTGATGGTGAGCCGTCCCTGGTCGCCCTCCCGCGCAATCTCGATATCGGTGCCCTCAGGGAGCTTGCGCACGATGTCGTGGAACATGTGGGCGGGCACCGTGGTGGCGCCATCGCCTCTGGCGCGCGCCGGCACCGTCTCGACGATCTCCATGTCGAGGTCGGTCGAGGTCAGCTTCAGCTCGTTATTGCGCGTGGCGAGATGCACGTTGGACAGGATGGGAATGGTGTTGCGCCGCTCGACCACGCTCGCCACATGGGCGAGCGCCTTGGTCAGAGCAGGCTTATCGATGGTGAATTGCATGGGTTAATAGAGACCACTCCGGCGCCCCCTCGGGGTGGTTGCAGGCATTCCGGCCGAAGCCGTCAAGGACCCGGCGCGAGAACCCCGAAAAGGCGCGATGAAAGCTAAGAACTCCCGCTTCAACCTTGACCCGATAGGGGCAAATTTGCAAGAGCGGGAGGAGGGGCCGTGGGGCCCCATTCCTCGGAATTTCAACCCCCTAATCGCGTAATAGCCGCTTCAGAAGCTCGATCTCTTCGCGCAGCTGATTGTCGTCGTTCATGAGCTGCTCGATCTTGCGGATCGCATGCAGCACCGTGGTGTGATCGCGGTTGCCGAACCTGCGGCCGATCTCCGGCAGCGAGCGCGAGGTGAGGAGCTTCGCCAGATACATGCCGATCTGGCGCGGCCTCACGATCGAGCGGTTGCGCCGCCCCGACAGAAGGTCGCCGCGGTTCACGCCGTAATGCTTCGACACGGTGCGCAGGATGTCGTCGATGCGCACCCGCCTGGGCTCCGCGCCCCGCATCAGATCGCGCACGGTCTGCTCGGCGATTTCGATGGTGACCTGCTCGTCGGTGAGCTGGTAGCTCGCGCGCAAGCGGTGGATGGCGCCTTCAAGCTCGCGCCCGCTCTCGGTTAGGCGCTCGGCGAGGAAGGCGAGCACAGTGTCGGAAATGGCAAGCCCGCGCGTCTCGCAGCAAGCCTCTTGGGCGCGCTTCGACAGGATCTTGTGGCGGAGGTCATAGTCCATGGCGCCGATTTCGGCGACGAGGCCCCCGCCAAGCCGCGACCGCATGCGCATGTCGAGCTTGTCGAGCTGGGTCGGCGCCCGGTCGGCGCGCCACCACCACCTGCCGTCCGCCGTCGATCAGCGAGTTCAGCGTGTGGCAGAACTCCTGCTGGATGGTCGGCCCTTGCAGGAACTCCATGTCGTCGATCAGGAGAATGTCGATCTTGCGCAGCTTCTCCTTGAAGGCGAGTGCGTCGCGCGCCCGCAAGGCCTGCACGAAGCCCGACATGAAGCGCTCGGCGGTGAGATAGAGGACTTGCGCCTCTGGCTTCCGCTGCTTCACGTCCCAGGAGATCGCGTGCAGCAAATGGGTCTTGCCGAGGCCGACGCTGCCATGGACGAAGAGCGGGTTGAACAGTTGCTGCGGCGTGGAAAGGCTCCGGCAACCTCCTGCGCCGCGGCATGCGCCAAGCGGTTCGAGGCGCCGACGAGGAAGGTGGTGAAGGTGAGCCTCGGATCGAGCGGCGAGCCTTCAAAGCCGCCATAGCCTGTGCGCAGCGGCATGGGCAGTGGCGGCGCTTCTTCCACCGGCGCCGCGATCCTCGGCTTCTGGCGCAACAGCTCCTTCGGCGGCTCGTTGCCGAACAGCGGCTGTCTGACGCGGAATTCGACCCGCTCGACCTCGGCCCATTCGGAGCGCAGGAGTCTCAGCACGAAATCGTAGTAATGCGATCGGAGCCAATTGCGCAGGAAGCGCGTCGCCACCGTGAGGTGGACGCAGCCTTCGTCGAGACGCTCAAGCTCGACCCCCTAAACCAGCTGGCGAATACATCCTCGCCCAACTCCGCGCGTAGCCGGCTCTTGACCCGCCCCCAAGCATCGCTTGAGGACGCGAACTGCTCTTGCTGTGCCACGGTTCTTCTTCTGCTCCATTGTTCTCGTTCGCGCCGTTACGCACCGCACGCCTCACACATGAGCAGTCAACCAAAATTCGACGCGGACAGTCGTGACCGTCCTGATGTCAGGTCTTCCCGGCTAGCCTTGCAGCCAGGGGAGACCGGACGCTTTCCATCCACCGAGGGTGCCACGGTGCCGCAAATCGTCAAGCGGCCCTTCGAAGCCGCCCGCAACGTTGTGACAGGCACGGTACCCCGCCTCAGCCATCGCTCTGGCCGCAGCCAAGCTCCGGCTACCCGAACGGCAAATAAAATAGAGGTCGTCATCCAGGCTGCACGCCGAGCGCTTTGAGCTCGCCGGCGAGAGCGCTCGACAAAGCGCGCATCCACGGTCTGATCGGGAAAAGTCTGCCACTCGACAAGGACAGCACCGTTTGCCGATCGGACCGAGGTCCGAATTCCGACATAGGTCCACTCTGCGCGCGTGCGCACGTCGACAAGCTGCGACCGGGGCCCCGAGGTGAGACCGTCCCACGTCGCAGCGACGTCGACGTCGTCGACCGCTCTATCGGACCCCTGGTTGCCCAAAGGACACCTCTCCTCTCGATCCCAAGCAACTTCGAAAGAAGAAATGGAGTGTCAGCCACTATATGTGGTGGCTACGCTGAACTCTGTACACAAAGCCACCCACAGGATACGCGTTAACTATCTACAACTTTCCCACAGCCCGCACAATTGAGACAAGACAAGTGCTCCCCGGCTGCGGCCAGGTGCCTTACGCTCGATTGTGAGGAGGGGAACAGCCCCGTTCGGATGGTTGGACTATACACATGGGCAAGTGGGTGATCAAGCGACGCCACTCTCCGAATATCCCCGAAATCCAAGGTCGACGGCGCATTGGCAGCTTCCGGCAAACCCCTGACGGCAAGGCTGAATCCTGGCTGAAGCGCCGTGGCAGGAGGCAGTAGCGCACAGGTTATCCAAGTGTCACAGAATTGGAAATTTTTCTGGGGGTAGGACACCGCTCAAGCCCGGGGTCACAAGATCGCAGTCAAACGGTTGAAATATCTTCACCGAATTGACACGCGTGCAACGTCGCACGGGGTGGATTGTCCACCCGATTGTCACTCTACCGCAACAGTCGTGCTTTTTGGTCAGGCGCCCGGCATGGCGCTGACGCGCTTGGCGAGCCGCGAAACCTTGCGCGAGGCGGTCTTGCGATGCACGAGCCCCTGCTGCGCGGTGCGCGCCAAGACTGGCTCGGCCTCTTTCAGCGCCGCGGCGGCGGCTCCTTGTCGCCGGCGGCGATCGCCTCTTCCACTTTGCGCGCGTAGCTGCGCATGCGGCTGCGGCGCCCCTTATTGGCGTTGGTGCGGCGGATGGTTTGGCGGGCAGCCTTCTTCGCCGATTTGGTATTGGCCATGGTTCAGGTCCTAAACGTTAAGCTTCTTCGGCACTGGCCGATCCCGGAAAGCGCGGAGAAACGGGGAATAGTGAGCCACGGTCTATAGCGAGCGGCCTCCCAAGCGTCAACTGGACGCGTTAGCCGGCCCCTCGCGGTTGACAGGGCAAAGCGCCGATGGCTCTTGTGGCCTCGCTCGTTTGCGTGAGCACGGAGGGTAGAGCACACCACATGCGCATTCTGGTTACCCGGCGCCGCCGGCTTCATCGGTTTCCATACGGCGGCCCGGCTGCTCGACCGCGGCGACGAGGTCGTTGGGCTCGACAATATGAGCCCATACTACGATGTCTCCTCAAAGAGGCCCGTCTTGAGCGGCTCAAGGGCCGCAACGGATTCCCATTTCATCAAGGCAGACCTTGCCGAGCGCGAGGTGGTCGAGGCGGTCTTCGCCGAGGAAAGGCCAGAGCGCGTCATCCATCTCGCGGCGCAGGCCGGCGTCCGCTACTCGCTCAATCACCCCCACGCCTATATCGACGCAAATGTCGCAGGCACTCTCCATGTGCTCGAGGGCTGCCGCCACCACGGCGTGGACCATCTCGTCTACGCCTCCTCAAGCTCGGTCTATGGCGCCAACCGCAAGCTGCCCTTCAGCGTGAGCGACAATGTCGATCATCCGGTGAGCCTTTACGGCGCGACCAAGAAGGCGAACGAGCTGATGGCGCATTCCTACGCCCATCTCTTCGCGCTTCCGGTGACCGGCTTGCGTTTCTTCACCGTATACGGCCCGTGGGGACGGCCCGACATGTCGCTGTTCCAGTTCACCCGCAACATCCTCGAAGGCAAGCCCATCCCCGTCTTCAATTACGGCCACCACGCGCGCGACTTCACCTATATCGACGACGTGGTGGAAGGGGTCGTGCGCACGGTCGACACCGATCGCCACGTCCTGACCCGTCCTGGAGGCCTGAGGATCCCGATCCCGCCACCTCGTCGGCGCCCTACCGGCTCTACAATATCGGCAATCACGCACCGGTTCAGCTTCTCGACTATATCGCCGTGATCGAAGAGGCGGTGGGCCGCAAGGCCGAGCTTGAGATGCTGCCGGCGCAGCCCGGCGACGTTGAGGAGACCTATGCCGATGTCGAGGCGCTGAAAAATGCCGTTGGCTTCGAGGCCCTCGACCCCGATCGAAGTCGGCGTCAAACGCTTCGTCGCCTGGTACCGCGATTTCTACGGGTCCAGGCCCACCGCCCCTGAAGGGGAGGGATAATGGAATCCACGCGGGGCCTGTTGCGCAAAACACACGCCATCACCACATTTGTAGGCGGCTGCGGAACGGCGCGGGTCTTCAACAGTTCCTCAATCCAGTTGTTGGAAGGATGGCCGTAATGTCGCGTAACAATAATCACAAGGCTGCCCTTGACTGGGCCCCCGGCGAACCCCCTCGGGCGAAGAGTGCTATTGGGCGCGGTTCGATTATCTGAAGCTTCGCGAGACGCTTCGAGGCCATCGTCTCAGCCATGGAGACGACGGCGAAGGAAGATTTGCCCGCATCGGAGGCTGCGCCGGACAGCACGCTGCGACTTGTGGTCTCGAACGATCGGCCGGAGCCCCAAGAGGACCCGCCGGCGGAGGGGCCTGAGCCGCTGCCCGCGTAAGCCTTCAAGAGTCCTGTTCAGCGGTTCTGAACACCGGCGGCCGCTTCTCGATGAACGCCGCCATGCCCTCCTTCTGGTCTTCGGTGGCGAACAGCGAATAGAACTGCCCGCGCTCGAAGCGCGTGCCTTCGGCGAGCGTCGTCGCGAAGCCGCGATTGATCGCTTCCTTGATCATCATCACCGCGTGGTTCGAGAGACTGGCGATCTTATCGGCGACCTTCATCGCCTCATCCTGCAACTCCGCCGCCGGCACGATCCGGCTGACCAGCCCCGAGCGTTCCCGCCTCAATGGCGTCCATGCGCCGGCCGGTGAGGCAAAGCTCCATGGCCTTTGCCTTGCCGACGGCGCGGGTGAGCCGCTGCGTGCCGCCGGCGCCCGGCATGATGCCGAGATTGATCTCAGGTTGGCCGAAGGAGGCATTGTCGGCGGCGAGGATGATGTCGCAGGACATGGCAAGCTCGCAGCCGCCGCCGAGCGCATAGCCGGCCACCGCCGCGATGATCGGCTTGCGGCAGTGGCTGATGCGGTCGAAGGGTGCGATGAAATCGCTGCCGTAGGCCTCGACGAAGGTCTTCTTGTGCATCTCCTTGATGTCGACGCCGGCGGCAAAGGCCTTCTCGCTGCCGGTGATGACGATGCAGCCGATGTCGGGGTCGGCCTCGAAGGCGTCGAGCGCGAGGTTGAGCTCCTTGATCAGAAGAGCATTCAGCGCGTTCAGCGCCTGCGGGCGGTTGAGGGTGATGAGCCCGACCTTGCCATGCGTGGTGACGATGATCGTCTCGTATTGAGGGGCGGGCTTGAGGTCTCGTTCCCTGGTCAGTTCATTGGCGAACATGGTGCGTCGGGTTCCCTTATCGTTGACAGTTTGGACAGTAGAACGTCGAGCGGCCGCTCTGGACGATGCGGCGCACGGTGCCGCGGCAGCCTTTCTTGCGACAGGGCTTTCCCTCCCGACCGTACACTTTGAAGCGAATGCTGAAAGCGCCCGAGCCTGCCGTCGGCGCGCTTGTAGTCGCGCAACGACGAGCCGCCGGCCTTGATCGCCTCTGCCGAGCACGGCCTTGACCCCTTGACCAGGGCGTCGATCGCTTTCGTGGGCTTGCCGGTCTTGGCCGCGAGCGTGCCGGCGAGGCGGAGCGGCGAGATGCCGGCGCGATAGAGCGCCTCGCAGGCATAAATGTTGCCGAGCCCGGCGATCAGCCTCTGATCGATGAGGGCGGCCTTGATCGACGTGGCCTTGCCCTTGAGCCGTTTGCTGAGCCAATCGGCGGTGAACTCGGCGCTGAGAGGCTCGACGCCGAGCCCCCTGAACAGCGCATGCGCAGGCAACGCCTTGCCGGGAATGAGATCCATGAGCCCGAAGCGGCGCGTGTCGCTGTAGCGCACCGCCGTGCCGTCGGCGAGATGGAACACGATGTGCTCATGCTTCGGCGCAGGCTTCTGCTCATCGGCGAACTCGCCGAGCTCGAGCGATTTCCCGTTCGCTTGGTCGATGCTGAAGCGGCCGGTCATGCCGAGATGCATCACCAGCACCTCGCCGTCGTCGAGGCGCGCAAGCAGATACTTCGCGCGCCGGTCGAGCGCATCGACCGTTCGCCCTTGCAGGCGCTCGAGCGAAGTGCTTCGGCAGCGGAAAGCGCAAGTCGCCGCGCCGCTGCTCGACGCTTGCGAAGCTGTTGCCGACGAGAACCGGCGCAAGGCCCAGCCGCACCGTCTCCACCTCAGGCAATTCGGGCATAAAGTACTACCGCAATGCAAAATGAATTCCGTTGCGGCGCAACAATAGCTTGAAATCCGGCCTTGCGCTATTGTCCAGCGCATGAAGAGCACCAAAGAGTCCCGAAGCAAGTTTCGGCTTTTCGCCCGTGGCGGCTGAGGCGAAGCAGGGACTCGTCAACGAGGTCTTTGCCCGGGTCGCGCGCCGCTACGACCTGATGAACGACCTGATGTCCGGCGGCCTGCATCGGCTGTGGAAAGACGATCTGATCGGCTGGCTTGCCCCGCCAAAGGGCGCCGCGCCCTTCGCCCTTCTCGACGTCGCGGGAGGCACCGGCGACATCGCCTCCCGCTTCCTCGGGGCGTCTGGGCGCGGGCGCGCGGCCGTGATCTGCGACATCAGCGCCGAGATGTTGGCGGTCGGGCGCGAGCGGGCGGGCGGCGAGGAGCGGCTTGCCTTCGTGCGCGGAAATGGCGAGTCCCTGCCGTTTTCCGCCAAGAGCTTCGACGCCTGCACCATCGCTTTCGGCATGCGCAATCTGACCGCATATCGATGCGGCGCTTGCGGAGGCCTACCGCGTGCTGAAGCCTGGAGGGCGTTTCCTGTGCCTCGAATTTTCGGCCGTTGAGACGCCGATCCTCGACACGCTCTACGATGCCTATTCCATGAATGCGATTCCGGCGCTCGGCGCCCTTGTCGCGGGCGATGCCGCCTCTTACCGTTACCTGGTGGAGAGCATCCGCCGCTTCCCCGATCAGAAAACCTTCATGGGAATGATCGAAACTGCCGGCTTCGAGCGGGTGCGCTACCGCAATTTGACCGGCGGCATTGCGGCGATCCACTCCGCCTGGCGGCTCTGAGACAATGAATGCACTCGCCAATATGGTGCGGTTGACGCGGGCAGGGGCTGTCATCGCCTGGTCAGGCGCCCGCGTGCTCCCCGACGAGCTGCGCCTGCCGCCGCCGCTCGCGCTGTTCGGCCGCATGACCGCGCCGCTACGCAAAGACAAGGCAAATGGGACAGGCCACGAAGCGGCCAATGACGCGCGGCTCTCCACCGCGCTCACCTCGCTTGGGCCGTCCTACATCAAGCTCGGCCAGTTCCTCGCCACCCGCGACGACATCATCGGCCGCGAGCTCGCCGCCGACCTCTCCACGCTGCAGGACCGCCTGCCGCCCTTCTCGCAAGACGAAGCGCGAAAAGCGGTCGAGGACGCGCTCGAAGCGCCCATCGAGACGCTGTTCGCCGAATTCGGTCCTCCGGTTGCCGCCGCCTCGATCGCCCAGGTGCATAAGGCTCATCTGCGCGACGCCGGCGGCGCGCTCAAGCCCGTCGCCGTCAAGGTGCTGCGCCCCGGCATCGAGCAGCGCTTCAACAAGGACCTCGACTGCTACTTCTTCGCCGCGCGCATGATCGAGCGCTTCCATCCGCCCTCGCGCCGGCTCCGCCCGCAGGCCGTGGTGGAGACGCTGGCGAAGTCCGTCGCCATCGAGATGGATCTGCGCATGGAGGCCGCCGCCATCTCCGAGATGGCCGAGAACTCCAAGAACGACCGAAGGCTTCCGCGTGCCGCAGGTCGATTGGAGCCGCAGCGCGCGGCGCGTGCTGACGCTCGAATGGATCGACGGCGTTCCGATCTCGGATCACGCGGCGCTCGCGCGCGCACGGCCATGACCTGAAGGCGCTCGGCGCGCGGCTGATGCAGACCTTCCTGCGCCACGCCATGCGCGACGGCTTCTTCCACGCCGACATGCATCCGGGCAATCTGTTCGTCGACGATCAGGGCCGCATCGTCGCCGTCGATTTCGGCATCATGGGGCGGCTCGGCGCTCAAGGAGCGGCGCTTCCTCGCCGAGATCCTGCACGGCTTCATCACCCGCGACTACCGGCGCGTGGCCGAGGTGCATTTCGAGGCGGGCTACGTGCCGCGGCAGCATTCCGTCGAGCTGTTCGCGCAAGCCTTGCGCGCCATCGGCGAGCCGATCCATGGACCGGCCGGCGAGCGAGATCTCCATGGCGCAGCTGCTCGGCCAGCTCTTCGCAATACACCGAGGTGTTCGACATGCAGACGCGGCCTGAGCTGCTGCTCCTGCAGAAGACCATGGTGGTGGTGGAAGGCGTCGGCCGGAGCCTCGACCCCGAGCTGAACATGTGGGTGGCGGCTGAGCCGGTGGTGAAGGATTGGATGCAGAGCCAGTTCGGCCCCGAGGCGCACATTCGAGGCCGCCGCCGAAGGCGCGGTGTCCGTCGGCAAGTTCGTGACCGACATCCCGAAGCTGCTCGGCCAGGCCGAGCGCACGGCTGACGCCTTCTCGGCCTTCGTCGAGGAGGGCTTGCGGCTCGACGACCATACCGTGGAGCGGCTGGCCGAGGCGCAAGGCCGGAAGAACCGGTCAAGCCGCATCGGCATCTGGGTCGGCGCCATCGCCCTTGCCGCCATCGCCATCGCGCTTCTGTTTTGATTGAGGCGCAGTAACTAAGTTTATTGTCATTGCCCGGCTTGACCGGGCAATCCAGTAACCACTGGCGGAGCGATATTGCTAAGATCGGTGACTACTGGATTCCCGCTTTCGCGGGCATGACACGGTGCAAGGACAAGAAGGTGCAAGGAAAGCGCATCCTGCTCATCGTCGGTGGCGGCATCGCCGCCTATAAGAGCCTCGACCTCGTCCGCCGCTTGAAGGAGCTGGGCGGCTCGGTGCGCGCCATTCTGACGAAGGGCGGCGCGGAGTTCGTCACGCCTCTGTCGCTTTCGGTGCTCTGCGACGAGAAGGTCTTCACCGATCTCTTCGATCTCAAGGACGAGGCCGAGATCGGGCACATCCGCCTGTCGCGCGAAGCCGACCTCATCGTGGTGGCGCCGGCGACCGCGGACCTTCTCGCCAAGATGGCCGCATGGCTCGGCCGACGATCTCGCCACCGCCGTGCTGCTCGCCACCGACAAGAAGGTGCTGGTCGCCCCCGCCATGAACGTGCGCATGTGGCAGCATGCGGCCACCAAGCGTAACGTTGCGCGCTTGCGCGAGGACGGCATCGCCTTTGTCGGCCCCAATGAAGGGGAGATGGCCTGCGGCGAATACGGGCCTGGCCGCATGGCCGAGCCTGGCGAGATCATCGACGCCATCGAGACGCTGCTCGAGCGCCAAGGCCGCGCGAGCCTCGTTGGCTGGGCGCCGCGTGCTGATCACCTCGGGCCCGACGCAAGAGCCGATCGATCCGGTGCGCTACATCGCCAACCGCTCGTCGGGCAAGCAGGGCCATGCGCTTGCGCCGCGCCGCTGCCGCGCTCGGCGCCGAGGTGACGCTGGTGAGCGGTCCCGTATCGCTTCCCGATCCTGCAAGGCGTGCGCGTGGTCAAGGTCGAGACGGCGCACGAGATGATGGCTGCCACGCTCGAGGCGCTTCCCGCCGATATCGCCATTTGCGCCGCCGCCGTCGCCGATTGGCGCGCCGCCGACGAAGCGGCCCACAAGCTCAAGAAGCAGGGCCAGGGCGAGACGGTGCTGAAGCTCTGCCCAGAACCCGGACATCCTCGCGACCATCGCCGGGCCTGGACCAAAGCGTCCGCGCCTCGTCATCGGCTTCGCCGCCGAGACCGAGAATCTGATCGCCAACGCCACCGCCAAGCGCCGCGCCAAGGGCGCCGATTGGATCGTGGCCAACGACGTGTGGCCCGGGACTGGCGCCATGGGCGGCGACCAGACGCAAGTGCATCTGATCACGCCGGCCGGCGTCGAGGATTGGCCGCCGCATGAGCAAGGACGAGACGGCGGCGCGGCTGCTTGCCCGCGCGAGCGAAGCCCTGCGGGCTCTGCGCTCGGCCGCTGAATGACGGGGTCGTCGTCCGCCGTGCTGCGCCTGCCGCATGGCGAAGGCCTGCCGCTTCCCACCTATCACTCCGAGCATGCCGCCGGTCTCGATGTGGTGGCCGGCGTGCCGAGAATGCGCCGCGTCGAGCTTGACGCCCGGCGCCCGCGCGCTCATCCCCACCGGCTTCGCGCTCGAGCTGCCGGTCGGGCTATCGAAGCCCAGCTTCGCCCCCGTTCGGGTCTCGCGCTCAAGCATCGGCGTGACGCTGCTCAACAGCCCGGCACCATCGACGCCGACTATCGCGGCGAGCGTCATGGTGCTGCTGGTCAATCTCGGCAGCCGAGCCGTTCGTTGTCCGCCGCGGCGAGCGCATCGCCCAGCTCGTGATCGCCCGCGTCGAGCATGCGCGCATCGAGCCGTCACCGAGCTCGGCGGCACGTCGCGAGTGCGAGGGCGGCTTCGGCTCTACGGGACCGCAGGGCATGGGCGGCTTCGGCTCCACCGACCTCGGCGAGCCGACGTCATTTGCCGTCAGCCGGCATGACGAAGGCGAGGGATGGCATACAGTTGCTAGCCATCATGCTCACGCCCTGACGAGATCGAGCGCTACAAGCGCCAGCTGGTGCTGAAGGAGATCGGCGGCGAGGGACAGCAGACGCCTGAAAGCAGCGCGAACGTGCTGGTGGTCGGCGCCGGCGGCCTCGGCTCGCCGCTTCATCCTCTATCTTGCCGCGGCCGGCGTCGGCCGCGATCGGCATCATCGACGGCGACCGCGTGAGCCTCGACAATCTCCAGCGCCAGATCGTGCACGACACGGCAAGAGCGTCGGGCGTCTACGAAGACGCGAAGCGCGGCGACGAGCATCGAGCGCCTGAACCCGCATGTCGAGACGCGCCTCTATTCGACCGCGGCTCGCAGCCGGAGAACGCCATCGAGATCATCTCGCGGCTACGACATCGTCGCCGACGGCTCCGACAATTTCGCCACGCGCTATCTCGTCAACGACGCCTGCTATTTCGCCAAGCGGCCGCTGGTGTTCGCGGCGGTCGGGCCGTTCGACGGCCATCTCACCACCTTCCGCGCCTTCGAGCGCGACGGCGCGGGCAATCCCGCGCCCGAACTATCGCTGCCTGTTTCCCGAGCCGCCGCCGCCGAAGGCACCGTCGCGCCCTGCTCGGAGGCCGGCATTCTCGGCGCGGTTGCAGGCGTGATCGGCACGCTTGCAGGCTGTCGAGGTGTTGAAGGAGCTGCTCGGCGATCGGCGAGAGCCTGGTCGGGCGGCTGCTTCTCTACGACGCGCTGCAGGCGCGCTTCAGCACGCTCGACCTATGCCTGGGACCCCGAGAACCCGCTGAACGGCCAAAGCCCCACGCTTCCACGACCTGTCGCACCACCGCAAGGCCATGGCGCGAAGGGCGAGCGACGATAGTCGGCGCATGCCGCGGAGACCATCACCACACGCTGCTGCATCGCCGGCGGCGGGCCCGCCGGCATGATGCTGGGCTATCTGCTCGCCCGCGCCGGCGTCGAGGTGATGGTGCTCGAGAAGCACGCCGATTTCCTGCGCGACTTCCGCGGCGACACCATCCATCCCTCGACGCTCGAGATCATGCACGAGCTCGGCCTGCTCGACGAGTTCCTCAAGCTGCCGCATCAGGAGGTGCGCGAGCTGACCGGCCAGATCGGCGACGACCGCGTCGCGCTCGCCGACTTCTCGCATCTGCCGACGCGCTGCCAGCTTCATCGCCTTGATGCCGCAATGGGACTTTCTCGATTTTCTCGCCGAGCAGGCGCGCGCGCTATCCGGCTTTCAGCCTGCGCATGCAGGCCGAGGTCGACCGATCTGGTCGAAGGACGGCGACAGCGTGGTCGGGCGTGCGGGCGAAGGCGCCTGACGGGACGCTCGGACGTGCAGGCCGATCTCGTCGTCGGCGCCGACGGCCGCCACTCGACGGTGCGCGACGCGCGCCGGCCTCGAGGTCGAGGACCTCGGCGCGCCGATGGACGTGCTGTGGTTGCGCCTCTCCAAGCGCCCGAGCGACGGCAGCAGACGCCTCGGACGCATCCAGGCCGGGCAGCTGTTCGTCATGCTCGACCGCGGCGACTATTGGCAATGCGCCTTCGTCATCCCCAAAGGCGGCTTCGACGAGCTTCGCCGCCAGGGCCTCCGACGCCTTCCGCGCGGCGATCGTCGAGCTCAATCCCGACTCTCGCCGACCGAGTGCAGGAGCTCGAATCGTGGGACGACGTCAAGCTGCTGACCGTCACGCGTCGACCGGCTGAAGCGCTGGTACCGGCCCGGCCTGCTGTGCATCGGCGACGCGGCGCACGCCATGTCGCCGGTCGGCGGCGTCGGCATCAATCTCGCCATTCAGGACGCGGTCGCCGCCGCCAATATTCTCGCGCGTGCCGCTGCGGAAGGGCCGGTCCCGGTCGAGCTGCTAGCCAAGGTGCAGCGGCGGCGGGAATGGCCGACGCGCATGATGCAGGCGGTGCAGATCTTCGTTCAGAACCGCATCATCAGCAACGTTCTCGCCATGACAGACCGCAGCCGCGCGCGCCCTTCGCGGTGAAGCTGCTCAACCAATATCCCGTGGCTCCGCCGCCTGCCGGCGCGGCTGATCGGCATGGGCTTCCGCCCCGAGCACGTGCAGAGCCCCGCAGCTGCAGCGACGGAGCTACCGGGGCGCGTCACTCGCCCGGACCCTGATCCGGGCATCCATGCCGTCTACGCCTCACCGGGTGAAAGCGTCAGTGGAATGGATTGCCGGGTCAAGCCCGCAAGACGGGACGAGGCTTAATAGCCGCCACCAGCCGCCGTAGCCGCCGGCGCCATAACCGCCGCCGCCATAGTCGTCGTGGCGGAGGCGGTGCGGCGTGTTGCTCTGGCGCCGGGGCCGGGCCGACGCAGACGACCTCGGCCTTGCCCTTGATCAGCTCAAGGACTTCCGGCGTCGGCGCGAGCTTGCCGCACATCGACCTTGGCGAAGTGACCGAAAGCGGCGAGCGCCTCGCGCGACCGGCCGCCCCAGTCGCCGTCGATGGCGCCTGGATCGCAGCCGACGCGCTTCAGCTCCGTCTGCACCGCGAGGACCACCTCCTCAGGCTTGAGCCCGGGAGGGGAGGCGGCGGCGGGGCAGGAACGGCTGCTTCGGCCGGAGGCGGCGGCGCTGCCGGAGCCGGTGGCTCTGGCGGAGGCGCGGTTTCGGCCTTTGCGGGACGGGTGCCGCTTCGGCGGGGCCGCGGTGCTGGCGCGGCGGGTGCCGGCTCTGAGGCGGCTCCTCCTTCGGCGCGCTCGCCGCCGGCGCGTCCTTTCCCTCGGTGACGATCTGGCGCGTGGTCGTGCCGGGCTTGTGTCCGCGGCGGTCTTGCCGGCTGCGTCGGGAGCCGCGGCACCTGGCTTCAACTCGATATTGCGCGGCAGGTCGTCATCCGCGGCGATGGCCGGAAGGCTGAAGGCGATGATTGCGGTGCTGGCAAGGATAGTGGTCCATCGGGACATGGGGCCTCCTCTGGCTCGGCACTGTTGCCAGGATATCAGAAATCAGAAGTCAGAGATCGACCAGTGATCAGAAATCGGATGATCTTCTGATTTCGACCGATTCTGTCCCCTGCTCAGAACATCGCGGGATGGACGCGGTCGGGCGGCGCGTGGCCGTCGAGGAAGGTCTTGATGTTGATGATGACCTTCTCGCCCATGTCGATGCGGCCTTCGAGCGTGGCCGAGCCCATATGCGGCAGCAGCACCACCTTGCCGTGCGCGCTTGCAGCGAGCTTCGGGTTGACCGCCGGCTCGTGCTCGAACACGTCGAGGCCGGCGCCGGCGAGCTCGTCCGTTCTCGATCATGCGCGACCAGCGCGTTCTCGTCGATCACCTCGCCGCGCGCGGTGTTGACGATATAGGCCGTCGGCTGCATGCAGCTGGAGCCGCCGCGCCGAGAGCAGATGATAGGTCGCCGGCGTGTGCGGGCAGTTGACCGAGATGATGTCCATGCGGGCGAGCATCTGGTCGAGGCTGTCCCAATAGGTCGCGCTCAAGCTCCTCCTCGACCTCCGGCGGCACGCGGCGGCGGTTGTGATAGTGGATCTGCAGGCCGAAGGCCTGGGCGCGGCGCGCCACCGCCTGGCCGATGCGCCCCATGCCGATGATGCCGAGCCGCTTGCCCCAGATGCGGTGGCCGAGCATCCAGGTCGGCGACCAGCCGGCCCACTCGCTGTCGCCGGTCAGCACCGCGGCGCCCTCGGCGAGCCGCCGCGGCACGGCGAGGATCAGCGCCATGGTCATGTCGGCGGTGTCCTCGGTGAGCACGCCCGGCGTGTTGGTGACGGTGATGCCGCGCTGCGCGGCGGCTCGCGACGTCGATATTGTCGACGCCGTTGCCGAAATTGGCGATCAGCTTGAGGCTGCGCGCCGGCCTGGCTCAGCACCGCGGCGTCGATGCGGTCGGTCACGGTGGCACGAGCATCGCCGGCGGTCTTCACCGCCTCGACGAGCTGCCTCCCGGAAAGCGGCTTGTCATCGAGATTGAGCCGCGCGTCGAAACAGCTCGCGCAGCGCGGGTTTCACCACCGTCGGGCAGCTTGCGCGTGACAATAACTAACGGTCGCCCAGTTCAGCCATCATTCTTCCAGTTTGGATATCCGCAGTGGAGGGATCCCCTGCGGCTTGAGGCATCGCGTTGCAAAACCGGCGCGGGCGCTTTCTGTAACAGAAGCGGCCTCGCAGATAAGCGTCATGTTAGCTTAGGCCACGGTCCGTTCACTTTTCTGACGCATCAAAATAGATAACGATTCTGCTTCGGGAGGGGACTGCTGACGTGCGCCATCGGCAGTTGTGATTGGGGTGGCGTCAGGTCTCGCCCTTGCGCGCTCCGCTTGCGGGGGCCGGACCCGCTGCTGCGAGCGACGTCAAGCAGCGGCCGGCCCGTGGCCAGAGCCATCCTGCGCTGATCCTCGCTTTCGTCAGCCTCAAATCCGGACCGGGTCAATGTGCGCAAAGGCCCGAGCACCGATCAGGCCATCGTCTGGGTGTCTTCAGCCGCAGGGCTCCCGCGTCGAGTCATCGCCGATCGATAATTGGCGGCGCGTGCGCGACGTGTGAAGGCGCGCCGACGGCTGGGTGTGGCACAGTGCTCAGCGGGCGGCGCACCGTGCTGATCGCGCCGTGACCAAGGCGCCGAGAAACGTGCCGCTCTACTGTCGAAAGTCGGGCGAGCACCGCGTCGCCGAGCTTAGGCGCGAGCGTGCTCGGCAACGTGCTCCTGCGACGGAGATGGTGCGAGCTGCCGATCGACGACTATTCCGGCTTTTCGTGCAGCAGGACCAGCTGTGGGGCGTCTACCGCGGTGCGTGAGTCGTGGCAAGCCAACTCGCAGTGACGCTCAGCGATAGCGCTGCTGTCGTCGAGCGGATCTGGCGCGAGCACGTCGACGCGGGTGATGGTCATGCCGTCGGCGCGCCTGAGTGCAGGCCCTCTTCGATGCGGATCAGCCCCCGGTCTCGAATGTCCATGAGCGTGCCCGGATTCTCGCAGAAGAAGTGGTAGTGGTTGGAAGTGTTGGTGTCGGAATAGGTCTTGGCGCCCTCGACCGCGACCTCGCGCAGCAGCCCGGCTTCGGTGAACTGATGCAGCGTGTTGTAGACGGTGGCGAGCGACACCGAAACCTTCCGGCTCTGCGCCTCCTCATGCAGGAGCTCGGCCGTGACGTGGCGGTCGCAGCCGTCGAACAGGAGGCGCGCAAGCGCAACGCGCTGGCGCGTTGGCCGCAGACCGCCGCGCGCAGGCGCTCGGCGATATCCATTGCCGGTAACGTCATGACGCCCGACACTATATGTTGAAGCGCCGTCTCCTGCAACGATACAACCGGAGGATAGAAGTCATAATTCGTAGAACCCGGGAACCGGGATTGGAGCCAGAACTTTTCTGATAACTGATTTTCCGATTTCCGAGCCCCATGGTTAGGAAACGGCCCTCTCGGGACAATCGCCCCGCGCAAGGAAGGATCAAGGATGGTCGAGCGTCGCGAACAGTTCGATTACGAGGACCTGCTCGCCTGCGCGCGGGGCGAGCTGTTCGGCCCCGGCAACGCGCAGCTGCCGCTGCCGCCGATGCTGATGTTCGACCGCATCTCCGATGTCACGGAGGACGGCGGCGAGCACGGCTATGGGCGCATCGTCGCCGAGCTCGACGTGAAGCCCGACCTCTGGTTCTTCCCCTGCCACTTCAGGGCGATCCGGTGATGCCGGGCTGCCTCGGCCTCGATGCGCTGTGGCAGCTGCTCGGGCTTCTTCCTCGGCTGGCTCGGCGGCTCCGGGCAAGGGCCGCGCGCTCGGCGTCGGCGAGGTGAAATTCTCCGGCATGGTGCTGCCGACCATGAAGAAGCTCGAATATATCGTCGAGCTGAAGCGGGTGATCCGGCGCAAATTTACCCTCGGCACCGCGCGACGGCTGGCTGAAAGCCGACGGCGAGACGATCTATACGGCCAAGGATCTTGCGAGTCGGCCTGTTCCAGGCCGGGCGAAGAAGCTCCCGCCGGTGCGTGATCGTCGCGCAGCCAGGCAGCCGCGACATCTTAAGGAGGCTAATGGACTAAGCCATGAGACGCGTCGTCGTGACCGGCATGGGCATCGTGCTCCTCGATCGGCAACAGCGCCCAGGAGGTGCTCGCCTCGTTGCGCGAGGCGAAGTCCGGCATCGTCGAGGCCGACGACTATGCCGAGCTGGGCTTCCGCTGCCAGGTGCATGGCGCGCCCAAGCTCGATCTGGGAAGGCGATGATCGACCGCAGCGTGCGCCGCTTCATGGGCGACGGGCGCTGCCTGGAACTACATCGCCATGGAGCAGGCGATCCGCGATGCCGGGCTCGAAGAGACCGACGTCTCCAACGAGCGCACCGGCCTGATCATGGGCTCGGGCGGTCCCTCGACCAAGGCCATCGTCGCAGGCCGCCGACACCACGCGCGAGAAGGGCCCGAAGCGGTCGGGCCGTTCGCGGTGCCGAAGGCCGATGTCGTCGACCAACTCGGCGACGCTCGCCACGCCGTTCAAGCATCAAGGGCGTCGAACTATTCGATCTCGTCGGCCTGCTCGACCTCGGCGCATTGCATCGGCAACGGCGCCGAGCTGATCCAGTGGGGCAAGCAGGACATCGATGTTCGCCGGCGGCGGCGAGGAGCTCGACTGGACGCTGTCGGTCCTGTTCGACGCCATGGGCGCCATGTCGTCCGACTTCAACGACACGGCCGGAGAGTCGCATCGCGCGCCTATGACGCGCGACCGCGACGGCTTCGTCATCGCCGGCGGCGCCGGCGTCGTCGTGCTCGAAGAGCTCGAGCACGCCAAGGCGCGCGGCGCCAGCATCTATGGCGAGCTCGTCGGCTACGGCGCCACCTCGGACGGCTACGACATGGTGCAGCCTTCGGGCGAAGGCGCGGTGCGCTGCATGCGCGCTCGCCATGCAGGGCGTCGACGGCATCGACTACATCAATCCGCACGCCACCTCGACGCCGATCGGCGACGTCAAGGAGATCGAGGCGATCCGCGAGGTGTTCGGCGACAAGTCGCCGCCGATCAGCGCCACCAAGTCGCTCACCGGCCATTCGCTCGGCGCCGCCGGCGTGCAGGAGGCGATCTATTCGCTGTTGATGATGAACAACGGCTTCATTTGCGAGATCCGCCAATATCGAGACCATCGATCCCGCCGTTGGCCGACATGCCGATCGTGCGCAAGCGTCAGGACAATGTCGACATCGACTGCGTCATGTCCAACAGCTTCGGCTTCGGCGGCACCAACGCCACGCTCGTGTTCCGCCGCTACAACGGCTAAAGGCGAGGAAGCACACGCTCCCTCTTCACCCCTAACCAGAGTAAGTACCATGACAACAACAAGAGATATCGCCGAGCCCGGACCGTTGATGAAGGGCAAGAGGGGCTGGTGATGGGCGTCGCCAACGACCGCTCGATCGCCTGGGGCATCGCCCGCGTGCTGCACGGCCAGGGCGCCGAGCTTGCCTTCACCTATCAGGGCGGCGCTTTCGGCCGCCGCGCCGTGCCGCTCGCCCAATCGATCGGCGCCCCGATCATCGAAGAGGCCGATGTCGAGGATCTGGAGAGCGTCAAACGCGTGTTCGAGGTGATCCGCAAGAAATGGGGCTCGCTCGATTTCGTCGTGCACGCGCTTGCCTTCTCCGACCGCAACGAGCTCAAGGGCCGCTACTGCCGACACCACCCGCGCCAATTTCGAGCACACCATGGTGATCTCCTGCTTCTCCTTCACCGAGATCGCCAAGCTCGCCTCCGAGCTGATGCCGAATGGCGGCTCGCTGCTCACGCTCACCTATGGCGGCTCGACCCGCGTCGTTCCCTGCTACAACGTCATGGGCGTGGCCAAGGCGGCGCTCGAGGCGAGCGTGCGTTACCTCGCCTCCGATTTCGGGCCGCAAGGGATCAGGGTGAATGCGCTGTCGGCCGGGCCGATGCGCACGCTCGCCGGCGCCGGCATCTCCGACGCGCGCACGCTGTTCCATTACCAGCAGCGCCATGCGCCGATGCATCGCTCGCCGACGCTCGACGAGGTCGGAGGCGCGGCGCTCTATCTCCTGTCGGATCTGTCCGGCGCGGTGACCGGCGAAATTCATTTCGTCGATTGCGGCTACTCGATCCATCTCCATGCCGAGCATGTCTGCGCTCAAGTCCATGGAGGGCGAGAAGGAAGCGGAAGCGGCGCCGGAAAAGCGCCGCGCGAGGCCGCGCAGTAAGGTCTGCTATATCAAGGCATTGGAGGAAGTTTGCCGATGGCTCAGCTTGTCGTACTGATTTGTCTTCTGTCCACGCCGACGGAGTGCTCGGAGAAGCCGGTCCCCGGAGCGACGGCGGCTGATGTGGTGAGCTGCCTCAAGACCGCCGGCGACAAGGCCGACGAATGGCAGAAGGCCAACAGCCAATATTTCGTCATCGGCTGGCGCTGCGAGAAGCAGAAGTAGCTGACGATGTCACGCGACAGCGGTCGCCAGCCGGGCACAAGCTGTCCGGCCATCCAGTACCAGCATTCAAGCTCGAAGGTCGTGGATGCCCGGCACAAGGCCGGGCATGACCGCGCGATTCTTGTCATGCGAGCTCTAGCTCGCTTCGGCCTTTGCAGCTCCCGCCCGGTCGCCTGATCGACGACCTTCATCGACAGCCTGACCTTGCCGCGGTCGTCGAAGCCGAGCAGCTTCACCCAGACCATGTCGCCTTCCTTGACCACGTCGGTCACGGCCTTCGGGCGCCCTTCGCGCGAGCTGCGAGATGTGCACGAGGCCGTCGCTCGGCGCCGAAGAAGTTCACGAAGGCGCCGAACTCCATCACCTTGACCACCTTGCCGTGATAGATCTCGCCGACCTCAGGCTCGGCGGCGATCGCACTTGATGCGCGAGATGGCGGCGCGGATCGATTCGGCGTTGGCCGAGGCGATCTTGACCGTGCCGTCGTCGGAGATGTCGATCTTGGCGCCGGACTCTGCGACGATCTCGCGGATCACCGAGCCGCCCGAGCCGATCACTTCGCGGATCTTGTCGACCGGGATGTGGATCGTCTCGATGCGCGGCGCATATTCGCCGAGCTCCGGCGCGCGCCTCGTTCAGCGCCTTGTTCATCTCGCTCAAGATGTGCATGCGGCCGTCGCGCGCCTGATCGAGCGCGACCTTCATGATCTCCTCGGTGATGCCGGTGATCTTGATGTCCATCTGCAGCGAGGTCACGCCTTCCGAGGTGCCGGCAACCTTGAAGTCCATGTCGCCGAGATGATCCTCATCGCCGAGAATGTCGGAGAGGACGGCGAAGTCGGCCTCCTCCTTGATCAATCCCATGGCGATGCCGGCCACCGGCCGGCGCAAGGGAATGCCGGCATCCATCATGGCGAGCGAGGATCCGCACACCGTGGCCATGGAGGAGGAGCCGTTCGACTCGGTGATCTCGGAGACCACGCGGATGGTGTAGGGGAAGGTCTCGCGATCCGGCAGCACCGGGTGGATCGCCCGCCAGGCGAGCTTGCCGTGGCCGATCTCGCGGCGCCCGGAGAGCCGAGCCGTCCGACCTCGCCCACCGAATAAGGCGGGAAATTGTAGTGCAGCATGAAGGTCTCCTTATAGGTGCCCTCCAGCGCATCGATATATTGCTCGTCCTCTCCGGTGCCGAGCGTCGCCACCACCAGCGCCTGCGTCTCGCCGCGGGTGAACAGCGCGCTGCCATGGGTGCGCGGCAGAATTCCGACCTCGCAGACGATCGGCCTGACCGTGGTGAGGTCGCGCCCGTCGATGCGGTGCTTGGTGGCGAGGATGCTCGAGCGGACCACGTCCTTCTCCAGCTCCTTGAAGGCGCTTGCCGCCTGGGTGATCGCCGCGGCATCGGCGCTCTCGGGCGCCAAGGCGGCCACGACCTTCTCCTTGATCCCGGCGACGCGGTCGCGGCGCTCGTGCTTGGCGGCGATCTTATAGGCCTCGCGCAGCTCGGCCTCGGCGATCTCCTTGGCCTTGGCGGCGAGCTCATCGGCGCTCGTGTCGAGCTTCAACTCCCACGGCTCCTTGGCCGCGCGCTCGGCAAGCTTGACGATGGCGTCGAGCACCGGCTGGAAGTGCTTCTGGCCGTACATCACGGCGCCGAGCATCACATCCTCCGGCAGCTCCTTGGCTTCCGACTCGACCATCAGCACGGCACTGGCGGTGCCGGCGACCACGAGATCGAGCGTGCTTTCGCGCATCTCGTCGATCATCGGATTGAGGACATATTTGCCGGCGATGTAGCCGACCCGCGCGGCGCCGATCGGGCCCAGGAAGCGGAATGCCTGAGAGCGTGAGCGCGGCCGAGGCTCGCGATCATGGCCACGACGTCGGGATCGTTCTCCATGTCATGGGACAGAACGGTGGCGACCACCTGGGTCTCGTTCCTGAAGCCGCTCGCAAACAGCGGCCTGATCGGGCGGTCGATGAGGCGGGAGGTGAGCGTCTCCTTCTCGGTGGGGCGTCCCTCGCGCTTGAAATACCCGCCGGGGATCTTGCCCGCCGCGAAGGTCTTTTCCTGGTAGTTCACGGTCAGCGGGAAAAAGTCGATGCCTGACCCTCGCCTCCTTGGCGGCGGTGGCAGTGGCGAGCACCGATGTGCCGCCATATTGGGCGAGAACGGCCCCGTCCGCTTGGCGGGCGATGCGGCCGGTCTCTAATCTGAGCGGTCGGCCCGCCCATTCGATTTCTACGGTGTGCTTATGCAGCATGATGATGTCTCAACGAACAGGGAATGGTTGCGCCCGAGCGGGCCCCTGAAGGCGATGGCTCGGGTCGATATGTCGTGGAGGTCCACCGGCACGGCGGTAAGCGTCTCGCATTACCGGCGAATGCCCAGGCGGTTGATGAGCTTCTGATACCGGTCCTGGTCCGCGGCCTTGACGTAGTCGAGCAACCGGCGCCGCTGGCTAACCATTTTCAACAGCCCGCGCCGTGAATGGTTGTCCTTGTTATGCGTCTTGAAGTGATCGGTAAGATTGGTGATCCGTTCGGTCAGGATCGCCACTTGCACTTCCGGAGACCCGGTATCGCCGGGCTTGGTAGCATAGTCTTTGATAAGCTCTTGCTTGCGCAAAGCGCTGATCGACATCGGATGAAACTCCTGTGAATTGACGATGGCCCTAGCCGGGAAGATTGAAAACCCGGGTGGGGCGCAGTTCGCCTTGGCTGACCTCACCAACCGCCACGAGCGAACCTCGTGACGTGGCATAGACAGGCCCTTTGAGAATTGAGCATCCCGGCCTCTTAACAGCACGGGTTGGCCTCTCTTGAGCCTGGCCGCGTCCTGCCCGCTGATGGCGAGCGCCGGGATGTCGTCCAGCGCCGTCTGCACGGGCTTAAGAACGCCCAAAAGGGCGTCGCGGCCGGCGGCACTATGTCCTAACTCCTCAAGCTTTGCCAGGGAAATTGCGGCCTCTTCGGCGAAAGGCCCGACCCTCGTTCGGCGCAATTCCGTGACATGGGCGAAGCAGCCGAACGCCTCTCCAAGGTCGCGGGCCAAGGCCCGCACATAGGTGCCCTTGCCGCAACGCGCCTCGATCACGCAATGATCGGGGTCCGGCATGTCGATGAGCTCGAGGCTTTCGATCAGCGCACGCCGCGGGGCAAGCTCGAAGTCCTGGTCTTCCCGGGCAAGGTCATAGGCTCTGGCGCCCGCGACCTTCAGCGCCGAGTAGCGCGGCGGCACTTGGCTGATCTCGCCGATGAAGCGCGGCAGCGCCGCCTCGATCTCGGCCCGCGTCGGCCGCAGTTCGCTCGTCGCCACGATCGCGCCTTCCGCGTCGTCGGTGTCGGTGGCGGCGCCGAAGCGCACCGTGAAGCGGTATTGCTTGTTGCCTTCCACCGCGAAGGGCACGGTCTTGGTCGCCTCGCCGAAGGCTATGGGCAGCACTCCGGTGGCGAGCGGGTCGAGCGTGCCGGCATGGCCCGCCTTCTGCGCGCCGTAGAGGTGCCGTGCCCGGGTGACGGCTTGCGTCGAGGTCATGCCTTTAGGCTTGTCGAAGATGAGCCAGCCGTGAATTGGGAGACCTTTGCGCCGCCGCGCCATGTCGCTTTGCGCCCGTCAGCCGTCGAGGTCGCGCGCGACCTTGGGCGAAGCAAGCAGCTCATCGATCCGCTTCGAGCTGGCAAAGGAGGTGTCGATCTTGAATCTGATCTCGGGCATGAATTTCAGGCTCACGCGCCTGCGCGAGCTCGCCCCGCAAGAAGCGCTTGTGCTTGATCGAGATGCTTGACCGCATCCTCGGCGCCTTCGCCGCCCAAGGGCAGCACGAAGACGGTGGCAAGCTTCAGATCGGGCGTCATGCGCACTTCTGACACGGTGAGCGAAAATTGATTGAGCACCTCGTCGACGATCTCGCCGCGGGCGAAGATCTCGGCGAGCGCGTGGCGGATGGTCTCGCCGACCTTCAACTGGCGCTGGCTCGGCGCCTTACCCCTGTTGCGATCGGTCATGTTTTCAGCCCTAACCTCCACACGGCGCGACCGGACAAGTCCGGCTGCGCCGACCTCCCACGAGGGGAGGTATGGGGAGAATGCTGAGCCGTCACACACTCCGTCCCTCCCCTTGATGGGGAGGGTGGCTCGGCCAACGGCCGAGCCGGGAGTGAGCGGCCGAGCATGATTTGAGAGCCCTTGGAGCTCAGGTGCGATTCTTTCTGGACCCTACAGCGTGCGGCGGACGTGCTCGACCTCGAAGCACTCGATGACGTCGCCCTGGCGCATGTCCTGGTAGCCTTCGAACGCCATGCCGCATTCCTGGCCGGCCACCACCTCGCGCACCTCGTCCTTGAAGCGCTTGAGCGTCGACAGCTTGCCCTCGTGCACCACGACATTGTCGCGAATGAGCCGGACCTGGGCGCCGCGCTCGACCTTGCCTTCGGTGACGCGGCAGCCAGCGACCTTGCCCACCTTGGAGATGGTGAACACTTCGAGGATCTCGGCATTGCCGAGGAAGGTCTCGCGCCGCGTGGGTGCGAGCAGGCCGGACATGGCTTGCTTCACCTCGTCGACGAGATCGTAGATCACGGCGTAATAGCGGATCTCGACGCCGTCGTGCTCGGCCGCCTCGCGGGCCTGCGAGTTGGCGCGCACATTGAAGCCGAGGATCACGGCGCCCGAGGTCGCGGCGAGACCAACGTCGGATTCGGTGATGCCGCCGACGCCGGCGTGAATGATGCGGGCGCGGACTTCGTCGGTGCCGAGCTTGTCGAGAGCCGCGACGATGGCTTCCACCGAGCCCTGCACGTCGCCTTTGACGAGAAGGGTGAACTCCTTGGTGCCAGCCGCTTTCAGCTGGGTCATCATCTGCTCGAGAGAGCCGCGCTGGCCGGCAACGGCGAGGCGCTTGCGCCGCTCGCGCATGCGGTAATCGGTGATCTCCCGGGCGCGGGCCTCGTTCTCCACCACGGCGAATTGATCGCCGGCCTCAGGCGCTGAGTCGAAGCCCAGCACCTCGACCGGCACCGACGGGCCGGCGTCCTTGACCTGCTCGCCGAGATCGTTGATCAGCGCGCGGACGCGGCCATAGGCCGAACCTGCCACCACCAGATCGCCGAGATGGAGCGTGCCGCGCTGAACGAGAGCGGTGCCCACGGGGCCGCGGCCGCGCTCGAGCTTGGCCTCGACGATGACGCCTTCCGCCGGCCGGTTGGGGTTGGCGGTCAGTTCCAGCACCTCGGCCTGCAGCGCGATGGCCTCGAGCAGCCTGTCGAGGCCGGTCTTCTTCAGCGCCGAGACCTCGATCTCCAGCGTGTCGCCGCCGAGGCTCTCCACCACGATCTCATGGCTGAGCAGCTCGGTGCGCACGCGCTGCGGGTCGGCGCCTTGCTTGTCGATCTTGTTGATGGCGACGATCATCGGCACCTGCGCCGCCTTGGCGTGATTGATGGCCTCCACCGTCTGCGGCTTGACGCCGTCATCGGCGGCCACCACGAGCACGACGATATCCGTCACCTGGGCGCCCCGTTGGCGCATGGCGGTAAACGCCTCGTGGCCCGGCGTATCGATAAAGGTGATCTTCTGGCCAGCCGGCGTCACCACCTGGTAGGCGCCGATATGCTGGGTGATGCCGCCCGCTTCCTGGCTCACCACGTTGGTCGCGCGGATGGCGTCGAGCAGCGAGGTCTTGCCGTGATCGACGTGGCCCATGATGGTCACCACCGGCGCACGGGGCTCCACGTCCCCGGCGACATCCTCGGCGCCGATGAAGCCTTCTTCCACGTCGGCCTCCGACACGCGGCGCACGATGTGGCCGAACTCCTCGGCGATGAGCTGAGCGGTGTCGGAATCGATCACATCGGTGATCTTGTGCATCTCACCGTCTTTCATCAGGTACTTGATGACGTCGACGCCGCGCTCGGCCATGCGGTTGGCGAGCTCCTGGATGGTGATGACTTCCGGGATCACCACGTCGCGCTGAATCTTCTGCTGCGCCTGCGGACCGATGGTTTGCTTCTTCTGCCGCTCGCGATGGCGCTTCAGCGAGGCAAGGCTCCGCTGGCGCTGCTCTTCATCGAGCGCGTTGGTGATGGTCAGGCGGCCGCGGACCCGGCGCTCTTCGCCGGCACGCGCCTTGACGGCGCGCTCTTTCTTGTGGCGCGCCTCTTGCGTGCGGGGAGCTTCCTCTTCCTCTTCCTTGACGACGAGGTGCTTGCGGGCGACTTCCTCGCCTTTGCGCCTGGCCTCGGCTTCGGCCTCGAGCCGCGCCTCCTCCTTCTTCTGGCGCTCGACCGCCTCGTCGTGCTCCTTGGCCTTGACCTCCTCGGTGACGACGCGGCGCGCCGCCTCGTCCTTCGCCTTCTCGCGCTCGGTCGCCTCGCGCTGGCGCGATTCAGTCAGGGCCCTGAGGCGTGCGTCCTTCTCCTCGTCGGAAAGGGCGCGCAACACCACGCCGGGACGGCGCTGCTCGTCGTCGCGCGCGCTCTTGGCGGGCGCGGGCTCCGGCGCCGTCGCCACCTTCGGCTTCGGCTCCTCGACGGGTTGTGCCGCAGGGGTGGCGCCGACCGCCCGGCGCTTCTTCTTCTCGACCAGAACGGACTTGGAACGCCCATGGCTGAAGCTCTGACGCACATGGCCGGATCCCACCGTCCGGCGCACATTGAGCGTCATCTTGCGGCCGCCGCGAGCGGTTTTGTCTTCAGTCTCGTTAATTTCACTCATTCCTTGTCCGTGTCCGATCCAATTGGCTGGGCAAAGGCTGCGGCGCTGCCCTTGCGATAACGCTCCGCGCGGGAGGCGCTGGCGATGAATTTCGCAGCCGCTCCGCCCTGGATCAGGGCTGCATGTATCACATTTGTCTTACCTGATGCCAAACCCAATTCATCCGCGCTGAAAAGGCGGATTGGGGCCGGCGTCTCACCCTTGCGGTAGCCCGAAATCTGCCGTCGAGCTTGCGGCAGCCGTCCTCGGCGGCGTCGCTTGCATGGATGAGCGCCGCGACCTTGGCCTTGGCGATGGCCTCCTCGACCTTGGCGGTGCCGAACACCACCTCTCCCGCCTTGTTGGCGAGCGCGAGAGCGCCGAGTGCTGCTTCAACCAGCAGTCGATCGACTTGGTCGGCGAGCCCCGCGGGCACCTTGGCTTGCGCCTTAAGCGCCCGGGCGAAGACGTTGCGTTTGGCAGCCTCCGCCACGAGGGCATGGTCGGCGGTCACCCACACCCCGCGGCCGGGAAGCCGCTCTTTCAGGTCGGGGACGATCTCGCCGGTTGGCGCAAGGACGAAGCGGATCAGATCCTGTTTGGGCAGGCGCATCACGCGTGACGCGCAGCGGCGGACGGTGTCTCCCGTCTCGCTCTCGGTCTCAGGCTGTGGCTCAGCAACGTCCTGCCGCAACGGCTCTCTCTCCCAAAAGCGTCTGGTAACGTGGGCCGCTCATGACGCGGCGCCGCCGTCCTTGGTTTCGCTTGGCTCTTCGACCTTCGCCAGCCTCGGCCTCCGCGGCCTCGGGCTCAGGCGCAAGATCGGCTTCGTCGATCCATCCGGCCTTGACGCGCGCGGAGAGGATCAAATCCTCGATCTCCCGCTTGCTCAAGTTGAACCCGTCGAGGATGCCCTCGTGGTGGATGGTCTCCTTGTCCTTGCGCTCGTTCCACCCGAGCAAATCGTCGGTGGCACAATCGGCCACGTCTTCCACGGTCCTGACGTTTTTCTCGCCGAGCGCGACCAGCATCGCCGTGGTGAGGCCGGGGATGGTCGCCACTTCGTCGGCAACGCCCAGCGCTTTCCGCTTGGCATCCTGCTCGGCCTCGATCTTCTCCAGATGCTCCCGCGCGCGGGTCTGAATCTCCGCCGCGGTATTCTCGTCGAAGCCTTCGATCGAGGCGATTTCCGAGGGCTCGACGAAGGCCACTTCCTCGATCGAGGAGAAGCCTTCGGAAGCGAGCAGCTGGGCGATGACCTCGTCGACGTCGAGCGCCTCCATGAACATCGCGGAGCGCTCGGCGAACTCCGCCTGGCGGCGCTCCGACTCCGACGCTTCGGTCATGATGTCGATGTCCCAGCCGGTGAGCTGCGAGGCGAGCCTCACATTCTGCCCTTGCGGCCGATGGCGAGCGAGAGCTGCGCGTCGGGCACCACCACTTCGATGCGCTCGGCGTCCTCGTCGAGCACCACCTTGACCACTTCGGCAGGGGCGAGCGCATTGACGATGAAGGTCGCGGCGTCAGGCGACCATTGGATGATGTCGATCTTCTCGCCTTGCAGCTCGTTCACCACCGCCTGCACGCGGCTGCCGCGCATGCCGACGCAGGCGCCGACCGGATCGATCGAGGCGTCGCGCGACACGACCGCGATCTTGGCGCGGCTGCCGGGATCGCGCGCCACGGATTTGATGGTGACGATGCCGTCATAGACCTCCGGCACCTCTTGCGCGAACAGCTTGGCCATAAATTCGGGATGCGTGCGCGACAGGAAGATCTGCGGGCCGCGCTGCTCGCGCCGCACGTCGTAGACATAGGCGCGAATGCGGTCGCCGTAGCGGAAGTTTTCGCGCGGCAAGGTCTCGTCGCGGCGCACGATCGCCTCGGCGCGTCCGAGATCGACGATGACGTTGCCGTACTCGACGCGCTTGACGATGCCGTTCACGATCTCGCCGACGCGGTCCTTGTACTCGTCAAATTGGCGCTCGCGCTCGGCCTCGCGCACCTTCTGCACGATCACTTGCTTGGCGTTCTGCGCCGCCACGCGGCCGAAATCGAGCGGCGGCAGCGGCTCGGCGATGAAGTCGCCGACCTGCGCCGCCGGGTTGCGGCGCCGCGCCTCCTCGATGCGAGATCTGCGTCGCCTCCATGGTCACCTGCTCGACCACTTCGAGCAGCCGCGCGAGCCTGATCTCGCCGGTCTTGGGATCGACCTCGGCCTTGATCTCGTTCTCGCTGCCATAGCGCGACTTGGCGGCCTTCTGGATCGCGTCCTCCATGGCCATGATCACCACCTGGCGATCGATCGCCTTCTCGCGCGCAACCGCGTCCGCGATCTGTAGGAGCTCCAGCCTGTTGGCGCTCACGCCTGCCTGAGCCATGTGTTTCTGCCTCCGTTAAGTCTCAACTGGCGGACGGGTGCCCGCGATAAGTCCTCTAATGCGCCTTGCTGGCCGCGAGGTCGGCGCGGAAGCCGGCTTGATCGGCGACAAGCTTCGCTTCGCTGATCAGCGAAAACGGAATGCCGATCACCTGCGGCTCCTCTGAGCCGGGAAGATCGATCCGCAGCAACGCCTCGTCCTTCGCCACGCCTTCGATGCGGCCCTTGAACCGCTTTCTGCCGTCGACCAGCTCCTTCAGCTCTACCTTCGCCTCATGACCGGTGAACGACGCGAAATCGCTCGGCCGCACCAGAGGCCGGTCGATGCCTGGCGTCGAGACCTCGAGCCGGTAGCCGCCGGGCATGGGGTCGAGCGCATCGAGCAGCGACGAGAGCTTCCGGCTGATCTGCGCGCAATCCTCGATGGTCATCTGACCTACCGGCCTCTCAGCCATCACCTGCACCGTGCCGCCGTCACGGCCCGAAACCTTCACCCGCACCAGGCGGAAGCCAAGCTCCTCGAGCAGCGGCTCGGCGAGATCGGCGACCTCGCGCGCGGCGCCCGTCTCGCGTGCGAAGCGGCGGTCAGCGCTTGATGAGCGGCTCGACATCGATAAAGCCATGACTCCCGCGAACGAAATGAGCAAGCGGGGCGCCTAACAAAAAGGAGCGGGCGAACGGCCCACTCCTGATCAAACCAATCATGAGTTCGGGGCTAATATACGAGCTTTTCTCGACGATTCAAGGCTAGTTCGGCTCCCCAAGGGCTCGTCACCCCGGCGCAAGCCGGGGTCCAGTTTATTTAGCGCGTGCCGCGCGGCTGGATCCGGCTTCCGCCGGAATGACGCGCATTGTTGCGTCAGCGGCCGAGGATGGCGTGGCGTATGCGGTCGAAATCGTTGATCCGCTCGTAGCTTAGGGCGCAGATGCAGGAGGAGAGATAGCCTCCGGTGGCAGTGGCGCCGAAGGCAAGGCTGTCCTCGAAATTGCAAGCATCGTCGCGGAATCCGATCCATTTGCGCTGCGCGCCCTTCAGCATGTCGAGCTGGGCTTCGGGCCTCACGTCCATGTCGGCGGCGGCGGCTTTGACCGCTTCCTGCAGCGCGGTGAATTCCTGATTGAGGAGCGCGTCCGCCGTGTCGGCGGCGCGGGCAAGGCAGGCCTTGTAGTCTGGATTGGAGCCCGTCTCCTTCTCGCAATCGGTATAGCAGGCGCTCCGGATCTGGCCCTGATCGAGGGCAAGCGCGGGAGATGCGAGCAGCAACAGCACGAGCGAGAAGCGCGCATCGATTTGTTTCCTTCCGGCAACATGTCAGAGGCGACGGAAGCTGAGATAGGCCGGTTTGCGGCCCTCGCTCAAGGCCTTCCGTTCGTAGCGGGTCTCAGGCCAGTCGAGAGGCCGTACCCGCCAATCCTTGGGCCGCTCCGCCGTCCAGGCGAAAGCCTCGGATTGCAAGGATGGTTAGGAGAGCCTCACCGGCATAGTCGGCATTGTCGCTCGCAAATCTGAGCTCCCCGCCTTGTCGCAGCGCCCTGGCGAAGTCGGCGACGGCCTCTGGCGAAACGAGCCTCCGCTTCTGGTGCCGCTTCTTCGGCCAGGGATCCGGGAACAGCACGAAGATGCGGCCGATTGCGTTGTTGGGCAGCCAAGCGAGCACGTCGCGGGCATCGCCGTCGTGGATGCGGACGGTGTTGAGGCCTAAAGTCTCGATCTTGCCGAGCAGGCTCGCCACGCCGTTGATGAAGGGCTCGCAGCCGATGAAGCCGGCGTGCGGATGATGCTCGGCCTGCCAGACAAGATGCTCGCCTGAGCCGAAGCCGATCTCGAGCCACACTTGGTCGACGGCTTGCGCGAACAGGCTCGCAAGCGGGAGGGGGCCGGCTCCCGCAGCGGAAGGCGCAAAGTGGGCAGCAGCTCGTTGAGCAGGCGGTCTTTCCGCTCGCTCAAGGGCCTCGCCTTCCGCCGGCCATAGGACCTGAGGCGTGTTTGGTCTCGCTGCACCTGTGGCGCCTCATGCTTCGATGACGCCTGCTTGCGCGGCGCATCCTCAGCATGGGAGCGTTACGCCTCACCGCTGGATGGCGGGCCGAAGGCCGGTCCGATGAGCGAGACCAGCTAGCTCAAGGTTATCTAAGCAAGCTCGGCGCGGATCGGCTCGATCAGGTCGAGGCGCTCCCAGGAAAATCCGCCGTCATTGTCCGGCTGCCGCCCGAAATGGCCGTAGGCCGCGGTGCGCTCATAGATCGGGCGGCCCAAGCCGAGATGCTCCCTGATGCCGCGCGGGCTCAAATCCATGACGCGCCTCAGCGCCTGCTCGAGCTCGGATTCACGGATCTTGCCGGTGCCGTGCAGATCGACATAGAGCGAAAGCGGCTCCGACACGCCGATGGCGTAGCAGACTTGCAGCGTGCAGCGGTCGGCGAGCCCGCCGCCACCACGTTCTTGGCGAGATAACGCGCGGCATAAGCCGCCGAGCGGTCGACCTTGGTCGGGTCCTTGCCTGAGAAGGCGCCGCCGCCATGCGGTGCTGCCCCGCCATAGGTGTCGACGATGATCTTGCGTCCGGTCAGCCCGGCGTCGCCGTCGGGGCCGCCGATGACGAAACGGCCGGTGGGATTCACGTAGAATTTGGTGTCGCGGCCGACCCAGCCTTGCGGCATCACCTCGTCGACGAAGCCGCGCACGATCTCGCTGCACGCGCTCTTGGCTCACATCCTCGCCGTGCTGGGTCGACACCACGATCGAGTCGGCGCGCACCGGCTTGCCGTCCTCATAAGCGAGCGTGACCTGGCTTTTGGCGTCAGGGCCAAGCTCTGGCACCCTGCCGGTGTGCCGCGCCTTCGCCATCTCATGCAGGATGCGGTGGGCGTAATAGATCGGCGCCGGCATCAGGGGCTCGGTCTCGCGGCAGGCATAGCCGAACATGATGCCCTGGTCGCCGGCGCCCTCTTCCTTCTGCTTCTCGGCATCGGGATCGACGCCCATGGCGATGTCGGCGGACTGCTCGTGCACGTAGAATTCGAACTCGGCGTTCTTCCAGTGAAAGCCCTTCTGCTCGTAGCCGATCTCGCGCACGGCGCGCCGCGCCGCGTCCTCGATCAGCGCCGCTGTCACGGATTCCGGTCCGCGCACCTCGCCCGCCATGACGATGCGGTTGGTCGTCACCAAGTGTTTCGATCGCCACGCGCGAATGCGGATCGGCGGCCATGATAGAGATCGACCACGGCATCGGAGATGCGGTCGCACACCTTGTCGGGGTGACCTTCCGACACCGACTCGCTGCTGAAGAGATAGTTTCGACTGTTCGCCACGTGACCCTCTATGAATCCGACGGTGAAGGACGGGACCGGTTGTCCCGCGCCGGCTTAATACAAGAAGAGGGGTGGCGGTCAAGCCGCCTGATGACGTTTAGGCGTTATCGCTGCTCGCGCTCAGCGCCCGAACGAGATCGACCACGCTCTTGCGGACTTTCGGATCGGCGATCTTGACGAAGGCGCGGTTGAGCTCGAGACCCTCGCGGCTGTTGAGGAATTCGAGGATGAAGGCCTCGGAGTCCGCTTCCGCCATGCCGGGCGCCCTGCGCCCGTCGACATGCGGTGCTTCCTCGAAGAAGAATTGAACGGGGACGTCGAGGATCTTGGAGATCTGGAACAGCCGGCTCGCGCCGATGCGGTTCACACCCTTCTCGTATTTCTGCACCTGCTGAAACGTGAGTCCCATGCTTTCGCCGAGGCGCTCTTGGCTCATGCCGAGCAACATACGGCGCAAACGGACCCGGCTCCCCACGTGCTGATCCACCGGGTTAGGCTTCTTGCCTGCCATGCGTTCGCTCACCAATGTCATGATGGTTGTACGATTACCGACGCTTTGTGTCGTCCCCCAGATCAAGAACTTAATTAGGGGTGGTTCCTAGGTCCGTCAAGCACTTAGGAGCCGCACGTTGACGTCTTCCGCATGCTGTTCGCGTTGCGAGGCATTTGCAAAGAGTTTCAAATGCCCGCAATTCTTCATTACGCTTATTCACGCCTATTCATTACGCGTGGGCCCACTTTGGTTCACCTGCCAATGAGAAAATGCGAGGTAGCCAACAAGCGCAAGTGAGAGAACCGCGAGTTCGATCCAGCGTCCCCACATTACGAATTTCGTAGTCGGCAAAGCCTCGGGCAAAAGTCCGTCGACGACTCCTTCTTGCTTCAGACCAAGCTCGCCGAGCACGCGCCCGTAAGGATCGATGATCGCCGAGATGCCGGTGTTGGCGGCGCGCACCACGCGGCAAGCCTTGCTCGACGGCGCGAAGTTGTGCCTGATGAAAATGCTGATAAGGACCTGCGCTCGTGCCGAACCACGCATCGTTGGTGACGTTGAGGAACCAGCCAGGTCTCTGCGAATTGTCGACCACCTCGTCGGGAAAAATGATCTCGTAGCAAATGAGCGGCCGCGCCGGCGCGCGCCGGGGATCGAGAGCAGGCGGGACCCGGTGCCGGCGCTGAAGCCGCCGCGGATGCCGGTGAGCTGCAAGAAGCCGAGGCTCTCCATGAAATCCTGAAACGGAAGATATTCGCCGAACGGCACGAGGTGGACCTTGTCGTAGCTGCCGAGGATCTGACCCTTGTCGCCGACCACGATGAGGCTGTTGTAGATGCGCTCGGCGGCAAAGCGCCCGCCGGCGTCGCGCTGCGCGACCACTCTCGCCGATCCCACGAGCAGGCTCGTGCCCTCCGGCAACACATCGGCGATTGCGTTAAGCGCCTCGGAGAGTCCGCGAGCAGAAAAGGAACCGCGGTCTCCGGCCAGACCACGAGCGAGATGCCGTCGAGCCCTCCCGCACCGCCGCCGGATTTGGTGAGATCGAGATAGGTGTTGAAGATTTCGGCGCTGTTCTCAGGCCGCCATTTGTTGGCCTGATCAACATTGGCCTGGACGATGCGGAGCCGCACGCCGGTGGTCGCGGCGCCGGCGCTCGCGAGCCGCGCCTCTCCCACATCGCGCCGGCAGCAAGCGCCACCGAGAAGAAGAGCGTGACGAAGCGCGGTGCTGATGGGCCGCGCGAGGCCTGAGCCTTGCGGCGCCCAGATGGCGAAGGGGCTGGCGAACAGCAAGAGCGCAAGCAGGCTAAGCGCGTAGACGCCGAAGATCGACGCTGCCTGCATCATGGGAAGAGTTGCCGCGAGCCCGTATCCCACGAGGTTCCAGGGCAGCCCGGTCAGCACATGGCCGCGGGCAAACTCGGCGAGGCCGAAGGCGATTGCCACCGCGAACACCCTTGCGCGCGCCCGGGCGCCACAGGACCGCGGCAAGCGCCGCAGCCGCCGCATAAGAACAGCGCCATGCCGCCGGCGAGCCCGTCATGGCGAAGGGGATGAGCCAGCCGTGACGCCAGGGCTCGACCAGAAAGGCTTCGGCGGTCCAATAAAGACCGGTGAGGAAATAGCCGAAGCCGAACCAGAATCCGATGAGCGCGGCGCATCGGGCCGCGTGCCAAGCGCTGTGTGGTCGGCATGGCACCCGTCGAGCAGCCAGACGAGCAGGCCGAAGCTCAAGAACAGCACCGGCCAGACATGTAAGCGGGGCAAAGGCGAGCACGGAGATGGCGCCCGCGAAGGCCGCGAGCGAAGCGCGCTTCCACCCCTTCAGCGTCGCGATCCACTCGGCTGCCGCTTGCACGGGCGTCGAAAGCACTCAGCTGCTCTCGGGCGCTGGCGTTTCGGTTGGCGTCTCTTCGCGCTCTTGGGCGCTATGGATGCGCAGCTTCTTGATGCGGCGCGGATCGGCATCCAGCACCTCGAACTCGATGCCGCTCGGGTGGCGCACCAGCTCGCCGCGCGCCGGGATGCGGCCGGCAAGCGAGAACACGAGGCCGCCGATGGTGTCGATGTCCTCTTCTTGCTCCGGCGTGACGAGCTCGACGCCGAGATGCCGCGCGAGATCCTCGATCGGCGTTCGGGCATCGGCGATCGAGTCCGAGCCTCAGGTCTTCGCGGATCATCGCTTCCTCGGCGACGTCATGCTCGTCCTCGATCTCGCCGACCACCTCCTCGACCAGGTCCTCGATGGAGACGAGGCCGTCGGTGCCGCCATATTCGTCGACCACGAGCGCAAGATGCCGCCGCGACAGCTGCATGCGCAGCAGGAGATCGAGCACCGGCATCGACGGCGGCACGTAGAGAATTTCGCGGGTGATGTCGATCGAGCCCACGCGTGCTCGCAAGGTCGACCGCGCCGAGATCGAGGTTCGGCGCGCCGCTCTTCTCCGCCGCGGTGGTGATCCACGACATGAGGTCGCGGATATGGATCATGCCGCGCGGGTCGTCGAGCGTTTCGCGATAGACCGGGAGCCGCGAATGCTCAGCCTCGCGGAACACGCGCCATCAGCTCGGCGACGGTCATCGATTCCTCCACGGCGATGATGTCGGCGCGCGGCACCATGACGTCCTCGACCGTGAGCTTGCCGAAGCGCAGCGTGTTGAGCAGCATGGCGCGCTCTTGGCCGCTGAAGGTGTCGCCGTCCGTCGTGCCACGGGCAAGCGCGTCCTCGATCACCTCGCGCAGGTCGGGCTCTTCGCCGAGCCCGAAGCGCGCGAGCAGCGCGCTCGAGCCAGGACGGCTCCTCCTCGGGCGACGATCGCTCGGCGGCCGGAAGCTCGTCGTCGGAGAGCGGAGCGTTGCTCATGGCGATACCTCGGCAGGGTCGGCTTGCGCGTCCTCCGCGTAGGGATCGGCGATGCCGAGCGCGGAGAGCACCTCGGTCTCCAACGCTTCCATCGCCTCGGCGTCTTCGTCGCGCTCGTGGTCGAAGCCGAAGAGATGCAGCATGCCATGCACCACGAGATGGACGGCGTGATCGGCGGCCGGAATGTCCCTGTCGGCGGCCTCGGCGAGCACGGTTTCGGCCGCAAGCACCACATCGCCGAGCGGGCGCGGCTCGTTGACGATCGCGCCGGGAGAGTAGCCCGCGGGAAACGACAGCACATTGGTGGAAGAGTCCTTGCCGCGCCAGGCGCGGTTCAGCGCGCGCATTTCGGCATCGTCGGTCAAGACGATGGTCGCCTCGCAAGGTCTCCTGCCGAGCGTGCGGAGCGGCAGTGAAGGCGGCACGCGCCGCGCGCCGAGTGTGGCGTCGCCCAGCGCGATGCGGTCCCAAATCTCCGCATGGCGGACGACCTCACACCGCGAGCGATGAGCCGGTGCGACTTGGGCCAGGGTCAGCCATGGCGCTCACCCCGCTTGGGCGCCGCCTCATAGGCGTCGACGATCTTGCCGACCAGCTCGCGGCGAACCACGTCGCGGCCGGTGAAGGCGATATGGGCGATATCGTCGATGCCTTCGAGAATGGAGATGGCTTCGAGCAGCCCGGAATCCTTGCCCGTGGGCAGATCGACCTGCGTGGGATCGCCGGTGACGATCATCTTGCTGCCCTCGCCCAGCCGCGTGAGAAACATCTTCATCTGCATCGGCGTGGTGTTCTGTGCCTCATCGAGAATGATCAGGGCGTGGGACAGCGTGCGGCCGCGCATGAAGGCAAGCGGAGCGATCTCGATCATGCCGGTGGCGAGGCCACGCTCGACCCGCTCGGGCGCCAGCACATCGTAAAGCGCATCGTAAAGCGGCCGCAAATAGGGATCGACCTTCTCGCGCATGTCGCCCGGCAGGAAGCCGAGCCGCTCGCCGGCCTCGACGGCGGGGCGCGACAGGATCAGCCGGTCGCATTTGCCGCTTTCCAGGCACAAGGCGGCGAAAGCGACGGCGAGATAGGTCTTGCCGGTTCCCGCCGGGCCGGTGGCGAAGACGAGGTCATGGGCCTGCGAGCGCCGAGAGATAGGCGCTCTGCGCCGGCGTCCGGCCGTGATCAGGCGCTTGCGCGTGCGGATCTGCTGCGCGGCGGGGACCTTCGCGTCATGCTGGTCGGCTTCCGCCACGCTGGCTCAGGCGTCCGCGCATGGCGGATGGCGCCGACCACCTCGCCGACCCCGATCATCTCGCCTTGCGCGAGCCGGCCGTAGAGCTGCTCGAGCACCGATTTCGCGGTCTCGCGCGACTGCTCAGGCCCGCGCAAGGAGACCACATTGCCGTTGACCACGGCCTGGATGCCGAGCCGGTCTTCGAGCACTGCGAGATTGGCGTCATAGTCTCCGAGGAGATCGCGCACGAGCCTGATGTCGTCGAAGAACACCACCAGGGTTCTTCCCGGCCATTGGCAGACGAGGCGCTTGCGCGCTTATCAGACGCGGTCTTGCGCCCACGCGCCAATGGCGGTCTCCGTCCGCTGGCCTTGCCGGTCACACGGCCGCCTGAACTGGTTCGCGCCATTCAAACTCCGATTTGATGACACCGGTGAGACTGTTCGGCCCCGCGCTCACAATGTCAACATCCACGATCTGGCCGATCAAATCCTCGGGCCCTCCCCATGCACGGCCTGGAGATAGGGTGAACGCCCGGCGATCTGTCCTGGTTTCCGCCCTGCCGCTCGAACAGCACCTTGAGCTTGCGCCCGACGGTCGCCGCATCGAAGGCCTTCGCTTCCTCATCGAGCAGGCTCTGCAGGATATGCAGGCGCTCGCGCGCGATCCTCGTCCGGCACCTGGTGCGGCAGGCTCGCTGCCGGCGTGCCGGGACGGGCGCTATATTTAAAGGAGAAGGCGCGGGCAAAGCCGATGCGGCGGACGAGCGCCAAGGTGTCTTCGAAGTCGGCGTCGGTCTCGCCGGGAAGCCGACAATAATGTCGGTGGAGAGGGCGATGTCCGGCCGCGCCGCGCGGATGCGCTCCACGAGCTCGGCATAGTCGCGGGCCGTATGCTTGCGGTTCATGGCGGTGAGGATGCGGTCGGAGCCAGCCTGAAACGGCAGATGCAGATAGGGCATGAGCTTCGGCTCATCGCCGTGCAGCGCGATGAGATCGTCGTCCATGTCGCGCGGATGGCTCGTGGTGTAGCGGAGCCGCTCGATCTCGAGCGATGGCGGCGAGCCGCTTGAGCAGCTTGGCGAGCGACCAGTCGCGGCCGTCAGGGCCTTGCCGCACGATAGGCGTTCACATTCTGGCCGAGCAGCGTGATCTCGCGCGCGCTCGCGCGGGCGAGCCTCGCGGCCTCGGCGAGGATGGCGGCGACGGGCCGCGAATATTCCGCGCCGCGCGTATAGGGCACGACGCAAAATGTGCAGAACTTGTCGCAGCCTTCCTGCACGGTGATGAAGGCTGAAGGCTGCGGGCGTGCGAGCCGCCGTTCGGGGAGCGCGAGGAACTTGTCCTCGGCCGGGAAGTCGGTGGCGACCACGCGCTCGCCCCTCGCGCACGCGGCCGATGAGCGAGGGAAGCTCGTGATAGCTTTGCGGGCCGACCACGAGATCGACCACGCTTGCGCGCTCGAGGATCTCCTGTCCTTCGGCTTGCGCCACGCAGCCCGCGACCGCGATCATGGTGTCGAGGCCGCGGGCATTCCGCGCCTCGCTTCAGCGCGCGCACCCGGCCAAGCTCGGAATAGACCTTCTCGGCGGCCTTCTCGCGGATGTGGCAGGTGTTGAGGATGACGAGATCGGCCTCGGCCGGATCGTCGGTCGGCGCGTAGCCGTGAGTCCGCCAGCGCCTCCGCCATGCGCTCGGAGTCGTAGGCGTTCATCTGGCAGCCGAAGGTCTTGATGTGCAGCTTCTGGGGCGTTTTCGCCATCGCCTGTTGGTGCGGCACCGGGGCGCCTCTCGTCAAGACCCGTGGATGGTCTGGAGTCAGCCGAGGACCTGGCTGACCGATTTCCATCCCCAGCCAACCCATTAAGTCGCATGCCAGTTGGTTGTTTCCGGATAGCGGAGGGGCTATATACTCGACTCATTATATAGGATTTAGAGATCACCAACTCGTCGTGATCTCACAAAAAGCAAAATATGCCCTCCGCGCCTTGGTGGCCCTCGCCAAGGAAGGCGACTCGCTGATGATCGGCGAGATCGCCGCCCGGAAGAACATCCCGCGCAAGTTCCTGGAGCAAATCCTGCTCGAAATGAAGCGCCACGGCATCGTGCATAGCCGGCGCGGCAAGCTTGGCGGCTATAGCCTGCTCATGCCTCCGGAGAAGATCACCTATGGTCAGGTGCTGCGCATCATCGACGGGCCGATCGCCCCTCTGCCATGCCTCAGCCGCATCGCCTACCGGCGCTGCCCAGACTGCAAAACCGAGGAAACCTGCGAGATTCGCCGGGTTTTTGCCAGGGTCGCGGAGTCGGCAAGAGAGGTGCTCGACCGCACGACGATCGCCGATTCCTCGAGCGCGTCCTTTCTCCTCGATGAGCCTGAGGGCGGGGCGCACGAGATGGCGCATCTCTAAGAGCGCACGCTCACACCTTCAAATTGGAAACAAATTCCACTCTCTGACCGTTTCGTAGCGGACGGGGCTCCCACCCACATGAAAAAGTGGTAAGGTCCCGACTTGCTAAAGTCTACCGAATAGATAGAGTTAAGGGTGTTCCATAGAGGAGATCGTATCCATGAGGAGATTTCGCAGCACCCTTGCCGCCCTGGCGGCAGTCGGATTTACCACGGTCGCCGCAAGCGCAGTGCTTGCCGACACCACCCTGCTCAACGTGAGCTACGACCCCACGCGTGAGCTTTACAAAGCCGTCAACGAGGCCTTCGCCAAGGATTGGCAGGCCAAAGGCGGCGACAAGGTCACCATCGAGCAGTCCCATGGCGGCTCGGGCAAGCAGGCCCGAGCCGTCATCGACGGCCTGCAAGCCGACGTCGTGACGCTCGCCCTTCAGGGCGACATCGACCAGATCGCCAAGGTCCGGCAAGATCAAGGCCGATTGGCAGAAGCGTCTCGGCAACAATTCTTCGCCCTACACCTCGACCATCGTGTTCCTGGTGCGCAAGGGAACCCCAAGGCCATCAAGGATTGGGATGACCTGACCAAGGACGGCGTCGAAGTGATCACGCCGAACCCGAAGACCTCTGGCGGCGCGCGCTGGAACTATCTCGCGGCTTGGGCCTTCGCCGATCAGAAATACGGTCACGACGAGGAGAAGGACAAGGACTTCATCAAGAAGCTCTATGCCAATGTCCCGGTGCTCGACACCGGCGCCCGCGGCTCCACCACCACCTTCGCCCAGCGCGGCATCGGCGACGTCCTGCTCGCCTGGGAGAACGAGGCGTTCCTCGCCCTCGACGAGCTCGGCGCCGACAAGTTCGACATCGTCGTGCCGTCGCTCTCCATCAAGGCGGAGCCTCCGGTCGCGGTTGTCGACGAAGTCGTCGACGCCAAGGGGACGCGCAAGGTGGCCGAAGCCTATCTGAACTTCCTCTACACGCCGGAAGCTCAGAAGCTCATCGCCCATCAATTACTATCGTCCGTCCGATCCGAAGGCGGCGGATCCGAAGGACCTCGCACGCTTTGTCGACGTGAAGCTCATCTCCATCGACGATCCGCTGTTCGGCGGCTGGGCCAAGGCACAGCCCAAGCACTTCGCCGACGGTGGCATTTTCGATCAGATCTATCAGCCGAAGTCGACGAACTGAGCTGACCCATGGCCGCAAGCTACGGCCTCTGGGCTGAAACGGCCGAGCGCCATCCCGGGTTTCGGGTTGGCGCTCGGTTTTACGTTGACCTATCTCAGCCTGATCGTCCTCATTCCGCTCGGCGCCCTCGTGCTCAAATCGGCGACGCTGGGGCTTTCAGGATTTTGGGACGTGGTCACCGGACCGCGCACGCTCGCCGCGCTGCGCCTGAGCTTTTCACCTCGCTGTTCGCGGCGACCGTCAACGCCGTGTTCGGCACCATCATCGCCTGGGTCGCTGGTGCGCTACCGCTTCCCCGGCGCGTCGCCTGCTCGACGCCTTTGTCGACCTTCCTTCGCGCTGCCGACCGCGGTCGCCGGCATCGCCCTTACCGCGCTTTATGCGCCGAACGGCTGGATCGGGCAGTGGCTCGCTCCGCTCGGCATCAAAGTGGCCTACACGCCGACTCGGCATTGCCGTCGCGCTCATCTTCATCGGTCTCCCCTTCGTGGTGCGCACCGTGCAGCCGGTGCTCGAGGAATTCGACCGCGAGCTCGAGGAGGCTTCCGCCACCCTCGGCGCCAACCGGCGCCAAACCGTGTTCCGCGTGATGCTGCCGACGCTGTTGCCGGCGATCCTCACCGGCTTTGCGCTCGCGCTCGCCCGCGCCGTCGGCGAATACGGCTCGGTGATCTTCATCGCCGGCAACATGCCGCTTCATTTCCGAGATCGCGCCGCTGCTCATCATCATCAGGCTCGAAGAGTTCAGCTATCCGCAAGCGCGCGGCCATCGGCACGGCGATGCTGATGATCTCCTTCGGCCTCTTGTTCTTCGTTCATCTCGTGCAGGCCTGGCAGCGGCGGAGATTCGGCCATGACTGATGCAGCTCTCGCGCCGCTCCTTATCAGCCAGCCCGCGTCTGGCTCCGCCGTCACCACGGAGCGCTACCCGGTCCGCGTTCTGTTGGTCGCGACCGCGGTCGTGTTCCTCGTGCTGTTTCTGCTGCTGCCGCTCGCGGCCGGTGTTCGTCGAGGCGTTCCGGGCCGGCATTGGCACCTACTTCGCGGCGATCACCGAGCCCGACGCGGTCGCCGCCATCAAGCTCACGCTGCTCGTGGCGGCCATCGCGGTGCCCGCCAATATCGTGTTCGGGCTTGCCGCCTCCTGGGCCATCGCCAAGTTCGAGTTCAAGGGCAAGAGCGTGCTGAACACGCTCATCGATCTTCCCTTCTCGGTATCGCCGGTGATCTCGGGCCTGATCTATGTGCTGCTTGTTCGGAGCGCAGGGCTATTTCGGGCACTATCTGCAAAGTCACAACATCCAGATCATCTTCGCGCTGCCCGGCATCGTGCTCGCCACCATCTTCGTCACCTTCCCGTTCGTCGCCCGCGAGCTCGTGCCCGCTGATGCAGGAGCAGGGGACGCAGGACGAGGAGGCCGCGCTGTCGCTCGGCGCGAGCGGCTGGAAGACCTTCTTCCAGCGTGACGCTGCCCAACATCCGCTGGGCGCTGCTCTACGGGGTGGTGCTCTGCAATGCCCGCGCCATGGGCGAGTTCGGCGCCGTGTCGGTGGTGTCCGGCCATATCAGGGGCAAGACCAACACCATGCCTCTGCACGTCGAGATTCTGTACAACGAGTACAACTTTGCCGCGGCTTTCGCCGTGGCCTCGCTGCTGGCGCTGCTCGCCCTTGTCACGCTCGTTATCAAGATTTCGCTGGAATGGCGCTACGCCGACCAGATCGCCGCCTCGCGCCGCCACTAGGAGAAAACCATGGACGCTCGGGTCCCAAATGAGGTGAAGTACCCCGGCTCGATTTGGGGCCGCGAGCTCGCCGCATCGCATTGGGACAGGCCGGTGGACGTATCGGTAGAAAATGTCGTGAGGACGTTCGGCACGACGCCGGCGCTGCACGGGGTTTCGCTCGAAATCGAGTCCGGTGAGCTCGTGGCGCTGCTCGGGCCCTCCGGCTCCGGCAAGACCACGCTGCTCAGGATCCTCGCCGGCCTCGACGTTCCGACCTTCGGTCGCGTGCTGTTCGACGGCGAGGACGCGCTGAAGCTGACCGTGCAGCAGCGCAACGTGGGTCTCGTGTTCCAGAACTACGCGCTGTTCCGTCACATGACCGTTCTCGACAATATCGGCTTCGGCTTGCGCGTGCGTCCTTGGGCGCGGCGGCCGAGCCGCAAGGAGATCCGCAAGCGCGCGCTCGATCTGCTCGACCTCGTGCAGCTCTCCGGGCTCGAGAAGCGCTACCCCTCGCAGCTCTCCGGCGGCCAGCGTCAGCGCGTAGCGCTTTGCCAGGGCGCTCGCCATCGAGCCACGCGTGCTTCTGCTCGACGAGCCGTTCGGCGCGCTCGACGCCAAGGTGCGGCGCGATCTTCGCCGCTGGCTGTTGGAGATTCACGACAAAACGGGGCACACGACCGTGTTCGTCACCCACGACCAGGAGGAGGCGCTTGAGCTTGCCGACCGCGTGGTGGTGATGAGCCAAGGCAGGATCGAGCAAATCGGCACGCCGGATGAAATCTATGACTCGCCGAACTCGCCCTTCGTGTTTTCCTTCATCGGAGAATCGAGCGTGCTCCCGGTAAATGTCGAGCAGGGCAAAGTGTGGCTCGACGGGCATCAGCTCGACCTTCCCTCCGGCGACGTGCCCGACGGTCCGGCGCAGCTGTTCCTGCGGCCTCACGATGTCGATGTCGTCGAGAACGCGTCTGGCGCCATCGTGGGCCAGGTCTGCGTCTTGCGGCGTCACGCCGGATTGCGGCGCGTCGATCTTGAAGTGGGGCTTAAGCGAAACCGCATCGAGATCGAGCTTCCCGCCGATTTCAGCCTCAATCTGGCGAGCCCCATCGCATTCCTGCCTCGGCGCTACCGGCTTTACCCGGCTTCACAGGCGCTCGAGAGCTGATAGGCTAGGGCCGCCTCAAGGCCCTTGCAGCTCTGACAGCCAGCGGGTCTTGAGGCGGCTTCCAGCGGACCGGGCGCTCGGGCTCAGGACCGGGCGTCCGCGTCCCGCAAAAAGCTTGCCCTAGACTTAGGCCTTGCACTCAGCCATGCCCTTCATCGCCTTCATGGCGTCGGGCTTGCTCTTGTAGGTGTCGCTGCTGATCAGCATCATCGACTTGCCGTCCGGCTTCTTGGCCGTGACCGAGCACTTATGAGTGGTCGCGCTCTGCGCCACATAGAACTCTGCGGCAAGAGCCGGCGTCACCATGCCCGCCACGAGCAGGCCCGCAATCAGATATTTCTGCATGGATGTCTCCTTGAGGGTTAGCGGCCGAGGCAGGATTGAGACGGCCCGGCCACACGATCAAGCAAACGCGCGTCTTTGGGCATGCGTTTGACGCGAAGACTGCGCACAGTGTCGCGGGCCGCGTTGTTCGATCTCGACTGTGAGCTACGTGCGCCGCGTCCTGTTGCGCTGCAATAATGTCAGCAGGCGGCGGAAGTCTTTGGTGTTTCTGTGAAACTGCCGGCCGCCGCGGCAGGTTGGCGGGCATCGGCGTGCCGTTCATGCACGCTTGCCACGCTCCCGCGTCATCGGGACGCGGGCGCGCTCTCGCCATCGGCTGGCGGCCGCAGCAGCGCAGCCGGCATGAGGAGGTAGAGGGGCAAGAGCCCGACGGCGCAGATCAGCCACACCTGCCACATGCCCCAGGCAAAAGCCGCAATGACGGCGACCATGGTGAAGCAAGCGGCGCCGTAGGCTTGCGCCGCCGCAGGCAACAGCAGGATGCGCAGCGCGACGGCAGCGCCGGCGATCGCCGCCAGGATCACGCCAAAGACCCGAGCTCGTACCAGGACTGCAGGAAGAGATTATGCGCGTGCTGCCCGGTGGTGCGGCGGATGACGAAGCCTTTCGGCCGCTCTGACGGGTTCTTGGGCTTCACCATCATGGCCGGCGTCGAGTCGGCGCCGATACCGAGAAAAGGTTTCTCCAGCACGCGCTCGGCCGTGTATTCCCAGATGATGATCCTCGCCCGCGCCGACATTGGGCAGCCACTTCGCCTGATGCAGTTCGGCCTTGAAGGCAAGAAAGTCGAGCGGGATCACGAGCACGAAGCCGAGGCACCAGGCAATTGCCAGCCCGCGCACCACAGCGCGTGGGTTCACCCAGGCGAGCGGCAGGATGAGCAGCGAGGCGATCAGGCCGACTTGCGATGAATCATGCTCAGAGATCGCGATCGGCACGGCGAGAGCAAGGAAGAACAGCACGGTGAGGAGCTTGCGGCGCGGGCCGTCAAGCGCCCTGAGCGCCAACAGCCCGGGCCAGAGCAGCAGTGCAAGTATGGCGATGTCCTGGTTGAACTCTGACAGGTTTATCTTGGTGACCCGGTCGTGATGGATGGTCACATGCTTGGCGCGCTCGGGCCTGAAGGCGGGAAAGTGTTCATCGCCGCGCGGGTGATCGCCCCATCGCTGAGGAGCTCGATGGCGACGAAGCCTGCGGCGCAAAATGCGCCGGCGACAAACGCCTGCGACGCGCGGCGAACCTGACCCGCATCGAGGGTGGGAATCGCCGCCGATGCGGCAAACACCACAAGCGTGGTTGCGAGCAGAAGGCCACACTTGGATAGAGCGGCTTCCAGGGTCAGCCGCCCAGATCGCGGTCAGGCCCGCGTAACCCGAGACGGCGAGGAGGGCGAAAAGAGCGGCGTTCGGCTTGAGCAGATCGCGCCAGGGAAGACCACGGCGGAGCGCCGCAATCATCAGAACCGCAGCGACGATGGGAAGAAAGAAGGGGCGCGGTTCGCGGCGACGCCGCGGTAAACAGAGGCGTGATGAAGAACAGGATGGGAATGAGGGGCCGCCGCGGAAGGGCATTCCGTTACCACCGGCAGCGCTTGACAGACATCCGATCCTCGTTCCCCGATTTCGGTTGCGAGCTTGTAGGGCAAGGGGCGCAACAACGCCAGCCTGCAGGGGCAAGCATGGCGGAACGGTGCCATCGTCGTGGCGTGGAGGACTCGTGTTTTGGCGTGGAAAATGACATAAGCGGCCCGCCTCACCTCCTCATTGACGCACGTCGCGCAAGGACCGAAGTGACCAAGCTTGTCTATATCGGAGGCTATGGCCACAGCGGCAGCACGCTGCTGGAATATCTGCTGGCGGCAAGTCCAAAGGTCGTCGCCTGCGGCGAAGTGGCAAGCGTGCTCCGCGAGCGCGGGCGCAAGGGCAAATGCACCTGCGGGCGCCAGGTCGCAGCTTGCCCGGTATGGGGTCCGTTGCTTGCCTCGACCGAAACGCTCGACGGCATGACCCATGAGCGCCTGGCGCGCGCGCTGGTGGCGCAGGATGGCGGCGCCCACGCCCTCCTGGTCGATTCCTCAAAGACCGCCTGGCGCTCGGCCGCCGTTCCCTTTCGCCTCGCGAGCGAGCTTCGGCGCAAGACTTCAGGCTCGTGCATCTCGTGCGCGACCCGCGCGCGGTCTCCTGGTCGGCGGTGAAGAAGTCAGGACGGCGCGGCACGCGCCCGCTGATGCCGCTGCGCTCGGCGTCCGCGGCGCTCGGCTGGTGGATCGCGAACCTCGCTTGCGAACGGTTCGGCCGCCTCTATCCAGACCGTTATCTGCGTCTCCGCTACGAGGATCTCGCGCGCTCGCCGGCCGAAACGATGCGGAGATTGTTTGCCGAGATTCTGCCGGGCGCTGAGTGGCGCGCCGACGACATCGGAGGAAGCGACAATCGCCACCAGCTCTATGGCAACCGCATGCGGTCGGCGAGCCTGTCGCTTGCCGAGGTGAAGGAGGACACCGGCTGGACGCGCGACATGCCTGCGCGTCTACCGCTCGCTCGTCTCAGCACTCACCGCGCCGCTCCGCCGGCGATACGGCTACGATTGAGTCGCTGGGAACGCGCGGGCTCGTTACCGCGTTGGTCGCTGGCGTAACTCCAGTGACGAGGAGGTCAATCATGCCAGCGAAGTCAGCAGCGCAACAGAAGGCCGCCGGTGCCGCGCTCTCCGCCAAGCGCGGCAAGACGAGCCCGAGCAAGCTCAAGGGCGCATCGAGAAGCATGTACAGAGTCGATGAGCGAGGAACAGCTCGATGAGTTCGCCTCGACCAAGCGCAAGGTGCAAGCCAGAGCACGCTGCGAAATCGCGCTCGAAATCGGCGTCTTCGCGCTCCTCGACGCGGAAGTCGCCCGCGCGCAAAAGTCGACGGCGCGCAAATCATCTTCACGGCGCAAGTCGTCGCGCTAGCTATTGCAGCCGCACCAGCACGCTGTCGGCGGCGCCGGCAGCGTCGGTGACGGTGAGGCGCACGAAGCCCGGACCCTCAGGCTCGAAGAACAGCGTGCGGGCGCCACGCTTGGCCTCAAGCGGCATGCCGTTCAGCATCACCGTCAGAGGCAGGCATGCCGCCGGCGATCTTGACGGGGAGGGGATCCGGCGCCTCTCCGGAAGAGAGAGCTCAAGCTTGCGCCGTTCGGCGGAAACACGATGTGCAGAGGCCTGGTGAAGCTTGCCGCGGCGATCCTCTGCGGCTGAAAGCGCTGTAGCGGCGGCGGCAGCTTGGCGGTGGTCGTAACGAAGCGCGCCTGCCGGCGCCGGCGGAAGCGGCGCAGGGAGTTGCCGGTCCGCGGGCGAAGGCGTCGAACAGGATCGGGGCGGCGGCGGTGCGCCCGGCAAGTCCGCGCACCGGCGCGCCGTCGGGCCGTCCGACCCACACGCCGATGGTGCGCTTGCCGTCGAAGCCGACCGCCCAGGCGTCGCGATAGCCGTAGCTCGTGCCGGTCTTGAAGGCGATGCGCCCGCCTGCGGCGTTCTCCGGCGGCGGCGTGCCGAGCAGGATGTTGGCGACGTACCAGGCGGCGACCGGCTCGAGCAGCGCGCTTCGCTGGCAGCCTCGGAGCGTCCGATGCGCTCGGTGAGCGGCTGCACGTGTGCCGCCGCGCGAAGCCGGCATAGAGCATGGTGAGGTCGGAGAGCCTGACGCCGACGCCGCCAAGGCCCGAGCGCGAGACCAGGCGCCTCGCGCCGCGGCAGCACGAGCGCCGCGCCCGCCTCGGCGAGCCGCGCGGTCGAGCCGGCTCGGTGCCGACCTCTTCGAGCACCGCGACCGCCGGCACGTTCAGCGACAGCTGCAGCGCGCGGCGCACGGTGACGGTGCCCTGGAAGGTGAGGTCGAAATTCTCCGGCGCATAGCTGCCGTAGCGGATCGGCCGGTCCTCGATCAGCGTTTCGGGATGGATCAGCCCATCCTCGAAGCCGAGCCCGTAGATGAAAGGCTTGAGCGCCGATCCAGGCGAGCGCACGGCCTGGGTGAGGTCGACCTGGCCTGCGCGCCGCTCGTCGAAATAGTCGGGCGATGCGACGCGGGCGAGCACCTCGCCGCTCGCGTTGTCGACCACCATGATGGCGACCGACATGTCGGGCCCTAGCGCGCGCGCGCGCTCGAGCGCGAGCTCTTCCAGAGTCTTCTGCAGCCTCGCGTCGATGGTGAGGCTGATCGCGCGCGCGTTCGGCGCGCCGGCCGACGGCGTCGTCGGCGGCGTGCGGCGCGATCATCGGCATCGTCTTGCGCACGTGCGGCACCGGCTCCAGCTTGGCGCGCTCGATCTCCGCCGCGTCGAACATGCCGCTGGCGCGCCGATGCGGTCGAGCACCCGGTCGCGCGCGCGCTGCGGCCGCGCGTGGAAGCGATCAGGCCGGCGCTGCTCCGGCGATTGCGGCAGCGCCACGAGCAGCGCCGCTTCGCCGAGCGTGAGCCGGCGTGGCTCCTTGCCGAAATAAGCGAGCGAGGCGGCCCTGATGCCTTCGAGATTGCCGCCATAAGGCGCGAGGCGTGAGATAGAGCGCCGAGGATCTCGTCCTTGCTCAGCGTTGCGCTCGAGCTCGAATGCGCGCGGACCGTCTGCCTGAGCTTGGCGTCGAGCGAGCGCTGCTGCGCGCGGTTCGAGCAGGCGGGCGACCTGCATGGTGATGGTCGAGCCGCCCGAGACGATGCGTCCATGGCGTGACGAATTGCAGCGCGGCGCGGCCGAAGCGCGAGCGGATCGACGCCGTGATGCTGGAAGAAGCGCTTGTCCTCATAGGCGAAGAGCAGCGTCGAGAAAGCGCGGATCGACTTGCTCGCGCGTGGCCGGCAGGCGCCAGCGGCCCTCGGCTCGTGACGTAGGACCGAAGCAGCGTGCCCGTTGCGATCGAGCACGGTCTTCGACAATTCGAGGTCGCGCCCGAGCGGCGCCGGACCGAAGCGTCGATCAATCCCACACCGCACCGATCGCCACGCAGAGCACTGCGATCAGAGACCGACGGCGGCATAGACGGCATGCGCCGCAGCCAGCTGCTCCTCTCCCTGTGGGGAGAGGGCTGGTGAGGGGGCTCCGAGCGGCGAGAGAGTCTGTCCCCTCACCCGGCGCGCCGAGCGCGCGTCGTCTCCCCGCCGGGGAGAGGAGGACGTGGATCGCTGGTTCATTTGGCGGCCTGCACGCTGACCGCGCCGGTGCCGGTGCGGCCGAAGCGGTCGGGACGGTACATGTCCTCGACCACCAGCCTGCGGCAGCACTAGTCTCCGGGCGATACCGCCCGCACCACATAGGCCACGGTGAACACCGACGGATCGCTGCTTGGTACGGTCGAAGGCCGCGGTGAAGCGGTCGTCGCGGAACTCGGTATGCACCGGCGTGCCGGCGTCCTCGATCCAGCCGAGCGTGCCGGTGTCGCCTGAGGAGACGAGCCGCGGATTGTCGATCTCGAAGCCTGCCGGCAGATAGTCGATCAGCGCCACGCGCGCGAACTGCGGCTGCGCGCTCGGTGATCTTGAGCACCACCACGAAGCGCTGGTTCTGCTTGGCGTTGGCGATGTCGGCGTCCTCGCCGTCGAGCGTGTGGAAGCTGCGCTCGAGCTTGAAGCCGTGCTCGGCGGCAGGCTCTGGCGTCGTCGGCGCGCCGCTGACCGTGACCACGGCTGTCGACCGCGGTGTCGCCGGTATTGGTGATGGTGACGTCGCTCGCCTCGATATCAGCCTGATCGTAGGTGGCGTAATCAGGCCCGACCTGCTCGGCCTGTTCGACATTGAGGCTGACATTCTGCTTGCCGAGCGCGCGCGCGGCGAGCACGAGCCAGGCGTCCTCCTGCGTCGAGGTGCAGCTGCACGAGATTGCGGGCCGCGTCCACGCGCTCGGTGGCATTGATGAGGATCGGCTTTGCGCGCATCGCCTTCCGCCGCAAGCGTCACCAGCACGGCGGCGTCGCGCAGCGAGCGAGCCGTAATCGGTGCGGCCGATCTCGATCTTCGGCTCCTTGGCGAGCGCGTCGAGCGCGATGTCGAACACCTTCTCGGCACGCGACGCGGTCGCCGAGCATGGCGAGCGCCGCGCCGATCTCGGCCTTCGCCGTCGCGGTCTGTGAGGTCGTTGATCTTGGCGTCGGCGAGGTAGCGGAGATCGCCGACCGGAGCCACGCCGTTCCGCGCCAGCACATAGAGCGCATAGGCGAGCGCGAGCCCCCCGTCGGTGGCGGGCTCCGGCGCCGTGCTCGACGATAATTGCGCAGGCGGTCGATGCGCGAGCTTGAAGGCCTCGTCCGGAACCGAGAAGCCGCGCCCGCGCGCGCGCGTGAGGAAGTCCGTCACATAGGCGTCGAGCCACGCGTCGTCGCCGCCGGCCGACCACAGCCCGAACGAGCCGTTCCGATCCCTGGCGGGCGAGCACGGTCTCGATCGCATCGGCGATGCGCTGGTCGAGCGCCGGTGTCGACGCGCGAGATGCAGCGTTGACCGAGAGCTCGTTGGCATAGAGCAGCGGCAGCGCGCGGCTCGCGATCTGCTCGGTGCAGCCGAGCGGATAGCGGTCGAGCGCCTGCAGCAGGCTCGCCAGCGTCGAGCGCCGCCGACGGCGTCGACCGAAAGCGCGACGCTTGCCGGTGCCCGGAACGAGATCGGCGAACAGCTCGCCGTTCAGACGTGAGCGTCTGTCCCGGCTCGAGCGGCTTCACCGTGCGGCGCGCGAGGATCTGCGTCGACGGGCTGCACCGCGAGCGCGTAGTTGGCGCTCGAGCGCAAAGCCTCCGGGCCCGGTGACGCTGCACCGTCACCGTGCCTGCGCCCACGCCCTTGGCCGTCGACGGGAAGGTCACGGCGCTGCGCTTCTTGGCGTCGAGCGAGATGGTCTTGTGGCGCTTGCGAGCGATTGAACGGTCCGTCGCTCGCTGACCGCGACCTGGTAGTCGCCGGTCGGCGCCTTCGACATTGTCGAGGTCGAGCCTGATCGTGCGCTTGTCGCCCATGAGCAGGAAACGCGGCAGCGTGGCGGTCACCACCACCGGGATCGCGCACGATCACATCGCCGACGGCGTGGCCGACTCTTGTCCTTGCTCCAGGCGACCGCCATCACCCGGACGGTGCCGGCGAAAGCCGGGATGTCGAACTCGATCTCGGCGGTGCCGTCGGGGCCTGACGGTGACGATGCCGGAATAGAGCGCGAGCGGCGTCTGCGTCGGCGGGCTGCCCTGCAGCTCGCCCGCGCCGCTGTCGCCGCCGGTCGCGGATCTGCCCGCGTGTGCCCTGCATGCCGTCGATCAGCTGGCCGTAGAGGTCGCGGATCTCGGCGGAGAGCCGGCGCTGGCCGAGATAATAGTCGTCCGGCGCCGGCGGCTTGTAGTTGGTGAGGTTGAGGATGCCGACATCGACCGCCGGCACGACGATGCGCGCCTCCTCGCCGGGGCTGAGCCCGGCGAGCTTGATCGGCACGCGCAGCGTGCGTCTCCGGCCTGATCAGCGGTCGGGCAGGTCCATGGTCGACGCCGAGCGTGTGCGCCGCCTTGTCGATGGCGAACCACTGCAACGCCGATGGCGCGGCCAGGCATGCGCCTGGCGTCAACGTCGAGCGGCCGCCGCAGCGTGGCGAGCACATAGGCGCCGGTGCCCCAATCGTCGCCGACGCTGAGCGGCAGCTTGGCGGTGCCCGGCTCGACATGCGCCGTGGTGGTGGAGAGAAGCTGGTCGCCGATCACCGTCGAGCGTGACTTCGCCGGCGGTGCGCGCGGTGACCGCAACGGTCATGCTGTCGCCCGGGCGGTATTCCGGCTTGTCGAGGGCGATCTCGAGCAGGTCGGGCGTATCGGCGCTCGCTTCGGCGTACCAGCCGGAATCGAAGCCGATGGTGGTCTCAGGCCCTTGCGGTCGGCGGTCGTCACTTCGAGCCGATAGCGGCCCCAGGTGCACCGGCACCGACGATGCGGCCCGGCTTGTCCGCCGACACGTCGATGCGTGCCGTCGGCGACGCGGCGCGTCACCTTGACCGGCTCGTAGCTGCCAGTAGCCTTCGTTGCGATACCATTGATATTTGGAATCGACGCGCAAGCAGCTGCTAGCGCAAGCCCGTCTTGGCCACGGGTCTTGCCGTCGGGCGCGACCATGACCACGTCGAAGCTTGCGCGTGTCTCGAATCGCCGAGCGACTTGCCGGTGAACAGCGGCTTCACGCCGATCATGGGTGCCGACGGCGTGATCGGCAGCGTGAGCTTGCGCTCGATCGCGCGGCCGCCGGCTTCCGCCATGCGCACCACGATCTCGGCTTGCAGCGGCCGCGTCGACGCCGGCACCTTGTCGAGCGTCGCGGTGAAGCTCGCTTTGCCGGCGCTGTCGGTCTCGGGCAGATCGGCGAGCGGAATGGTGTCTGACTCATCGTCCTGATCCGCGTCGCTCGTCGTCGTCGAGGCCGAACACGATAGCCGGCAAAGCCCGGCAGCTCGGTCACCTTGGCGATGTTGACCTCGCCGTCGAGCGTCGAGGCCTCGAGGCGGGCGCGCCATAGAGGAAGCGGCCGTCGACGCTCGATCTTGGCGGGCGCCGGCGGCGAGATGCTGGTGGCCGTGGTGGTGAGATCGAATTCGAGCCGGTCGGCGAGCATAATCCTCGACCAGGAAGGTCGCTTCCCGATGGCGCGGCTGCTTGGGGTCGGTGAGGCGGCGACGCGCCAGGTTCCGGTCGGCGCCGAGGAGATGATCGGCATCGAGGACTCGCGCCAGCGGCCGCAGGCACGATGGTGGTCAGCGGCTCGCGCCGACGGCCGTAATCCAGCGCGCGTCAGCTTCGCGGTGGGAAGGTGGCCGTGGTCGATGGCGTTTGCCAGGCGAAGAAGTCGTCAGCGACTCACGCGGTATTCCAGGAGTTGAAATCTAGGAAGAGAAGCCATCGAATCGGCCGTGCGCTTCATGGAACTCCATAAAACATTGGCCCGGATGGCAGGGCGAGACCGAGATTCGATCCAGGTGTTTTTGGGCCCAGACAGTTCTTCCCCAAAGCATAGGGCGCTCCTCGTAGTATCCGAAAACTGGATCGCATTGAAACTCACCTCACGCCAAGTACGCAATTTTCAATGCGATCCAAGGTCATTCTGACTCCCGTTCAGGCTACGATAACAGCTGATCTGTTGCACCATATGCAATACTGACTTCAATGGCTTTGATCCCAAGATTCGATTGAGGCTTGGCGGAAAACTCTTCCATTCAAAGCCTGGACAGAGAGCCTAGTGATCCTCGAGACGATAGGAAAGTCGGGTTACCAGTGTCGCTAGGGCACTTGACGCCTCGATATTGGGGATCGATCGAAACCGATCGCTCCTGTCAGCCGCCACGCTCAAGCGGCGTGGGTTCCTGGCCCATCCCAGCGCGGGTAAAGCTTATATCTTGGGGGCCGTCGGTTTGGCGCCTCTCCCGTCAGTACGATTGGGCGCTATGCTGGCGACTGTCGCGCACGATCATCTCAAAGTCTCGCAGCGTTTACGAATGAAACCGCGCACCTATCAGTCCGTGAAGGCCAGGAGCAGCAAAATGATCGCCAGTTCCACCCACGTTATCGCCATATCGAAGTTTGACTAATTTGACCACGCGTTCCGCATTTACTGCGCGCGGCAGGCCCTTCTCCATGCGATTTCACGGAGACCGATCTGAGGGTTTTGGTGGGGAGACAAGCATGAATTTACCAAAGGCATCAATACCATCAAGGGACTCGCCGCCGTTTGCGCTGAAATCTAAAAGAAGCGGGGGACGCCGCCTTACTGGACGACGGCAGGCCGCGGAGGGAGTGCGCTGCGTGGCCGCCCCGATTCGCGATCCATGACACGGTGATAGGCTCAGTGGGATTTCCGCTCCGATTTCTGCGCTTCCCCGATAGCGCTACGCGGAAATGCGCCAGACAGGTGAAGGAATCCGCAAAGCAGATGCGGCCGCCTGATCCAGCGTGCAGGCCGGCTAAGCAGAACTCCGCGTGCGCGTGATCGTCATCGGCGGTTCGGCCATATCGGAACGCCACCACTGTCTGGTGGAAGAGGGCACAACGTGATTTGCGTCAGCCGATCCCGGCGGGAACCATATCTTCCGCACCGTACCTGGCGAGAAGCAGAACAACGAACGATCGACCGGTCCGCCGGCAATTTTTGGCGGCTTCATCCGTGGACTGGAGCCGGATGTTGTGATCGACTTGATCTGTTACACACGCTCCGAAAGGCGCGCAGCGTATCTTGTAGGAACAGTTCGGCGAGAAAAGAAGGCAACACGATGAAGATTCTGGTAATTGGCGGCACCGGCAACGTCGGTGCACGAAGTCGTGATCGGAACTGCAGAAGCGCGAAGGGGCAGACATTCGCCTGCTTGTACGTAAAGAAGACGGCGCCGACGCCGAAGGGGATTACGATGGAGGCTGCGATCGGCGATTTGCTTGATCCGGTCTCCGTACAGAAGGCGTTGCAGGGAGTGGATAAGCTCTACCTGCTGAACGCCGTCATTCCTGATGAACTGACGCGAGGGCCTCATCGCCTACGATCTGGCCAAGCGGCTGAAGCTGAAACATATCGTCTATCACTCGGTCTTCCGCGTGGACCACTTCAAGGATGTTCCACACTTTGCCTCGAAGCTCGCGATTGAAAACGCGTTGCGGGAGTTCGATCGTCCCGTTCACGATTATTCGCCCGAACTACTTTAGCCAGAACGACGCAACGTTGAAAGACTGCCCTTACGAAGGCTGGGATCTACCCCATGCCTCTCGGCCGAGTGGGCATCTCCAGCAGTCGACATCCGAGATATTGCCGAGGCAGCGGCGATTGCGCTTACCTCGGACGGCCATTATCGGCAAAACCTATAACCTCAACGGTCCGGGAGTGCTGAGTGGTCCCAAGATGGCATCGATCTGGAGCGGTCTGGCTTGGCAAGGAGATTCGCTATTCCGCTGGGACGACATGGCTGCGTTCGAGGGAGCAGATGAAAGCGAGGCTCCATCGTGGTCGGCGTTCGACATCCGCATGATGTTTCGAGGAGTATCTCGAACGGTGGCTTCGTCGCGGAGGCGGGGGACATCGAGGCCTTGACGAACCTCCTGGGGCATCACGCCTCGTCGATACCGAGGACTTTGCCAGAGAAACACTGCCGGGCTTTGGAGGGCGTGAGTGCCTTCAAACGAAAACGGACAAGAGACGAAACCCCACAAAAGTGAGAACCGATCGCGCCAACTGCTCAGCTACCACGAGTCCCACCGGACGACGCCAAACGCAGCCTCACGCTGGCGCAGCCCTGACCAGCGGCTGCCACTCTCTCGGTCGCAGGTCGGCGGACACCTACACCCCTCACTGTGACGGGCGAAGATTCGACGGATTGCTGCGCAATTGACATAGCGCGCATTACCGCCAGGCGGCGGGCCACCGCCAGCATCGGTGCCTGACTTCGAGGAGACCGCTTGTCCTGCTCGGAAGGAAGGTGAGATGGAAGCGACAACTTCCGCGGCAGGAAGTCGACCGCGCAGACTGGCGCGACACACCGAACGCCATTCCACTGCCAGCGCTCCGCCGATCAGTTCCACAACGCTTCCACTGGGCCGGTACGCATGCTGCTCGCCATCTGCACTCGCACTGCAGGACAGGCGTAGTCCTTCACAGAAGTGTTGAGTACAGCGCCAGTCGCCACGCGTACGACGCCTCCGCCGAAGCTGAACGAAAGAGGGAGGCCGCGATTTCATTTAAGAGAAGGCAGTAGAGTGAGTGCTCGCACCCAGGCACCGCTACCGAACTACTGAGAGAGGCATAACGGAGATCCAGCGGTGGCGCGACTCGGGGGCGGATTTGTTTCTGGCATGGCGACGGTGAATGGAACAAATTTATATAACAATTTTTGTTCGAGGAGGATCCAGGCCGAGTCGTGATTTTGTTGCGCTGGCTCCACAGGATGGGTACGAGTGGCGTAAGACGATGCCGCTGCTGAAAACATTCACCGTCGGTAGCCGCGATGGTTGCGGCGGTTGGCGAAAAAATCAAGCGAAGAGCTGAAGGACGGTTATGGTGCGGCCGAATCTGGCGGAGAGATATTTATCAGCTCAGCGCAACAGCTGGAAACCGAAGCACCGTATGTGGTCGGGCACGACGCGTGGGGGAATGGTCCGCATATAACGGATTACGGTGCCGCTGTTTGGCCGGAGGGACCGTAGCTTTGAAG